>Ga0256839_1003552_pt1 | contig 15996 bp, 11 predicted proteins | sample 354166metaG_FD_185968 | JGI IMG/M metagenome (GOLD analysis project Ga0256839, IMG submission 185968) | Hydrothermal vent microbial communities from Mid Atlantic Ridge, Atlantic Ocean - 354-166 | ecosystem: Environmental > Aquatic > Marine > Hydrothermal vents | place: Atlantic Ocean: Mid... | reverse complement strand
CATACAAAATTAGTTCTTTTGCCCGGCCAATACCATCAAACCGGATGACCAGTCTGGCCGGGTTTTTGAAAACGAAAGCATTTTATGCACCGATGTTAAGTATTATCGCAGACGGCTTCGCAAAAAAAGCACCTGCAATTTTGCAAAAATACCCAAAATAGTTTTCGTTGATAGAATGTCCCGGTTATTACAAGGTTCAGGTAATACCATTGAAAATGAATGGAGGGTTTAGTACGTATATTTTAACTTATTACATTGGCGCTCAAACAATTCTTTGTTATTTTGCTGTTCAAAGCGTTTCAATGCATTCGATAATAGGGTTTGCAGAAAAAAGATATCAGGATCATCTTCACACTTTGGAGTTGTTTTAAATAATTTAGCTTAAATGAAAGCACCCGATTTGTGGAAAAGGTTTAAAGAAGGGGATGAAAAGGCCTTGGAAGAAATTTATTTTGATAACTATAACCTGCTGTATAATTATTTAAATAAGCTAGGGGGCAACACAGCTTTAACCGAGGATTGTATTCAGGATATTTTTTTAAAATTATGGAAAAGCCGGAAAACTCTCGGTGCCGTTCAATCCGTTAAATCCTATTTGCTTGCCATCGCGAGGCGGGAAATTATCAGAAAGATTCGAAAGAAAAGGCAACATGAGTTATCCGTGGCCGGAAGCTTTAAGGAAGAAATCAATATTAAATTTTCAGCAGAAGAAATCATAATTGACTCCGAGGCATCGGAAGAAAAGAGAAGAAGGGTGTCGGCCGCATTGAATTCTTTGCCTGACAGGCAAAGGGAAGCCATCTATTTGAAATACTATGAAGGGCTCTCTTACGATGAGGTGGCCTATTCTATGGGGGTTAACTACCAGTCGGTGGTGAACCTGATCTACAAAGCCTTTAAGGCACTAAGAAAAAGCGACCTGCTCAGAATGTTATATGCAATCCCGGTATTGTTTTCGTTGGCTTGCCGCTATTAAAGGCAAACGAATAACGCAAAAAAAGTTTTAGGATTGAGAGTATATAAACCGGGATAAAGGCTCTTCAACAATAAAGGCAATACAATATAAGCACCACTTTTTGGAAATATGTTATGATGAAAATTGAAAACCTTATTTCTGACCCGGGTTTTATCAACTGGGCCAATAACCGCAATGAAAAAGACAAATGGTTTTGGGACGAGTGGATAAGGAACCACCCCGAAGAAGAAGAAACCATTGAAATTGCCAGGGCCATGGTCCTAGGGATTGAATTTAATAAAGAAACAACGCTTACCGCTGCGGAAATCAAGCCCCGCTTTGATGAGCTCAGCCACAGGATACAAGCCGAAGAAAGACAAAAAGCCCTGCCAATGCCGGCTCGCAGGGCCTTTTACCGAATAGCAGCAATGTTTGTCCTTTTAGCTGCCATTGGCTTTATTGTCAGAGGTTTTGTCGGAGGAAATAACCAGCACACTTATACTACCGGGTATGGTGAGATTACCGACATAACGTTGCCTGACGGCTCGGTTGTTACGCTTAATGCCAATTCAAAGCTAACCGTACGGAACGATTGGTCGCGTGCCCCCAGGCGTGAAGTCTGGCTTGAAGGAGAGGCATATTTTCAAGTGCTGAAACAGCAGACCGGAGACCGGGAGAATACAGGGCAAGCGCCATATATCAAATTTGTAGTCCATGCCTCCGGGATAGATGTGGAAGTAATAGGTACCCGGTTTAATGTATATAACAGACGCGGCACCACAAAAGTGGTACTTGCTTCCGGAAAGGTAAAACTGGCCAGGATCGACCGTGCCGACACCATACAAACGGTTATGCAACCGGGCGAGTTGGTAAAAATTTCCGGAGCACTCAACGCTTTTGACAAGCAAACAATAAATGCCGAAGATTACATAGCCTGGACCGAACACAGGCTCGTTTTTGACAACACCCCCCTGTCGGAAATAGTGCCCGTCTTTGAAGATAATTTCGGGTTAGAGGTAACGCTTCTTGATGACAGCCTGGCCGGCAGAAAACTAACAGGCGAAATAACCATTCAGGATCCCGGAGACCTTATCAACGCCTTGACAAAGGCACTTAATATAAATATTCTCAGAAGCGGTGATAAATTGATAGTTGACAGCAATACCCCAAGCAAATGAAGATGCACCAAATTATGTTGAAAAATGGCAGTACAATTAACGTTTTACTGATTTGTTTTGCCGCTTGGACAAGTGTTACATTAGGTTTTGCACAAGAAAGCAAAGGGCAACCCCGGGCACCGGTGGTACATGACCCCGACTCATCCCGGGCAACCCTGATAGAAGTACTCGACTTTATGCAGGAAACCCTGGGGGTGGATTTTTTGTACGAAGAAAAATATCTGATTGGTAAATATGCGGTCTTTCCGGCGGGTAATGACAATCCCGATATAGAAAACCTGCTAAAAGAAATCCTGGCTAACACCGGCCTTAAATACGAAAAAATAAAGAAAAAATCTTTTGCCATAGTGCCGGTATCGGAAGGCCGCAAATCGGGCTTGAACAATACCGGGGGCACTTATTTCGGTAGCAACCCTAATGCCTATATGGCCAGCCTGGGAGAAAATGACACCCCCGTGTATGTCGCGCAGGGGATAAGTTCCGGGGTTGCCTCCGGTCAGGATATCGAAATTAGCGGAAAAGTGACCGCTGCCGAAGACGGGGAACCCCTGCCCGGTGTGACGGTACTGGTAAAAGGTACCACCATAGGGGCTGTTACCGATATGGAGGGGGCCTATAAAATAATGGTTCCCGAAGAGGCCGAAATACTGGTATTTTCTTTTGTAGGCTATAAACGAAAAGAAATACCCATAGGTAACCAAACCCTGATAAACATTGCCCTGGAACCCGATGTAACCCAACTTTCGGAAGTAGTGGTAACGGCCCTTGGCATAGAAGAGGAAAAAGACAAGCTGGGCTATGCCACTTCTCAAATTGACGGTGGCCACATTGCCGCATCCGGGGAAGGCAACATTATAAACGGCCTGGCCGGCCGGGCTTCCGGGATAAGGATTACCCGCAGCTCCGGAGACCCGGGGGCCGGGTCATATATTCAAATACGTGGCGCCAGCACCATCGACAGGAGTTTGCAGCCCCTGATTATCGTAGATGGCATACCCGTAAGCAACGAATCCAGCGGTAATGGCACGGGCGGGGTTGTCCAGCAATCAAGGCTAAACGACATTAACCCGGACGACATAGCCCGGGTGGATGTATTGAAAGGTGCTTCGGCAGCAGCCCTTTGGGGTACCCGCGCAGCCAACGGGGTTATTATGATTACCACCAAAAAAGGGCGGGCAAAAGACAAAATAAACATTACCTTCCGGTCAAGCTATGCCATTGACAAAGTTTTGACCAGACGTGCCCTGCAAACCACCTACGGCCAGGGCAATAACGGCAACTTCGTGCAGGGAACACAGCGTTCCTGGGGCGATAAAATAGCAGACAGGGAAGGCGGCATTGACTTGCTTGACAGTGCGGGCGCTTTTTTTAAGGCACAAGACGGTAGCGTTTATTATAATATTTTGCAAAAAAGGTCGCGCGATATCTTTACCGATGCCAACTACGACCTCGTGTTCCAGGACGGCAGCTATCTGGATAACTCCCTAAGCCTTAGCGGAGGGAACGAGAAGTCCTCCGTTTTCCTTAGCTTTAGCGATTTTAACCAAAAAGGGGTAGTCAGGGCCAATAGCGATTACCGCAGGAGTACCTTTCGTTTAAACGCAGACATGCGTTTTAATAACTTCGTTAAAATAAGCACCAATGCGTCCTACATGCGGACCCAGTCCAACCGGGTCAGGCGGGGCAACAGCAGTAGTGGCATGATTATACCGCTTTTACGTACACCACCGGATTTCGACAATTCCGACTACATTGGCGATTATTACCCCGGTCCCAACGCTCAGCCTATCCGAAACAGGCAAAGGGCCTACCGCAACCCTATTGGCGCCAATACCAACCCGCGCTTCAATAACCCCCTGTGGTCGATGAACCGCCAACAAAACGAGGCCATTGTTAACCGGGTAATTATGAGCAGTCAGGCCAACATTACCCCGGCCAACTGGCTCGAGTTTGTTCTAAGGGGCGGAATTGATCATTTTACCGAAAGGCGCAGCGAATTTATTTTTCCGTTTTCGGCCGGCCAGGTTAACTCTACCGGGGCTTTTAGCGATGAGCTAAGGCAAAGGCTACAGTTCAATTCGGACATAATGGCCATTATTCGTCCTGCGCTGGGCGATAAATTTAACCTTGAGGCTCTGATCGGAATGAATTACAATGACCGCAAAACCGTTCTGATTGGGGGCAGCATATCCAACTTTATATTGCCCATAGAACTGAAAGACTTTAGCAACGCCCAGCGCGATTTTACCGACCTCGATGACTATGAAACACTAAGGCGTACAGCCGCAGCTTATACATCCGTTACCCTGGGCTATAACGAAATGCTGTTTACCACCCTGACCGGCCGCTATGAGACAGCCTCTACCTTTGGCGATAAATCCGACAACAAATTCTTTTACCCCTCCGCATCCGTAGCCTGGCAGTTTTCCGAGCTGCCGGTGTTTCAGGGGGCGCGTGTGCTTAGCTTTGGTAAACTCAGGGCCGGCTATGCCGAAGTGGGCGTACAGCCGGGTATATACAACACGGTCAGCGAATTTAATGCCCCCAACTACTCTGACCCCTTCGGTGGCCGCCTGAATACTACCCTGTATGGCACAGGCGCCTTTGTGCCGAGCGCCAGCGTAGGCAACCCCTTTTTAAGGCCGGAGCGCAAAAGGGAAATTGAGGCAGGTGCCGATCTAAGGTTTTTCGAGCACCGGCTTAAAGCCTCTTTTACCTATTATTACAACCGGGTAACCGATATCCTCCTGGACATCCCCATCGCTACCTCGGCCGGATATAGCCGGATATACGATAATGCCGGCTCTATGGATAACCGGGGCGTAGAAATCGATATTAGCTATGAAATATTGCGTAGCGAAAAACTTAACTGGACACTGGGCTTGTTGTGGGACCGAAACAGGAATGAGGTTTTAAACCTGAAAGGCGTTGAAAACGTAAACCTGGGCGGCTTGGGGGGCATCTCCTCCAGGGCTGTTGAGGGCCGCCAACTTGGGGTGCTGTGGGGCGCCCGGTGGGCCCGCAACGAAAACGGTACCATACGGTTAGACGCCAACGGCTTTCCCGAGCTGGCCAGTACCGATGGCGTAATCGGTGACCCCAACCCCGACTGGCGCGGCAGTGTTATAAGCCGGCTATCTTTCAAGCAATTTTCATTAAACATCCTGTTGGAAACCTTCCAGGGGGCCGACATTGCCGCAGGCACCAGAGGGGTGCTTATCGACTACGGAGTAGCGCCCGAAACAGCCGTGGAAACCACCGCCCCCCAGGATTTACTAACCTATAATGGCGCCATTATACCGGCCGGCACCACCTTCAGGGGCAGCATACAAGATTTTGGGGCCGGGCCGGTAGCCCTCACCGAAGCCTGGTACAGAGGTGCCGGAGGTTATTTCAATGGCGCTTTCGAACAGTTTGTTGAAGACGGCTCCTGGACCCGTATTCGTGAGGCTACCCTCACATACTCTTTAAGTTCCGAACAATTCCGGGAGTTTACCAAACTGCAATCCGTTGATTTCTCCTTTACCGGCAGAAACCTGTTCGTCTGGACAAAATTTGAAGGCAACGACCCCGATACCAACCTGACAGGCGTGTCCAAAGCCAGGGGTATCGATTACTTCAACAGCCCGGGCACCCGGTCATTTGTATTTACCGTCAGAATAAAATATTAGCACAAACCCATAACCAGTATGAAAAAGCTTGCTACCTTTTTGTTGTTCGCAATGGCCATCGGCCAGACCGGTTGCAACAACCTGATCGAAGGCATCAACATCAACCCCAATGTGCCCACCGAAGCCCCTTCCGACAATATCTTAACCGGGGCCCAGGTAGCATTAATTCAGGTTACGGAAGGCGACCTGGCCAGAAAATCTGGCCTGTGGGCCGGGTACTTTAGAGGCGAAGACAGGCAGTACGAAGGATTCTACAACTACCTGGTCACGGCCGGTGATTTTAGTGCCAACTGGGAAGATATTTATGCCAATGTGGTAAGAAATGCACTCATTACCCGGCAAACTGCCGAGGCGGAAGGCAATCAGGGGGTTATTTCAGGTATTACCAAAGTCCTTTCCGCTATCGGAATCGGCACTTCTGCGTCACTCTGGGGCAATGTGCCGTTTACCCAGGCCGGAGACTACGTGAGCTATCCCACCCCTATATACGAAGACCAACTGGCCGTTTTTCAAGGCTTGCAGGCCCTGCTTGACGAGGCTATCATAGACCTGGCGTCCGGTACGGGGCAGCCGGGGGCCGGGGCCGATATATTTTTTAACGGCAATGCCGGCCTTTGGACTGAGGTGGCCTATACGCTCAAAGCCAGGTTCTACCTGCTAACCCGGGAGTACCAAAACGCCTATGACGCAGCCCAGCAAGGGATAAGCAGCCCCGATAATACCATGTATGCCCCGCATCAGGATATTGTAGGGGCCCAAAACCTTTATTATCAGTTTTTTACCGGCAACAGGGCCGATGACCTCAGTGCCAGCGGGACCACCGTATCCCTTCTGCTTGACCCTTCCTCGGCTGCCTACCGGGGCAATGCCAAAACAGACGAAACCGCCCGCTTTAATCACTTGTTTATTACTTTCGGCAACAACACCGTACCCAATACGGCAGGAATATTTGCCCCGGAAGCTTCGTTTCCGCTGGTCTCTTACCAGGAAAATTTGTTAATCCTGGCCGAAGCAGGCCTCAGAGGCCAGGGCCTGGCAACCGGCTTGGGCCACCTCAACGAGTTTAGGGCCTATATGGCTGGCGGTGGGTACATAACCAATAGCAGCTTGCCTTATTTGCCCTACGATGCCGCAGATTTTGCGGCCGGCGGACTGGAAAACCCGGACAATATTGACCCCGGACAAGCCTTGCTGAGGGAAATACTGGAAGAGCGCTATATTACTTTCTTTGGCCAGGTTATCGGCTTTAATGATGTATTGCGTACCCTTAATGAGACCGTAGTGCGAGTACCCGTACCGCCCAACGCAGGCGGTCAAATACCGCAACGGCTCTTGTACCCGCAAACCGAGGTGGACCGCAACCCGAATGTCCCCAGTCCCATCCCCGGAATTTTTGTACCTACCCCGGTAAACCAATAATCCGTAATGGAGGGCCTCTGGCAACTGTTTACCAACCGGGGAATGCTTACCACATTTTCGCTCATAGAAGTGGAGAGTGCCCGGTTAAAATACATTTCCGGATTCTTTGTGAAACGGTATGCCCTACTTGGGATGTCCCGGGGAATATGCTATGGAATTTCCCGGAAAAGGCGTAAAGGTGCACAGGGCAAAAGCGAAACAGGTAAAAGTCTGATTTTTCACTCCGGCAGGTAAAATAATGAGACCAAACACGATAAGGCAACCTATCATTTATTTAGCCGTCTGGCTGATGATGCCGGTTCTTTGCCAGGCCCAGGTAAGCGAAATAGCCACCACTGCATTCTCCATTGATATCAACGGCCTTAGTTTTAAAGTTCCCTGTTACGTTTCCAAAGACTTAACGCAAAAAGATAATGCGGTAACCCGTTTTATTATAGTTGTGCATGGCAACAACCGCAATGCCGCTGACTACAATCTGGCTATGCTTACGGCCGCTGCCGAGTCGCAAGCTATGCACAATACCTTAATAGTAGCACCCCAGTTTCTTACGCAAACAGACATCAACCACTTTAAGCCGGGAGATGACTACCTGTTTTGGTACAACAGCGGCTGGAAAATTGGCGACCTCTCGCGCGACACCGGGACCAACCCGCGCGATGAAAAAATCAGCTCATTTTCCGTATTGGACCAACTCATCGTACATGTCCTTTCAAGTGGCAATTTTCCGGAAATCAAAGATATTATTGTGGCCGGGTTTTCGGCCGGGGGGCAGTTTGTCAATCGTTATGCGGCTTCAAGCCCGGTTTATGAACAGATAAAACAAACCTATGGTATGGAAATACGGTATATGGTAGGCGCCCCCTCTTCTTTTTTGTACATGAATAACGAGCGTAGGGTAGCAGGTTCTGCCGACCAGTTTGCAGTACCTGTTACTAATTGCCTGGAATATAACGACTACAAATATGGGCTCAATAACCGCAATAACTACCTTGCCCAAACAACCGACAGCCTCCTGATAGCCCGGTACGAAGCACGCAACATTTTGTACCTGGCAGGTAGCCAGGACAACAACCCCAATGCCAGTGCCCTGGACAAATCCTGTCCGGCTATGCTTCAAGGCGGCCATCGCTTGGAAAGAATGCTTATTTACTTCAATTTCCTGAAATACTTTTACGGCTCCGGGATAGAGGGCCGGCAGCAATTTCAGGTTGTCAGCGGGGTAGGCCACGACCACAATGCTATATTCCGCTCCGCCACAGCCCGTGCCTGGATGTGGAACGATCCGGTCACATCGGTAAGCGATGAGCGGGAGAGGCCTGGCAGCAGGCTATCGTTGGCGGCATACCCCAATCCGGCCAGCAGCACGGCCATCAGGTTTGGTTATTACTTATCCGAACCGGGCCCCGTATCACTCAGTATTTATAACCTTGCCGGCAAGCCCGTACAACAGCTTGTCAGCGGCATCCAACAACCCGGAAACCACCGGGTAGCCTGTGAGGCACAAGCCCTCTCTGCGGGTATTTACCTGGCCGTCTTGCAAACAAAAAATAATTCCGTCACCGTTAAAGTAGTCGTGCGTTAATAACCAACCTATGACTGTTGCCTGTTCATCCGTTACCACACCCACGCTCTTATTGAATGAATCGGTTTGTAAGGGAAATATTGCCCGTATGGCACAAAAAGCAGCCCGGCATAACCTGGTCTTCAGGCCCCATTTCAAAACCCATCAGTCGTATCACATTGGCCGGTGGTTTCGTCAGGCCGGGGTAGAGCGAATAACCGTATCCTCTTTATCAATGGCAGCCTATTTTGCCCGGCACGGCTGGCAGGATATTACCGTAGCTTTTCCGGTTAACCTGCTGGAAATCCAAACCATAAACCGGCTCGCCCGTGCCATTAAACTAAACTTGCTGGTAGAGTCAACAGAGGCAGTCGATTTTTTAAGCAAAAACCTCACCTCACCGCTGAGTGTTTTTATAAAAATAGACGTAGGCTACTCCCGCACCGGTATTTTGCCCGGCAACACGTCCCTGATTGACAAAATATTAGAAAAAATCCGCAACAGTAACAGCTTGGCTTTTGCCGGCTTTCTGGCCCATGCCGGGCATAGCTATCAGGCAGAAACCCGGCAGGAAATACTGGGCATCCACACTACCAGCTTAGCCTTATTGCAAAAGCTAAAAAAACACTACCTGCCTGCTTTTCCGCACTTAATGGTTTCCGTGGGCGACACCCCAACCTGCAGTCTGGCAGACAACTTTGACGGAATAGATGAAATAAGACCGGGAAACTTCGTTTTCTACGACTTAACCCAGTGGGTTATCGGCTCTTGTGGTTTTGACGAGATAGCCTTGGCAATGGCCTGCCCTGTTGTCGCCAAGCACCTGGACAGGAACGAGTTGATAATTTACGGGGGCGCAGTGCACTTTTCCAAAGATTTTATCACACCGGGCGGCACGGCAAAAAGAGTGTATGGCAAAGTAGTGAATATAACCGCAGACGGATGGCAACTGCCAAAAAACGATAGCGAAAACTACATTTTCAAACTGAGCCAGGAGCACGGTACAATCAAGGCCAGCTACGCTGTATTGAACCGCTACAACATAGGCGACCTTATTGGTATCATACCCGCACACGCATGCCTTACTGCCAACCTGATGAAATACTACCGCACCCTAAGCGGGAAGTTGATTTCACGCCTTTAAACCAAGACCTTAACCCCGGTGAATGCAAAATATTTTATCCCCGGATTTGAGCCATGCTTAAACTCGGGTTCATGTGTTTTGTGTATATTATATTGATTTACAGTGCTTTGTAATTCTTTAGCCCTGTGGGCGAAAAACTCTGATGAATTAATCGGGTTAACATCCGGTAAGCACTGGCCGTACAGCCGCTGACAACAGGTAAATAGCCCCGGGCATTCTTTGCCTTGCACCCAGCCAAAAAAAATATGATTGCCATAGAGTATAAAGCCAATAGCCCCCCCTCTAATATAGCAAAAGCAGTCCTGGAAAGGATGCAGAAAGAATTTAAACAAAAAAAAGGAACATGAAGGAAAAAACGTATGCTATTTGGGTTGCCATGACGATATTGCTGGCATTGGCAACCATCAGTTCTTGTAAGAAAAACCAGGAAGAACCCGAACCCGAACGCCCCGGGCCGGTCATAACTTTCGAAGGCGATTCGTCCGTGACCCGGGTCTGGGGCGAGGCAGCCGGCATAATTGCCAACCTGGATGCCCAGGCCGGGTTAAAAAAATTGCTAGTATTAAAAGACGGCAACAACTTTGATGAGGAAGAATACCCTGAAGGCAAGGTAAAAGATACCTATGAAATAGACGAATTGATTGCCGATAATATAGCCATCGGTACGGAAATAGTTTACTCTTTTACCATTACCGACAGGCTGGACAGGTCAACTACGGCAAATTTCAAAATTACCGTAGGGCAACCTCCTGCCCCCGAGTTGACCTTTTCCGGCCCTGACAATGCCCTCGTACAAGCCGGTGATACTGTTGATATCACCCTTGTTTTATTTGCCCCGGCCAAAGCCGAAAAACTGCTTGTAAGCAAAAACGGGGCTCCCTACGACACCCTGCAAGCCTTAAATAATGCCACCGATACCACCCTGGTTTATAGCGCCCCTACAAGTACTTCCCTGGCGGTAGGCGAAACAGTGATATATGGTTTTGAACTGTCGGACCAACTGGACAGAACAACTGCGCCTGTTGATTTTACCATAGAAATAGGCACACCCGCCCCAACCTTTGCAGTAAAAGATACCACCATCAATGCCGTTGACTATAAATTAATAAAGGGGAATATCAACATAGATACAGTGTTGGTGTCGTCCGGCCTGTACCTGTTGAGCGGCATTGTCAAGGTAATGCCCAACGTAACCCTGACTATCGAAGCCGGCACCACCGTTTTTGCCGATGTCTCCGTTGAGACCGCCCTGGCTGTACAGACAAGTGCAAAACTGATGGCACAGGGTACGGCCTCCGAGCCGATAGTTTTTACCAGCTTAAGCGACACCCCGCAGCCGGGCGACTGGGGCGGTATCCACATCAACGGCCTGGCCGAAGTGGCCTCGGTTGGGGCTACCCTCTCTGGTGTAATAGGCGAATACGGAGGCACTAACAATGCCGATAACTCCGGCACGGTTATCTATGCCAGAGTAGAATATGCCGGCTTGTCAATAGGTGGCAGCACAGGTGCATTCAACCTGAATGCGGTGGGCGATCAGACTACCATCGACTATATCCAGGTATATAAGCCGAACTCGCGCGGCCTGAGGATCAGGGGTGGCAAGGCTAATATAAAGCATGTCTTAGTTACCGACCCGGAAACCAGGGGCATAGTTTGGCAAGATGCCTGGGTAGGCTTTGGCCAGTTTTGGGTCGTTACCTATAGTGCCGAACCCCCAAGTGCACAAACGGCTATAGAAGGCCGCGATACCGGCTCCAATCCCACCGTATCCAATGTAACCGTACTTAGCTTGGGTGGCACGGCTTTCAACAATACCCGGGGCGTACGTTTTCGTGGTGGCACCTTTGGTAAAATGTACAATGCCATCATTACCGATACCGAAAGAGGGGTAAGGGCCGACAATGGCTCCGATGCCGATATCAACAACGGTGACCTGCTGTTTGCCCATGGAAGGGTATATAACAACTCCGAGGATAATTACCGGAATGATGCCGTACTTTTTGACAGCCCGAACAGCCCTTTCTTTAACACCAATACCCCGGTAACCCTAAACGGTTATGTGGGTACCGACAGCACAGGGGCGTTTGACCCTACGAGCCTGGATAGCTGGTTCTCGGCAGCCGGCTATATCGGGGCCGTAGAATCCGGAAATGACTGGACGGCCGGATGGATCAAATAACAAAACCAATCAACCAAGTTTAAACCCAAAGGGCTATGTGAAAACCATAGCCCTTTTTTTACCACCGTAAATATGCAAAAAAGGCAATCATACCGCCTGGAACAAGACTTTTTGGGCGAAGCCAGAATCAGCAACGAATGCCTCTATGGCATACAAACCCTCCGAGCCCTCGAAAACTTTGAAATCAGCGGGGTAAAGTTGGACTTCTACAAAGAATTTATGCGTGCTTTTGCTATGGTTAAATGGGCCGCGGCCAAAGCCAACAATGCTGTCGGCTACCTGCCCGGTAAAATAGCGCGACCTGTTATGCAGGCATGTGAGGAAATTATAACCGGGCAGCATTATGAGCACTTTGTCGTAGATATGTTACAAGGCGGGGCAGGCACCTCAACCAACATGAACATCAACGAAGTGATAGCTAACCGGGCGCTCGAGATCATGGGGTGTCCCAGAGGGGATTATGCCTGCTGCCACCCCAATAACCATGTAAACATGTCGCAATCTACCAACGATGCCTACCCGACAGCCCTCAAGGTGGCGCTGATCCTGGCCAAAACCCCGTTGGCAGATGAGCTTAAACGGTTGGTTAGCAGCCTCGAATACAAGGAAAGGCAATTTGAACATGTGTTAAAAACAGGCCGCACCCAATTACAAGATGCCGTGCCTATGACTTTAGGGCAAACTTTTGGCGCTTATGCCACCACGCTGAAAGAAGAAATAGCCCTTACGCAAAAATGTGCCGCCCTGTTTTTGGAAGTAAACATGGGCGGCACTGCCATTGGCACCGGTATAAACACCTCGCCCGGGTATGCCGAAGCGGTAATACAATATTTAGCTGAAATAAGCGGTTTAAGCATAGTCAAGGCCGATAACCTGGTGGAAGCCACACAGGATACCGGGTCTTTTGTTATCTTTTCTTCGGCAATCAAAAGGCTCGCTTTGAAATTGTCGAAAATATGCAATGATTTACGCCTGCTGTCGTCAGGGCCGCGGGCCGGGCTGAACGAAATAAACCTGCCCGCCAGACAACCCGGTTCCTCCATTATGCCGGGCAAAGTAAATCCGGTAATCCCCGAAGCCGTAAACCAAATAGCCTTTAAAGTGATGGGCAACGACCTTACCGTAAACCTGGCTTCACAGGCCGGTCAATTGGAATTGAACGCCTTTGAGCCCGTCATTGCCTACAGTCTGTTCGAGTCGCTGCATTTACTCAAAAACGGCATATCAACCTTAAGGGAAAAATGTATTGACGGGATTACGGCCAATGAAGGACAATGCCGGGAAACCGTTTACAACAGCATTGGGCTGGTTACGGCACTAAGCCCGGTGCTGGGTTACGAGGTATGTACAAAACTGGCCCGCACGGCACTGCAAACCAACACAAGCATTTATGAACTGGTTTTGGAAAACAAGCTGCTTAGCCGGGAAAAGTTGGACAGGCTTTTAAAACCTCAAAACCTGACCCAACCTCAACTCGGATAGGTATATTTGCCAATTCATGGTATATGCGTTTTATCCAACCAAACAATCAACACAATGAATAAAAAATCAATTTTACTCTGTTTCGTAATGATCACCCACTCAGTCTTGCAAGCACAACAAACCCATACTGTACTGCCGCATTATGTAGAAGAAACCAACAAGACGGCAGAAAGCAAACCGGTACAACAAGCTTTTGCTTATATTGAAAAAACAGAACCTGTTATGTTGAAAAACCTTATTACGCTAACGCAAATACCTGCTCCGCCCTTTCATGAAGCAGCCCGTGCGGCCAGGTTTAAGCAAATGCTGATAGCGGCCGGGGCCGACTCGGTTTGGCTTGACAGCGTAGGCAACGTGCTGGCCTTGCGTAAAGGGACTACCGGTGAAAAAACCGTTGCCCTGGATGCCCACATTGACACGGTTTTTCCGGAGGGGACCGATGTGACGGTCAGGTTTAGAGGGGATACGTTGTTTGCCCCGGGGATTGGTGACGACACCCGGGGAATGGTTATGCTTTTAACCGTGCTACGCGCTTTAAATGCTGCACAAATCAAAACAGCCGCCAACTTGTTGTTTGTCGGCAGCGTAGGTGAGGAAGGCTTGGGCGACTTACGCGGGGTAAAGCATCTTTTTGGCCATAAAGCCGGGATTAAAATAAATGCATGGATATCAATAGACGGTGGCGATATAGGCCGGGTCAACCACGGGGGGCTGGGCTCCATCCGGTACCGGGCGCTTTTCTCAGGCCGAGGCGGGCACTCCTGGGGCGATTTTGGCTTGGCAAATCCGCACCATGCTTCAGGCAAAGCCATCGATTATTTTGTACAGGAAGCTTCCCGGTTTACCTCGGAGGTAAAAGAAAAAACTTCGTTTAATATTGGCCGGGTTGGTGGCGGCACTTCTGTCAACTCCATACCATACCAATCGTGGTTTGAGGTGGATATGCGCTCGCTCAACCCCGGCCACCTGGCAGCAATAGACAGTATATTCAGGGTCTCGGTAAGAAAAGCCGTAGCTGACTATAATGCCACGGGCATCAAGGACAGCATTAGCCTGAAACTACAAAAAATAGGCGAGCGGCCTTCGGGTGTGTTGCCCGTCAGCCTGCCCCTGGTGCAAAGGGCTATAGCGGCCACACAATATTTCAATGTTGCGCCCCGCCTGACCACGGGGTCAACCAACAGCAATATACCGGTGTCTCTGGGCATACCCGCCATTACCCTGGGGCGGGGCGGAAAAGGGGGCAATACCCACTCCCTGAATGAGTGGTGGCTGAATGAAAACGGGGCAAGCTCGATTAAACTCGCCTTGCTGGTTTGTGTGACCGAAGCGCAATTGGTTGAATAGTTTTTTTATCCGGTTTTATGAAAGGTTTTAGCAAACTGTTTTTTTTCGTTTTTGCCATCCTCCTTTTTGTTGCGGTAAAGCCAAATTTTGCGCAAATCGGCCAGGGGGCCGGCAGTTTCCTATATAGCGGTTACAAACCGCTGGCAGACAAGCCGGTAAAAGTATGGTACTACAGCCCGGTGGAAGACCCGGCCGGGCTGCCCATTGTGTTTGTTATGCACGGAGTAAAAAGAAACGGCTCGGATTACCGCGATAACTGGATTCTTCTGGCTCAAGAGCATAATCTGCTTATTGTTGTTCCGGAATATTCTCAGGAACATTACCCCAAAAGCCGAAGCTACAACCTGGGCAATATGTTTGACAGCAACGGGCTCTCTATCGAAGAAAAAAAATGGTCTTATTCGATCATCGAACCTTTGTTTGACTATATTAAGGCTGTTATTAACGGCAAACAAAAGTCCTATGCCCTTTTCGGGCACTCGGCCGGTGCGCAGTTTGTACACAGGTTTTTACTGTTTAAACCGGAAAACCGGGCAGAGGTCATTATTTCGGCCAATGCCGGCTGGTACACCCTGCCCGATTTGAAAACCGCCTTTCCTTATGGGATCAAAAACACCACTGCAACAAGCAAAAGCCTGGCTAAATCTTTTGCAAAAAGATTGATTGTCCTGCTAGGCCAGGCCGATACCAATACTCAGGATAAACATCTGCGCAAAACAAAGGAGGCTATGGCGCAGGGCAGCAACCGCTTTGAGCGAGGCAGGTACTTTTATCGGAAATCGATTCTAACAGCCGATGAGATCGGGGCGGAATTTAATTGGGAGTTGGAAATAGTGCCCGGAGTGGGGCATCAAAATGCGAAGATGGCCGGGGCGGCTATAAAATTTATAGCTCCGATAGCCGCCTTTAAGAAGGATGGGTAGCCGGCAGGGTTCAGGTCTCGTAATCCACCACGCATCGTTGGCAGGTGACCGCCCCGATAAATTCTTTTACGTGTAAATGTTTGGGATGGTCCTGATAGGTAGGCAGGGCCTCCCGGCTTTCTATTTCAGCATAA
>Ga0256839_1003551_pt1 | contig 15996 bp, 11 predicted proteins | sample 354166metaG_FD_185968 | JGI IMG/M metagenome (GOLD analysis project Ga0256839, IMG submission 185968) | Hydrothermal vent microbial communities from Mid Atlantic Ridge, Atlantic Ocean - 354-166 | ecosystem: Environmental > Aquatic > Marine > Hydrothermal vents | place: Atlantic Ocean: Mid... | reverse complement strand
GGCGCGCATTGACCCGAGTGAGTTGATTGTACCGGAAACGGTGTTTCATGACCCGGCCCTTCATCCCTTATTTGACATGATGAAGTTCGAGGTCAGCCCCCAACCTTCCATATTGTTCGAAAGTGCTACGGCCGCAAAACGGCTTGCCGGTTATTTTGATGTCAAAACACTGGATGGATTTGCCGCCTTTTCGCGGGTCGAAATTGCCGCTGCATCCGCCATCATTGCCTATATCGAAAAAACCCAGATTGGTGAGCGCCCCAGTATCTCCCGCCCGGTACGGGAATCTGCCAATGGCTCATTATTTATTGATGCGGCGACCCGCACCAATCTTGAACTTGTTAAAACCCTTTCCGGCGAGAAAAAAGGCTCGCTGTTAAACTGCATTGACCGCACGGTAACAGGCGGCGGCGCGCGCCTGCTTCGCGAGCGCTTAAACAGCCCGCTTACAAACCCTGAAACCATATCGGCAAGACAGGATGAAATTGCCTTCATGTTGTTGCAGGATCGTTTTGCTCAAGATTTGCGTGCAGCCCTCAAAAGCCTGCCGGATATGCCGCGCGCCCTTTCCAGGTTAGCGCTTAATCGCGGAGGCCCGCGAGACCTTGGGGCCATTCAAAAGGGCTTTGAATTCGCATTGGAAATTGGCAAGCTGCTGGGTGAAATATCACCATTGCCGAAAAATATTTCCACCTCACTTGATGCGGTTAATAACCTGCCGCAAGACGCGCTTCAACTCCTGCAAAATGCGTTGGATGATGATTTGCCCCTGTTGAAACGCGATGGTGGGTTTGTTCGTGCGGGCTTTGACGCGGACCTCGATGAGTTGCGGGACCTGCGCGACAAAAGCCGACAGGTGATCGCCGGGCTGCAAATGGATTATGCCGGTGAAACCGGGGTTAAAAATCTCAAGATCAAACATAATAATGTGCTGGGGTATTTCATTGAGGTGACGGCGCTTAATGCTGGTCCGTTGACCAGTGAAGAAGGTAAAGCCCGGTTTATCCATCGCCAGACTATGGCAAATGCCATGCGTTTTACCACAACCGAACTGGCAGAACTTGAAACAAAAATAGCCAATGCCGCCGGTAAGGCGCTGGAAATTGAGCTGACTATTTTTGATCGCCTGTTGGGCGAAATTGTCAAAATTGGCGATGCGATCAAACAGGCCGCATCTGCTATTTCAATGCTGGATGTCGCTAGAGGTTTTGCGGCCCTGAGCGAAGAGCAGGGGCTGGTGCGCCCGAAGGTCGATAATTCAATTACCTTTGATATTGTTGCGGGCCGCCATCCGGTTGTTGAACAAACCTTGCGGGCAAGCGCATCAGATCCGTTTGTTGCCAATGACTGCAATATTGGTGCAGACGATGAGAACGAGAACGCCAAAATCTGGCTGCTGACCGGCCCGAATATGGGCGGTAAATCAACCTTTCTTCGTCAAAATGCCCTGATTGTCATTATGGCCCAAATGGGGGCATTTGTACCGGCAGGGTCAGCGCATATTGGCGTGGTCGACCGGTTGTTCTCCCGTGTCGGAGCGGCCGATGATTTGGCCCGCGGCCATTCGACATTTATGGTTGAAATGGTTGAGACTGCAGCAATTCTCAATCAGGCAGGCGCCCGGTCGTTGGTGATACTGGATGAGATTGGCCGGGGAACCGCAACCTTTGACGGGTTATCTATCGCCTGGGCGACGATTGAATATTTGCACAGCGTCAATAAATGCCGCACACTTTTTGCGACCCATTATCACGAGTTAACGGCGCTTGCCGAGCCTTTGGAACAGTTGGCCAATGTGACGCTCAAGGTGAAAGAATGGGACGGCGATGTGGTATTTCTGCATGAGGTTATTCCAGGCTCGGCCGACCGTTCCTATGGTATTCAGGTGGCAAGTCTTGCGGGTCTACCGGTAAGTGTGGTTGAGCGCGCGCGCGATGTGTTGAAGCAATTGGAGGAAACTGACCGCGGTTCTCCTATGGCCACGCTGGTTGATGAATTGCCTTTGTTTGCGGTCAAGCAAACACCTGCGACAAAAAAAGCTGCACCCGATCAGCCGCTAAACGACCAGCTGGCAGATATTAACCCGGATGAACTAACCCCTCGTGAGGCTCTTGATGCGCTTTACAAGCTTAAATTATTGGCAGCCGATTCTAACGGTTAAAAACCCGCCTGGGCTGAAACATGCCTTTTTCAATCACACCAATTGCAACCACTTCGCCGTGGTAGGTGGCGCAAATTTCATCGACCTCAAGCGGCGCATCCCTGCCGAGCACCAGAACGGCATTTCCCAGTCTTATTCTATTGGCGGCATCTTGCGGGAAATCGATTGAAGGCAAGTCGGCCAGTGCGGCGCCGGGGCTGATTAACAGCTGATCAAGTTTCTCAAAATCACCTTCAAGTGCAATAAGCTGCTCAAGCTCAATCATTTCATTCTCGTGGAACGGATTGACATTGACCCGGTGCAGGGCACTGACATGGCCAAAACAGCCAAGCGCAATGCCCATATCGCGGGCAAACGAGCGCACATAAGTGCCTTTGCTGCATTCAACTTCGAAGGTGGCGCTGTTTTCATCTCTGGTCTCAACCAGATCAAAACGATCAATATAAATTTCACGTGGCTTGAGAACCACTTCTTCACCGCTGCGCGCCAGATCATAGGCCCGTTGACCATCGATCTTTAAGGCGGAATATATTGGCGGCAACTGCTCAATTTGCCCCAGATAGGTTTTGATCAAGGCTTCTATTTCTGGCCTTTTGGGTCTGTTATCGGAACTTTTGAGCACATCGCCTTCGGCATCATCCGTTGTGGTTTGCGCACCCCAGGCAACGGTGAACCTGTATGTTTTCATACCGTCCATGACATAGTTTACGGTCTTTGTGGCTTCGCCGAGCGCAATGGGCAACATGCCTGTTGCCAGCGGGTCAAGTGTGCCTGCATGCCCGGCTTTTTGGGCCTGAAACAACCATTTGATTTTGCCAACTGCCTGAGTTGATCCCATATCATAGGGCTTGTTGAGGATGAGCCAGCCAGAAATTTTCCGGCCTTTTTTCTTGCGCGCCATTAATAGGTCTTTCAGCTTTCTGGGTCGTTTTCATCTTGTTCTGAAAGATCCCGGGCAACCTTGCTGGAACGAAGCAATGCATCAATGCGGGCAAAATTGTCAAAACTTGTGTCCGGTTGAAAACGAAAATTCGGTTGTGATTTCATTTGTTTAAGCAAGGGTGCAACGCGAGCGCGAATCTGCTTCACATTTTTTGCCAAAGCTTTAATCACCGGCTTGGTATCTGGCTGACCAAGGGCGGTCACATAAACGGTCGCAATTTTCAGATCAGGAGACATCGCCACTTCTGAAACAGATAAAACAACCTTTTCCAACAAAGGGTCTCTAATCTCGCCACGCTGCAAAACGGTTGTTAGCGCCCGGCGAACAATTTCACCAACCCGGAGCTGACGCTGCGAAGGCATCTTACCTGATAAATTTTGGGGCATGAGGATATTCCAGTAAATGAGCCTGCAAAAAAGCCGCCGCCGATAGATGGCAGGTCAATGACAGGCCAACAGATGAGGCCAGCTAACAACCGACCTCACCCTGATTATTACAGTGTCCGCGAGATATGTTCCACCTGGAAGCACTCGATGACATCGCCCTTGCGCATATCCTGATAGGCTTTAAATGCCATACCACATTCAAGACCGGACTGAACTTCGCTCACTTCATCCTTGAAGCGTTTCAGCGTAGACAATTCACCCTCGTGGATAACCACATCATCGCGAATAAGCCTGACACCGGCACCGCGTTCAACCTTGCCTTCAGTAACCAGGCAACCGGCAACCTTGCCGATTTTCGAAACATTGAAGATGTCCAGAATTTCAGCATTACCAAGGAACGTTTCACGGCGTTCAGGTGAAAGCATGCCTGAAAGAGTGTCTTTTACATCATCGACCAAATCATAGATGATGCTGTAATATCTTATCTCAATACCTTCCCTCTGGGCCATGTCACGGGCCTGTGGGTTAGCACGAACATTAAAGCCGATAATCGGCGTATTGGATGCCATAGCAAGTGTAACATCAGCTTCGGTAATACCGCCAACACCGGAATGTACCACGCGGGCCTGCACTTCATCATTACCAAGTTGGGACAACGAACCGATAATAGCCTCAACAGAACCCTGTGTATCGCCTTTAATTACCAGCGGTGCGGTATCAGCCCCCTTGGTTTGCAGATTGGTCATCATCTGTTCGAGCGAGCCACGGCTACCGGCCGCATGCGCAATTTCCAATTCACGGGCAGAACGTTGACGATATTCAGAAATTTCACGCGCCCTGGCTTCATTTTCCACCACGACCATACGGTCGCCTGCAGAAGGTGCACCAGAAAGTCCGAGAATTTCAACTGGCATGGATGGTCGCCCGTCTTTTACATTTTTACCTTGATCATTGATCAAGGCGCGCACCCGGCCCCATTCGCTACCGGCAACAATAATTTCGCCGATATTCAAGGTGCCGCGCTGAATAAGGACAGTTGCAACAGCGCCGCGCCCACGTTCGAGGCGAGATTCAACAACAATGCCTTCTGCTGCGCGATTTGGATTGGCCTTCAGTTCCATAACTTCCGATTGCAACAAAATTGCATCCAGTAACCCGTCGAGATTGGTGCCTTCCTTGGCAGAAACCTCAACATCCATAACTTCACCCCCCATAGATTCAACAAAAACCTCATGTTGAAGCAGCTCAGTGCGTACTTTGGTCGGGTCAGCGCCCTCAAGGTCGATTTTGTTAATCGCCACAATAATCGGCACATCAGCCGCCTTGGCGTGATTAATAGATTCAATTGTTTGGGGCATCACCCCATCGTCAGCTGCGACCACAAGAATGGCAATATCTGTAGACTCTGCCCCGCGCGCGCGCATGGTGGTAAAAGCTTCATGGCCCGGCGTATCAATGAAAGTTATGAGGTTGTTGTCTTTTTCAATTTGATAAGCACCAATATGTTGAGTGATTCCGCCAGCCTCGCCGTCAACTACTTTTGAACCGCGCAAAGCATCAAGCAAGGAAGTTTTACCATGATCCACATGGCCCATAATGGTCACAACCGGTGGGCGCGGTAGCAAGTCTTCTGGATTATCTGGTTTGTCGTAAAGGCCTTCCTCCACATCACTTTCAGATACCCGGACAACCGTATGGCCCATTTCTTCTGCAATCAATTGCGCCATATCTGCATCAATTATATCGCCGGGTGTCATCATTTGACCCTGTTGCATCAAATATTTGATAACATCAACAGACCGTTCCGTCATGCGGTTCGCCAATTCCTGAATAGTAATGGTGTCAGGAACTGTTACTTCGCGCATAATTTTTTCACGAGGGCCGGTATTCAGCGCACGTTTTTCTTTTTCGCGGCGACGACGCATTGCTGCAAGCGAACGGCCGCGTTGCGGATTATCATCAAGAGCATTGGAAAGGGTAAGTTTCGTTCGGCGTTTGTTGTCACCGCTTTTCGGTTTTGACGGCCGCTGCGCTTCATTGGTTTTGGGGCGATGCGCCTCCCGCAATGTTGTCGGAGCGGGCGTGGCTTTTTTCGATGCAGGCACCACCCGTTCATCATCAGCAAGTGCAGCAACAGAAGCATCGGCTGCCGCCATTTTTGCGGCTTCCTCTTCCTGCTTCTTTTTTGCGGCGTCTTCTTCAAGTTTTTTTGCAGCATCAATTTCCTGCTGCTGTTTTTGTTCCTCTGAAGCAGCTTTTCTGGCTTCATCTTCAGCTGCCCGGCGCTTTTCATCAGCCTGAGCCGTTTGCCGATCAATTACTTCCCGGACTTTGGCCTCTTCAAGTGCGCGGGTACGTGCGTCCATTTCATTGGCTGAAAGTTTTTTCCCGGTATTATCCACGGGTGCCGGTTTAACCTGTTCCGGTTCCTTTTGTACGGGCTCAGCGGCGCGGGTGACCATCGATTCTTTTTTCGGAGCAAATACCTGCTCAGAATCTCCTGGACGTTTAATCCGGCGCTTTTTGGTTTCAACAATAACAGCGTTGCTGCGACCGTGTGACAGATTTTGCCGCACAGTTCCCTGACCGGGACCACGTTTGATGGTCAGTGTTCGAGGAGCCCCGCTTGAAGGGGTGTCATTGTCTGTTTTTGAATCACTCATACTTTGCATTCGTCCTTTGAAAAACCATCATTTTTTTGCTGATGAGTTTTTCCTGCTTCCGGAGAACCGCCCCGATACCGGACAAGCGTTTCTGCGCGCTTGATAAATGAATTTGCAGCACCGCCGCGGGTCAATGCAGCATGTACCACGTTTGCGCCACCAAGGGTAAAGCTCATTTGATCGGAATCAAACAAATTATATACCTTGGTGGTATTCCCACTTGCATCAGACGCGTATACTGCGCCGGACAGTTTTCTGATGCCATCGGCTGCTGCATTGTCGGCATGCACCAGCGCAACTACTTTTCCTACTCTCAATGCACTGTCAACTTTGCTGGATCCGGTAACGCATTGCCCGGCTTTACGGGCAAACCCCAACCCGGCCAGTGCCGAGCGTTCCAACAATATATCGACTTCACTACCAAGTGATGACGACACAGTTACATTCTTTTTCAATCCACGTGCAAATAAATTCTTATCTGCTGCCTGATCAACCTTTTCGCGACATCCATATACCCACACACCGCGACCTGGAAGCGTTCTTTTCAAGTCAGGAACGATACTGCCATCCGGGCCAGCTACGAACCGGATCATATCATCCGGGTCATAACATTTTTTGCTCACGATGCAGGTTCGCTCAATCATCCCAACCATACCAAAATTACAGTCTAACGACCTCAAATAGTGATGAAATGTATTCCATCAAGATTATCCATCATATTCTACTGCGCCGCTCCTTCGATTACATTAATGACAACAGGTTCAGCATCCGCTTCTTCTGCCGTTTCCGCTTCAGTATCTTCTTCTACCGCAGGTGCAAGATCTTCCTCTGTAACCCATCCGGCTTTCAAACGTGCTGCCATAATCATTTCATCAGCATCAACACGTGAAACCTCAAATTTATCCAGATAACCAGGATGACGAGTTGTTTCACCGTCTTTTCGTTCAGTCCAGCCAATCAGGTCATCGGCCACTGAGCCGGCAAAATCTTCAAGCGTCAGAATTTTGTCATCGCTCTTGCCCATGGCAACCAGCATTGCGGTGGTAAGGCCGGGAATTGCAAACAGATCATCTGAAATTCCAAGCGCCTTGCGCTCTTCATCCAGTTTAGCTTCCTGGCGCTCCAGATATTCACGCGCACGCTCCTGCAGTTCGCCCGCTAATGTTTCGTCAAAGCCTTCGATTTCAGCAATCTCTGCGACATCAACATAGGCAACTTCTTCGAGGTTGGAAAACCCTTCAGAGGCCAGTAGTTGAGCAACCAATTCGTCGACATCCAATGCTTCGCAGAAAACTTTACTGGTTTCTGTAAACTCTGTCTGACGACGATCACTTTCTTCCTGCTCGGTCATTATGTCGATATCCCAGCCGGTAAGTTGAGATGCCAGACGTACATTTTGACCGCGTCTGCCAATTGCCAACGACAATTGATCATCAGGTACAACAACTTCAATACGGGCTGCATCTTCATCCAGAACAACTTTTGCAACTTCTGCCGGTTGCAATGCATTCACGATGAACGAGGCCGCATCTGGTGACCAGGGAATAATATCAATCTTCTCGCCCTGTAATTCACCAACAACTGCCTGCACGCGTGAACCGCGCATACCAACACAGGCACCCACCGGATCAACGGAAGTATCATTTGATACGACGGCAATTTTTGCGCGCGATCCAGGGTCACGGGCAACCGAGCGAATTTCGATAATTCCGTCATAAATTTCAGGCACTTCCATCTGGAACAGTTTAGCCATGAATTGCGGATGGGAGCGTGAAAGAAAAATCTGCGGACCGCGTTGTTCGCGTCTAACATCAAAAATATAGGCCCTGACACGGTCACCGTATCGATAGGCTTCGCGTGGAATGAGTTCATCGCGTCTGATAATAGCCTCACCAGTACCCAAATCGACAATCACATTGCCATATTCAACCCGTTTAACAGTGCCGTTTACGATTTCACCAATACGGTTTTTAAATACCTCAAACTGGCGATCACGTTCCGCATCACGAACTTTTTGAACAATCACCTGCTTTGCGGATTGTGCGGCAATCCGGCCAAAATCCATTGGTGGCAAAGGCTCTCCGATAAAGTCGCCAAGTTTTGCTTCGGCATTTTGCTCAAGAGCACCTTTAAGGTCAATTTGAACTGCAAAGTCTTCAACTTCTTCAACGACTTCCAAAAGCCGCTGGAGCTTGATAACACCGGTCTTTTCGTCAATGTCGGCACGAATATTGGTGTCTGCACCATAGCGGGATTTGGCGGCCTTCTGGATGGCATCAGCCATCGCATCAATTACGATTGACTTATCAATTGATTTTTCCCGAGCCACAGCATCGGCGATTTGAATAAGCTCCAGTTTATTTGCACTAACGGCCATTGGGTTGCTCCACGGTCATGCTCAATTTCCCTTTCGTTTGATGCGGTATAGCCAGCGCCATACCCGGTTTTTATAGTTTCGATACCAGTCAGAAATTCCCACTCTAACTGTCCAGTTGCCCTGCTTCTTTTTCATCAAGACCATTCGCGCTTCGCAATGCTTTATCCTGTTTTAAGGCCGCGCGTATCAGTTCATCCGTTAAAATCAGCCGTGCTTCAGCAATTGCTTCCAGCGGAATAATTGCATCTTTGTCCTCGTCTGGTCCGGCATTATCACGCCGTAAAATCAGATCGTCTCCATCAACGCGAATAAGTGTTCCACGAAATCTTTTGCGCTCATTTACCAGATAACGGGTTTCCAGTTTTGCCACATGTCCCGCCCAGTTTTCAAAATCAACCTGCCTGACAAGCGGGCGATCAATCCCGGGAGATGAAACCTCAAGCGAATAAGCGGTATGAACCGGGTCTTCGATATCCAGTACCGGAGAAAGCGCTCTTGAAATGGTCTCGCAATCTTTAACATTCATCGAGCCGTCAGGGCGTTCAGCCATAATCTGCATGACCGGGCCGTTATTATTGATCATTCGAATTCGAACAAGCTGAAATCCGAGATCGCTTACAACAGGGCCAACAACCGCGGCAATTTTTGCATCGGTTCCAGTCTCGACAATCAACCGGTCATCATCATGGAAGGCTTCACTGTTCAAATCTAATAATCCAACTTTCAGTTTTCAGATCATCTGTCCCAATATGGGTAATTATGGATTGGCACAAAAAAGAGCGGGTACCCGAAGGTCCCACTCTGACAAATGTCCGAGAATGTTGCGTAGCTTATAGGCCTAAAATTATTCTATTGCAAGTATTTTCCTGCATGAGGTAATCCAATGCTGTCCACCTGATTAACGAATATTTACGCGCAAGCCATAAACATCGAGTGGCGCACCGCGCCCGGAAATATCTACAATCATAGAAATAGCGGCGCTTTTTTGAGTTGTCTTCGCTTCAAATTCTGAAAAGTCCTTCTTGAACGTAAGTGTTTTTTGCTCGCGTCCTATTGTGAAGCGGTTCCGGCCACAATTGCCCAAAGTTCCAAATTGGCATGTTACAATAAATTGCTGATTATCCTGTGTCCCGGATTTAACAATGAGTTCAAATACGGCCATTTTTCCTAGGATGGCCTCAATAATACCGGGTTCAATGACGAATTTGAAGCTGCGTTGTAAATCCCCGGCTGCCGATTTCAAAGTAACAAAAGTCCCGCTGGCATCTTTACTCAATATAGCTGTTGATGAAGCTGGTGTAATTAAACCAATAGGATCATCGGTTTCAAATATGGTCACCCATTCGCCCCCCTCCAGGGTTTCTTCTTCAAGGGGTGAGCTTTCAGCTTCCAGTAATTTAGGCGGATTGGGAACGCTATTATCCCTCATTTCTGCGGGCATGGTCAGGTTTTGGTCATAAATCCACCAGGCGCCAATTCCCACTGCCGCAAATACGATCGTGCTAATCAGCAATAATGCAAAAGGCCGACGCCAAAATGATTTTGGCCTTGGCTTTGCGAGTTTTTCAGGATGATCAACAACTTCGACGGGTGGAGCCACCGCCGGTGAAGGTACTACCACCGGTGAGGGAGGAGCAACCTCCGGCGAATATGATTGAGGTATTTCAACTTTATTATGGCCAGCCTCAATGCTTGATATTGCATCCTCAAGCAATTGTTGTTGAGTGGCTATATTTTCCGGGCTAAGTGAACCTGCATTATTCAGCATATTTGCCAATGTAGCGCGTGCCGAATTATATACCCGTTCACGTTTATTAGCGGAAGCTGGCTGGTGTTTCTCAAGCGCTCTTAAAATGACGTCTTCAAATCCAGCCAATGCGGTTATTCCATTCTTATCTGCCCGCTGGTATTTTGGCCGAGCTGGGTGAAATTTGCAAGCCGCGCAAACCCACCAAATCCTTGGCCAAACATATTAATTTAATTGGTTGGCCCTATCGGCGACGTCTGCGTCGCTCCGATGCTGGCTGAAACGCCAATTTGGAATGAAACTCGCAATAGGGGGTAGTGTCTTTTGAACGGTGACCGCAAAAGCTGAAATCTTCATTCTGCGGGTCGCCATTTGGCCATTTACATGTTTCTTCAGTTAGCTGCATCACTTTGAGGTGTCTTGAGATTGGCACAACCACATCTTCAGCTGGCTTTTGCCGGTAACGGATTTCCGCAACCGCATCTACTTTGAGTGCATTTGCGCCATTAGTTCGCGGCGCTGCCCTGGGAGCGCGGGAAGAAGCATAGCTGGAATTACGCGGACGGCGTTTAACCCTGTTGGCTGATGATGCAGATTTTGCCCTGCCCGAAAGGCCAAGTCTATGCACCTTGCCAATAACAGCATTGCGGGTAACCCCCCCAAGATCTGCAGCTATTTGACTGGCACTAAGACCATCTGCCCATAATTTCGTTAGTCGGCCAACCCGATCATCTGTCCAGCTCATAAAAGCCCCCTTTAATATATGCGCGGCAGAATCCCTCATCATCCCCCTGAATGGTGTCAGGAGGTCAGTTTGAAGCGTTTAGTTTAACTTTGGGTTGCCGCTATTTTTTGTTGCTGAAAACAAACTACATCACGCTGCAAACAGGTGACAAGAGCGTTAGGTGCGGAACGAATCATTTTTTCATTTTGTCCCCAACTATGGGAATCGCTTTGCGTAAAGTCCTTACAAAAGGTTAATTTTAAGCAATATCTTTGCAGCTAAACATGTGTGTATTTACTGATTGCGGCTGTTTTTTGATTTCTCAGCTATATTTTGGGCAAACTTTCCCTGCAGATATTTCTGAAAATGAATAGCAATCAGGCATTTTCAGTGGTTTTTTGGTGAAATACAGATAACTCGCCGAGATTGACACAATTAAATGTATCATTAGTATAACGGCAATATCCGCCCCTGAGGCGGTATTTTTGTTTGGCCTGAAGAACGCAAGCCAATTCTATTCCTCAAACGATCAATATCACTCAATTCTCGGAAAAACCCGTCATGTCTTCAATACTTGCGAATGAATCTCCCATATTCAATACATTTGCCCGGGCGCCAATTTCTTTTGAGCGCGGTGAAGGCGTACGATTGTTTACTGAGCAGGGCGATGAATATATAGATTTTGCCGCTGGAATTGCTGTGAATGCGCTCGGTCACGCCCATCCGCATTTGGTAAAGGCATTAAGCGATCAGGCATCGAAACTCTGGCATGTATCCAATCTTTACGAAATTCCGGGTCAGGATGTGCTGGCAAAAAGATTGTGCGATGCAACATTTGCAGAAAAAGTTTTCTTCACAAATTCCGGTGCCGAGGCGTTGGAATGCTCGCTTAAAACCGCGAGGCGTTTTCATTTTAGTAATGGCAATCCTGAGCGAGTGGAAATTCTTACCTTTGAAGGGGCTTTTCATGGCCGGACACTTGCGACAATTGCAGCCGGTGGACAGGAAAAATATCTCGAAGGATTTGGTGAAAAAACCCCGGGCTTCATCCAGTTGCCGTTTCTGGATGAGGACGCGCTGAATGCTGCGATTAATGAAAAGACCGCAGCGATATTAATTGAACCTGTACAGGGCGAGGGAGGAATACGGCCTGTGCCCGCAAGTTTCCTTAGGCGCTTACGTGAGTTATGCGATGAAAACGGATTGCTCCTTATATATGACGAGATACAGACCGGCGTTGGCCGAACCGGCAAGCTCTTCGCCTATCAATGGTCTGGTGCTGCCCCCGATATAATGGCGATTGCCAAGGGCATTGGTGGCGGGTTTCCGTTGGGTGCTTGCCTTGCGACAAAAGAGGCAGCTGAGGGAATGACTGTAGGCACCCATGGTACGACCTTTGGCGGCAACCCGCTTGCGGTTGCTGTTGGCAATGCGGTTTTGGATGTGGTGCTTGTGGAAGGCTTTATGGACGGTGTTCAACAATCGGCTTTATATTTGCGTCAGCAACTGGCTGAGTTGAATGATGCTTTTCCAGACCTGATCGAAGAAATTAGGGGTGAAGGACTGCTTCTCGGTATCAAATGCAAAATTCCCAATGTTGAAGTTGTGACCGCCTTTCGCGAGGCCGGGCTCTTAAGTGTGCCCGCAGGTGAAAATGTTGTTCGCCTATTGCCGCCGTTGATTGTGTCCGTTGATGATATTCGAGAGGCGGCTGAAAAAATGCAGGCAGCGATGACCAAATTGAAAAATACCGAGACGCAGGATTAATTAATAATGAATACGATAAAGAACTTCCTGGATATTCCGGACCTTGAAGCTGCAGAATTAAAGGGAATTATATCCCATAGTATCGCTATGAAAAATGCACCAAGGGTTAGGGAGGCATCTGGTCCCCTGGTCGGTAAAACACTGGCGATGATTTTTGACAAACCCTCAACCCGCACGCGGGTATCGTTTGATGTGGCAATGCGCCAGCTGGGTGGCGGTATTGTCATGCTTGATCAAAGTGGCTCGCAACTTGGGCGTGGTGAATCAATTGCAGATACGGCGCGGGTTTTGTCGCGCTATGTTGATGCAATTATGATGCGGACATCTGAACATGACCGCCTGCTGGAGATGGCTGAATATTCCGATGTTCCCGTTATCAACGGCCTGACAGATGATACCCACCCCTGCCAGATTATGGCCGATGTGATGACCATTGAAGAGCATCGAGGCCAGATTGCGGGCCAAAAGATTGCATGGGTTGGCGATGGAAACAATGTACTGCAAACTTTCCTGCAAGCGGCGGCGCGCTTTGATTTTAGCGTTCATGCGGCGGTTCCTGAGGGAAAAGAGCCTGAGGCACGCTTTGTTGAATGGGCGAAAGCCAATGGTGGTCGATTGCAGATCACCCACAGTGCGGAAGAAGCGGTGCATGATGCCGATTGTGTGGTGACTGATACGTGGATTTCAATGGGTGATGAACAGGTTGGAAGGGGTGAGAACACCTTTCTGCCTTATCAGGTCAATCAGCAATTGATGGACAAAGCCAAGCCGGATGCAATATTCATGCATGATCTCCCTGCTTATCGGGGAAAAGAGGTTACCGCAGAGGTTATTGATGGACCGCAATCGGTTGTCTTTGACGAGGCTGAAAACCGGCTGCACGCCCAAAAGGGTATTCTGGCTTGGTGCCTTGGTGTTGATGCGGATACTGGCACCTGATTGCGGGCGGTTTAATTATGGCTGACAATATAGATGCAATGAAAGAAGCTGGTCTTGATCAGGTAATCCCCTTTCAGGTGGAGCCGTTGGATGCCCGCGGACGGGCGGTGCAGCTGGGTCCGGTCTTAGACAGTATCCTGCATAGGCACAATTACCCGGAAGTGGTTTCCGCACTTTTGGCGGAAGCCATTACCTTAACCGTTTTACTTGGCACATCGCTCAAATTTGACGGTAAATTCATCGTTCAAACCCAGACCGATGGCCCCGTATCGATGCTGGTGGTTGATTTTCGCACGCCGGGAAATATTCGTGCCTATGCAAGATTTGACGAAGATCTGCTGCAAGCGGCAATTAAGGCCGGAAATTCCGACCCCATATCTCTGATGGGAAACGGCATATTGGCAATGACCATTGATCAGGGCAAATATACCCAACGCTATCAGGGCATTGTGCAATTGAAGGATTGCGGTCTGGAAGAGGTTGCCCAGCAATATTTCAAGCAGTCAGAGCAAATCCCGACACAGGTCCGACTTGCCGTTGCCCAGTCACTGACCCGACAAGACGGTGGAAAACCCAGCCACAGGTGGCAGGCGGGTGGGTTTTTAGTGCAGTTTTTACCGGATTCAATTGAGCGCATGCGGTTGAGAGATTTGCCGGGTGGTGATACTCCCGAGAGTGACCAGCCCGAACATGCAGAATTTTTCAGCGAAGATGATGCCTGGCTTGAGGTGCAATCACTGGTAAAAACGGTTGCGGATGTGGAGCTGGTTGAGCGGGAAGTATCATCAGAAAGACTGTTATATCGCCTGTTTAATGAACATGGCGTCAGGGTGTTTGAATCTCAACCCGTATTGGACAATTGTTCATGTTCTGAGGAAAGCATAAAATCCATTCTTTCCAGCTTTAATCCTGATGAAGTCATTGAAAGCACGGTTAATGGAGATATAGAAGTAAATTGCGAGTTTTGTAGCAAAAGCTATCTGTTTGATGCAAAAGAGTTTTCTTCTTGAGTTATTGATGTTTTGGAAGTTTCCAAAGGCCAATAAGCCAATCGCAAATTTACCACATTGCCGATCTTTAACTTGTCTGGCAAAGCACTCCTGTCATATTCTGTCCGTTGGCATAGTTTTTCGGGGCAGGTTTATAATAATTATCTGGTAACCCACATAGATTACACCAGATATTTTAGAACAGCCGACAGGGTTCCCGCCATGTAAGGCACCTGTCATACAATGGAAGTTTTCAATATCACTGATGCTTGATAAAACCAAAGATATTGACCCGGAATTTATTTCACAGGCGAATGAAGTGTTCATTCCGCCTAGTAACCAGCCGTCAATTTTACGAAAATTATCAAAGGGCTTGCTGCAAATCATATTGATGGTTGCAATTTTGGCGACCTCTGTTTTTGTCATGAACCGAATGATAAAATCCAAGCCAGCACCCAAGGCCAAGCACGCATTCAAAACTGTTTATACAATCAAGACCGCAACGGTGAAACGCTCTGCACATCAGCCCGAATTTATCTCTTACGGGCAGATTGAGGCGGCCAGAAAAGTTGATTTACGCTCCCTGGTTTCAGGCGAAGTCATATCTGTCAGTGATAAATTACGGGCCGGTGCAAAAATTTTAAATGGAGAATCGCTGGTTGAAATAGACCGGTTTAATTATCTTGGTGCCTTGCAGGAGGCCCGGGCGAATTTGAAAGAAACACAAGCCCGATTGCTGGAATTTAAAGCAAGAATTGTTTCGGAAAAATCAAAATTTGCGAGCGCAAAAGATCAGCTGCTGATTGCCGAGAAAGATCTGACCCGGGCAAAATCACTTGTAAAAAAAGGCGCAATGACCACACAACAGGTTGAGGCACGCACCCTTGTTTATTCACAACGCCAACAGGCGTTGAACCTTTCCGAGAATATGGTGAAAATCGAGCAGGCCAGACTTGGCCAGCAAGAGGCCGCAGTTGAGCGTTTGCAATGGCGGGTTTCGCAAGCCGAGAAGAATCTTCAAAATACGGTTTTAAGAGCACCATTTACCGGCATTGTGCGTTCAAGTGCGGTTGAAGTTGGAAAACTGGTCAGCGCCAATGATGTGGTGGTAACACTTTATGAGCCGCAAAATCTTGAGGCCAAGTTTACCTTGACGGATGCTGAATTTGGCCGGCTCCAAAATGATACTGCTGGCCTGATTGGTCGTCCGGTCAAAATCAGTTGGAGTACCGGCGGACAACAGCAGGTATATAAGGGAATAATTGAGCGCATCGGCGCGGATATAAACTCAAATCGAGGC
>Ga0256839_1003550_pt1 | contig 16005 bp, 12 predicted proteins | sample 354166metaG_FD_185968 | JGI IMG/M metagenome (GOLD analysis project Ga0256839, IMG submission 185968) | Hydrothermal vent microbial communities from Mid Atlantic Ridge, Atlantic Ocean - 354-166 | ecosystem: Environmental > Aquatic > Marine > Hydrothermal vents | place: Atlantic Ocean: Mid... | reverse complement strand
CGCCAACACCCTCATCGTCGCCTACACCCACGGCGACGACCTCCTCAGCCAGCACCGAGGAGCCGCCACACACTACTACCACTACGACGGCCTCGGCAGCACCCGGGCCCTCACCGACGCCACCGAAGCCACCACCGCCAGCTACACCTATGACGCCTTTGGCAACCTGATCCGCGCCACCGGCGCCACCCCGAACAACTACCTCTACACCGGCGAGCAGTACGACCCCAACATCGGCTTCTACTACCTCCGGGCGAGGTACATGGACCCGGAGAATGGGCGCTTCCTGACGACCGACCCCTTCGCAGGGCTGATGCACGAGCCGGTGACCCTGCACAAGTACCTGTATGCGGGGCAGAATCCGATTAGCAACATCGATCCGTCGGGGGAGCTATTCGGTTTATTATTTCGCGTTGGAGTTTCATTGCGATCCGCAGGTATATATCGAGGAATTTTTGCCTTTATCAGGGCATTTGCACGCCGATTGTCTACGGGTTCATATAAAGCGCTCAAAGCAGCACAAAAATCGAAGAGAGGTATTTGGAGAGATAGCTCGGAATTGGGGGAAGAGGTCCACCATATAATTGAGAAACGCTTCTGGACATATGGAAAAAACAATCCGTTTAAGAAAGTGTGGGGTAATCCAGATAATGCTCCAGCGATTGTTCTTGATAAAACGGCTCATAAAATTATTACCGCCCGATGGCGACAGATATTGCCACGGAGAGGGATGAAAGGATTTAAAAACGATGGGTATACTCCGCAAGAGATATATGATGCAGCGTTTAAAGTATATGCTGGTTATCCTGAGCAATTAAGGCAGGTAATAAAAGCTCTTTTACCTTTGTTATAGGACGTGATTCGCATATGAAGCTGGAAGTTCGATTGCTATTAAGAGATGATCTGGAGAAAAAGTTGCTTAGAAATAGGCACTTTTCTAAAGAAATAGATCTTGCCGTTTTGCCATATACATGGGTGAATTATGATTCTGAGTTTGTGTCTAGGATAATACAAGAGAGTGTTGGTACTTCTGGTATGCGCGTTTATCTACACTTTGAGATTACGAAAAAGGAGTTTGAAAATGTTAAATATTATGAGGTTGAGCCAAGAAGTATTATAAGAATGGATGATCATTCGTTGGAAAAGAATGAGAAATACATGGAAGGTCAGCCGTACATCATTACATCAGATAGAACTAGGATAAAACTTCGGGAAAGAGTCTATATTGGTAAGCCATTCCCAAAGACGATGACTATTTCGAGTATAGAATTTGGGGAGGGGTATGTGAGCTCGAAGGAGGTTTCAAGTATATTTATTGCTAACAAGGTGACTGCATACATCGAATATCCTGTTTTTGAATCAACAACGGATGAAGCGATTGATAAATATGTTCTTATTGGTTCAGGCAATATATTGCCGCCTCTAACTGAGGATGTGACAATATTGCCTGCGCCCGGTTCTCCAGAAGATGATCTTTATTATCGTCGATTGGGTTTGCCAAGCTATCCTAGTGAAGAAATGGAATCATTCTGCGATTTTAATATTACTGCCGAAAGCTATAGGGAAAATGACACGGGATTGATGGTTGTTAGCGAAAAAGTTATAAGATTGGTTAAGGATAACAAAATTCGAGGGGTAGCCTTTAGGCCCGTGCTAGATAGATCTACTAAGCTATATGATAAATATCTCAAGATATTCTCCTCATTTCAAGAATCTCTTATGGTAAACCCCAATAATGTGATCTCCTGATCGGGGAAAAGGAGTAAAGGGGTAAAAGGAGTAAAATGACATAGCCTGACATGGTCAAGTCCTAACGGACACCCCAGTTAAGCCACATTGGCCAGTTGGCCGTTTTTCTCGAAATCGTTCGGGCTTTGGTAGCCCAGGTAGGAATCAAGCCGATGGCTGTTATAGAGCATCACAATGTAGTCAATGATGTCCCGCCGGCTTCATCCCGCGTCTGGTAACTCCGCCAGTGTACCCGTTCCGATTTCAGCGAACCAAAAAAGCTTTCTACCACTGCATTGTCCCAGCAGTCACCTTTCCGGCCCATGCTGCCTTCGATGCCGTAGGCCTTGAGCAGGCGCCGAAAGGCCCGGCTGGCATATTGGACGCCACGATCCGAATGATGGATCAACTGCCCGGGTTTTGGCCGTCGGCGCCACAGAGCCATGCGCAAGGCGTCACAGGCCAGGGTGGCGGTCAACCGTCTGCCCATCGACCAGCCCACCACTTTGCGGGCATACAGGTCAATGACCACCGCCAGGTACAACCAGCCCTCGCGAGTCCAGACGTAGGTGATGTCCGAGGCCCAAACCCGGTTGGGGGCCGACACCTGGAAGTCCCGCGCCAGCCGGTTCGGAAACACCGGATGGGCATGACGGCTGTCCGTCGTTACCCGATAGCGTTGGCGGTAGCGGACCCAGATGCCCGCTTCCCGCATCAGGCCCCGCGCCTGGTAGCGGCCCACCGGATACCCCAGTGCTTGCAGCCCCTTGGCCATGCGCCGGGATCCGTAGGTATGATCCGAGGCCTCGGCCAGGCGCCTCACACAGGCCAGCTTTTCCTGCCGCCCCGGGTCCGGCTCCCATTCCCTTCGTCGCAGATAATCATAGAATCCTCCACGACTGACGCCCAGCAACCGGCAAAGCAGCTTCACCGGGTAGGCCTTCCTCTCCTGGGCAATGAACTGATATCTCAGTGCGGCTCTTTCGCGAAGAAGGCCGTCGCTTTTTTTAGAATCTCCCGTTCCAGCTTGAGCTGCCGGTTCTCGGCCCGCAGCCGGCGCAGTTCCTCCTGCTCTGGGGTCAACTTGCCATAGCCTCGGAAGGCTTGCTCCTCGTCGGCCTCGTATTCCTTGACCCACCGTCTGAGCATATTCGCGTTGATGCCCAGGCTTCGGGCGGCTTCCGCCTTGCTGCAGCCGTGTTCCGTTACCAGCCGGATGGCATCCGGCTTGAATTCTTTTGTATAGCGTTTTCTCGTTGTCATCTCTCACCTCAGTTTCAGGGATTATCCCTTAACTGAGGTGTCCGGTGGAATTAGGCCACGTCACCACCACCTACGCCCACGACAGCCGCAACCGTCTGATCCGCAAGACCTACCCCGATGGCGGCTACATCGCCTACGACGCCGCCGGCAACCGCACCCGCGTGTCCACCCCCACCGGCGACACCACCTACGGCTTTGACGCCCTCAACCGCCTCGCCAGCGTCACCGACCGCGACGGCGGCACCACCACCTACAGCTACGACGCCAAAAACCGCCTCATCCTTGTCCACGCGGGTGCTTGTTCCCGCCGGGTTTGTTCCGCAGTCGCCGCCACGTATTACTGTCACGGCGATTGCCTCGTCAGTGTCTCGGGTAATTTTACCTTTCGAGCGGCTATGATTTATTGTTAAATGCCCGCAGGTTTGAGGTGTCGTGTTCACCGCCAGGCAGAAAAATCCGCAGTTGCGGTTCATGGTGTAGCATCGTTTGGTTCGCGGCTCCGTTTCATCATTGAAATCCGTTTGTTGCTGGTGCTATCAGCCCTGAATTCATGGGTTCGCGCAAGTCCCCGCATCAGATACCCTCCATGACCAGGGAAGGCCACTTTAATGTCACATAACCGCATGACCTGCCGGACACTGAAATCCGTCTTGCTGCTGGGCGCTCTTGCAGGTCTGCTCGGGGGCTGCTTCCACCCTGAAAACCCGGAAGAGAGCCCTTCTGAAGGCCCGGGGGGCGGTCCTTCCGAGTCCCGCTTGACGCTCACCGGTACGGTGAGTAGCGCGGTGGGCGCTACTGTCGATGGCGATGTCAACGATCCCAACGCATCTGTTGCTGTCAACAATACGCCGGCCCAGGCCCAGCCGATTCCCAATCCGGTAACGGTGGGCGGTTATGCGAATGTGGCGCGCGCAGGCGATGCCGGCCCCCTGTTCCTTTCCGGTGACCGCTCGGATTTTTATCGTGTCAGCCTGGCCGCCGGCCAGACCATCACCCTCAATATCGCCGATTTCGATGTCGGGGATCTGGATCTGTATCTGTACTACGACGATGGCACCATCGATATCGCCAATCCGGACTTTGGCTCGACGGGGACGGGCAAGACGGAAAGCCTGACCGTGGCTGATGCCGGGGACTATCTTATCGAGGTATGGGCCTATTCCGGTTATGCCAACTATGCCCTGGTCGTCGGCCAGGGCGCTGCGGCGGCCAATGGCAGTCAGGCCGACAGGCTGGTTCTGTCCGATGACTTCGTGCCCGGCGATGTGGTCGTGCGCTTCAAGGACACCGTGCAGGCGCTGGGCGCGAAGCCATCCGCCATGGCCCGCGCGGCCAGTCTCGGTCTGCAGGCCAGGGCCGGGGCCAGCGATCGCGCCATGCTGCTGGCGCTGGGCGACCTGCAGGATCGCCAGGCCAGCTTTCGTGCGCTGGGCATCACTTCGGCGCAAAAAGGTAGCCAGGCGCGCCGATTTCAGACGGCAGACTCCGAAAAGCAGCTGAAGCTGGATACCTTGCAGGTGATCAAGGCCCTGCGCCAGCGTGACGATGTGCTGTACGCCGAACCCAACTACATCCGCCGTGCCCAGCAGGTGCCCACTGACCAGCATTATCATCTGCAATGGCACTATCCGCTCATCAACCTGCCCGCCGCCTGGGATGTCAGCACCGGTGACGCCAGTGTTATCGTGGCCGTGATCGACACGGGCGTGTTGCTCAATCACCCTGACCTGGCCGGGCAGTTTTCCGCCGATGGCGGTTATGATTTCATCCGCAGAAACGACGTCTCCCGGGATGGCGAGTCGGGCATCGACGACGACCCGGATGATCCCGGCGACAGCGGCCCTGTCGCTGGTGGCAGCTCCTTCCATGGCACCCATGTGGCCGGCACCATTGCCGCGGCGACCAGTTTCGGCGGGGGCGGTAGAGGCGTGGCGGGCGTGGCCCCGGGGGTGAAGATCATGCCACTGCGCGTCCTTGGCAAGGGGGGCGGCACCAACTACGACATTGCCCAGGCGGTGCGCTATGCCGCCGGTCTGCCCAACGACGCCGGCCGCATTCCCGCCCGCCCTGCCGATGTGATCAACCTCAGCCTCGGTGGTGGCGGCTATTCCCAACTGGCGCAGGATCTCTATACCGAGGTCCGCAACCGGGGCGTGGTCATTGTCGCGGCGGCCGGCAATGAATCCACCAGCAGCCCTTCCTACCCCGCCGCCTACGCCGGCGTGATCTCCGTCAGCGCGGTGGACATCCGCAAACAATTGGCGCCGTATTCCAATTTCGGCGCCACCATCGACGTGGCCGCGCCCGGCGGCAAGACCAGCCGTCCGGACGTCAATGGCGATGGCTATGTCGATGGCGTGCTCAGCACCGTCGGCGATGATTCCGCGGGCGGCAGCCCGGACTACGTCTACAAGTTCTACCAGGGCACCTCCATGGCCACGCCGCACATGGCCGGCGTGGTGGCGCTGATGAAATCCGTATACAGCGAGCTGACGCCCGACGATGTGGACAACCTGCTGATCGGCGGCAACATCACCGAGGACCTTGGCGCCAGCGGCCGCGACGACCAGTTCGGCCACGGCCTGATCGACGCCTTCAAGGCCGTCAACGAGGCCCGGGTGCTGCGCGATGGTGGCGTGATCGCAGACAATCCACTGCTCAACGTGACGCCCGCCGCGCTCAATTTCGGCGGCAATCTCACCCGGCTCTCCCTGTCGGTCGTCAATGGCGGCTCGGGCGCGTTGCCCATCGACACAATAAGCGATGATGCCGACTGGCTGACGATAAGCCCTGACAGCGTGGACGCCGCCGGCCTCGGCAGCTACGCGATCACAGTAGACAGGACCAACCTGTCATCCGGCACCTATACCGCCACCATCACCGTCACACCCGCCGACGCCACGCTTCCCGCCGTCACCGTGCAGGTCATTCAGCAAGTGGGCGGGCCAAGCCTCACCGCCGGCGCGGGCTTTCACTACGTGCTGCTGGTCGACACGGAGACCGGCGATGTCTCCCGCTCGCAGTGGGGTGGCGCCGGCCAGGATGGACAATACCGCTTCCGGCTCGACAATGTCCCCTTCGCCCCGGGGCAACGCTATGTCATTTTCGCCGGCACCGACCATGACAACGACGGTTATGTCTGCGACGCCGGGGAGGCCTGTGGCATCTACCTGTCGCGGGACCGGATCCAAACCATCGGCGCCAGCGACAGTCTCAGCGGGCTCGACTTCGTCTCCGGCTTCAACATCGGCCTGCAAGGTCAGGCGGCCTCGGTGCTGCCGGCGCGCGGCATCGCCATCCCACGGCGTCAATTCAAGCAGGTGCCGCAATGAGGGTGCGACCCCCGCTGGCACTGGCCATTGGCCTCTCGGCACTGCTGACGACGGCCTGCCAGCCATGGGCGGCAAGGCAAGAGCCACAGGCCGACGAGCCTGCCGTGGAAACCCTCTACGCCAGCCAGCACTGCGGCCGCAGCCAGGCCACGCCTCAGGCCTCCTGGATAGACAACGCCCAGCAACTGGCAGCCAGCCTGCAGCGAATCCGCCCCGACACCTTGGGTGGCAAAGCCATGGCGCTGCCGGAACCGGACTTCCGGCAGGCGAGGGTCCTGCTGGTTGAAATGGGCCAACGGCCCACCCTGGGCTACGCTTTGGCGCTGGACGAAAAAACCACAGGCCTGCGCATTTCACAGGGCCAGGCGTACCTCACCCTGAACTGGATACGTCCCCCGGCGGACGCGCTGGTCGCCCAGGCGCTCAGCAGCCCCTGCCTGCTGTTGAAGATCGAGCGGGGCGACTATGGCGCAATCCGGATTCTGGACAGACAAGGCGACATCAAGACCAGCGCAGAGTGACCCCCGCGCCTGCCCGGCCGTGGCGGCGTACCCGGCCGGATACCCTTGCCTTTCTCCGCAGCACCCCGTGCAGCCCTTGCCCGCGTGTGGCTTACTAGGAGGCAGGGTTGGGAGAAAAAGGAACAGACCATGCCGGTGCACAACGAAGACATCGCCGCCATCTTCGAGGAGATGGCCGACCTGCTGGAGATCGAGGGCGCCAACCCCTTCCGCGTGCGCGCCTATCGCAACGCCGCCCGCAGCGTGCGCAGCCTCGGGCGCGAGCTGGCGGAGATGGTGGCCAGCGGCGAAGACCTGACCCAGCTGCCGGGCATCGGCAAGGACCTGGCGGCGAAGATCATTGAGATGGTGCGGACCGGCAAGGTGCGCGCGCTGGAAAAACTGCACCGCAAGGTGCCCGCCAGCCTCGAGGATCTGTTGCACATCCCCGGCCTCGGACCCAGGCGCGTGCGGCGGCTGTTCGATGAACTGGGCATCGAGACCCTCGAACAACTGGCCGAGGCCGCCCGGGCCGGTCGCCTGCGGACCCTGCCGGGCTTCGGCGCCAGGACCGAGCAGCGCATCCTCGACGCCCTCGCCGCCCACCGCAGCCAGGAACGCCGCTTTCTCTACAGCGTCGCCCGCCAGTACGCCGAACCCCTGGCGGCCTGGCTGCGCAAGATCCCTGGCGTGGAGCGCGTGGTGGTTGCCGGCAGCTACCGGCGCGGGCGCGAGACGGTGGGCGACCTCGACATCCTCGTCACCGTCAGGGCCGACAGCCCGGTGATGGCACGGTTCGTCACCTACGACGAAGTGGCCGAGGTCATCTCCAGCGGCGCCACCCGCGCCAGCGTGATCCTGCGCAGCGGCCTGCAAGTGGACCTGCGCGTGGTGACGGCGCACAGCCTCGGCGCGGCCCTGCACTACTTCACCGGCAGCAAGGCGCACAACATCCAGATACGCCGCCTCGGCCAGCAGCGTGGTCTGAAGATCAACGAATACGGCGTCTTCAGGGGCGAGCGCGCCATCGCCGGCGAAAGCGAGGACTCGGTGTTCGCCGCCGTCGGCCTGCCATACATCCCCCCCGAACTGCGCGAAAACCGCGGCGAGATTGCCGCCGCCCGCGAAGGCCGCCTGCCTCGCCTCATCGAACGCAAAGACCTGCGTGGCGACCTGCACTGCCACAGCCGCGCCAGCGACGGCCATGCGGACATCGAAACCATGGCCCGCGCCGCGCGCGAGGCGGGTCTGGAATACCTCGCCATCACCGACCACTCCCGCCACCTCAGCGTGGCCCGCGGCCTGGACGAAAGGCGCCTGCTGCAACAGATCGAAGAGATCGACCGCCTCAATGAAAGGCTGCACGGCATCACCCTGCTCAAGGGCATCGAAGTGGACATCCTCGAAGACGGCCGCCTGGACCTGCCGGACAGTGTGTTGGCCCAACTGGATTTAGTGGTCGGTGCGGTGCACGATCACTTCGGCCTGTCGGAAAAGAAACAGACCGCACGCCTCCTGCGCGCCATGGCGCACAAATACTTCACCCTCCTTGCCCACCCCAGCGGCCGCTTGCTGCTCAAGCGCGAGGCCTACGCCGTGGACATGCCGCGCGTGGTGGAAGCCGCCCGCGAACGCGGCTGCTTTCTCGAACTCAACGCCCAGCCCCTGCGCCTCGACCTCAAGGACAATCACTGTCGCCTGGCCCGAGAACGCGGCGTCCCCCTCAGCATCAACAGCGACAGCCACGGCCCCGACGGCTTCGCCAACCTTGCCTACGGCATCAACCAGGCGCGGCGGGGGTGGCTGGAAAAGGGGGATGTGCTGAATACACTTCCGCTGGGCAAGCTGCGCAAACGGCTGCGGGGGACGATGGGTTGAGCGCGTGGGTTGGGTGAACGTTTTTTTGTGAACCCCAACATGCCGGATCGTTCCCCGGCTTTGGCATCCCGCGTCGCCCTGCCTCCTGCCTCCATGCAGTCGTCACCCCATCAACCTACGGTCCGATATTTTCCTTTGCGCCCTTGGCGTCCTGGTGAGAAGACAATCGTCTTTCTCTGTGCCCTCCGTGTCTCTGTGGCGAACAAGAGGGCTACCCGGCGCGCTCGGGAGCTTCATCGAGCCGGCCATTCAGCTCCTGCCAGACGTCGTCGGCGAAACCGGCACCGGCGCCGGCGTAGAGGTCGACGACAAAATTCACGCCGGCGGCCTTGAGGTGGCCGATTTCGTCGGGGAAACGGGCGATGGCGGCGATGTGGCCGTTGTAGCCCAGGCGCCGCAGCTGGCGCGCGGCCTCCAGGTTTTCGTGTTCGCTGGGCATGGCCAGCATCACCAGCCGCAGCTGGTCGAAGTCCATGCGGATGCGTTCCCAGAATTCGGGGTCGGTGGAGCTGCCGAGGATCACCCGCCGGCCGGCGGCGCGGTGGCGTTCGACGGCCTGGGCGTTCTGGTCGATGCCCAGCACCAGGTCGCCGAGGCGCTGGTGCAGGCTGTCGTAGGTGCCGAGGCCCACGCGCCCCATGCCGAGCACCAGTGCCCTTGCCGGCCCCGGTTCGATACGCGCCTCCTCGCTGATGCGCCGGCCGGTTTCGAAGCGCTTCAGGCGGCTGCGCAGGCGGCTGTAGAGGTTGTGGGCGTTGCTGTTGAGGGGCGCGGCGCCGATGAAGGACAGCGCCAGGGCGATGGCGATGATGGCCAGCCATTCCGCCGACAGCCAGCCGTTGCTCACCGCCACGGCGCCAACGATGAGGCCGAATTCGCTGTAGTTGGCGAGGCTGAGGCTGGCGAGGAAGGCGCTGCGCGCGCGCAGGCGAAAGCGCGTGAACAGCCAGAAGAACAGGCCGGTCTTGAGCGGCACCAGCAGGGCCAGCAGCAGGGCGATGCCGAAGGTTTCCAGGGTGAAGCCGCCGGCGAGGCCGATGGTGAGGAAGAAGCCCACCAGGAACAGATCCTTGAAACCCAGCAGGTGCTTGGCCAGTTCCGAGGCGCGTGGGCTGCCGGCGAGCAGCAGGCCGAGGATCAGCGCCCCCAGGTCGCCCTTCACCCCCACCGCCTCGAACACCAGCGCGCCGCCCAGGGCCAGGCTGAGGCCAAAGAGGATTTGCAGCTCGCCGTGTCCCGCGCTCGCCAGCAGCCAGCGCAGGACGGGCCGCAAGGGGATCAGGCCGAGCAGCAGCAGCGCCCAGGGCGAGGGCACCTTGCCGGCGGAGATGGCGAGAAAGGCCACCGCGGCGATGTCCTGCACGATCAGCACGCCGATGGCGATGCGCCCGTACAGGGCCGACATTTCGCCGCTTTCCTCCAGCACCTTGACCGCGAACACGGTGCTGGAAAAGCTCAGGGCGAAGGCGATGACGGCGATGGTCGGCAGCGACAGGCCGCTGAGGACGCCCAGGCCGAGCACCCCGGCGAGCAACAGCACGGCGCCGAGAAACACCACCACCAGCAGCATGTGCGTGCTGGCCACGGCCCAGATCTGTGGCATCAGCAGGTTGCGCAGGCGCAGCTTGAGGCCGATGGTGAACAGCAACAGGGTGACGCCCAGTTCCGCAAACAGTTCGAGGCCGGGCGAGCTTTCCATGCCCAGGGCATAGAGCAGGTAGCCGGTGATGAGGTAGCCCACCAGCGGCGGCAGGCCGAGCTGACGGGCGCCCAGACCGAGCAGGAAGGCGGCTGCGAGGGCGAGGATTTCGATCATCGGCGGTGACGGCAGGCTGGGCTCACGAGAACTCGGCCACCACCGGGGCGTGGTCCGAGGGCCGCTCCAGGGTGCGCGGCTCGCGGTCCACGTAGCTGGCGGTACAGCGCGCGCTCATGGCGGCGCTGGCCAGCACCAGGTCGATGCGCAGACCGCGGTTGCGGCGGAAGCCGGCGGCGCGGTAGTCCCACCAGCTGAAGATGTCTTCGTCCTGTTCGAAGATGCGGAAGCAGTCGGACAGGCCGAGGTCGAGAAGACGCTGCAGGGCCTCGCGCTCGGGTGCGCTGCAGAGGATCTTGTCGCGCCATTCTTCCGGGTCGTGCACGTCGCGGTCGTCAGGGGCGATGTTGAAGTCGCCCACCACCACCAGGTTTTCGTGTGCGCTGAGCTGCTGGTCGACATAGCCTTGCAGCGCCGCCAGCCAGTCCAGCTTGTAGGCGTACTTGTCCGAGCCCACCTCGGAGCCGTTGGGCACATAGAGGTTGAGAAAGCGCACCGCCTCGTCGCCCGTGCCGATGGTGGCACCGAGCACACGGCGTTGCGGATCTTCCAGGCCGGGGAGGTCGGTGACCACCTCGCTGATGGCGTGCCTGCTGAGCACGGCGACGCCGTTATAGGTCTTCTGCCCGGCGAAGGCGGCGTGGTAGCCCGCCGCCTCGATCTCGTTGATGGGAAAGTTCTCGTCGATGGTCTTGGTTTCCTGCAGGCCGAGGATGTCGGGCTGGTGCCGGTCGAGCCAGGCCAGCACATGGGGCAGGCGCACCTTGAGGGAGTTGACGTTCCAGGAAGCTATTTTCATGTCTTACTCATGGGTTGCGAAGGGAGATGCTCTCCGTGCAAGTTCTACGGCAGCCGCGGGGCGTTACTGAACATCCGGTGTAAGCGGGTCAGTAGAGTCGGAATCCGCCGTGCCTTGCGCGTATGCGTCGGTCCAGCCAGCGCACGCCGCCGATGCCGCCGAGGATGAAGGCGGCGGCCAGGCTGCCGAGGAACCATTCCGCGCTGACCGCCCAGGCGCTGTCTTGCCGAGGGGGCGGCGTGGTGTCGTTGACGGCCGCCGCCTCGGCGCTGCGCTGTTGCTCCTCGTTGATGAGCAGCGCAGCGGCCAGACGGGTTTCGAGGTCCTGGTTCTGTGCGCGCAGCTGCGCCAGCGTTTCCTGCACGGCGCTGGCGTCGTCGTTCTGCTGCGCCGCGCTGGCGCGCAGGGTCGCCAGTTCGCCTTCGAGTTTCTTCGCCCGTGCGCGGGCCTTGTTCATCTCCGCCTTCATCCAGCGGGTGTCCTTGGCGTCCTGACGCAGCTTGGCCAGTTCTTCCTCGCTGATGATGGGGGGCGCCGTTTCGCGTGGCGCCTCGGGCCTTTGCCGGGCCTTGGCCAGCTCTTCCTGCAGGGCCTTGTAGCGGCTGCGCAGCTCCAGGTAGTCCAGGCCGAGGGGCCGCTCCGCGCTGATGAATCTGAATTCGACCCAGCCGGTGGTGCCGTCACGGGTGCTGATGCGGGCATAGTCGCCGTCCTTCATGAGGATGTCCACCTGCTCGCCGCTGAGGAGTGTTTTCAGTACCTCGCCCTGGTTGCGCTTCTCCGCGTACACGGGCACCTCGATGCGGTCGGTGATGAAGGCGGCGTGTGCCGGCAGGGCCAGGCCCAGCAGGAGGGCGAGCAGCAGCCGGCGGGGGTTGGGTGATGGGGTCATGGCTGCCTCCCTGTCACTGGTGGCTGGCGCTGATGCCGCTGTGGCGCAGCAGGGCGTCGATCTCCGGCTCGCGGCCGCGGAATTCCACGAACAGGTCCATAGGGTCGCGGGCGCCGCCCTGTTCCAGCACGGCTTCGAGAAATTCCAGCCCGGTGTCGCGGTTGAAGATGCCCGTCTCCTCGAACCTGGCGAAGGCGTCGGCGGACAGCACCTCGGCCCACTTGTAGCTGTAGTAGCCGGCCGCGTAGCCGCCGGCGAAGATGTGGTTGAAGCTGTGCTGGAAGCGGTGGTATTCCGGCGGCTTGATGACCGCCACCTCGGCGCGCACGGCGTCGAGGATCTCCTGCACCCGCGCGCCCAGCTTGGGGTCGTAGTCGCGGTGCAGGCGGAAGTCGAACAGCGAGAACTCCAGCTGCCGCACCATTTGCATGCCGGCGTGGAAGTTCTTTGCCGCGATCATCTTTTCGAACAGTTCGTCGGGCAGGGGCTCGCCGCTCTGGTAGTGGGCGGCGATGAGGTCCACGGCCTCGCGCTCCCAGCACCAGTTTTCCAGGAACTGGCTGGGCAGTTCCACGGCGTCCCAGGGCACGCCGCTGATGCCGGAGACGGCCAGCACGTCCACCCGGGTGAGCATGTGGTGCAGGCCGTGGCCGAATTCGTGGAACAGGGTGATGACCTCGTTGTGGGTCAGCAGGGCGGGGTCGTCACCGATGGGCGGGGTGAAGTTGCAGGTGAGGTAGGCCACCGGCAGCTGCACGCCGTCGCGGGTGGCGCGGCGCGAGATACATTCGTCCATCCAGGCGCCGCCGCGCTTGTTCTCGCGCGCGTAGAGGTCGAGGTAGAAGCGCCCGCGCGGCTCGCCGTGGCGGTCGCGGATCTGGAACACGCGCACGTCCTGGTGCCAGGTGTCGATGCCGTCCAGCTCGTCGATCTGCAGGCCGTAGAGGCGCTTCACCACCTCGAACAGGCCGCTGACCACGCGCGGCTCGGGGAAGTAGGGCTTGAGGTCTTCCTGGCTGAGGGCGTAGCGGTGCTGGCGCAGCTTTTCCGCGCACCAGGTGATGTCCCAGGGTTGCAGCTTGTCGAGGCCGTGCCGCTTGCGGGCGAAGTCGGCCAGCTCCATCAGCTCCTCGCGGGCGAGTCCCAGCGAACGGTCGGCGAGGTCGCTGAGGAAGGCGATGACCTTGTCGCCGTCGGGCGCCATCTTGGTGGCCAGGGAGCGCTCGGCGTAGTTGTCGAAGCCGAGCAGATTGGCCAGCTCGTGGCGCAGGGCGAGGATCTCCTCCATCAGCGGGCCGTTGTCGAACTGGCCGGCGTGGGGGCCCTGGTCGGAGGCGCGGGTGGCGTGGGCGTGGTAGACCTCCTCGCGCAGGCTGCGGTCGTCGGCGTGGCTCATGACGGCGAAATAGCTGGGGAACTCCAGCGTCAGCAGCCAGCCGGTCAGGCCCTTCTGCTCGGCGGCCTGGCGCGCCATCGCCACGGCGGATGGGGGCAGGCCGGTGAGTGCGTCTTCACTTTCGAGGTGCTTGCTCCAGGCCTGGGTGGCGTCGAGGACGTTTTCGGCAAACTTCGCCTGCAGGGTGGAGAGGCGCTGCTGGATCGCCATGTAGCGCTGTTTCTCGGCCTCCGGCAGATCGACGCCGGCGAGGCGGAAGTCGCGCAGGGCATTGTCCAGGGTCTTGCGCTGGGGCGGGTTCAGCGTCGGGTCGTCGGCGACCTTCCGAAAGGCGGCGTAGAGGCGCGCGTTCTGGCCCAGCTCGGTGGCGTACTGGCTGAGCTTGGGCAGGCAGGCGTTGTGGGCCTCGCGCAGCGCGTCGCTGTTGACCACCGCGATCATGTGGCTGACTGGCGACCAGGCGCGGTTGAGGCGGTCTTCGAGGTCTTCCAGCGGCGCCACCAGGTTGTCCCAGGTGTAATCGTCGCGGGCCGACAGCAGACGCTCGATCTCGGTGCGGTTGTCGGCCAGGATGCGGTCGATGGCCGGCTCCACGTGTTCCGGCTTGATGTGGCTGAAGGGAGGCAGGTCGGTGAGCTGCAACAGGGGGTTGTTCATACAGGTTTCGCGTTCCATTGAGATGGCCACCACGGATCGTGGCGGCGCAATGATGGTACCCTATTGGATTGAGTTCAGGCCAACAGGAAATACATGACCGACGCTTCCCGCACCGCCATCCAACACCCCTACGACGCCCTCACGCCGGACACGGTGCTGAACGCCGTGGACGCCGCCGGCCATCGCACCGACGGCCGTCTGCTGGCGCTGAACAGCTACGAGAACCGCGTCTATCAGGTGGGCGTGGAAGACGGCCCGCCGCTGATCGCCAAGTTCTACCGTCCCGGGCGCTGGACGGACCAGGCCATCCGTGAGGAGCACGCCTTCACCCTGGCGCTGGCCGAGGCGGAGATCCCTGCCGTTGCCCCGCTGGTGGATGACAGCGGCGAGACCCTGCGCGCGCACGCCGGCTTCCGCTTTGCCCTCTATCCGCGCCGCGGCGGCCGCTGGCCGGACCTCGATGACCCCGACCACCTGATGTGGATGGGCCGTTTCATGGGCCGCATCCACGCCCTCGGCGCGGCCCGGCCCTTCGTCCACCGACCCACCCTGGACGTGGCCAGCTTCGGCCATGCCTCCGTGGACTACCTGCGCGAGGCGGCGGTGATTCCCGAATATCTGCGCGAGGCCTGGTTCAGCCTCGCCAGGGACGTGCTGGCGCAGGTGGAGGCGGGCTTTGCCCGCGCTGGCGACTACGCCCGCATCCGCCTGCACGGCGACTGCCACCCGGGCAACATCCTGTGGACCGACGACGGCCCGCACTTCGTCGATTTCGACGACGCGCGCATGGGCCCGGCGGTGCAGGACCTGTGGATGCTGCTCTCCGGCGAGCGGGCGCAGATGACCGCGCAGATCGACGAAATCCTCAGCGGCTACACGGAATTCATGGATTTCGACCCGCGCCAGCTACACTTGATCGAACCGCTGCGCACCCTGCGCATGATCCATTACTCGGCCTGGCTGGCGCGGCGCTGGGATGACCCCAGCTTCCCCCGCAGCTTCCCCTGGTTCGGCGAGCCGCGCTACTGGGAAGAACAGGTCCTCGCCCTGCGCGAGCAGGCCGCGGCGATGAACGAGCCGCCGTTGCGGTGGATGTGATGTGGCTTTGCTGTGAAAGAATCAACCACAGAGACACGGAGGCACGGAGAAAAAGCAGGCTGGAATGATGCGTGTGAAAATGGTCCGCGAATCAACGCCAATCAACGCCAATGAAAGAATCCTGAATCTACGGATTCAGGAAGTAAGAAACCACTCGTCACACTGCTCTGCGGTGTGACGCCTCCTCAGGCGTTCCGCGCCGGGAAAAGGGCAGGGGAATGCAGTCATGGCACGCACCCGCTAGTGTATCGCTGAGCCGGATTGCCCTGACCTTGCCTTGACCTTGGCGCAGGGGGCTTGGAATGTGGCGCGAAACGGTGTCACGAGGGGAAAGAATCAACCACAGAGACACGGAGGCACGGAGAAAAAGCAGGCTGGAATGATGTGTGTGAAAATGGTCCGCGAATCAACGCCAATCAACGCCAATCAACGCCAATGAAAGAATCCTGAATCTACGGGTTCAGGAAGTAAGAAACCACTCGTCACACTGCTCTGCGGTGTGACGCCTCCTCAGGCACTCCGCGCCGGGAAAAGGGCAGGGGAATGCAGTCATGGCACGCAGCCGCTAGTGTATCGCTGAGCCGGATTGCCCTGACCTTGCCTTGACCTTGGCGCAGGGGTCTTGGAATGTGGCGCGAAACGGTGT
>Ga0256839_1003549_pt1 | contig 16007 bp, 8 predicted proteins | sample 354166metaG_FD_185968 | JGI IMG/M metagenome (GOLD analysis project Ga0256839, IMG submission 185968) | Hydrothermal vent microbial communities from Mid Atlantic Ridge, Atlantic Ocean - 354-166 | ecosystem: Environmental > Aquatic > Marine > Hydrothermal vents | place: Atlantic Ocean: Mid... | reverse complement strand
AACACGTCCGCACCGCCGGGACGCCGCCCCCCGCTCGCGGACGTTCTACGCACGCACGGGTCCCGGCCACCGCGGACGCCGAGACCCTCGAACGGCTCGACGCCCTCGTCCGCGCGGTCCGCCGAGTGCACGAAGACCGGGCCGAGGCGGACCTCGCCCGGTTCCTCGGCGCCCCGCCCGCGGGTCGCCGGCGGCGCCTCGCCGTGTACCGCCGGCTCGTCCGCGGGACCTTCGGATCGGTGCTCGCCGCCCTCCTGCCCGAGGCGCGGGCGGCCCGCACGCCGCCGGCCTTCGACGAGGACGTCGCCTGCTTCCTCGAACGGGCTTCGACGATCCCCTGGTCCCTGCGGGCGGTCCCCGCGGCGTTCGTCGAGTACTGCGCCACCGCCCGCTGGGACGACGCGCCCGCCGTGCGCGCGGCGGCGGCCCTCGATCGGGCCGTGGCCGAGGCCGCCGTCGCCCCGCGCGGCCCGCCCCCCGAGATCTCCCTGTCGCCGGCCCTCGCCCCCGACCGTCCCGTGGTCACCTGCCGCAGCCTGCGCCTTGCGGCGGGCGCGTCCTCGGGGGCCCCGCCGCCGCAGGCGGTCTACCGCGACGCCGCCGACCGGGTACGCCGGATCGAGTGCTCCCGGCGGGCGTTTCGGCTCCTTGCGGACCTCGCCGCGGGCCGCTCCCTGCTCGAGGCCGCCCCCGCCTGGGGTCGTACCCCGGCGGACCTCGCCGACCTGGAAACCTTTCTGCGGGACATGGCCGCACGCGGCGTGCTGCTCGGCACCGCCGCCCCGCGGGCCAACCGGTAGGCCCCCGCGCCCGCGCCTACGGCATGGGACCGCCGTGCAGGTAGGCGAGGAGGTCCGCCGCCTCACCCGGCGCGAAGGTCGGCACCTCGACCCCTTCCTCCTCGAAGTGCATCAGCATCTCCGGGAAGGAGCTCCACATGCGGCCTCCCATGTCGGCCACCTCGCGGGCGGACAGGTGACCCGCCATGTCGTCGAAGGACGGCGCGTCCTCACCCCCCATCCCGCCGTAGCTGTGGCACTCGGAGCACTTCTTGTCGTCGAACAGGCGCCGTCCGTTGGACGGATCCCCCAGGGCCTCCACCGGCACGTCGGCGCCCCCCTCGTGACCCGCGGGCGCCGTCGAGTCCGCGGCGGCGCCCGACCCTCCGTGCAGATAGGCGATGAGGTCTGCCATCTCGCCCTCCTCGAAGGTGGGATACGGGATCTGCTCGGCCTCGAAGGCCGGGATCATGTGGGGGATGTGGTTCCAGAGGGTGCCCGTCATGTCCGCCACGTCCCGTGCGGACATCTTGCCCTTCATGAAGTCCAACGGCGGCGCGTCGCTGCCGCCCTCGCCTTCGAAGCTGTGGCATTCCACACACCGGTTGTCTCGAAAGATCTGCGCCCCCTTCCCGGCGTCCCCGATCTCCTCTGCCGTGAGATCCTTCCACCGGTCTTCCTCCCCTGCGTTGCAGGCGATGGGGCCCAAGAAAAGCGCAAGGCGTACGCCCCATGCGACGAATCCGAGAGAGGTTTGCATGCCCCCACACTAAGACTGCGCCTTCCAGTTGATCGACGCATATTTTGCAGGTCTTTCCGGCAGGTTCTGCACGCAACGCCTCCGCGAGCATGCCTTGCGCACGGTGGCACGGGCACGGCCGCAGAACGTTGCGCAAGTCAAGAGCCCACGCCCAGGAGGATCCGTCGCAAGAAGCCCCGCAGATCGTCCATGTAGGTGTAGGCGACGGGGACGACGACGAGGGTCAGCACGGTGGAGGTCACCATCCCGCCCACGAGGGCCTTGCCGAAGGCGTTGTAGGGGATCCCCTCCCCCGTGGGCTCGGAGAAGGCCAGGGGGATCATCCCGCCGATCGTGGTCAAGGCGGTCATCAGGATCGGGCGAAACCGCAGCTTGCCCGCCGCCACGATGGCATCTTCGCGGGAAAGGCCCGTCTTGCGGGCCGCGTTGACGAAATCGATGAGCACGATGGCGTTGTTCACGACGACGCCGAGCAGCAAGATGATCCCGATCCCCGCCAGCGCGTCGATGTGCTCGCCCGTGGCGTACAGGAACCACCAAACGCCCACGAAGGACAGCGGGATCGACGGCATCACCGAAAGCGGCAGCACGAACGACTCGAACAAAAAGGCCATCAGCAGGAAGATGAACACGGTCCCGAGCGCCATCGCCCCCGCCAGATCGCGCTGCGTGTCCTGCTGCTCGCGCAGGACGTGGTCGGCGTCGAAGGTGACCCCCTCGGGGAGCTTCCAGCGATCCAGGAAACTTCGCACACGCGCCATGGCGGCCTGCCGATCGTCGGGGTCGAGTTCGAGGCGCAAGAGCGCCGCCACGCGCTTGTTGTGGCGCGTCAGCCTCGCCTCGCCTTTGGCCACCTCCTTGCGGGCGAGCACTCCGATCGGGATCGACGGCCCGGCCGCGGTCGGCACCTGAAACTGCAAGAGGCCGTCGATCTGCTCGCGATCGTCCTCTTCGTAGCGGACCAGGACGTCGGTTTCCTTGTCGCCCAGGGTAAAGCGGGGCAACGTCCCGCCGCGCAGCGCGGAGGCCACGGTGTTTGCGACCAGGTTCGCCGAAACGCCCAACCTTGTCGCGAGATCGCGGTCGATCCGCAGGAGAAGCTCGTCCCGCCGGCGGTCGTCCTCTCCCTGGTTCTCGATCCCGAGCACCCCCGGCACGTGGACGATGGCGCGCGCCAGGGCGTCCTTCGCCGCCTGGACCGCCTCGTGCTCGTCCCCGTACAGGGACACGACGAACGTCTCGTCCCGTGCGCCGTCGCTTTCGGCGAAGCGCGACCGCTTCTGCCATCCCGGACGCTCGGGCAGGAGTTCCACGAGTTCCTTCGCCGTCTGCGCAAACGGTGGATCCCCCGGCCGAGGGGGCTTGAGAAACATCTGCACCCGCCCGAACGAGGTGTCGAACCCGACGTAGTACCCGGACAAGTTGTACTTTTCCCGGTTCTCCTCCAGCATCGCCTCGACTTGGCGGAAGAACACGTCCGCCTCCTCCAACGTCGTCTGACTCGGCATCGAGTAGAACACGTTGACGTTGCGCGAGCCGAAGCTCCCCTCGCCCACCACCGGCACCTCGCGAAAGGGGATCACCGTCGAGGCCATGGCGAGCGCGGCCGCGATCACCACGTCGAACCGCCGGCGCAGGCTGGCCCGCAACAGTCGCACGTAGAACCGGCTCAGGCGGCCGATCGTGCCCTCGTAGGCCCAGCCGAGCCCCGCCTTGACGGCTCGTTCGATCCGACCCGCCGTCGGGTGCCGGTGCCCCCACCGGCCGTGCGCACCGGGCCCGAGCAGGTAGGCCGCGGCCAGCGGGATGAGCACGAGCGCCACGAACAGGCTCGCCAGGAGGGACACGCACACGGGCGTGACCATGCGGATCATGAAGAACTGCGTCGGTCCGCTGGACAAGAGCGCCGCGGGCAGGAACACCACCATCGTGGTCATGGTGGCCAGCGTGATCGCAAGGCCCACCTCGGAGGCCCCCTGGAGGGCCGCGGCGAAGGGCCCGAGCCCGCGGCGCCGGTATCGGTTGACGTTTTCGGCCACGACCACCGAGTTGTCCACCACGAGCCCCACGCAAATCATCAGGCCGATGAGCGAGACGAGGTTGACCGTCTGTCCGGTAAAGTACATCACCGGCAGCGCCATGAACAACGAAAGCGGGATCGACAGGGCGATGATGAGCGTGAGCCGAACGCGCCGCAGGAACAAAAGCAGCGTCAAGAAGGCCAAGCCCCCCCCCTGCAGCCCGGAATCCACCACCTGCCGCAGGCTGTAGCGGATCGTATCCCCCTGCAGGAAGATCGGGCGGATCGAAAAGCCTCGCAGCGCCGGGTCCTTCGCCGCCTCCTCCATCGCCTGGCGGATCCGATCGGTCACGGCGACCGTGTTGGCCTGCGACTCCTTCATGACGAAGACGACCATCGACGGGCGACCGTTGTAGCGATCGTGCCGCTCCTCCTCCGGACGGTCGTAGACGACGGTGGCGATGTCCCCCAGCCGCAGGTCGTTCGCCCCCACCACGAGGGAACGGATCTCGTCGAGGCTGCGGTACTTGGCCATGGAGCGCACCAGGTAGCGTTCGGCGCCATCCCGCACGCGCCCGCTCGCGAGGGAGAAGTTCGTCGTCCCCAGGGTCTGGATGAGCTGGAAGATGTTGATCCCCGCCGCGTCCGCCCGCGCCCGATCCACCTCGATGCGCACCTGCCGGTCCTCGCCGCCCCAGGTGTCCACCATCCCCACCCCGTCGATCCGTTCGAGCCGGCGCATCACGTGGCGCTCGATGAGGTCCTGGGGGGCATCGATCCCCTCGTCCCAGTTGATGCCGTAGAAGGCCACGGGCAACCCCGCCCCGGACTCCTTTCGGATCCGCACCTGGCGCACGTCCGACGGCAACTCCGGCCGCACGCGCGCCACCCGATCGCGCACCTCCCGGTAGGCCACGTCCATGTTCGTGTCCCCCTCGAACACGAGGGTGACCCGCGCCCGGGACGACGTGGACGTGGCGCTGATCTCGGACAGGCCGGGGGTGGATGCGAGCGCCTGTTCGAGCGGCTTCGTGATCTTCTCCTCCACGTCGAGGGCCGTGGCGTTGTCGTAGGGCACGACGACGCTCATGAACGGCGGCGAAAAACCGGACGGGATGAGTTCGAGCGGGATCCGCCACAGCGACACCGCCCCCAGCACGAGGACGGTCACGAGGAGCATGGTCACCATCACCGGGCGCACGAGCGCGGTGCGCACGATGGGGTTGTCGTGCGCAGCGGGGGTCACGCGCCCGCCTCCTCGTCCGAGTCCCCCGCGGGCGACTCCGGGGCGAGTTGCTCGGGGGCCACGGCGGAAAGCTCCGCCGACAGGCGCTCGACGGGATCCCTGCGCGCCCGACCGAAGCGCCGGTCCACCACCGCGTACACGGTCGGGATCACCACGAGCGTAAGGACCGTGGAGAACACCAGACCGGCGATGACGGTGATCGCCATGGGGGTTCGGATCTCGGCGCCGTCCCCGAGCCCGAGCGCCATGGGGAGCAGTCCGAGCACCGTGGTGGTGGTGGTCATGAGGATCGGGCGCAATCGGACCCGGCCCGCGGTCACGAGCGCGGCGTGCACGTCGTACCCGCGCGCCTTGAGCTGCCCGACGTAGTCCACCAGCACGATGGCGTTGTTGACCACGATCCCGGCCAGCATGATCGCTCCGAGGAACACCACCACGCTGACCGGGATCTTCGCGGCCCACAGCACGACCACGACCCCGAAGAAGGCAAGCGGCACGGTCACGAGGATGATCAGCGGATACAGCAGGCTCTCGAACTGCGAGGCCATGATGACGTAGACGAGGAACACGGCCAGCGCCATCGCCAGGGCAAGGGATCGCGACGACACCTCCCACTCCTCGCTCTGCCCGGTCAGGACGGTGGTGACCCCCTCGGGCAGGGCCGGCGCCAACTCGTCGAGGGCCCGCTCGATCGCACCGGCCACGCCGCCGAGGGCCATGCCCGCGAGGTTCGCCGTCACCACGCCCACCCGCTGCTGCCCGATTCGCCGGATCTCGTTGGGTCCGCGCCCGACCGTCACGCGGGCCACGGCCGCCAGCGGCACCGGGTGCGCCGCCCCGGGATTCACCACGAGCCCGCGAAGCTGCTCGACCGACAGGTTCCGCGCATTGGCGAGCCGCACGCGCACCGGGACCTTTCGGTCCTTGCGGTGGAACTGGGTGGCCTCGTTGCCCTGCACCTTGTCGCGCACGAGTTCGGCCACGGTCCGGACGTCGAGCCCCAGCCGGCTGAGCGCCGCCCGGTCGTACTCGATCTGGATCTCGGGGCTGCCCGGACGGATCGACCCCGCCACGTCCCGCAGCCCCTCGATGGCCTGCAGCCGCTGCGCCACCATTTCGGTCGCACGGGCAAGATCCGCGAGATCGTGCCCCCGGATCTCCACCTCCACCGGCGTCTTGAAGGAAAACAGCACCGGCCGCGTAACGTTCATGGTCACGTCCGGCAGGCGCGAGACGACCCGGCGCACCACGTCGATGGCCTCGGCCTCGGCGGCCGCGGGATCGTCGAGCGGGGCCCGCACCTCGACGACCGGCGCCGCCGGCGCCTGCCCACGCCCGCCGCCCCGAACGCGGCGCCCCCTCACCCCGCCACCCGGGGGCCCCCGCCGGCGACCGCGGCCGAAACGACGCCCGGCCCCGCTCGCCCCCGTGACCGCGTCGGTCGTCGCCTCGGGCTCCGCCGGTACCTCCACGACCGGCCCCCCGAGGGCGACCCGCAGCTTCGCCGTGTGCTCCCCCCGCTCGGAGGCCCCGGCCTCGTCGGGCTCGCTGCCCACGATCGTCGTAAGCCGTGCCAGGTGGGGCACCTGCTCCAGCAGCTGAGACTCCGCGAACCGCACCGTGCGGTCCGTGACCGAAAGCGGCGTCCCCACCGGCAAGGACAACTCCGCGGTGAACGCCCCCTGGTGCACCTCGGGGATCAGCTCGCTGTCCAGCCGCGTCGCGCCGAAGACCATGACCGCGAACAGCCCCGCCGTGGCGCCCAGAACGAGCCCGGGGTGCACGAGGCTCCAGGCCACCACCGGCGGGTAGGCGCGCTCGACCGCCCGCAGGCCGAGTCCGAACAGCGCCAGGACCGGCCGCGCCGCAAGGCCCAGCACCCGCCGCAAGATCACGAAGATCGCGGCCGCGATCCCCGCGGCGACGGCCAGGACCGTCGCCAGGATCTTGCCGGCGAGCAACAGCGCCGTGTGGAGCACGAAGCGTACGAGCACGTAGGCCAGGGGCACGACGAGCAGGACGAGCCGCCACCGGTCGGGCCGCCGGAAGAAGGCCACGAGGTCGCGGACCGAGGGGAACGAACGCCACAGCTCGCCGAGGACGCGCCCGCGTGCGCGCAGGCCGCCGCCCGGTGCGTCCGCCCGGCGCGAGGCCAGCATGGGGATGAAGAACAGCGCCACCGCCAGGGACGCCAGCAGGCTGAAGACCACCGAAAGCCCCAGGTCCCCGAACATCTGCCCGGCGACGCCCTCGACGAACACCATCGGGAAGAACACGGCCACCGTGGTGAGGGTCGAGGCCGTCACGGCGCCGCCCACCTCGGCCACGCCCCGCAAGGTGGCGCGCACCAGGTCGTCCCCCTCCTCCCGGCAACGGTAGATCGACTCGAGCACCACGATGGAGTTGTCCACGAGCATCCCGATCCCGAGGGCGAGCCCTCCGAGGCTCATGATGTTGAGCGAAAGCCCCGCGATCTTCATGGGGGCGAAGGTCACGAGCACCGAGATCGGGATCGAGACGGCCACGATGGCCGTGGTTCGGCCGTCCCGCAGGAACAGGAACAGCACCAGCACCGCGAGCAGGCCCCCGAACAGCGCGGTCTTTCGCACCTCGGCCAGGCTCGACTCGATGAACCGGGAGCGGTCTGCGACCACCTCGACGGTCGCGCCGTATTGCTCGGCCATGCGCGGCGCCACCGACCGCCGCAGAACCTTCCGCACGCGCTCGGCCATCTCGACGATGTTGGCGTCCGCCTCCTTGTAGATCTCCACCTCCACGGCCTCGCGGCCGTCGATCCGGGTGATCACCTCGCGATCGGCGTACCCACCCGTGACCGTGGCCAGGTCCTCCAGCCGGATCGCCCGCCCGTTGCGGGTCTCGATGACCGTGCGCGCAAGCTCCTCGACGTTACGGTACTCGTTGACGGTGCGCACCAGGTACTTCGTGCGCCCGTCCCGCAGGCTGCCGCCCGCAAGGTTGATGTTCTCCTGCGCCAGCCGTTCGACGAGCCGCGCCATCGAGATCCCGGTCCGCCGCAGGTCGTCCTCGCGCACCTGCACGAGGATCTCCTCTTCGAGGCCGCCGCGGACCTTGACGGCGGCCACGCCGTCGATGGGCTCGACCAGCCGCCGGATGTCCCGATCGGCGATGCGCCGCAGGAACTTGAGCCCCTCGGTCCCCTCGAACCGCCGGCCCGTCCCCGACACCCCCAGGGTCATCACCGGATCCAACGTCGGATCGTAACGCAGGATCAGCGGCTGTTCGGCTCCGTCGGGCAGGACCGGCTCGATGGTGTCGAGCTTTTCGAGCACGTCCTGGTTGGCCTCGTCCATGTCCGCGTCCCACGCAAACTCCAAGATGACGTCGCTGTACCCGGCCCGGGAGATGCTCTCGATGCGGGTAAGCCCCGTGACCACCCCCAGGATCTCCTCGATGGGCCGGGACACGTCGTTTTCGACCTCGGCCGGCGCCGCGCCCGGGTACTCCGTGCGGACGGTGAGCTTGGGGTAGGCGATGTCCGGCATGAGGTCGAGCGGCAAGCGCCCCATGCTGAACGCGCCGAAGACCATCGCCGCCAGGAACACGACGAAGACGGCCACCGGCCGCGTCACCGTGAAGCGAAACCGTGCCACCGCCGCCTCGAGCCGGCCGGCGCCCGCTGCGTTCGGTTCCGCGTCCTGTTGTGTCATGGCGCCCCGGAGCGCGTCTCACCGCCACCGTGCCCCGCCGCCTCGCTCGCACGCGGCGCGCCGGCGACCGCCGCCGCCGTATCCGCGGCCGCCCCCTCGACGGGACGCCCCTTTTCGTCCACGCGCCGCACCGAAAGGCCGTCTTCGAGGGCCGACTGGCCCGCCACGACGACCTCCTGCCCCGGCGACAGGCCCTCGACGACCTCCACCACGTCACCGTCTTCGAGCCCCGTCTTCACCGGCACCTTGCGCGCGCGCCCCCCCTCCACCACGAAGACGTAGGGCGTGTCCTCATCGTGCACGAGCGCGGCCTTCGACAGGAGGGCGGCGCCCTCGTGCCGGTCCGTGGTGAGAGTGACCTCCGCGTACATCCCCGGCAGGAAGCCGTTCGCCCCGCCGGCCGCCTCCGGCGGCATCGCGACGGTGACCTTGACCGTGCCCGTGGCCGGGTCCACCACCGGCGCGATGCGTAGCACCTTGCCCTCGGCGCGCCGGCCCGTCGCCGCCTTGCCGACCACCTGCGCCGGCTGGCCCACGCGGACGCGGTCGAGTTCCCGCTCCGGGATGAACACCCGGGCGACCAGCGACGTAAAGTCCACGATGGACACGATCTGCGCGCCCGACGTCACGAACGCCCCCTCGTTGACGAAGCGCTCGGTCACCGTCCCGGCCATCGGCGCCCGCACCTTCGTCGTGCGCACGTCGCGCCTTCGGTCCCGCAGGTCGATGCGGGCCGTCTCAAAGGTGATCCGAGCCGTCTCGAGTTCCTCGTCCGTGGCCGCCCCCTGGGCGTGGAGGGCCTCGATCCGCTCGTAGTCGAGTCGCGCCTTCTCGAGGTTCGTCTGGGCGCGCAGCAGACCCGCGGCCTGGGCGTCCCCCTCGATCCGGGCGAGGATCTGGCCGCGCCGGACCGCCTGCCCCTCCTCCACGGCCAGGTCCAGGATCCGCCCCGTCGCCTCGGCGTGGACCGTGACCTGACGCTCGGCCTCGATGGTGCTCGCGACCACGATCCGCCCGGTGATGTCGCCCTGGCGCACCTTCTCCACCACGACGGGCACGACCACGGCCTCGTCCTCCCCACCCGAGGTCTCCGATCCTGCCCCCGGCCCCCGTCGGCCCCCGAACCCCCGCCCGCAGGTGGGAACGGCGACCACCAGGGCGGCGGCCAGGACGAATCGGCGGCGGCGTGGGGGGGCGACCATGGAGCACTCGGCCTTTCGAGGCGCGGGACGACGATACGCGACCTCGGCGAGGAGGGCCCGCGCGCTGCATGGGACCCCCGTCACGGTTGCGCGGTTTCCGCAGCGCAGACGGCGCCGGCACCGCGCGCCGCCGGGCGCTTCGCCCCGATCAACCCGCCGAAAGCGGCGTGTATTCCAGCCCGTGGGCCTCGGCCACCGGCTTGCAGGTGAGCTTGCCGTCGAAGGTGTTGACGCCGGCGGCCAGGTGGAGGTCGGCCTCGATGGCGGCGGGAAGCCCCAGGTCCGCGATGCGCAGGGCGTGGCCGATGGTGGCGTTCGTAAGGGCCACGGTCGAGGTCTGGGGCACGGCGCCGGGCATGTTGGCGACGCAGTAGTGGACGATCCCCTCGACCACGTACGTGGCGTTGTCGTGGGTCGTGGGGTGGCAGGTGGCGATGCAGCCCCCCTGGTCCACCGCCACGTCCACCACCACGGACCCATCCTCCATCTCCCGCAGGTGCGCCTCCGTCACCAGCTTCGGGGCCGCCGCCCCCGGCACCAGGACGGCGCCGATCACGAGGTCGGCCCGGCGGACCTCCTCGTCGATCCCCTCCGGGTTCGAGTAGAGCGTCTCGATGTGCGTGCCGAAGACGTCCTCCAGGTAGGCCATGCGGCCGGCATCGATGTCGAGGACGGTGACCTTCGCTCCCATCCCGATGGCGATCCGCGCCGCGGCCGTGCCCACGACGCCGCCGCCGAGGATCACCACGCGCCCCCGCCGCGTGCCGGGCACCCCCCCGAGGAGCACCCCCTTGCCACCGATCTCCCGTTCGAGGCACTTCGCCCCCACCTGGGTGGCCATCCGCCCGGCGATCTCGCTCATGGGGCGCAACAGGGGCAGGCCGCCGTGGTCGTCGGTGATCGTCTCGTAGGCCACGGCCCGCACCCCCTTGTCGAGCAAGGCGCGGGTCAGCTCGGGAAACGCCGCCAGGTGCAGGTACGTGTAGAGCACGAGCCGGGGGCGGAAGAAGCGAAACTCCTCGGGCAGCGGCTCCTTGACCTTGACCACCATCTCGGCCTCGGTCCACACGGCCTCCGCCGACGGCGCCACGACGGCGCCCGCACGCCGGTACGCCTCGTCGAGGTAGCCCGAGCCGGCCCCGGCGCCGGTCTCGACGAGGACCTTGTGGCCGCCGGCCACCAGTTGCCGCACACCGGCCGGGCTCATGCCGACGCGATACTCCTGGGCTTTGATCTCCTTGGGAACGCCGATGATCACGGTGGACTCCTTGGGCTCGGGGACGGGGGAAGGCGACGGGAAACGGCCGGTCGGCCGGGCCGCGCCAACCCGGCGGGCGCCGAAACGGTACCGCATTCTCGCCCCGGCGGGCCGAATGGAAGATGCAGGCACGCGCCCAGCCCGCTCCCCGTGCCCCCGGCGCGGGCACCGGTGGAGGCCGGTGGGCCGCGGCTACCCGCCCCCGACGCGACGGCGGACGCGATGGCATACTACCGTCGCCGACCTGTCATGGCGCTCGACCTCAAACCGGGGGACCTCTACGCCGGCAACATCCGCGTCCTCGACGTGCTCGGGAGCGGATCGTTCGCCCGGGTCTACAAGGTGCAGGCCCCCGGCTACGATCGCCCGCTCGCCCTCAAGCTCACGCGCGAGCCCGTGAGCGCCGGGGAGGAGGCCCAGCGGGCCCTGCGCGAGATCACCATCTTGCGCTCGCTGACGAACCCGCACGTCTGTCGTCCCTACGACTCGGGCCTGCGGCCGGACGGGCACATCTACCTCTTGATGGACCTCCTGCACGGCAAGCCCCTCGACCAGTGGCACGACTTTGCGACGCCGCTGCACCCGGCCCAGGCCGTGACGGTGGTCCACCAGGCCTGCCTCGGCCTCGCCGAGGCCCACGCCAAGGGGATCGTGCACCGGGACATCAAGCCCGAGAACATCTTCGTCGAGCACACGGGCCACATCCGGGTCCTGGACTTCGGGCTGGCGCGCTCCTTCGACGGCTCGCCGGTGGTGGGCCAAAACGCCACGAACGTCCACATGGTCGTGGGCACCCCCCACTACAGCCAGCCCGAGCAACTCCAGACCCGGATCCTGTCGCCGGCCAGCGACGTGTACGCCCTGGCCGTGATCCTCTACGAACTGCTCAGCGCCCACTCCCCCTTCCACCCCCACGCCCCGCTGCCGCAGGTCAAGGAGGAGCTGGCCGACAAGCCCATGCTCTGGCTCAAGGCCCACGCGCAAGATCCCGTCCACCCGATCCGGTCGCTGCCGGGCTGCGAGAACCTCCCCGACGCCCTCGTGGTGGGGATCGAGCGCGCGTTGTCGAAGGACCCGGCCAAGCGCCCGCCGGACGCCGGCGCCCTCGCCAACATCCTCGGGTACGTCCTGCACCGGGACCTCGGCGTCCCCGTGGCCGCCCAGCTCAAGATCCTCCACCCGGACGACACCTTCGAGGACCGCCTGCTCCTGCCGGGCAGCTACCGCATCGGCAGCGGCGAGCGCTGCGAGGTCAAGCTGCGCGACGACGCGGTCATGCGGGTGCACGCCGTCGTGGACTGGAGCGGGATCCCCCATGCCCCCCGCCTGCGACCGATCACGGGCGACGGCTCGGTGACGGTCAACGACGACCCCATCGCGCGCCCCGTCGAACTCGGCCCCGACGACGAGTTCTGCGTGGGGCGGACCCGCCTGGCCGTCGTGTTCTAGCGCACCTTGCGCACTCGGCTATCCCCGGCCCCCCCTTTGACAGGAGGCCCCCGCGTTTGCTAGCCATGGCGCCCCGCCGGGGCGTAGCGCAGCCTGGTAGCGCGTTCGGTTCGGGACCGAAAGGTCGGAGGTTCAAATCCTCTCGCCCCGACCGGCACCGCCCCCGCCGCCCGACCGCGGCGGTGGGCGGGCGTTTCGCCGGCCCCGCCGATTGCGATACCGTCGCACCACCGTGCGCCCCCTGCGAGTGCTCTGCGTGGACGACGAGACCATGGTCCGCGACTACCTGTCGGACCTGCTGGGCACGGATGGCTGCACGGTGACGACGGCCCGCTCGGTCTCCGAGGCGCGCGAGGCCATGCACGCGGCGGAATACGACCTCGTCACCCTGGATCTCGCCATGCCGGGCCCCTCGGGCATGGCGTTCCTGCGGGAGATCCGCAAGACGAACCCCGACCTCCCCGTCGTGATCCTGACCGGCTACCCCTCCGTGGAGAGCGCCCAGGAGGCCGTGGAACTCGGCGCCACGAAGTACATGACCAAGCCCTTCGCCGGCGACGACCTGCGCCGGGTGGTGGCGGAGGTCGCGCGGATGCGGGGCCTCGCCCTCGACCTGGAGGACGCCTTCGTGCGCACGGTCGGCCGGCGGATCCGGGCGATCCGGCGGCGCCAGGGCTGGACGCTCGGGCAGCTCGGGTCGAAGTGCGGGTTTTCGCCCAGCAAGCTGTCGATGATCGAGCGCGCGTGCACCACGGTGACGCTGGCGGGACTCTTTCGCATCGCCACGGCCCTGGGCGTGAGCGTCGAGACCCTCGTCGCGACCCGCGAGGACGAGGAAACCGACCCGAGCGACGCCCCCTGAGCGGGGCGCCGTCCACTACGATCCGGCGGCGCCCGCAGTCCCCGCGGTGCCACCCGTGCCGCCGCCGCTCGTCGAACCGGCGGTGCCCGCCGTGCCGCCGGTCGTGCCCCCCGTCCCCGCCGTGCCGCTTCCGCCCGTGCCGCTTCCGCCCGTCGAACCACCGGCCTTCGGGTTGCAGGGCAGGCTCGGGTTGTCCAGGTCCACGGGCCCCGTGTGGGGGCAGTGGGCCACGGCGTTGCCGGGCGAGGCCGCGGCCACGTTGAGGTGGTACATCCGGCACGCCAGGCTGTCCCCTTCCGTGACCTCCGAGCTGTACGGCACGTCGTTCGGAAAGGCCGCGCACGCCATCTGGCACTCCACTGCGGAGGCGTAGACGGTGTTCGTCCCCGTACAGACGCGCAGATTGAGGTCGCAGAACACCTCGCAGGGCGTGCCGCAGGTATTGCCGCCGAGGGGGCCGGCGGCCTCGCAGAAGTTCTCGGGGTTCTCCGATGCCTCCACCGCGGCATGGTTGCGACACACGACGGAGTGCCCGGTGATGTCGCCGAACTGACCTTCCGGCATGTACGGGCACAGGTCCCTGCAAGTCTGAGGGCTCGTGTATTGCTGGAATGGGGCGGTGCAGGCGCCGGCCACCCGGTCGCAGTACTCCTCGCACGTCACCGCCGAGCCCCCCGTCGTCCCGCCGCCGTCCCCACCCGCATTGAAGCACGAGGCCGCGAAAAACATGGAGGTGACGAGCAGGAAACGAGGAGACCGCAGCATGGGCGCACGGTAGCACAGGCGACGCGGACGTGCGCATCGGCCGCAGAACCCGGCATGAACGCTGGCCTTTTTGGGGCCGCGGCCCGATCCGTGTCGGCGCACGCCGGCGGGTCGCCCTCAGACGTCCACCGCCTCCGCCTCCTCGGCCCGCTCCATGATGAAGCCGTACCGCGCCTGGGCGTCCCGGCCCATCAGCTCGGCGATCGTCCGGTCCGTCGCAAGCTCGTCTTCGATGGTAACCTGCACGAGCTGGCGTCGCTTCGGGTCGAGCGTCGTCTCCCACAGGGTCTTGGGCATCATCTCCCCGAGGCCCTTGAAGCGCGTGATCTCCATCGACCGCCCCGCATGCGCCCGGCGCAGCGCCTCGAGCTCGGCGTCGTCGAGCACCCAGTGGGTGGTCTTGCCGACGTCTACGCGGTACAGCGGCGGCTGCGCCAGGTACACGTGCCCCGCCCGGACGAGATCCGGCATGTACCGGTAGAAGAACGTAAGCAGCAGCGTGGCGATGTGGTGCCCGTCGGAGTCGGCGTCCATCAGCAGGATGATCTTGCCGTATCGCAGGCGGCCGAGATCGAAGTCCTTGCCGCGGATGCCGCAGCCCAGGGCCTTGATCACGTTGCCGAGTTCCTCGTTCGCCAGGATCTTCTGCAAGCCGGCCTGCTCGGCGTTGAGGACCTTGCCGCGCAGGGGCAGGATCGCCTGCGTCTTGCGGTCGCGCGCCATCTTGGCCGACCCTCCGGCGCTGTCCCCCTCGACGATGAACAGCTCGCAGCGCTCCGGCTTCGTCTGGCTGCAGTCGGCCAGCTTGCCGGGCAGGTTGAGCCGGGCGCCACCGGCCACCTTGCGGGAGACCTTCTGGCTCGCGGCCCGGCTGGCGGCCCGCGCCCGCGCCGACGCGATCACCCGCGCCACGATGGCCTCGGCCGCCGTGCGGTGCTCGTGGAGCCACTGCTCCAGGGCCGGCTGGATCGCCCCGGCGACGGCCGCCGTCACCTCCGGGTTGTTGAGACGGTTCTTCGTCTGGCTCTGGAACTGCGGGTCGAGGACGTAGGTGCTCAGAATGCCCACGAGCCCCTCGCGGATGTCTTCGAGGGCGATCGACACCCCCTTGGGCACCAGCTTGTGCGCCTCCATGTAGCCGCGCACCGCCTTGCCCAGGGCGTTGCGCAGCCCCTGCTCGTGGGTGCCGCCGTCGGGCGTCGGAACCCCGTTGACGAACGAGGCCACGAGCCCGTCCGTGGCCTCGGTCCAGGCCAGCGCCACCTCGAGCTTCGGCTCGTCCTCCCGCTCCAGGTAGAACACGCCCGGGTGCACCGCCGGCTTGCCGCGGACCGCGATCAGCTTGCCGAGGTACTCCACGATGCCCTCGGCGTGGACGAAGCACTCCTCCGTCCCGGTCCGCTCGTCCCGCAGCACGATCGACAGCCCCTTGTGCAGGTAGCTCTTGGCCTCGAGCCGGTCCCGCAGCACGCGCTCGTCGAAGTGGGCCCCCGCGCCGAAGATCGCCGGATCCGGCCGCAGGTAGACGCTCGTGCCGCTGCCCCGCGCCTTGCCGACCTTCCGCAGCTTCTCGGTCAACACGCCGCGCTCGAAGGCGACGCGATGGCGGGCGCCGCCGCGCCGGACCTCCACCTCCAGGTACGCCGCCAGGGCGTTCGCCACCGCCGCGCCCACCCCGTGGAGCCCGCCCGAGTGCCGGTAGCTGCGGTCGTCGAACTTGCCGCCCGCCCCCAGCTTGGTGAACACGGCCACCACGGCGGGGACCTTGAGCTTCGGGTGCATGTCCACCGGGATCCCGCGGCCGTCGTCCGTGATCCGGATGCCCTTGCGGTCGGCGTCGAGCACCACCTCGATCCGGCGCGCGTGGCCGTTGATCGCCTCGTCCACCGCGTTGTCGAGGATCTCCCAGACCAGGTGGTGGAGCCCCTCCTTGCTCACGCCGCCGATGTACATGCCCGGGCGCTTGCGCACCCGCGC
>Ga0256839_1003548_pt1 | contig 16009 bp, 17 predicted proteins | sample 354166metaG_FD_185968 | JGI IMG/M metagenome (GOLD analysis project Ga0256839, IMG submission 185968) | Hydrothermal vent microbial communities from Mid Atlantic Ridge, Atlantic Ocean - 354-166 | ecosystem: Environmental > Aquatic > Marine > Hydrothermal vents | place: Atlantic Ocean: Mid... | reverse complement strand
GACCAACAGTCAGATCTTCCCGGATCATAGTCATGTGAGATCGGTTGAAATTAGCCAGAACGCCAGAAGATACCTCGATTTTCACTCCGTACTCGGCGTAGTCATCGTTGGAGATTATTCCTAAATCATCGTACAAATTGGTGGCCCAGCGCCAACCACTACGGCCAACACAAACGATGACACGCTCTGCTAGAACATCGCCATCTTCAGTGCTGATACTAAAGTGTGATTCGCTAACCTTGCGAAAAGAATGAACCACTGTGTCAAATAGGAAATCTAAGTTGGGTAGTTCTTCTGTCTTCTCGGCAATAATTTTGGAGAGCGCATGTACGCTCTTTGGTCTCCATTGATAATAATCGTGATACCTTGTTTCAAAACCAAGATTGGTCAGTTTCTTTTTGGTCGCAGCATTTGGCTTTGAGGTTTTAACCAGCTTCATTGGGTTAACTTCGGACAAATGATTAAGAACCCATTTGTAAGCCGGTACGGCCTTTCTACCATCTACAATATCTTTCACCAGGTCTAGATCACCTGGATAGATCTTACCATCACCAACTGGGAAGCAGCCAAGGAATCCCTCAAGCTGCCTGCGTCTTTTCATCGGTGGTCGTCCGATGTCCATCACTAAGGCTTTGACATCAGGATGTTTTTCCGATAATCTTAGGGCAGCAAAGGTGCCCGCTATTCCGCAGCCAATGACACAAACGTCATAACTTCTAGACATATTCACCTTTATATCAAGTCATCATGTTGATATAACGGATGAATTCTAGTTTTTGCTTTCAGTAAATGCCTCTTGGACTTCCATGAAAACTGTGTCTTCGCGAAGAATATCTCCAGACATGACCAAATCGACCTTTTCGGCTAAAGCTTTCTTAACTCCAAAAGGCCACATAAAGTAGTAATTGGGGCCAGTGAATTGTTCGTTGTATTGTTCTGCAACCCGCTTCAAGTCTGCACTGCGTGCCTCCTCGCTCACATTGTTCTCCTTCATGATCTCATTACGCATGAAGAGGCTCATGGTGTAGCCACGAAGCTCATAGCGCTTTCTAAAGTATGCTGGCACAGGTGCGAGGCACAGTAGGAAAAGAGCTAGGGCAAGTCCCCAATGAATGAACAGGAACAACCACATGAATGGTGCAAGCGTCAGTGGTAAGAGGTACAGAAACCCAAACAGAACGTTAGTGATATCATGAGCATCGCTTGCATGAACATACTCATGAGCTAAGGTAGCCATGTAATGCACTTCGCTACCCTCTACCTTTTCGCGATTTGGAAAGTAAACAGTTTGCCCAATCGTAGTAGTAAAGCTTGTCATGAAGTCCTTGTTGAAGAACAATATGTAGCCTAACACTTTCATCAGGGTAGACTCATCCTTGTACTTGATTTCCAAGTTAGGAAGGTGCTCTTGAAGAGAGGAATGAAACTTATCCAGACGTCCCATCAGTATCCAACCTGATTCAACCACTTTACGGCCAAGCCCGGATCTGGCGGCGGAGCCAGCTTCTTAGATAGCTTCTTTAGTACTGCAGTCATTGCTGGACCAACTACCCTAGTGAGGTCTCTTGATATCTCAGCACTATGCTTTGGAGCCTTTGCAGTGATCGTAACTTGAAGGCTGTTTGGGACGTTGAGAGTAGTATCAATTTTGAACGAGCCACTTGGAGGTGCGTACTTGTCTAGAATCTTAAAAACCTTGTCGGCAGTCTTGCTATTTGGATCAAAGCCGCCTTCCGAGCCGCCCCATAAACCAGCATCTACTAGTGCTTTTTCAACATCATCCGGCTGCATACTGGTCTTTGCCTTACCCATAGGTACTACTTCTTGACCGCCAAATGGCATTTGTGCTAGTTTCTCAAAGTTTGTTGCTAGTTTTAGAATATCATTCATGTTGCACCTCTGCACATATACCTAGATATGCCAATAAAAAACGAGGATATGCCTTCGGCACACCCTCGTTAGATTTGGTTCGCTGGCTTATCAGCAGGCGCCGAGAAGGTGTGCTGCAAGAGCACCACCGGCAACTGCCAAACCAAGAAGAACCCACTTGTTTGTAAGTAGTTCCTTTGCTTTATCTAACATATTTTACCTCCATGAAAGTATTTTGTTTTTTTTCGCCCAATTGGGGGCGTCTTAATTTCTGCTTATCCGTTCTCAATCCATCGAGCAGAAACATGAATATTCGATATCGGTCCGTAATCCGGACTTGCATTTGTACCACTTGTGTCAGGATTATCCCTAACTACCCATGATGTATACGTAGGATATAACGGCGCTCCCTCATCAATTGCAGTCATTTGAAAATACTCAACTTTTCCATTACCTGAAGTATCATCAACTCCGGTAAAGTGACCATTCATAGCGGTATGCGGCTCAACTGTGCTTATACCAAAATACGGAACGGTGTCATCTTCAGTCCACGGATGAATGACATGCCCAGCCTGTGCCCACTGTCTGTTTGACGTTTGTGCTGGGTATGTATTTCCTGGATCTGTATCGAATAGATCGGTTCCCCAATACAGATCATCTAGGAACCCATGCATGCCTCGATAGCCATATCCAGAAATTAGAGAGATTGGCACCATTGGATAGGCTGTATTCGACGTGTCAAGTTCGTTTCCAACAGCAACTCGCTCAGTAATCATATCTCCTGTACCAACAGCAGTTTCTGCGTTTTGGCTGCCTACCTTAAACAACAGTAGCGGATTAGATGGCGAATCACCACGAATGTCGGACTCTTCCATATTGGTCATTGTACCATCATTGCCACTAGCGCTGCTATCCGTAATTGTCGGATACGTATCTCCATCACCCATACGCCAATATCCAACGTATCCATCAACTCCGCTTGTTATTATATCAGCCGGATTCCCGCCGTTGTAAATAGTAGTTACCTCACTGGCCGACAACTCCTTATTAAATACAGAAACATCAGATATGCTTCCAAAAAATTCTTCGGCAGCCCCTGCGTTTCTGCCACTTATGCTAAATTCAGCTGTTGTATTGATGGTGGCAGAAAGAGCGTCAAACTCGGTAGTAACTGTCTGCAAGGCTCCATCAATGTAGATATTAGCGCCAGCTGCTGATGAACTACCATCATAAGTAACAATGCAATGATGCCAGTTACCATCATCAAATGCTGCAGTAGTTATTTTGTCAAGTCTATTGTTAGAAACAGAATCATTGACAAGACGCCATGCAACTAAACCATCCGGCTGCAATTGTATGCCATATCCACGATTATTGCCTCCAGATTCTCGTTTAGAAACAATCTGAGTAGAACTGCTATGTCCTGTAGTTCTAAACCAACATGATATCGAAAAAGCATCGGTTCGCTCAAAAGACAATTCGGCCACGTCGCCCATTGTAATATACTCATTCTGTATAGTTCCGGACTGATTAAACCTAACAGAACTGTTTGAGAAGTAAGACACGGACGGATCCTTTAGTGGGCTAGCTAGTAGCGATATTACATTTGTTTCGCTCAATATTTGCGATGGCGCAGCTATGCCAGAGTCTGTTGTCATCATTCTGTCTATCTCGAAAACTGACCCGCCAGATATTCCTTTATGATGGGCAATCAGAGCTATATTTGGATTTTCCCACTCGCTTGCCGGAGTATCAATCTCGTCAAATAACCAAAATGTTCCCTCTCCATTGCCTGCGCTTGTAGCTATATAAAGCCTATTCTTATTGCCTTTTGGGCTCTGCCAAGCATGGACCCAAGAGTTAAATGCTACCAGAATTGGTCCAAGCCACTGCTGTCCAACGCCGGCCTCAACTTCGTCAATAGCGGTTGGTTTGGCAGTTATACTTCCACCCGTGTAATTACCGCCAAAAGATACATACATAGACATAATGCGACCGCTTACAACGCTTCTATCGCAATCTAAACAAAATTGTGTAGATTGAGTTGGATGTTGCAACACAACCCATGAGTGAGCAGCAGGAGGCGTTGCCCAAATGAGATCTGTTGGGTCTAACCAAAAATCCGATGATCCTGCAATAGTGCCATCTGAAGAAGAATGCACCGTCCATGGGATAGGCAGAGATATCAAAACCTCTTTAGCTCTAAACAACGATGACTGATAGCTTCCAAGAATAGAGCCGCCAGTTGCACCAGTGTTATTTCTACTGATGTACCATTCGTTCTTTTTAACTGGCAGTATGCTAGACATTATGCTTTAGTTATTGTAGAATATTCAGCGCTTACCCGGATGTTAATCAACGGTCCGCCATATTGGAGAGTCCCAGCTTGCGCACCAATGATGTCTGGGCTGCCTTGAACTGTCCAATAATGGTATGCTGGAAATAGCCCATCCGGGGCACCAGAATCTATTCCAACCATAACATAGTTGATTGTTTCAACTGCATTTGGAAGCGACGCGCCGTAACCAATATACATACCAGGATCTGTATACTCTGGAATTGTAACAAGCCCCTCTCCCATCAACCAATAACCAGCAAGGTATCCATCCGGACCATTTGTCCGAAGATCATTTGGCTGACCGCCATTGTAAATTGTAGATACCTCTCCTGATGTCAATTCTTTATTATATACAGCAACATCATCTATATAGCCATTAAATAGAATTGTTGACCCATCGCGGGCGCCTATTTGAGCCGGTGTTGTTGTCGCAATAGATCCCGATAACGTATTTGTCACCACTGTTACAGACTGGACTACGTTATCAACATATAGCGTAACTCCACTGGCATCGCTGGATCCGTCGTATGTAGCAACAACGTGATGCCAAGTATTATTGTGGAAGGTGCTTGTAGTATCTACTCTGATGTAGCTCACTGAAAATAAGGAGTTAATTAGTTCTAACACAAATTTTCCGCCAATCATAAGTAATTCATACCCTGTATTTGGACTGGAAGAGTCTAGTTTAGTAAATACCCCCATCGTTGCAGATGAGGATGTTTTAACCCACGCGCTTATAGAAAATTCGTTATCAAATTCAAACTGCAGCTCAGCTACATCTCCTATCACTGCATACTCATTCACACCATCGAACAATAATGCGTTCTCTGAGAATACCCCTCCAGAAGTATCCGATACTACATCCAAATATTCCATATTTGTCAATGTTGCATCATTGCCATTTCCAGACTCGTCCGGCATTGTGGTATTAAAACCTGGGGCGTCTACCAACGGCACATCCGAGCCGCCAGTCCATGGTAGAACTATATGCTCAAACTGAATCATTTCCTTTAGAGTTACAGAATCTGGATAAGTGGTACCAATTGGTCTGTCTTGGTGCCCCCACCAGACGTCAACAAGGTATCCATGAACACCTCGCGCACCTACAGTATCGCTAGTAATGATTACTGGCGCCAATGGGTATGCAGCATTGATGTCTATCTCATTTCCAACAGAACCATAGAATTGCTCAGTCATCCAGCTTGTTCCGGCGTAACCTGACGCCTGGCTGTCATTACCCATGCATCCAAGCGTAATGTCAAAGGCACCGACACCGTTTTGATATCCCTTGGCTGCATTAGTCATTACTGGTGATACTGATATTGCGTCGCGAGAAGTAGCAAGAATTCCTTCGTATATCCCCACAATCTCTGGGTGACTCCAGTTATCCGGAAATACATTTTCGACCTCATCAAGTATCCACAGCAAAGATGGATCTTGCTGATCATTGGTAACAACAATGCGTGTCAAAGCTCCATCCTCTGAGTGCCATACATGAACCCATGAAGTGAATACGCTTAGATTGCCGTTCCAATTGCCTGATAACTGTAAAGTAACCTCATCAGTGGCTGTTGGTTTTGTGGTAATGCTACCTCCAACATAATTTCCGCCAGGTGACCAGTACATTCGTAGATCACGCGATGTTGACCGCTCACAATCAATTAACAGTTGTGATCCGGTAGTTGGCTTCTTAAGAACAATCCATGAGTAATTACCCGACGACCAAACAATATCTGTGTAATTTAACCATGTATCTGCAGCAGTGGCTGACACCGAATCGCTAGAACGCACTACTGTCCATGGATTTCTCGAAAAATTGACGAGTTTCTCCTTAATAGTAAACAACGTCTTCTGGTTGTTTACCAGCTCGGTCTCTTGCTTCGCAGCGACATTGTTTACGCTGGTTTGCCAGGACTTCTCTATGTTCGGCAGTCTAGACTTTACCATGTCCTAATTATACAGGTTTAGATCTAATTGCGGCGTACTTACATATCACCCTATCACCAGCTATAGCTCCAGATGCTAAATAAATCCTTCCCTCCAAAAGATTATCAACTGTTGCACTTATATAGTTAGCACTACCAATCGATAGAGTTGCAGTCAACAGTGTTGGTGTAAGTTCGGCTGTACTGATTTTATCATGAACAACAGCATACCCATCATCAATGTTGAATAATTCGAAATATCCATCAAAACTAGCATCTGTTACCTGAAGTATTACCTCTAGAGTAAATGTGGCAGATGGATATCCTAGCTCACTTGGATTAATTACACATGCTCCAACACCACTTGGAGTGGTAGATCCGCTATCTTGAAGTCCAGCTACAATAGGCGTAACAACAATGCCTGTGCCGGAACCTCCACTTTGCTTTTTCACATTCCAACCACCTAGACCATCAGCCACCATGACGTAACCGTCCGGAGCTGATCCGCTTCCTAGGTTCTGCGCTATTAGTTCGTCGCCTCCGCCCTGCTCGTGAGTAGATGCATGTGTGCTTGGCGCAACAGTTCCGAAAGACAGTCCGCCCGCGCCATCTGCAATAACAGCCTGTCCGGCCGTAGCAGCCCCGCTACCAAGGTTAACAACGTTTATCTCGTCTGAGCCACCATCACTGTGTGATGACGCGTGAGCTGGAGCAGTTGGGTTGGTGACGCTCCATCCACCAGAACCATCCGCCTCCATGATCTGGCCAGCGGTTGCAGTACCACTTCCTAGATTTTGAGCTGTGATTTCATCATTACCGCCTTGTTCATGTCTGTATGCGTGAGGTGCTAAGACTTCTGGGTTACCGGCCGCATCAACATCATAGTCAAGGTCAACTCTGTCAGTGGCGCTCAAATCAAATCCGGCTATTACACCGTTCCAGTATAGCGTATCTCCAGCCTCAACATCGAATAGATCGCGAGCGGTTGTGCCACCATCATTGGAGAAATAGCAATCGTACGTCTTGTACCCATCACCAACCTCGTAAGAAATACCATTAACACTTACGGTAACATAGCGCTCACCTTGAGGTGTAGAGCTAATAGTAAGTCCAGTGGTTGAGTTGTCTCCGCTTGTTACGGATGGAGTAAGGTTTTTGTCCTGAATTGTTGGGGCAGCCGTAAGCTCAACTGCCGGTTCCCACTGGCCCGTGGTAGAGTTGTACCGTGCGACATTGAAGTTAACCGCCCCGGACTGCTTAAGCTGTTTTAGTGGGATTCTACTCATGATGTGTAAGTACCTGCTACTACTATGTCAGTTAATGGGCCACCGAAAGGAGCGGTTGTTTCGGATGCATCGGTATCTGGAGCGCAAGTTGTAAGCCAGTAGTGATAGTACACACCAGGTCCGCCATAACCGGAATCTATGGCCCTCATAAGATATGATGTAGTGACTGTGGGGCCGCCGCCTCCTGTTCCAAAGCCCTCCCCGCCGATTGGCGTTGATGGCAGATCATTAGGGTTGAATCCAACTCCTTCTGCCGGGAACGGTTCCAAATCTATCTCTGATAGATCCAAAGACGTTTGAGCACCAATTGTGTGAATCTCGTTTACAAGATCGCCTGAAACCATGTTGGTCATAGTTCCTGCGTTAACTGCTTCACCGTTCCAATATCCTACCAAATCAGAATACGTACTCAGCGTTGCATCAACTGGGCGCCCAGAATTATATAGCTCTGTTACTTGGTCAGAACTCAAAACAACATCATCATAAACAGATATTTCGCTCAGATGTCCATTGAATGGCGCCTGAGATCCGGTATAAATACGCGCACCAATGGTTGCATCAAATGAGTTCGCGATATTGGTCGTCAAGTTATCTGTAAGAATGTTCGGCGTCTGACTTGCCCCATCAATGTAAATTGCTACCGCTGAAGCCGAACTAGGGCTGGTTGCCCCATCAAACGTCAAGACAATATGGTGCCAGTTTCCATCATCCCATCCCGTACTAACGGATTCCACATCGATCGTGTTAGTTGTTGCGGTGTGGCGCATAACAAAGCGCACGCCACCGTCCGCCTTGATGGCTAGCCCCCACCCTTCAGGGTTAGTATTGCCCTGCTTAGCTAGTATAAATCCTTGTGCAGACAAGACCCCTTTGAACCATGCCGAAATTGAAAAAGTGCTCGTTCGCTCGAAGTTCAGAGCAGTAATATTTCCCAGATTGATGTACTCGTTCACACCATCAAGGCCGATGACTTGTCGCATCGCTCCACCCGGACCGACATCACCAAGTCCCCAGTAACCAACCAAGTAACCATCCGTGGTAAGCGTGCGGTTATCAATTGGCACGCCCTCCACTCTATCACCACAGCCCCAGTAACCAACCAGGTTGGCATAAGAGCTAAGAGTTCGGTTGTCTTTAGGTGTACCGGAGTTATATATTTCTTGAACTTCTGTCAATGATAATTCTTTATCATAAACAGCAGCATCATCAAGCTGTCCAGACATAAAAGAGCTAGCCCCATTGCGAGCGCCCAGCATAAATGGAATTGTGTTTACCAACGTGCCGGTAAGTGTATCCTCAACTATAGACTTACCCTGAAGTAACCCATCAATATAGATATTGGCACCGGCAGCACCACCAGCAACATCACCATCCCAAGTTGCAACAACATGATGCCATTTATCATCATTCCAACCAGTTGATGTAGTATCGATACGAATTCGATTTCCGGTACTGTTATTCTCCAATTGGAATAGGATTTCTCCTGATGTAAATAAGAACAACTCATATCCGCGATTGGGCGCAACGTTGTCATGTTTTCCTATCAAGGCCGCCGATGTATCTGTAGATTTGAACCAAACAGATAGTGAGAACGCATCTGTTCTGTCAAAACTAAGTGCAGATGCATTACCCATGGTAACGTACTCATTTGTTCCATCAAGCGTCATTGAGTATCTTGACCAAGTCATGACACCAGGCACATCCATAGTAAAATCGGTATCCTCCATGTTTGTTGGAGTACCATCATTACTATTAACGGACAGATCGCGCATTGGATCGGTCGCCAACATTGATATACCAATATTGTGGTCGTTGTAAATCTCTTGCGCTTCCGCTAAACTAAGCTCTTTGTTATAGACAGCTACATCATCAATGTAACCATCAAATGGGCTGGCATTGTTAGACTCATCACCAATGGTGGCATCATGTGTATTATTGAAGTCATTCGATGCCATCGTATTGTTGATTACAGTAAGAGACTGATTGACTCCATCCACAACAACATTCATATTGTTAGCATCAGATGACCCATCGTAGGTACACACAACATGGTGCCAGGAACCATCATTTAATCCTGCTAAATCTGTTTGAACATACATGCGCTCACCGGTGTTGTATCCCGCAATAAAAAACACATTACCGGAAGCCCCTACGAATACCTGCCATCCTAATGGAGTTGCTGCATTTTGATATTTGCCTACAATCGTTCCAGCAGAAGAAAGCGTGGTATTAAACCAAAATGAAACCGAAAATTCATCCGCCTTAGTAAAGTCAAGCTCAGCAACATTGCCGATATTGATATATTCATTGGCTCCATCAAATTTTGCCGAGTACCAAGACCACTGCGGAAAGCCAGGTGATACAGCTTTAAAGTCTGCGTCTTCCATGTTGGTAGGAGTACCTGCGTTTCCGCTAGATGAAAGATCTGGCATAACCTCAGATGCCAAGATAACAGCCCGAAAGTCTCCATCCTCCATGTTTGTTGGAGTTCCATTGTTACCACTAACAGATCTATCAATCACACCTTCTGATACTGTTGTTGGATTTGCAACTTGTCTATCCTTTAGTGTCGGATATGTATCGCCATCTCCCATCGTCCAATAACCAATTAAATGGGCTGACGGCCCATTATTGCGAAGATCGATGGGCTCTCCACTATTGTACAGAAGAAATACTTCTGCAGGTGTCAATTCTTTATTGTAGATCGCAACATCATCAATATCTCCATTCCATAAGGTAGTGGTCCCGTCCCGCGCTCCAATCTGTAACGGAGTTGTTGTATCAAACGAAGTTCCTCCGTTACTTACAAAGGTATCTTCATCAATCGGAATATCACTCTGCTCGTACCCATTGATATACATCTTTAAGCCAGCCGCAAGTTCAGTTCCATCCTTTGTAACAACAACATGCACCCATTGATTCATATCAACAGATACAGATGGACCAATAGCAAGCCTCTGCGGTACGGTTAAATCATCAATCAGCTGAAACAACAAGGTGCCATCTGAAAGCATAACCAGCTCCCATCCGGTATTTGGTGATGACGCATCTAGTTTTGATACAATGGCCCTTTGAGCAAATGTCGGAGCAATTCTTACCCATGCAGATACGCTGAATGTGTCCCCTACATCGAATTTGAACGGAGCTACATCACCAATTACTATGTGATCATTGGCTCCATCAAAATCTGTATGATAGTTTGAAAATGCCATTTAACCTTACGAAGCTATTACGGAGTAAAGGATTGTCTGCCTAGCCTGTTTTGAGACAATCCCGGAGATGCGCCGCCATCCCAATTGAGACAGTGTTTTCTTGCCGCAATCGTGTAGTGGCCCACATAGCCTTTTGTGGCATCACTATTAGTTGTGTTGCCTGAAGCATTGTATACTGAAGAAAACAGATCAGCGTCTGGATATCCAGCCAATCCATAATTGCCAGTTCCATTAGCGCCCCCGATTTTTGATCCTTCATGCGCAAAAAAGGCAACCGGAGTTGATTCGAATTCATTTGGGCTGATCAGATTGTTTGGTTGATAAAATACGTTTTGCTGTCCCGCAGAAGGAGCAGCAATTGTCATATCCATCACATCATTAACAGGTAATGCTAAAATACCACCGTTTCTAGTTGAATTTCCTGTAGTTCCACCATGAATAAAGCTAGTTCCCAGGCCTGGAAATCCATTATCTAAAGAGTTTGCTATCATTGCATATGGTAGTGTCAAAAGGCTTTCTAACCCTGTTCTTGGCGTATAACGCCCAAGATAAAAATGATAAAGATATAAACCGTCTTCCGAAGCGTTGTTTGCATCGCACACTATCATGATTCCATCTTCTGATGCTACGAAATGAGCGCGGCTAAAAGTATTTGCTGAAATAGAGTTAAACCATGGGCAGCAATTATTTTTGTTAGTTACATGAGATCCGCCGGTTGCATTACTTCGCGGAAAGACATAAACAGTAGAGGAGCCCCCATCGGTCCACAAAGGAGATCCCAGCGTATCTGCACCATCATCATTTGATGTTCCATTCCATGGATTTCCGCCATCTGCTCGCAGAGCCATAGATATACAAACTCCATCCCCTGTAGATGCGTTGTTTAACCATCCGCTTGGTGCGGTTAGATCGGCCCACGTAACAAAAATGTAGAACGGATGAACTCCGGCATCCCAGGCAGCAACTATGAAGGCATTTTCTCCAGATGGATTTGTCTCATCATGAAACTCTTCGCCAGTTCCGCCAGAGCCCCAGTAGCTAGCAACGACAGTACAAAGACCCTGCGTCGCACAATAGCGAATGAAACGCACCATGTTAGTGTATGCTTCCTGATTCATGGTTGGTCGCGCTGATGCACCATCGCTAATTCTCATTTCTAATTGTCTAGCAATCGACATTATCTCTCCTTAAGTCCATGTTATTCTGAATTCAGCTTTCTGACAAAACACCGAATTAGTGCCATCTGCGGTTCCCATCCTCAGCTGAACCTCATATGTCTTTTCAGAGTTTGGTAAGTCTGCCGGCACCGCAAGTGTTACCTCCTGCCTTTCTGGAGCTAACGAACTACCTATCAGTTCCGTACCGGAAACCGCAGCCCCATCCGTTAAGTTGTACAACCTAACATATCCATCAATAGATACGTCAGTAACATACAATCTAGCAACAAACTGTATTGTTCTGCCATCTGATGGTATTGAACTTGGATCAAACTCATCACCACCTATAGCTGTGAATGTATCTACATCCACCTGAGCATTGATTGCCAGCGGTATGATTAGCTGGTGACTTGAGTCTAGTTGTTTTGCTGCTATAGGCATGTTTTCACCAAGTTATGATACATCATAGTCAAAATCTATTACGTCTGATGTATCCAAATCAAATCCGGCCACAGTACCATTCCAATATAGTTGGTCGCCGCTTGCCAGAGCTGATACTGATTTTGCTGTTATACCACCGTCCGCAGAAAAGTAGCAATTCAGCGTCTTAACACCATCACCTACTGTGGTCATCAATCCGTTAACAAAAACGGCCACATAGCTATCTCCAAAAGGATCGGAAGATATGGTAAGCCCGGTGGCAGAGCCATTTCCTGATGTTGCTACCGGCGTTTGGTTCTTATCCTGCTCTGTCGGGGCACCGCCGCTTCCACCGCCTCCACCTCCACCAGCTTCAATTAGGGCTCGCAGTGTTTCCAGCTCTGTTCTTAGAGCATCAAGCCGTGCTCTTACGGTAGAGTATGTACCACTGGGCTGAGTTCCAAGCTCTGCTTGAATCGCTAAAATCGCATCTCTCAGCCTATTGGTCACCTCAGCCTTAACCGGCGTGACCAAATCAGTTGACGGAGGCAATGTGGTTGAGTTGTCTAGCTGATTTGGATAGTTAGAGTATGACAAATGCGTACCTTTTTAAGTGTGTAGAACCATTAACCAAAATCTCAAATAGATACTTAATTATGCCTGGAAAGAAAAAGCCCCGGCCAAAACCGAGGCATAAAAAAAGCCCAGCATTTGCCGGGCTTAAGATAACGTGCTGTTATCTATTGTGATTTAGGCTACCACCCCCTTAAAGACTTTGCGAAGGGCTGCGACAGTTACGGAACTTGGCACAACTCGGTAGAAGGTTTGGTTGTTGGTTACAGAAGAACGAACACACCTAGATGGGTTTCTAGACTTAAGTTCATCTGCTGTGATACACTCGACCTTGAAGCCGCCAAACTCTGGACGACGCAACTCACGAATGCGAGCAGTGGCCGATGGAACCGGAATAGCGGTGCGTGCTACCCAGCCATCACTGGCCTGCGGCGTCAATAGAGAATGTAGCACCCTCTGAGTGTTAGTGGAGAGTGCGCGACGGTTGATGCGCTCAACAATGCGCTTAGTTGCAGTATTCATTTTTCTTTACCTTTCCTTTATGGATATTTTAGTTGTCAAATGACAACCGTATTTCTTCTGTGTCTAGTTCTGCTTCTCGACATCAGAATTTTCTGTGACCTCAGAGATAAGCTCCAGGAATTCCTCCTTGGTCACCTCCGCAGAATTCACTATAGCACTGCGGGGATTCTTCATATCGCGGGAGGAAATCACAACAGATACCCCTCCCTCTGAGGGCTTCACCTCAATGTAGTCGTATCCATTGTCGTCAAACTCAATTCGCATACCTGAAGCTTTCCGGGCACTTGCACCAAACAACTTCTTTCATATTGCAGTAACGATAGTCTGCAAACAATGACTGTGGTTTGCGCAAAATGCCGTGACCGAAGCTGTCAATCAGCTTCACCCTATTGCTATCGTAATCTATAACCTCTACGTATCGAAATTCTAGAGGTCTGTTCGAGCGCCCATTGACGATATCCCACTCTGATGCGTAAATCGACACATCAGATAGCTTTCGTTCGCCAACACAATCCTCACAAGTAAAGAACTCGAAAGTTCCAACAACAGATTCACCGTCAAAAATCAAACCAATTCGCTTGCCTTTGTAATTAGGCGTTTTCCCACTCAGTGACAACATGCACCCTCTCATCTCCTATGAATACCGAATGCTCAAAATGAGCGCCAATACCTCCAGTTACAACTGTCCAGCCATCATCTTTTGTCTTGGTCTTGGCGGACAGACCGGTTACCAGCATGGGCTCAATTGCCAGCACCATGCCTGGCTGAATCACAATACCATCATCCTTTGATGCCTTGTTGGCCACAAACGGATGAGCATGCGGAGTGTTGTACTCGATGCCATGCCCGCCATAGTTTGTGATTAGCTTGAAACCACTAGACTTTGTAGCATGATGGATTGCACGACCTATCACGCCAACCCTAGCACCAACCTGTATAGCCTCAATGCCTTTATGCAGCGCTTCTTGGCAATACTTCAATAGTCTCTCATGTTGCCAATCTTTGGCCTTAACACAAATGGCCGTTAAAGCCGCATCAGCAATGGCGCCCTCAAATGTGGCACCCATATCAACTGATACTACATCACCCTCTTTGAGCTTGTAGTCGGTTGGAATCCCGTGAACGAGCTGTTTGTTAACAGATGTGCAAATTGCTCCGGGAAACCCTTTGTAATTCAAAAATGTTGGGTAGCACTCGCGGGACTCCATGATATCCACGCATGCTGCCTCAAGCTCCTTGAGACTCATACCAGGAGAGGTCTCAATCATACGTTTGCAATGCTTTAGACATTGCGCAACGGTTTTGCCTGCGTGAATCTGTCTACGCAGCCATTCATCATCTTTAAGGCGTACAAACTGCGCCTGAACGCCAGTACTAGCGCCTTGTCCAAATCGCATCAGTCAAGAACTCTTTTCACCACACCCTTGGGCTTTGCCTTTGGTGCTGGCTTCTTAGCTTCCTTGCTTGCCTTAGCGCTTTCCGCGGATTCCTCAGCCTTTGTGGTAGATTCTACGTCATCCGCAGTAAGCTTGGCCCGCATAGCAGCCTCTTTCTTCTCAAGCTCCATCTTAGCCCGTGCCTTTGCCATGTCAAGATCCTTCTTGTTAGGCTGTGGCGCTGGCGTTGGTGCATCAAGCGCCAACACTTCCAGCTTCACCTGCTCATCTACCTCAGTAACGAACGCTCGAAGCATAGTTACCTCGTCCTTCGTTGCAAAGCCACGTGGGCCATTAAGAAGGGTCATCACATGATTTCTCACAGTGATCGTGTCGGCTAACTCCTTCATTATTTTCTGCTTCTGTGCTTTCGTCTTCATTCTTTTTATCTCCTAGTATGATTTTACCAGTTTCATCATCAAAACCGTCTTTGGAACTCAGCCCATACTTGAGATATATCTTCAAAAGCGTGTTTTCATGCAACAATTCAATTGCTTGCTTTTGCATGGTGGCATTCTGAACAGCGTTTGCTGCATGCTCCAGATCATCTGCCAGGCCCTTCAGTACCTTTAGGTCTTCTTGCGAAACGTAACCGTCATTCATCTTCTTCATCCATCTCCCAGGAGGTCCAGACATCCGCATGAACCTCTACATATAGGCGCTTTTTGGGATCGATCTGCGTCATGTCGTCTTTGTAGACAAACTTGCATTTCTTCCATTCAGCCACGGGTACATGCTCTTGAAGCTCCCCAACGTAGACATATATCTTGATCCCCCCATCATGGTCATCGACAATGGTGACGTTCTCTTTATCCATGTACTTACGGAGCTGAATTCTGTGCTCTGGTGTGATTTGTAGAAAGTCACCATCCTCAGGAAGACACTTTTGCAGGCTTTCATCGGGCAGGCCCATGCGGCTGAGCACGTAGAAAACAAATTCCCATTGCCATTCCTTCTCAACCTCGCGAAAGTTATCGCGATCGGCCTCCCGCACCATCTTCATTTTTTGAGCCTTGCCAATGCCTCATGGTAAAGTTTGGAATCGTTCAGATAGATCTGCACCAATGCGTTTGGCAATACATCGGTAGAACAGTACTCTACACCAAGGTTGAGGACTCGCCCTGCCTCTAACAGCGCATGACCTCCAAGAAGATACTGTGACGCCCCCAACACCATCAAACTGGCGTATTTCTCTATGTCGCAACTATTAGGATTAGTTACATCCCACCACGTGTTACAATAGACATCCAGAGCAGACAATTGCAGAGCCC
>Ga0256839_1003547_pt1 | contig 16010 bp, 12 predicted proteins | sample 354166metaG_FD_185968 | JGI IMG/M metagenome (GOLD analysis project Ga0256839, IMG submission 185968) | Hydrothermal vent microbial communities from Mid Atlantic Ridge, Atlantic Ocean - 354-166 | ecosystem: Environmental > Aquatic > Marine > Hydrothermal vents | place: Atlantic Ocean: Mid... | reverse complement strand
ATCGTCCACCTGCTGGGCAACTTGCAGCTGTACCGCGGGCGGGACGCCATGAACTCCTACGCCGAAACCCTGCACCACCTGGGGCCCTTGCTCTGGCTGGCCCGGCTTATCCTGCTGGGGCTGTTCGTCTCGCACCTGGCGTTGGGCTTTAGGCTTTATCGGGCCAATCGGGCCGCCCGGGGGCAGGACGATTACTACGTCAAGCGCTCGGCCCACCGCGACGACCTGCGGCGGCAAAAAGCCAAGGCCGCGGCCATGATGCTGGCCAGCGGCGCGGTGATCCTGCTGTTTGTGCTGTATCACCTGATGCATTTCACCCTGGGCTGGATCCAACCCAGCGCCCACCACCTTACCGAAACTTTGCCCGACGGCTCCACACGGCACGATGTTTATGGGATGGTCATCGCCGGGTTTCAGAACCCGCTCCACACCGGCGTTTACGTGGTGGCCATGCTTTTGCTGGGCTGGCACTTGTTCCACGGGGCCACCAGTATCCTGCAAACGCTGGGACTGACTCACCCCGTGTGGCGACCCGCCACCGAAAAGCTGCTCTGGTTCCTGGTGGCTTTCGTGGTGGTGGGGAACTGCTTCATTCCGCTTTCGATCCTGCTGGGCTTTGGGCCCCAGGGAGGTTGATCCCATGACCGTGTTGGATGCCCACGTGCCTTCCGGGCCGATTGAGCAGAAATGGGACCGGCACCGCCGCCACCTGCGCCTGGTGGCCCCGGCCAATCGCCGCAAGTTCCGCGTGATCGTGGTCGGCTCGGGGCTGGCCGGGGCTTCGGCCGCCGCCACGCTGGGGCAGTTGGGCTACCAGGTGGACTGCTTCTGCTTCCAGGACAGCGCCCGGCGAGCCCACAGCATCGCCGCCCAAGGCGGAATCAACGCCGCCAAGAACTACCAAGGCGACAACGACAGCGTGTGGCGCCTGTTCTACGACACGATCAAAGGGGGCGACTTCCGCTCCCGCGAGGCCAACGTCTATCGCCTGGCCCAGATCTCCACGGCCATCATCGACCAGTGCGTGGCCCTGGGCGTGCCTTTTGCCCGAGAGTACGGCGGCTTGCTGGCCAACCGCTCCTTCGGCGGCGTACAGGTCAGCCGCACCTTCTACGCCCGAGGCCAGACCGGCCAGCAACTGCTGCTGGCCTGCTACAGCGCCCTGGCCCGGCAGATCGACGCCGGCACGGTGCGCATGCACCCCCGCACCGAAATGCTCGACCTGGTGCTGGTGGACGGCAAGGCCCGCGGGATCATCACCCGCAACCTCATCACGGGAGAAATCCAGCGTCACGCCGCCCACGCCGTCTGCCTGGCCACCGGCGGCTATGGCAACGTGTTCTATCTTTCCACCAACGCGGCCGGGTGCAACGTCACGGCCACCTATCGGGCATACAAGCGGGGTGCGTTTTTCGCCAACCCTTGCTTTACGCAAATCCACCCCACCTCCATTCCGCCGCACGGGGAACACCAGTCGAAGCTGACGCTGATGTCCGAGTCGCTGCGCAACGACGGCCGCATCTGGGTGCCTAAGAAAAAAGGCGACAAGCGCCCGCCGGCGGAAATCCCCGAAGAACAACGCGACTACTTCCTGGAACGCATGTATCCGGCCTTCGGCAACCTGGTGCCGCGGGACATCGCCTCGCGGGCCATCAAGCGCATCTGCGACGAAGGCTACGGGGTGGGGCCCTTGGGCATCGGCGTCTATCTGGACTTTGCCGACGCGATGAAGCGGCTGGGCCGCCGCACCATCGAGCAACGCTACGGCAACCTGTTCCAGATGTACGAGCGCATTACCGGCGAAAACCCCTATGAGGTGCCCATGCGCATCTACCCGGCCAGCCACTACACGATGGGCGGCCTGTGGGTGGACTACAACTTGATGAGCAACATTCCAGGGCTGTTTGTGCTGGGCGAGGCCAACTTTTCCGATCACGGGGCCAATCGCCTGGGCGCAAGCGCCCTGATGCAGGGCCTGGCCGACGGGTTTTTCATCATCTCCAACACCCTGGCCCACTACCTGGCCGGGGAGCCGCTGCCGCCGGTCTCCACCGACCACGACGCCTTTGCCGAGGCCGAAAACGACGTGCAGGTACGCATCGACCGGTTGCTTAAGGTCCGTGGACGACGCACGCCCGACTCGTTCCACCGCGAGCTGGGCCGCTTGATGTGGGACCACTGCGGCATGATCCGCAACCGCCAGGGACTGGAGCAAACCATCCAGCGGATCGGCCAGCTGCGCGAGGAGTTTTGGGAAAACGTGAACGTGCTGGGCGAAAACGGCCAGTACAACATCATGCTGGAAAAAGCGGGCCGCGTGGCCGACTTCCTGGAATTTGCCGAGCTGATGTGCTACGACGCCTTGCACCGCGAGGAGTCCTGCGGAGCCCACTTCCGCGAAGAGTTCCAGACGCCCGAGGGCGAGGCGCTGCGCAACGACGAGAAGTTCAGCTATGTAGCCGCTTGGGAGTACCAGGGCGTGGGCCGCCAGCCGGTGCTGCACAAGGAGCCGCTGGTGTTCGAGGAGGTCAAGCCCACGGTCCGCAGCTACAAGTAAACGCCGCCGGCGTTTCGACCTGCGGCTTACGCTGCTGCGGCCTGCGCCGGTGCTACCGCACGGGAACAAACGCAGACGCACCACCGGCGAGCCGCCAGCTTTAGCTGGCGGAGGATGGCCCGGCCGTCGGCCACTGGGTGCTTCCGCACCCGTGCGATAACAAACGAAAAACCGAAACGGCGAGCCGCCGACTTTAGTCGGCGGAGGAAAAAATAGAGGCGACCCGATGGATTATCGAGCCTGGTTCTTAACCTGGACCACTTATGGCACCTGGCTACCAGGTGACCGCCGGGGGTTCGTGTCGCGTACGCGGCACGGCCCTGGGCCGAGACGTCGCCAGAATGCCCCTGGTACCCCTTACGAAAGAGACAAACCAGCCCTGGTTCGAGCTGCCATAGAACAATGCAAACAACCGCCGGTTTTTCTCAAGCAGCAACATTGTGAAGCGATCCTACACTGTTTGCAACAAACAATGAGACGATGGAGCTGGCGCCTTCTAGCTGTTGCAATTTTGCGAACCCACATTCATGTTCTCCTGCTTGTCCAGAACGATCCCAGCGGGTTTCAAGTACTGCGAGTGTTGAAAGGAAGTTTGTCTAGAGAGTTGAGCCGAAAATTCGAGAAACCCACCGGTTTTCGGTGGTGGACCAGTTCTGGATCAACCCGGTGCTTGAAAAAGCAAGAAGAAGTGATTTCGGTAACTCGTTACATCGAGCAACAGCCGAACCCTCTACTGGTTTGGACTGTTTCGTTCCAGGAGAATGTTTCAAAAGCTAGTGAAGCAAAAAGTCTGTTGACGGTCATGCAAGAGCACGTTCGGAAATTCTCCCCCGGCTAAAGCCGGGGGCTCGCCAAAGCGATGATCGACGCACAGCGCAGGCGAGCCGCCAGCTTTAGCTGGCGGAGGATGGCCCGGCCGTCGGCCACTGGGTGCTTCCGCACCCGTGCGATAACAAACGAAAAACCGAAACGGCGAGCCGCCGACTTTAGTCGGCGGAAGACGGCACAAAATGACTGACAAAACTACCCCATCCCCCAGCCGAGGGTTCTCCGCGATGAGACTCACGCTGCACATTTGGCGACAAGCGGACCGGGACACGCCGGGCCGCCTGGTCACCTACCAGCTGGAGGGCGTCTCGCCGGACATGTCGTTTCTGGAGATGCTCGATCTGCTCAACGAGCAGTTGGCCTCCTCGGGCCAGGAGCCGGTGGCCTTCGACCACGACTGCCGCGAAGGCATTTGCGGCATGTGCTCGCTGGTCATCAACGGGGTGCCGCACGGGCCGCTGGCCGGTACCACCACCTGCCAGCTTCACATGCGGCACTTCCAGGATGGGGACCACATTTACATCGAGCCGTTCCGGGCCAAGGCGTTTCCGGTGATCCGCGACCTGGTGGTGGACCGCACCGCGTTTGACCGCATCATCGAGGCCGGCGGCTACATCTCCACCAACACCGGCTCGGCTCCCGAGGCCAACACGGTGCCGGTGCCCAAGGAGGAAGCCGAAACGGCCCTGGATGCGGCCGCGTGCATCGGCTGCGGGGCCTGCGTGGCGGCCTGTCCCAACGCTTCGGCCATGTTGTTCGTGGCGGCCAAGGTAGCCCACTTTGCCCACTTGCCGCACGGCCAGCCGGAACGCCGCCGCCGCGTGCTGCGGATGGTGCAGGAGATGGACCGGCAGGGGTTCGGCAACTGCTCCAACTTCGAGGAGTGCGAAGCAGCCTGCCCGAAGGAAATCCCCGTGCGATTCATCGCCGAGATGAATCGCGACTACCTGCGGGCTCTCTGCTCCCGGGCGGCCAACGAGGTGTGAAAGGGGGTGCCGGCGTCTCGGCTTGCGGTGGTCTTGGGTCATGAGGCTTGGGTCTTGGGTCATGAGGACATAGAGCCCCGCACGTCAGTGCGGGGAGAATGGGGGCAAATTGACTTGCGGCTTGCGCCATGCGTCTTGCGCCGGAGCTTCCGCACCGGAGCCGGAACAAGCGCTTATTCTCGAATCGGCGAGCCGCCGACTTCAGTCGGCGGAGGGCTTGGAGGCTTGGAGGCTTGGGGGCTTGGAGGGATGGCGAGCCGGGAGCGTCGGCTCCCGGAGAACGGCGAGCCGGAGGCGTCAGCCTCCGGTTGCTTCAGGCGGTGCACACTCGCTACCGCCCGGAGCGAACCTCCGGTTATACTTACCCTGTGCGGTTCCTTCGATCAGAAAAAGGGCGCAGTTCCCACTGGGGAAATCAACGTGGAGTGCCGCGTCTGGTTTCTCACTTGGACCACTTACGGTACCTGGCTGCCAGGTGACCGCCGGGGGTTTGTTTCCAACGTCCGTGACCGTCAAGGGCAGCTCGTTCGGTTCAATAAGCCCGGCACTCCTTACAAGAGGGATGTTCCCGCTCTGCTTCGTGCAGCAAGAGTGCGGTGCAAACATGCACCCGTGTATTTGACCAAGGATCAAAGCCGTGTTGTCTTCAAGGAGGTGCAGCAACTTTGTCTATTTCGCAACTGGCAGCTTCTTGCTATTGCGATCATGCACAACCACGTGCATGTGCTGGTCCAAGTGGCGGGCGATCCGGATGGAGCGGATATACTGCGTGATTTGAAAACCAACGTGTCGCGTGGCCTGAATCGAAAAGAAAAACAAAACCAGCGAAAACGGTGGTGGACCCGCTCAGGTTCAAAACGTTGCCTAAAAACAGAGGAAAGCGTGATTGCGACAGCAAGTTACATTCGCGCGCAGCACAATCCACTGCTCACATGGGTTGTTCCTTGGCTTGAAGGAAAATTGTAACAACCGCGAGCTGACGCTCGCGGCTCGCCGGTGCGAGAAGAAACGCCAGCCGCACTGTTTGGCGAGCCGGCGGCGTCAGCCTCCGGTTGCTCAAAACGGCCGCAGCGGTTCCCCCTGGTGCAAAGCCACTGTCGCTACCCTTCTGGGCAACCGCGTGCTTGCCCGCGCGGCTTGTCGAAGCGAGAATAAACGCCGATTCGCCTCACACCGACCAGCCGTCGGCTTTAGCAGCCCGTTGAAAAACACAAAATATGGGAGGGCGAGGTCACGGCCGAGCCGTTTTTTTTAGGAGATACGGCCAATCCCGTGACTTGTTTCCGCTTCAACGAGACTTCTTCAATGGGCTGTTAGCGGCCGGCTGGTAAACCGCGGCCCTTAACGTCCCCGAAGCGAGGAAAGTGCAAGCCATGCGATTTTCACTTGGAGCAAGCCGCCCGTGGGTTGGTGCGCTCTTGGTGCTCCTGGCCCTGGGGGGAGCAGAGACGAGCCAGGCCGAGGACCAGAAACGCCTGCCCAACTTCGTTATCATCTTCACCGACGACCAGGGCTATGCCGATGTGGGCTGCTTTGGCGCCCGGGGGTTTGAAACCCCGCACCTGGACCGCATGGCTAGCGAAGGCCGCCGGTTCACCAACTTCGTGGTGGGCCAGGCCGTCTGTTCGGCCTCCCGCGTGGCGCTGCTTACCGGCTGCTACCCGCAGCGGGTGGGCATCCTGGGAGCCCTGGGCCCTCGCAGCGGGGTAGGCATCCACGAGCAAGAGGTGCTGATCCCCGAGTTGCTCAAGCCGCTGGGCTATGCCACCTGCATCGTGGGCAAGTGGCACCTGGGCGATCATCCCCGATTCCTGCCCACGCGGCACGGGTTCGACGAGTACTTCGGGCTGCCGTATTCCAACGACATGTGGCCGTTCCACCCGGGCACGAACGTCTTTCCGCCGCTGCCGCTGATGCACAACGAGCGCGTGGTGGCCGTCAACCCCGACCAGCGGTACCTGACCACCTGGTACACGCAGTACGCGGTGGAGTTCATTCGGCGGAATCAGAAGCGGCCGTTTTTTCTCTACCTGGCCCATAACATGCCGCACGTGCCGCTGTTCGTGTCGGAAAAGTTCCGCGGCAAGAGCAAGCAGGGGCTTTATGGCGACGTGATCATGGAGATCGACTGGTCGGTGGGCCAGATCCTGCAGACGCTGCGGGAGCTGAAGCTGGATCGCCACACCCTGGTGGTGTTCACTTCGGACAACGGCCCGTGGCTCTCTTACGGCAACCATGCCGGATCGGCCGGCCCGTTGCGCGAAGGGAAGGGCACCACCTGGGAAGGGGGCCACCGGGAGCCGTGCATCATGTGGTGGCCGGGCCGGGTGCCGGCGGGCACGGAGTGCCGGGAGTTCTGCTCCACGCTGGACCTGCTGCCCACCATCGCCCATCTGGCCGGGGCCAGGCTGCCGAAGCACAAGATCGACGGGCACAACATCTGGCCGCTGATTTCGGGCCAGCCGGGGGCCAAGAGCCCCTGGAAAGCGTTTTACTACTATTACTACGGCTACGAGCTGCAAGCGGTGCGCAGCGGCCGGTGGAAGCTGCACTTTCCGCACCGCTATCGCACGCTGGCCGGAGAGCCGGGGGGAGACGGCTTGCCCGGGCCGTACAAGATCGTCCGCACCGGGCTGGAGCTTTATGATCTGGAGAGCGACGTGGGCGAACGGCACAACGTGGCCGACCACTACCCGGAAGTGGTCCAGCGGCTCAAGGCCCTGGCCGAGGAGGCCCGCCGCGACCTGGGCGATACGCTCACCGGGCGCAAAGGGCAGGGGGTGCGTGGTGCGGGCCGGGTCCAGTGGTGAGGAAGTCGATAGGGCAGGGGGGGGCTACCGCACGCGGCAGCGGAAGCGGATCACGCCTCCCTGGCCGGGCTCCAGCGGGTCGATGATCTCCCACCGCAGCACCAGCGACCCGACTTCGTTCTTTTGCGTGAAGAAGTCGGCCTTGAGCGAGCACTGGGCCGAACCTTCCACGTATTCCAGCCGGGCGACCAGGTTGTCCACGATAGTGACGTTGCCGATTACCTGCGTGCCCACGTTGTCGAAACGGATGGTGAAGTGGATTTCCTCGCCGGGCCGGGCGGCCTGCTTGGAGGCGATCTTCACCACGCGCAGCCTGGCCGTACCCTTGGGGGTTTTCACCTGGTAGGTGGTTTGCAGTTTGCGAGCACCCGCCACGGCGTTAGCTTGCTTGTCGCCGATGAAGATTTGCACCGCCTTGTCGTGCGACCAGCTGGCGGCGGCCTGCACGCCCAGGGCCAGCCGGGCTTTCTCGGCCTGAATGAACTCGCCGCGCTGGATGATACCCAGGTTCTCAAACGGCAGCAGTTTTCCCGAGGCGGAAAAGGGCAACAGGCGCTGCGACACCCGGCCCGGGTACTGCGTGCGGCGGTATTGCTCCAGGCGGCGCACGCCCACCCCGGCTACGGCCTGGTAGTCCTGGGCGCTGGTCCACACCGGCTGCGTGGAACGGCGCTGCCTGGTGCCCTGTTGCGTGTGGACCCCGGTGGCCTGGGCCACGTGCATTTGTTGTTGCAAGTCCAGCACCGCCCGCACCGAGGCGAATCGCGGGGCGTAGATTTGCACGCGGTTGGAGGGCTGGACCACCACCTGGCCGTCCAGCGTGTCGAAGTGGCCCACGGTATCGCCCGGCTCCAGCCCGTCGAGGCTGAAATCCGGCTGCACCTGGGTACGATAGCGGCCGTCGCCCCCGTCGTGGATGGTTTCCAAATCGGGCCAGGGCGCATGGCCGCGAGTGGGAGGGACGATCCGCTGCGGGGCTCGGCCGGGCCAGCCTGGGGCGGGCGAGGGGACCACCAGCGGCACCGGGGGCGCAAGTGGTTGATGATGGGGGAGAAGCACCGGCACTTGATGTCCCACCAGTTGAATCTGCCCATCTCGATGCGCTGGGGGCTGTGTTTCTTGGGCTTCTTCCAGCGGCGAGACGGCCACGGCCACTCCTTCCGGCTCGTTTGCTTGCGGGGAGCTGCCGGCCAGTTGGAACGGGTCCTGCGGGGGCTGCTGTTGCCTGGCCTGATGAAGCCACGAACCAGCTCCCGGCCCGCTGGTGCAGGAGCACAAAATCAGCGTAGCCAGGGCGATCAACAGCCCGCGATACCACCAGGGCAGGAACCTCTGGGATTCCGCGGCAACGGGTTGCCGGAAGGTTTCGGCCTGCTGCATGGCTGTCTTATTGAGGCATTGGAGAGCGGAAGGGTAGGGGGGAGGACTGCGTCGAAACCGGCCGCACCGGCCAGCGCCGGGCGTTGCGATCTCCGGGCGGCTCGGCCGGCGGCGGAGCTTGCAAGTACACAAACGGCGGCGAGCCGTAGAGGAAATCGGGATCGGGCCGGGCCGTGTTCCGGGGCGTGCGAGCCCCAATGCGCACGATGGCCAGCGGTCGGCCCAAGCTGTCGGCCACCTGGAGCGGGTCTTCGCCCGGGCGGACGTCGAACCACTGCACCCCTTTGGCCGCAGCGGGAGAGGGGAGCGCCCGCTTCGGGTCTTCCACATAAACCACCCGCACGATGAACTTCCCTTGCAAGGCCAACTCCAGGTCGCCCGCGTCCAGATGGATGGGCACGGGGAACTTCACGGCCAGCGGCGCGGGGGCGAAGGTGCGGTCGATCATTTCCACCGTGGGATAGAGTTCCTTGCCCGGGTGATGCGGGATCTGCGTCACCCGCAGCCGGTACACCGGGCCGATGAGCAGTCCCACGCGGAGCGTTTGTTGGGGAGGCTCGAATCGTCCTTTGCGGGCCAGTGCCACGCGGGCTCCATGGGGGGGGATGATCTGCACCGGCTGAAAGTAACCGACCCACGGCCCTCCGCGTTGCAGCTGCTGCCGTCCAATCGCTCCCGGGGGGGCCAGTCCGGACTGGAGGCGGTGTGGGCTCCAGCCGGTCTGGGCCCAGGTGCCCGTGCTCATGCCGGCCAGCACGAGCACCCCAAGCAACAGCATTCGGCAACAGCGAGGGCCATGGGTCGTCATGGAATGGCAGAGGTCTTTTGCGAGGCACGAGGTCCGTTGCGGGACACAATCGGCCGGCTACGGGTGCGGAGGCGACGATTGCGGAGGCACCGCAGCGGCTGGGGCCAGTCCAGGCAGTGCTACTCCCCCGCGATAGAGGGGCTGAGCGCCCGGAGGCACCACTTGCTCTTCGATGAAAGTTTGCGTGGGCGGCTGGGGATAGCTCAGGCCAGGGGTTTGACGCACATGCACTTCCAGTTGCCGGGTGGGGCCGGGAAGGTTGTGCTTGGTGTGGTTGGTGATCGAGTGTTTTTGCAGTCCGGCCGGAATCCCAAGCGGCAGGTGCGGCGGTCCCGGCAAGCCCACCGGCGTGCCCACGTACGGCATGCCGTAGGGAGGCATGGTGACGCCGGAGACGTGAGTGGGGGGCAGGCTCAAGCGGCGGCTTTCGGCCTGGGGACCGGCAGCCGCACCGAAAGAAGCCGGGCGAATCCGCCCGCCCACCGGACCCGCTCCCGGCAACTGGAGGTCTTTGTTCCCCATCCGCACGATGGCCAGGATCGAACCGCGGCGATCGGCTTCCTGGATCGGATCCACGCCCGGGTCCAGCCGCGTGCTCACCAGCGTTTCCACCCCGGCCACGGCCAGTTCCTGGTATTCCGGATCGGGCAGGTAGATCACCTTGGTGACGAAGTTGCCGCTGAACACCTGGGCGAAGTCTTCCTGGGTGAAGGCCACGGGGACCTGGTTATGGGCCAGGAAGGCCTCGGTTTTGGGCGTGGCCGGGCCCACTTCGATCGTCGGATAAAGCTCCTTGCCCGGATGGCCCGGAATGTTGGTCAGCTTCAGCCGGTAGATGGCCCCCTGGGGGAACTCCTGGGCGCCGGGAGCCACCAGGGGCTCGGAGTCGAACGCCCCGGGACGGCTCACGCTCCACTGGATTTGCATCCCCTGGGGACTGACAAAGGCGATCTGGGTGCTGCGAGCCTGCACCGGCGGCTGAGGGCCTGGCATCATCACGCCGGGTCCCGGGCCATCCACTCCCGGTCCAGGATGCAGCAGCAACGGAGCCGGCGGCAGATTGTAAACCGGCGGCCCTTGCGGTTTGTGCCGGTGCAACAGTCCCGGGTGTTGGTGATGTTGCCACAAGCAGCCGCCACCGGCCAAGGCAGCGACGATCAGGCCAAGCAGAACGATTTGCCTTTGCATGGTTTTCCCCCAAGTTGTGTGAGCGGGCAGTCCGTTGCGCAAGCTCCACATGGCGGACCGGGGCATCGGCCCCTTCCAGGTGACGTGGACCTGGGGGTTCCGAATCCCTAGAATGCTGCTTTTTCCACGGTGAAGGCACTCGGGGCGCCTGGGCCCAACGGGCCTCTGCCCTAATGCTTCGGCGCCGCAACGGCCTTTTCTTTGGCAAATTCCGCACTACCTGAAGATGAGCTACAGGCTGCCCAATCCGAAGTCGCTGCTGGGGCTGCTGGCACTGGGGGTGCTAGCGGGAGGGGCCCTGGGGATGTGGAACCGCTGGCACACGGTGCGGGGGAGCAGCCATTGGATCGTGCTGGCTCCCCGGGAAAGTGAATCCGCCCCCCCGTTGCAGGAAGATCCCCCAAAATGCCGGCAGTGGCTCCAGCAAGCCCAGCAGCGGCTGCGCCGGATGCCGGCCCTGGCTGCCCGCATCCGCATCCGGGCCAAGATGTTTGGTCGCCGGATGCTGGGCACGGGTCGCTACTGGCAGGCCCCGGCCCCGGGAGAGAAAAAGCCGTTTCTGCAAACGCGCTTCCAATGGGCACTGCAACAGGGGAGCCAGGCCGTGCACTGGCAACAGGTGTGCGACGGCCGCTTTTTGTGGACCATGACCCGCTACCCCCACAAGCGCCGCTTGACCCGAGTCGATCTGGCCGAGGTGATGCCGGAAGTGGCTCGGATGCCCCCTTCCTCGGCGGCCGCCGCGGAACTCCAGGTGCCCTACGGCCTGGCCGGATGGCTGCAGCAGTTGCAGCAAAGCTGTCGCTTTACCCACTGGCAGCCGGCCCGAATCCAGTCCGTGCCCATGCTGGCACTCTATGGCACCTGGCGCCCCGAGACGCTGGCTCCGCTGGTCAAGGATCCTCAAGGGCTGTTCGCCGGCCCTCTGCCCATGGATTCGGACCTCTTGCCCGCTCACCTGCCGCAGCAGGTGGTGGTGTATCTGAGCCGCAAGGAGCTGTTTCCGTTTCGGATCGACTTTCGCCGGGGCAGGGGGGAGGAGGAGAAAATCCAGGTGGTGCTGGAGTTCTTCCAGTTGCAGGTCAGTCCCCAGGTCGATCCAGCCCTGTTTACCTATCGTCCTGGGAGGCTTCGCGTTCAGGACGAGACGCAGCGGGTTCTGGGCCGGTTGCGTCGGGCTTCTCGCCGGGCTGAAGATGAAACACGGCGTTGAGCGTCACCAGCTTGGTCTTGCGCACCTGCCAGCGGACCACATTCACGCCGCAGTTGTCCTGGGTGATGGCCCGCCACTGCTTCAACGGCAGACCCAACAGGTGACAAAAATACGCCCGCAGCACGATGTTGTGCGCCACCACCACGACCACCTGCCCCTGGTGGTTCCGCCCGATGCGTTCCACGGCCGGGGCGGTGCGCTGCAAAACTTGCCTCAGGTTTTCCCCACCGCGGTAGCCGATCTCATCGGGCGATTCCAAAAAACGACGGTAATACTCGCCATCCTGCTCCATGATCTCCGGCCAGGTCTTGCCGGCCCACTGGCCCAGGTCGCACTCGGCCAACGCTTCTTCCACCTGCACCGGCAGACCGTGAGGTTGGGCGATCACCTGGGCGGTTTGCCGGGCTCGCAGCAGGGGGCTGGAGTACACGGCGGCCACGGGCCAGGGGGCCAGAAACCGGGCCGTTTGCCGGGCCTGCTCCCAGCCGGTGGGGGAAAGGGGAACGTCCGGCTCCCGGCCTTGCAGCCGGGGCGGGTTCTCCAGGTTGATCTTCGTCGCTCCGTGCCGCACCAGCAGCAGCACGGAGGTGTGGGGATCGGGGACTTGTTTCACGCTGAAGATTCCTCAAAAATCTGTTTTTCTCCTTGACCTCGCGGAGTCTAAAATAGCACCCGGTTCCCGGCACTGCCCAGGGGTAGAAAAGGTTTTCTTACGACTCGTCATAGGAAGCATCTCATGGCTGGACAGTATCCACCTCAGGGACCCTATCCACCCCACCAGCCCGGCACGGGGGGAAGTCATCCTTATCAATATCAATCCGCGCCCGGCTATCCGGGAAGCTATCCTGGGCCCGGGGCGGGAACCTACCAGCAGCATGTTCGCGGGAAAGTGATGCCTCCGGCCATAACGATGCTGGCCCTGAGTGTGCTGGCCGTTTTGCTGCTCACGCTGGAAATCGTGTTGATTGCCGCGGGGATCATACGGCCCCAGCCAGGCGACACCGAGCTGATGGCCAATCTCCGCGCTGGCCCTCTGGCCGTGTTCATGCGGATAGGATTTATCCTCCAAAACGCATTGATCATCGCCGGAAGTGTGGCCATGCTGCGGCTGAAAAGCTGGGGGCTTTCCATAACCGCTGCTGTGCTCACCATGCTGAACATCGTGTGCTGTTGCGTGGTCGGCTTGCCGGTGGGGATTTGGGCCGCCGTGGTGCTCAGTGCCCCGGAGGTCAAGGCCGCCTTCCAAGCCGGTGCCCGAGCGGCCGCAGGTTATCCCGGCGGCTACCCGCCCGGGGGCGGCTATCCCCCCGGGGGACCCCAGCAACCGATGCCGCCCTACAGGCGGTAACCGGGCAGGAGCCGTTTGGCCCCTTCCTCAAAAAAGCGTCGTCGGCAATCGCCCCCTTTTCCGAAGCCGGAGGACCAGGTGATGCCGCCGGAACCGGACCGCCCTGAGGAGGGACAGCTTCAAGCTTGGCCGCAAGGGGCGGGGCAGAACGTTCCCCGGTTCTACGTCTGGATCCCCCGTTCGCTCCAGGAAGCCGTCCGCGGTAAGGTGGTCGCCGCGGGAGCGACCATGATCGCCCTGGGATGTTTCGGCATCCTGGTGTCCCTTTGGTTTATGGCCATGGGATTTTGGGCTCCGCGGCTCCTTCCCCAGGACGACCCTCATGCCCGCTGGGTGATTGAGACGTTTTTCCCTTGGTTCGGCCTGATCTTCGGCACTCTGGGCCTGTTGCCCCACCTGGGGGTCATCGCCGGGGGGATCGCCATGGTACGCTTTCGCTCCCGCACGATGGCCCTGGCCGGAGCCGTGCTGGCCCTGGTCAATTCCTGCCAGACGGGGGTGTTTGGCATTGCCATGGGCATTTGGGCCCTGGTGGTGCTGACCTCTCCTGAAGTGAAGGCCGCCTTCGAGGAGGCCGAAAGGCAACGTCGGGCAACTTCTCTCCCTGCGGAGCAAGCACCTTCAAACCAGCAGCAACGGGTACGCGGCCACCCCGCCGGCCCCGAGCAGGAACAGAGGAAAACGAGCAACCATGAAGACCATCCCCGGCCGCAGGAGCCTCTTCCGGGACCACATCCCTTTGCCGCAGCGCCGGTTTCCCAACCGGAGGTTTCCCTGCGGGAGTACCTGCGCGGCACGGTCATGGCTCCGGGAGTGGCCATGATCCTGCTGGGAACCTTCGGGCTGATCTGTCCCGTGTTCTTCACGTTGCGCCTTTACACGCCGAAGTGGATAGGAGCCGAGCCGCCCCAGTGGTGTTGCCACAGGGGGCAAGTACGAATAGGGTGGGAGACGGTACCGGAGCCCCTTTTCTTTCCCCGCGTCCCCGGCAGGGAACCGACGATGAGCGTTGCTTCCACATCCTACCAGTTGGCGTTCGAGCAGCCGGTTTATGAGCTGGAGGCCCGCATCCAGAAACTCGAAGCGGCCTCCCAGCGCACCCCTGCCGTGCAGGAAGAGCTGCGCCGCCTGCGGCGGCAGTGGACCGAGACGCTGCGCAGCATCTACCAGAACCTGGAGCCGTGGCAGGTGGTCGAGGTGGCCCGCCACCCGGATCGCCCCCAGGCCCCCGACTACCTGCAAATGATCTTCGACGAGTTCGTGGAGCTGCACGGGGACCGGGCCTACGGGGACGACCGGGCCATCCTGACCGGCTTTGCCAAGCTGGAGCAGTTCAAGGTGATGTTCGTCGGCCACCAGAAGGGCCGCACCTACAAGGAACGCCCCCAGTGCAACTTCGGCTGCGCCCACCCGGAAGGCTACCGCAAGGCACTGGCCAAGATGCAACTGGCCGCCAAGTTCGGCCTGCCGGTGGTGTCGCTGATCGACACCCCGGGCGCTTACCCGGGCATCGGGGCCGAGGAGCGGGGCCAGGCCTCGATCATCGCCCATTGCATCTTCGAAATGTCCCGACTCCGCACGCCCGTAGTGTGCGTGGTCATCGGCGAGGGGGGGTCCGGCGGGGCACTGGCCATCGGCGTGGGCGACCGCGTGGCCATCATGCAGTTTGCCTACTACTCGGTCATCAGCCCCGAAGGCTGCGCCGGCATCCTCTGGAAAAGCCACACCTACAAGGAGCAGGCGGCCAAGGCCCTCAAGCTCACCTCCGCCGACCTGAAGCAGCTGGGCGCGGTCGATGACGTAATCGAGGAGCCCCTGGGCGGTGCCCACCGCAATCCCCATCAGGCCGCAAGCTCGCTGAAGATGTACCTGCTCAAAACCCTGCGGGAGCTGACCCAGGTGCCGCTGGAAGAGCTGCTGCGGCAGCGCTACGAGAAGTTCCGCCGCCTGGGCGTGTTTTACGAAGGAGGCCAGCTGGTGCAGCAGACCGGCGAGCCGCTGCCGCACCTGGATCAGCAGCTCCGGCAAGAGTGAGCTTCGCACCTCGCCGTCGGGCAGATGCCGTGGTTGGCCCCGGCAGAAAAACTCCGCTGTGGCACCTCCGGTGAAGCTGCCAGCCGTAGCCCCAACGTCCGATAATGTCTGTTATGTTCGGTTTTGGCCCCAGGACGGCCAGAGCCGTTTAGCCAGGAAAAAACCGGGGTTTTCGCCACCTGGTCCCGCCAAGACACTGCCTGCGGCCCTTCTGCCCCGGCTGTTATCCCAGGGCGGGTCAGGAGCCGCACAGGCCCGGCACCGCCACGGCTCCAGGCGGCGGCTCATCGCCTCGAGCGGTCCGGGGAACCGGTCCCGGCCGAACGGTCCGAGGAGTCCGGGTCCACCAGCGGCGAAAGCGCCTGCGAGCCCAGGAGCCGAAGCAACTGGTCCACCACGCCCTCGCCCAGGTTGTCCTCTTCCCCCCCTACCGAAGCGGAAGGGGAATTGTCGTTCTGAGTCTTGCCAAAGAGGGTCTTCAGGTCTTGCATCACTTGCTTGAGCTGTTGCTGCTCCTCCGGGGAAAGCGGCTGGCCGGATTGAGCCTTTTGGATCAGCCGCAACTGGGCCAGGACGCGATCCACCGCCGTGCTGGACTCCCGGCCCGAGGAGTCCTTCGGTTCGCCCGAGGCAGGCCGGAACGCAGCGGCGGTTTGCCTTTCATTGGCCTGGTTGGACTCTCCGGCGGGTTCCAGCTCGTGATCGCCGTGCAGCGTGTCGTGCAGTTTTTCAAAGTAAGGGTGGAGCACCTGGTGCACTCCCTCGGGGATCAGCGGGTGGGAAAGGTCCAGAAACCGGGCAATGTAATGGCCGCTTTTGCTCCGCAACACCGCCTCCCGACCCTTTTCGGAAAGCGTG
>Ga0256839_1003546_pt1 | contig 16016 bp, 10 predicted proteins | sample 354166metaG_FD_185968 | JGI IMG/M metagenome (GOLD analysis project Ga0256839, IMG submission 185968) | Hydrothermal vent microbial communities from Mid Atlantic Ridge, Atlantic Ocean - 354-166 | ecosystem: Environmental > Aquatic > Marine > Hydrothermal vents | place: Atlantic Ocean: Mid... | reverse complement strand
TCGCACGCGCTCTGCTCACGGCGGAAGGCGCTTCGGCGATCAACGGCCCGGTCAACTTCCTGCTGCGCTACCCTGAGGAACCCGTGACAAAAGTATGTCGCCTGTTTCTCGGTGTGCGCTTGGAATGCGCCCGCTGCCACGACCACCCGTTCGACCGGTGGACGCGGGACGATTTCGACGCCATGAATCGATTCTTTCAGGCTATGGGCCGCGAGGAACTGAGCGAGGGCAACCTTCGCATCCGCGATCATCTTCCCGAAGTGGAGGAATCCGAGCTTCCTCGGTTCCTCACCGGAGCGCGCCCGCGAACTCGCCGCTGGCGCGAGGAATTGGCCTACTATTTGACTCGCAGCAAGCCGTTCGCTCGAGCCTACGTCAATCGCCTGTGGTATCACTTCCTGGGACGGGGAATCGTCGACCCGGTGGACGACTTCAACCGGGAGAACCCGCCGTCGATTCCTCGGCTACTCGAGGCTCTGCGAATACAGGCGGTGCAGCAGCAGTTCCAACTCCGGCCGCTTATCCGCACGATCTGTCTGTCCCGCACTTACCAGCAGGCATCGGAATCGACGTCGCCCGACGAGCAGCGCGCCCGTCTGTTTGCGTATTATCGAGTCAAGCCGCTGACGGCCATCCAGGTCTTCGATTCGGTTCGAGTCGTGCTCGAATCGCCCGCCGATAGCCGGGCACGACGTGCCTTCCTGCGAGAGATGTCGCGGCGGTCGCTCGACGACGATTTCAGCGCCACGTGGGAGTACCGGGAAACCGTACAAGATCTGCTGCGCAAGCTGACTCACCGCCAAGAGATCCCTCATCGCCCGCTGGAGCATTGGTTCCAGTCGATTCTGACGCGCGATCCGCGTCCCGATGAGGTCGCCCTTTGCAAGGGTCGATCCGACGAGGAGATCGTGTTCGCGCTGCTCATGGGAAGCGAGTTCGCATTCAACCACTAACTCGCCGGCAAACCGATTCGCCGGCCACCATCACGAGGTCCAAGATGATGCGACGGCATGGCTACTCTCGACGACAATGGCTGACTCGCGTTGCCGGAGGCGGTTTTCTGGCGTTGGCGGGACGGCTGGGGCGACCCCTGCTGGCGGCACCGCCGACTGGCCGAGCGCGGCACTGCATCGTGCTATGGATGAACGGCGGCCCCAGCCAGTTCGAAACGTTCGATCCCAAACCGGGAACGGAGACGGGGGGCGAGGTCGGGGCGATCGATACCACCGCGCCGGGTCTGGCGGTCAGCGAATTCCTGCCGGAAATCGGCAAGCATGGAGACAAGCTGGCCGTGCTGCGCTGCATCCATTCGCCGGAAGGCGAGCACGAGCGGGCTCAGTATATGTTGCACACCGGCTATCCGCTGGTCCCGGCGTTCCCTCGTCCCGCCCTCGGTTCGGTGGTGTCTCATGATCGAGGGCCGTCCGACGTGCCTCACTACGTCACGCTGGGCGCGGCCGGTTACGGGTCGGCGTTCCTGGGACAGGACCATGCGGCATTTTCGATCGACGATCCCAAGGAAGCTCATCGGCTTCTTGCGCAACTGGCGACCCGAACTTCCGAACTCGATTTGCTTCGAAAGCTGGAAGCGCCGTTCATCGCCGCTCATGCCGAACCGGACATCGCCACACGGCGAGCCCGCATCGACAAGCTCCGCGCGATGATGGGCTCGCGCTTTCTAACGGCACTCGATCTGGGCCGCGAGCCGACTCGGGTGCGCCGGCGCTACGGCGAAGCCGGATTCGGCCGATCGTGCCTGTTGGCGCGGCGGTTGATCGAAGCCGGCGTGGCATTCGTGGAAGTGGCGCACAACGGCTGGGACACGCATATCGACAACCACCGTGCGACGCGGCGCCTGTGCGCCGAGATCGACCGCCCCTGGTCCGAGTTGCTGTCCGATCTGCAAAGCCGCGGCCTGCTCGATGAAACGCTCATCGTGTGGATGGGTGAGTTCGGTCGTACGCCGGCGATCAACGGGCGGCGCGGACGCGATCATTATCCTCGAATCACACCGGTGGTGTTGTGCGGCGCCGGAGTGAAGGCGGGACAAGCGATCGGAAAGACCAACCGGGAGGGAACCGAACTGGCCGGTGTGCGGTATGGTGTTCCCGACTTGTTCGCTACGCTCTTGCACTTGACCGGGATTCCGGCCGACCGCGAGTTCACCACGGCCTTCGGCAGTCCGACGCGCGCCACCGATGACGGCCGATTGATCCGCGAGCTGCTGTGACGCCCGCGACCACTGCTGACACGCGGCCTGGTCGACTCATGGGATCGGAGCGAACTGGTAGGCGAACAAGTCGGCATCGCGCAGTACGAACCGGATGCGGACCGGCCGCGAAGCCAGTTCGCCCAGTTTCGCCCCTCCTTTCCAGCGGACCGTGCGATCGATCTCGTTGCCAATCACCGGCCGGCAGTCGGACAGCGCAAAACCGGGGAAGGCTTTTCCCGTAGCCACGTCGATCAATTCGACTTGGATCTGTCCCGCAGCGGAGGTGGAGAAGTTGAGTGACAACCGCTCGCCACTGAATTCCAGCGGTTTCGTCACGAGTTCGCCTCCTTCGGTGTCGGCGCGCACCGACGCGAAGCCATCGAGGCGCATCGAATAACGCTGCAGATGAGCGGTCGGCTGCGCGTAGTCCTGGTTGACGTAGACCGACATTTCATGCGGACCGGTCTGTACGACATTGAGAGCCGGATAGTTGGTGCGGGACACCCAGTTGCGCGCTCCGATGCCCGGCCGAATGAAACTACTGAGAAACGTCCGCTCGTACCAAGGCGTACCGCGGCTGCTCATCAGTACGGCATCGGAGGTGTCCTTGAAGTAGCGAGGATGCACACCGATCGCGTGCGCCTCCTCGTCGCTGAGGACCTGCCGGCCGGGAACGAAGCGGGCGGCAATCGAGATGTAGATGTGCGGCGCACGAAAGTAGGGATGTGTTTGATTGGTATAGAGGTGCTCGCGAGGTGCCGGTTCGCCTCGGTGGCGATACTCCATCAGCACCGGCTTGGACCAGTGGAGAAAGTCTTCGCTGGTCGATCGGGCAATGCTGCGAACGCCGCGATGGAACACTCGAAAGAAGCAGACGTAGCAGTTCTCGAGTTCCGACCAGAACGCCAGATTCTGCGAATCGAACATGTATTTGAAGGGAACCATCTCCTTCGAGATGATCGGCTTGTCTTGGATCGGCCTCCATCGCAGACCATCGGGCGAGGCGTAGGGCATCAATCCGCTGCTCATCGTGCCGCCGATCGCCTTGTACCGGGCCTTCGCATTCACGCCGGGGCGCGTGTCGAGGAAAGGACAGAAATTGTGAGTTACCGGTGCGGCATGAGCCAGCACGATGTTGGTGGGGCGGTGCCCCCGGTATTCGAAGAGTTCTAGATCGGGTTTGACCCAATGCCGGCCGTCGCGCGACTCGGCGTAACAAGTGACTTCGCTGTCGTCCCCGTCGGCGCCCGCCGACGGGCGTCCTCGATAGTAGAGTCGATAACGATTGCCGTCGCGGATGACGGTACTGTAGCCGCAGAACAGCCCTTCCCAGGGACGATCGAGCCGGAGCACGGTCCCCTCGTCGCGCGGTGGATGTTGGATCAACCGACAACGATCGAGCCGCTCGACCAGTGCCATGTCGACGAACAACTCGCGGCGACCTCCGATCGCGGTAACGGAATCTCGAGCCTTTTTCGGCTCAGCTTCGGCCGACAAACGGAGAGCCGGCCAGATGGCACTCCCGACCGCCAATCCTCGGACTACGGTGCGACGCGTGATCCGGGAGCCACTCATTGTTTTCTCCTTTGTCCTATCGCCTGATTGCAGCTCGATCGTTCGGGTCCACTCCGGCGAACCGTCTCGCAACGCCGCCCGCTGTGGTATCATGGGGCGAGGGCGCCCTGTTCGCCAGCGCCCCACATGGTAGTGTTTTTTCGCCTGCTCGGGTGAGAGGAGAGATTGATCATGCGGATCCAGTGGCTCTGCGGAATCGTGATCGGTGCGGTATGGGCCTTGGGCTGGACGGCCGCGGCAGCCGAAAAGAACATCGTGCTGTTTGTGGCCGACGACCTGGGCACCGACTTGGGCTGCTACGGCCATCCGGTGGTCCAGTCGCCCCATATCGACCAGTTCGCTCGCGAGGCAATCCTGTTTCGGCGGGCATTTGCCACCACCGCCAGTTGCAGCGCCAGCCGATCCGTGATCCTCACGGGACTTTACAATCATGCCAACGGCCAATTCGGTCACCAGCATTCGTGGCACCATTTTGCTTCCTTCGACTGGGTGAAGAGCCTGCCGTGGTTTCTGCAGCAGGGAGGATACCGGACGGCTCGGGTCGGCAAATACCACGTGGCTCCAGAGTCGGTCTATACGTTTGAGCAGAACCTGGGCGGATTCGGACGGGACATGGTGCGAATGGTCGATGCGGCCAAACCCCTGCTGGCCGATCGGTCGGACAAACCGTTTTTCCTTTACATTTGCACCTCCGATCCTCATCGAGGCGGTGGAAACGTCTCGGATGACCCGCTGGCCGCCGACCGCTTCGGCAATCGCAAACAGGGACGCTACAAGGGGATCAAAGAGATCGCGTACCATCCCGAAGACGTCGTCGTCCCGCCGTTCCTTCCGGATACGCCCGAATGTCGGGCCGAGCTGGCTCAGTATTACCAGTCGGTTTCTCGAGTCGACCAGGGAGTCGGCTACCTGCTCGAGGCACTCAAGGAGGCCGGTGTGTATGAAGACACGCTGATCGTATTGATCTCCGATCACGGCATCGCCATGCCGGGCGCCAAAACGACGGTCTACGAGCCGGGTTTGCGATCGCCGTGTATCGTCAGGCTGCCGGGCGGCAAGAACGGGGGTCGAGAAACCGAGGCGATGATCAACTGGGCCGACTTGACGCCGACACTGCTCGACTTCGCCGGACTGCTCGACACCAAAACGAACACGTTCAACAAGGCTCGCTTGACGATGCCGGCTCGCCCCGGCGGGCGGCCTCATGCGAAAACGCCCTACCGCTTTCACGGTCGGTCGTTTCTGGCGACATTGCAAAACCCCGATGCTCCCGGCCGCGATGCCATCTATGCGTCTCACACGTTCCACGAAATCCAGATGTATTATCCGATGCGGGTCGTGCGGGAGAAGCGATTCAAGCTGATCTGGAACATCGCTCACCCGCTTCCCTATCCGTTCGCTTCCGACCTGTGGGCCGCGTCGACATGGCAGGCCCAATGGCGCAAAGGGCTCGATGCACCCTACGGCAAGCGAACGGTGGGGCAATACGTCCATCGCCCCGCATTCGAGTTGTACGACCTGGTAGCGGACCCTGACGAAGCCCACAATCTGGCCGACGATCCTCGCTACGCCGACCAACTGAAGCGGCTGAAGAAGAAACTCCGCACGTTTCAACGGGAAACGCTCGACCCGTGGGAACTGAAATGGGAATACGAATAAACAGTCGATCGTCACTCTGTCATCCAGCACTGCAATCGACGAGGAAGCCACGATGATCCGACCGGCGATGACATTCACGTGGGTTGTCGTGTGGGGTGCCATGTTGGTGGCATGTCGTCCGGCATCTTTCACGACAACCGAGGAAGCGATCAACCCGACGGAAGGAAAGGAGGTACCCAAAATGGAACTCACGAGTTCGGCCTTCGATGCGGGCCGCCCGATTCCCGAGAAGTACACGGGAGCCGGCGACGACATCTCACCACCGCTCAAGTGGTCGCAACCACCGGAAGGGACGCGCACACTGGCGTTGATTTGCGACGACCCCGATGCGCCCAGCCGCGAGCATCCCCGGCCGGAGGGCCCCTGGGTTCATTGGGTCCTCTACAACATCCCCGCCGACACCGACTCGCTGCCCGAGGCTCTGCCTCGCCAGGCGGTGCTGGAGACACCCGCGGGAGCCCGCCAGGGGCGCAACGATTTTTCCAGCGACAACATCGGTTACCGCGGTCCCATGCCGCCGCGTGGCAGCGGACCGCACCGCTACTTCTTCAAGCTGTACGCACTCGACTGCCAACTCGATCTCGACCCGAAAACGGCGACCAAAACCAGGCTTCTCCAGGCGATGAAAGGCCACGTACTGGCCGAAGGAGAGTTGATGGGAACCTTTGAACGGAAATAGCCCTACCCATGCGCTGCCGCACGTCAGCGCTCCCGCCAGAACAAATCATCGGGCATCGCCAGGCGGCGGCGCGCATCGGCGGTTTCTTCTCGGAACCGCCGAGCGTCGACCGGGTAACCGGCGGTGGGACGAATGCCGGGCACCTGTTTTTCCCAATAGTGGTTGAACGCGGCCATCGAGACTTCCCGTACGTACTTGGAAACCATCGACGCCAGCGCCACCGGAAGTTGAGACTCGCCTCCCTTGAGGAACCGGATTTCGATTCGCCGGTCTTTCCAAAGCATGCGATAGTGGCTGAGCGCAGGAGTTTCTTCCACAACATCGACCAGCGCACCGCCAAAAGCACCGAACAAGAAAGGCGCGTAGCGCTGCCGCCCACCATGCTTGTCGCACCATACCCGCACGCAGGCATCTCGGGGCAGGTGTTCGGACACCGAGCGCACCAGCGCCAAGCTGTGCGACGAGAGCAGGGAAGCCTTGTTATCCCACCGCTTCAGTTCGGTGTTGTATTCGCGTGGGAACAGCACGGTACTTCGCAGCGACTGGAGTTGAACCTGACTGCTGGTCTCGGTTTGACACCAGTGCGAGCGGAGAGCGAGAATCTCGTCTCGGTCTGCCGACAGGGGCAACTTTACGCCATCGGAAACATGCCAGGGTGGAAGTCGACTCGTGGCCCCAAGCATTCGGCATAGCGTCTGAAAGTCGCCAGGTTCGGCCACGGACGCCGCACGCCCGGCGGAAGCGCCCCATCCCGATCGGCCAGCGGCGAGATTCACGACCGCCAGCACGAGAGACTCGAGCGATCCGATCCCGGATGAGGAGGAGTAGACCCTTTTCGAATCGTCGATCGGCACGCGTGGACGACCGCCGGACGGGCCGGAGTACCAAGACTGGCGGAATCGGGATTGCCAGGATTCAGCCGTGTCGGTGGAAGTGACGATAAAATGCGTGGCCGTGATCACCAGCGGTCCCAAGTTGGGGCCATAGCCCGCTTCGTCGATACCGACCACGTGCAGCACGATTGGATCCTCGTCCGTACTTCCACCGCGCAGGGCCGAACAACCGAGAGTAGCCTGCGTTGGAGTTTTCGAGCCTGTAACAAAACCCGCCGCACCGCTTCCCGGCCTCGGGCGTGTTGCCTGCAGCGTGGAGTCTTGTGACAGCCTCTTATTTCGTAACACCTGCGCGCCGTGCGCGCACGTTGCACCGGCTTTCGGTTGCCACCACCATTCCTACGGCCTCCGGTCTCCCGCCTCCAGCCTTGCGGGCGCAGCCCGCGTTAAGGCGTGGGATCTTCCGAGAGGTTATTGCGCGGCGACTCCACAAGCCAGCCCCAGGGCGGCTCGCTGGGCTGCGGCCAGACCATTTCCGTCTGTCCGGGAATCGAGCGGACGATGCGCAAGGCGATAGGCGATGGCACGGTGGGCGGTCCCGCCGAAATGGCTCGCCACGGCAAAGCGCACTCGATTCGCCATTCGCGAGGCGTCTCTTTGGCGGCCACGAACCACTCGGGATTCCAGCGAGTGTCACCACTGCACAGGTCGCTGACCCAGCCCCGCGAATCGATCACCAGTTGGAACGCAGTGGAGTAGTCGCGGTCGATATCGAGTTGGATCATCAGGTGGTCGATTTGGCGGTCGGCCTGATCTCGAGCAGAGCGGGGAGTGATACCGCGATGAGCCCGGTTTGGCGGCTTGGCGCAGGTGGCGAAGAGGTAGAGGTAGTTGGCGTCCAGCGCTACCCGCACCGTCGTCTCGCTCTCTTCCAGGAAAACGGAACGAGGCGTCAAGACAACGGCCGCGGCTTGTTTCCACAGCGGCTCATTCCGATCTCCGTCCAAGTGGGGCCGGACGGAACGGGGCGCGCTGATCCGGGGAACGGGACAGCTACCGCGTCGCTCGATGAGCCACAACTCGCCTTTGGCCAATCTCGCCCAGCGCGGCCGGGCAGCGCCGGCGACGGCGCGCAACGGGGCTTGAGAATCCTCGGGAACCCGCTGCCGCAAACGGGCCGACGCCGGAAGCGCCACCAGCGGATTCGAGACGAATTCGGGGAGTTCCCCTGTCAGACGTGTCCAGGCCGGCAGGGGATCCTCCTCATCGGGTTCCGGCACCAGATGACTCGCCGGTTGCACGGCATGCGTCTCGGAATCCCGCGTATTCGAACGCTGTACTTCCAGATAGACTCGAGTCTCCTCGCTGGCGCTGTGGCGGAGCAACCACCAGAGAGAGGCTTCATGAAGCGAGTGGCCCGGAAACTGGATTCCCAGTTGCCGAGCCAGTCGAGTTGCCACATCCATGTCACCACTTACCGCGGCGGACAAACAAAGACGCATCACCACCTGCCCTGCCAGATGAGGTGGCAGATCACGTAGCAGTACCTGCAACCGACCTTGCCAGTCTTCTTGTTGGTAGAAGCTGGAGGGATCGTCAACGGCCTCCTGCACGCCTCGCAGACTTTGAGCGACCTGATTGATGCGATCCAGGCGCAGCGTGATCTGCGGTAATTCCCGGCGCGTCCCACCACGGACCGATCGACGGTCGTCGGCCAACAGCCGCCTGGAGTGCTGCCGGGGACCGAGCTGCCGGGCAACCCGCCATCCGATCTGTGGAGGCCACGACCAGGGGCGGCGCGTCAGGTACAACTGAGCGGGCCAGGCATGAAAGCTGACCGAGTTATAGGCCAGCGGCATCAGTTGCGTGATCGGCATGCTCTCTCCGGCACGCCGCCGCGATGGCGTGAGCTCGATGATGCTCGGTGGTCTCCACGGCTCCAGCCCCCAGGCTCGCAGCCGAGCGGGAAACGTGGCATAGCCGGAAGCGTGTTGTCCGAGTTGCAGTAGCGTGCGGTGAATGAAATGGTCGAGCGAGTCGGCGGTGTCTTCGGCGTAGTTGCCGAAGCAAACGACATCGGGCCGCCACTGGGCGAACTGCCAACGAAGGTAATCCAACCACACCTGCTCGACGCCGTTTCCGTAACGCTGTTGCCACACTTGGAGGGAGCCAGGCATGCAGACCTGGCCCGCGGCCTCTACGATCGGAAATCGTTCACTGACGCAAACCGCCGTGGCTCCCACCACACCGGCAGCGGCGGCCAGTCGACGTTTCAGACCGGCTTCACCAAGAGTTTCCGGGGAGTGCTCCATGGGAGCCATGACCATCGCGCCGGTCAGCCATCCTTCCTGACTGGAAAAGTAGCTCAGTAGCGGAAGCGGCAACCGCCGGACGTTCCGGTGGATACCCCATAGCGCCAGCCGCTGGCCGCCGCGGCGCTGCACGGTCCAACTGCGCCCGCCGTCGCGAGTAGCCAGGATGGTCCCCAGCGCCCCGACGGCCCATCCGTGTTGCTCGTCGACAAAGCAAAGGTCGGAGAGTGGGACGGTTTGCCCGGTGTGTTGCACGTCCCACGTTCGGCCGCCATCGGCCGAGTGGAGCACAAAACTGCCGGGGGCCCCCGCAACCCACACATGGTCCTCCCAGTGGGCCACCGCATGGAAGTCGGGAGTCAACGCGGTGACCCGCCGCGGTTCGCCCGGCATGGGATCGGGTCGAAATGCCGGCGGGATTTGCGCCTGGTGACTCTGCCACGGGGTGTTCGCTTCACGTCGGTGCCGCAGGGTCGCACCATCGCCGACCAACCAGCAAGACGAACCGCCCTTCCCAGCAAGGCGTCGCAGGCCGTGGAAGGTTCCGGGAAACTGAATGGCTGCCTGCAGTTTTCCGCCGGCGACTCGCGCCACACCCGCTGTTCCGATCAACGTCGCCTCATGGGGAGACCGCCAGACGGCGTCCAACCACCGGCCGCTGGACGCGCCGGCGACACCGATCCACGAGCGACCACCGTCCTCGGTTCGCACGATCCCGGTGGGGTAGATCGTCGACGGGTTGCCGTAGGCCACGCCGACCCGAGGCGAAAAGAAATGGATACCGTGCAGTTCGGCCAACCCCGCCGTCTTGACGGGAGTCCAACGGCGACCGCCGCTGGTCGTTTTCAGAATGACGGCCGACGTGCGCCATGTGACCGGATGGACTCGGCCGCCGACTGCCCAACCTCGGAGCGAGTCGAGGAAAAAGACGCGGTGAAAGTGGACTCCGGGTTCGGCGTGCTGCAGGTTCCAGTGTCGGCCTCCATCCCGCGTTCCCCAGATCACACCCTCGCGGCCGACACACCAACCCTGATCCGGATCAACGAAGAAAACGTCCTCCAACCACGCGTCGCCGCTTTCGGGAAGACGGATCACATCACCGGCCCCCGTCACGGCCGACGGCATGGCTGCCCCGAGGAAGACTCCGACCAAGAGCCACATCGGCCGACTGCGGCCGCCGGGCCGCTCCGCTCGCCCAACTCGCGACATCATCGAGTGCATCCTTGCGATAGTTGTGATGTTTCCCCTGCCGCCAGCATTGTATCTGCGATCTGGACGGAGATAGGAGACCAGTTTGGCCGACTCGGCTACTCTTGACCGCCACGGCCGGGCTTTGGTATAGGGCGACCGTGGAACAGCGGCCGACGCGCGTCTCGGCGCTCCCGACGCGGCGGCCGGTTCCCCGTCCCCGGCTCTTCTTCACTCCTATTTCCGGACGTCTCCTGTCATGCGCGCCACGCTTCGAGGCCTTCGTGCCGGTCCCAGCCGCCAACCACGGCTCCCAGAGGGAGTCCCGAAGGCAGCCCTGCGAATGTCGCCGATCTGCTTCTGGATGCCGGCCCTGGTCGCGATCAACGCCCTCGCGGCTTGCCCATTGCCGGCCCAAACCTGGCTGAAATCGCCGCAACGGCGCACCATCGCGGTCTCAACAGCCACCTTTTATTCGGGACCCAAGGCGGCCGACTACGCCTGTGGGCTGCTATCGAAAGGAACGCCGGTGGACGTGTATGGCCATACCGACGACGGATGGCTGGCCATTCGACCCCCGGCAGGAAGCTTCTGTTGGGTGCTAGCCAACTCGGTCACGGCAACCGACCAGCCGGACATCTACCATGTCACCAGACAGGGCACGATTGCCTGGATCGGCACCACACTGGCAACACCTCGGCACTATCGCTGGCAAGTACGACTGCGTCCCGGAGAAGAAGTGGTGGTGCTGGACGGGGGAAAGCCGGTCTCCGGTCCCATCGAAGGTGCGCCCAACTGGATGATGATCGAACCGCCGGCGGGCGAGTTTCGTTGGGTCCGGGCAGACGATCTCGTCTCCTCGCAAGTGGCACAGGCCGGGCACTGGAAGACCGCTCACACCGAGGCGGGTCGCACGGCCGGAGCATCGGTGGAACCGGCTCGTTTCGAGGCGCTTGAGGCGGCTCCCCTGACACGTGGTCCGGCACCGGACGGTCGATCTGGCGTCACCAACGCCACGTCGTCGCGAGACCGAGATCTGCTCGTGTCGCTCAAGGCGGAACTCGCATCCGAGCTGGCTCGACCTCAACAGTCGTGGAAGCTGGGACCGCTGCTGGCTCGAGCCGAACGGCTGTCGCAGTCGCCGGACGGCGACGTGCGTCGCGACGCGTTCGAATTGGAGCAGTCGGTACTCGAGCTGCAGCGGCTGCAGCAAAAAGCCCGCGGTCTCGACTCGCAAACCCGTCTTGCGCGCGCCGCCGGCAATTCGGGGCAGGCCAATAGGCTCGAGCAACTCGAGTTCGACGGAATAGGGTATCTGGTGCCTGTCCACTCGCGTCGCCAAGGCGTTCCGCCGTTCGCTCTGCTGGACGATCAGAACGAAATCGTGAGTCTGGTTCGTCCTTCACCGGGACTGAAGCTGCATCGGTATGCCAATCGGAAGGTGGGGATCTACGGCGCGCGGCACGGCGTCCCTTCGTCCCCCCCGGTGCTGACTGCGCGGCGCGTCGTCGTGCTGAAAGACTCGCCGGGATCCCGCTAAGAGGTTGCCACAAAACTCCATGCCGCAAGCAACACACCCGAGGCCGGATAACGGCGCGGCGCGTTTTGTCACAGGCTCTAAGGCCGTCGCCAAGATCAAGTGGCCGGAGTAGACTAAGAGGCTGCCACAAAACTCCATGCCGCAAGCAACACACCCGAGGCCGGAAAGCGGCGCGGCGGGTTTTGTTACAGGCTCTAAGTGGACCGAACGGACGAAGCGGACTGGATAGAAGGTGGAGAGAGACCAGCGCGTATGTCATCAGAACATCCTTTGCCGGACTCTTCCGGTCCTCCCGTCGATAAGCCCGAGGTGGTGTGGCACGACAGCCTGATCGACCGGAAGGCTCGCGAAACCCGGCAGGGGCACCGGGGGGCCGTGGTCTGGCTGACGGGACTGAGCGGCTGTGGCAAGAGCACGATTGCCCATTTGATCGATGCCCGCCTTCATGCAGGCGGGTATCGCAGCTACGTGCTCGATGGAGACAATATTCGCCACGGGCTCAACGCGGGGCCCGATCGTCTGGCCCACCTCGGCGTCGAATATGCTCGACGCTTCGGCCTAGGCTTCTCACCCGAGGACCGGCGCGAGAACATCCGGCGAATCGCCGCCGTCGCCGCGCTGTTCGCCGACGCCGGTGTCATTACGATCGTCGCCTTTGTCAGTCCCTACCGGGAAGATCGAAACGCCGCCAGGGAGGCGATCGAAACATCCGGGCGCCCCGGCGATTTCGTGGAGGTCTTCGTCGATGCGCCGCTGGAAGTGTGCGAATCACGAGACCCCAAAGGCCTCTATAAAAAAGCGCGTCGGGGCGAGATCCGCGGTTTCACCGGTGTGGATGCTCCCTACGAACCGCCGCTCCAGCCGGATGTGCATCTACTGTCTCATAAACGCACACCTGAGGAACTGGCGGAGCAGGTCATAGCGTTCTTGCGGCAGGCCCATATCATCCCGAAAACCACTGGTTGATTGTGGCCGATTATTCATTGCAATTCTCAGCAGTTCTCTAGCTAGCAAGCTTGACGAAAACGGGCGGTTGCCGGTACATTGAATCGTCGTGCGGTGGAAGCGTTTTGGGCTGATGGGCAACTCGGTGTCAGCAAGGGAACTGTGCCCACCTTTGGCTGGCGCCGTCACGGATGGAAGACACCACCATGTATCCTCTGGTAGACGAAGACAGGGAGGAGCGAGCGAAGATCGCTTTACAGACCAGTCCCATTCACGCATTGCGGATGCTACAAGTGGAAAGTGACGGGGATGCGCTGGTCATTTCGGGTCGCGTACCGACTTTCTATTACAAACAGTTGGCTCAAGAGGCGATCCGAACTGTTGTCAAGGATGTGCCGGTGATCAACAACATCGACGTCGACTGATTCGCGGCGAGTCGATCGGTCTGCACCAGGCGGCTCGACGACAAACCGCTGTGGGAACGAGCGTACTCGGTGGGCTGACCGTCGGCGATGCGGTCAACCGGCAGCCGGAAGTGCCGGACAGGCCAGCCATTCTTTGGCCGCGGCAGCGACTTGTTCCGGTAGAAGGTCCTGCAAACAGCGGTGATGTTGGAGCGGGCAACTACGCCGCGCACAGGGGCGACACGAAAGATCGCGCTCGAGCCATCGGTCCTTGGCGTGATAGTTGTGACTCCAGCAGGGATCGGTGGGACCGAACAGGGTAACCGTGGGAATGCGCAGCGCGGCGGCCATGTGTCGAGGCCCGCTGTCCCCGGTCACCAAAAGGGCCGAACGAGCCAGGCACCCTTTGGTGAGTCGGATACTCGGGGAGAACTCGGCCACACTGCGAATTCGATCGTCCTGAACCTGGTGGACGATAGTTCGAGCCGTCTCGGTTTCGGCGGGACCGCAAAGTACGAGGATTCGGCGGTCGGGTCGAGCAGCGAGCAACATTTCCGCGAGCCGAGCGAAATGCGCAACGGGCCAGCACTTGGCCGCGCCGAAAGCGGCACCGGGGTGGAACGTGATGACCTGCTCGTCAAGCCACTGCCATGATTTCCACAAGGCAGCCGCCAGTTCCCGGTCCTGCCGCGTCACTGCCAACCGCAGGTCGATCGAATCGGGGAATGCCCCCACGACTCGAGCCAGATCGAGGTAGTCATCGACGGCCGATCGAGGCAACCGGCGGCGTTTCCACCGCGCACGGGTCACCGGGTCGGTGAGCAGCAGCCGACGTCCTTCCTGAGCGTAGCCGATGCGACGTCGACAGCCCGCCCGCCAGGCCAGCCAGGCGGTGCGCAGTGAATTGGTAAGCAGCAAGGCGGTTGAACGGTGCAGCGAGCGGAGGTATTTGAGCAGCGGAGCCGGATCGGCTTTGTCGTAGGAGACGGTCTCGTCGAACAGATCGACACCTTCGAGAAGTTCCTCGATCACCGGCCGCATCACACCGACGATGGTGGCCCCGCGCGCGTCGGCCCAACTCCGCAAAGCGCGCAGTGCCGGCGTGGCCATGGTGGCGTCGCCGATCCAGTTGGGAAGGAAGACGACCAGATGTCCTCCGTTGGGTGGATGGTGAGATTTCAACCGGTGGCCTCCCTTTTTCAGCCAGCACGGCGCGCCGGATCGGGCCGGCGGATCTTCTCCACGATCCGCGTGGTGGAAAGCCCTTCGACCAGGCCGAGTACGGCGACCTGCCCTCCGTAGCCTTCGACGACTTCCCGCCCGACCACTTCGTCGACTCGATAGGTGCCGCCCTTGACCAACAGATTGGGACGCACGGCCTCGAGGACCCGATGGGGCGTGGGTTCGTCGAACACGACGACGTAGTCGACGCAGGAAAGAGCCGCCAACATGGCGGCTCGTTGCGACTGTTCGATGACCGGCCGTGTGGGCCCTTTGAGTCTTCGCACGCTGGCATCGCCGTTGATGGCCACCACCAGGCGGTCCCCCTGCTCCCGAGCCTGTTGCAGATACTGCACGTGGCCGTAATGCAGCAGATCGAAACAACCGTTGGTCAGAACAACGCGTTCGCCACGGCGCTGGTGGTCTCGACAGATCGCGGCGACTTCGGCGAGCGGGAGAATCTTGGGGCAGTATCGGCCGGTCGTGTGCCTCAATTCGTGGGCCACCTCCCGGTGTGACACGGGAGTGACACCCGGTTTTTCGACGGCGATTCCGCCGGCCAGGTTTCCCAGCCAGGCGGCCTGACGGGGAGACAGCCCGCCCCCCCAGGCAAAGGCGACGGTGGCGATCACCGCGTCACCGGCGCCCGTGATGTCGTAGACGGCACGGCGGCGAGCCTTCAGATGGCGGGGCGGCTCTCCGGGCGTGCAGAGCAGCATCCCTTCGGCATCGAGGGTGACCAGGAGATGGTCGCACGGCCAACCGTCGGCGGTCGGCGCGAGCCAACGATCGGTTCGCTTCCACTGGTCCGCGGGCATGCCCAGCAGTGCTTCGGCCTCGAAGCGATTCGGTTTGATCAACGTGCTGCCGCGGTAGAATTCGAGGCGGCGGCCGCGCCCCGGATCGACGAGTACGGGAATCCGATGGCGACGAGCGGCCTCGATCACGGCTCGGACGACCGTCGCCGTAGCGGCCCCTTTGGCGTAATCGGAGAGAACCACCACATCGTGCTCGGGGAGTTGGTCGAGCCATTCCGGTAGCCATCGGCCGGCTACCGATTCGTCCAGATCATGAGCGGCCTCATGATCGACTCGAAGAATCTGGCTGGAATGCCGATGAGCGGCCCGGCCGATGTATCGCTGCTTCACGGTCGTGGGGCGCGAGGGATCGGGCGCGAGAAGATCCCGGATCTGGTTGGCGGAGGCGATCGAGCGAATCACGCGAGCCGGCTCGTCATCCCCCACGACACCGGCCAGCGTCACCTGTGCCTGGAGCGTTCGCAACAGCATCGCCACATTGGCGGCACCTCCCAGGTGCGACTCGGTTTCCTCGGCCGATAGCACCATCACCGGTGCTTCCTGGCTGATACGGTCGATGGGACCGTAAGTAAACCGATCGAGCATCACGTCGCCGATTACGAGCACTCGGGGGGGGGCGAGTCGCGTCCA
>Ga0256839_1003545_pt1 | contig 16018 bp, 15 predicted proteins | sample 354166metaG_FD_185968 | JGI IMG/M metagenome (GOLD analysis project Ga0256839, IMG submission 185968) | Hydrothermal vent microbial communities from Mid Atlantic Ridge, Atlantic Ocean - 354-166 | ecosystem: Environmental > Aquatic > Marine > Hydrothermal vents | place: Atlantic Ocean: Mid... | reverse complement strand
CCTTGATCACCAGCGGAATACGACGCATCCTTTCTTGAATGATGCCTGTCTGCACACCCGTGATCATCGATTTGAGGAAGCTGTTGAGCTCCTCTTGGGAGATGTCGTAGTACGCCATCGCTTTACGATCGAAACGCAGTTCGAAATACTCCACACCCTCGTTTGCCTTTTTGTAAACGTCGCTATTTCCGGGGATCTTTTCCAGTATCGTTTTGATCTGCTGAGCGATCTCTTCGAGTTTGGCATTGTCGCTTCCGAAGATCGCCACCGCCAGATCCCCCCTGACTCCCGTCAACATCTCCGAGACACGCATCTCGATAGGCTGGGTAAAACTGTACTCGATCCCGACAAACTCGTCGAGCACTTTACGTATCTCATCGATGATAAACTCCTTAGAGGGTTTGCGCCACTCATCCTTGGGCTTAAGTACCAAGAAGGTATCGGTATCGTTCAAGCCCATCGGATCGAGTCCCAGTTCGTCGCTTCCTGTACGGGCAATGATCTCTTTGATCTCAGGCACTGCCTCTTTAAGACGTTTTTGTATCTTGAGGTTGAGCTTGAGGCTCTCTTTCAGTGAGATTGAGGGAAGCATCTCCACACCGATAATGATACTCCCTTCATCCATCGTCGGCATAAAGGTCTTCCCCGTTTTTGCTGCAAAATACAAGGAGAGACCAAAAAGCATCACCACACTCACGATCACCCCTTTGGCATGCTTGATACTCCACTCCAAGATAGGACGATACCTCTTGATGAGCCAGTGTACCAGTACGGACTCTTTGTCCTCCCGTTTTTTGAGGATGAACGAACTCAGTACCGGAATAAGCGTCAACGCCAGTATCAGGGAGCTGAAGAGTGCAAAGATGATACTCAATGCCACCGGACGGAAAAGCTTCCCTTCCAGCCCCTCCAGTGTTAGCAACGGCATAAAGACGATGATGATGATCAGTACTCCCGTAATGATCGAGGGCGCCATCTCCACGGTCGCTCTGTAAATGATCTGTACCTTTGACTCCCGTTGGTGCTTGGGGTTACCCAGTTCGGCAGTGATATGCTCGACGACAACCACCGCCGAATCCACCAGCATCCCAATCGCGATTGCCAGTCCTCCCAGACTCATCAGGTTCGCCGTCAACCCGAAATAGTCCATCGCCATAAAACTCATCAGCAGGGCAAAAGGCAGGATAAGTGCCACGCTGACCGCTGAAGCAAGGTTGCCCAGCATCAAGAGCAGAATCACCAAGATCAGGATCACCGCTTCATAAAGCGCCTTTTTGACCGTATCGGTCGCCAGGTTGACCAGATCGGAACGGTCGTAGAAGATATCGACCTTGGTGCCGTAGGGGAGCATCTTCTCAAGTTTGGCAAGCTCGGCTTTGACCTTATCAAGCACCTTCCCGGTATTGATCCCTTTGAGTCCGAGTACCAACCCCTCGACCGCTTCACCCTCTCCGTTCTTGCTCACAAATCCCGCACGCGTCAGATACCCGAAATGTACGGTTGCCACATCACCGACGGTCACCACGCGCCCCTCTATCTTGCCCACAGGCAGCGTCTCGATATCCCGAATGCTGTTGAGCCGTCCCACACTACGTACCAAAATGCTCTCTACGCCTTGCGAAACGCGTCCCGCACCGTCGTTTTTGTTGTTCTTCTCCAGTGCCGAGATGATCTGATCAAGCGAGATCCCCATCGCACGCATCTTGTTAAGATCGGGGGTTACCTCATAGGTTTTGACCTTCCCGCCAAGCGCATTGACCTCTGCCACACCACTGATAGCACGCAGTTTGGGTGCGATGACCCAGTCCAGCAGTGTGCGTTTCTCTTCCAAGGAGAGGGCATCCGATTCGATAGTGAACATCAAGATATCACTCAGCGGCGTCGAGATAGGCGCCAGTCCTCCTTGAATATCTTGGGGGAGCTCCTCTTTGACCTCCGAGAGCCGTTCGCTTACCTGCTGTCTTGCCCAATAGATATCCGTCCCGTCCTCAAAATCGATCGTGACATCCACCAGACCGTATTTGGTTGTCGAACGCATCATCGTTTCATGAGGGATACCCACCATTTTCGTCTCGATAGGTACGGTGATGCGAGACTCCACCTCCGCCGGGGTCATCCCGTTGGCTTTCATGATGATCTTCACCTGTGTCGGTGAGATATCGGGGAAGGCATCCACGGGAAGTTCATTGTAGGTCTTGATGCCAAGCCCCAGTATCACCAGTGCCAGCAGTGAGACAAACAGCCGCTGTGAGAGGGCGAATGCGATGATCTTATTCATCGTTGCCACCTAAAAGGTTTTTGAGAATCGCTACGGAGTTGACGGCAATATCGTGTATAAGTCTTTCGCTCGGTTTAAGATAGTAGTAGTCGTCATCTTCGGACAATACCGTCACCGGCGTTGCAACAAATGTATCGTTTATTTTGGCAAAGACGATCTGCACCCCACCCTCTTTGATGACCGAAGCCTTTTTGACCTTGACCACATTGCCTACAAGCATCAACGTCGCACTTCCTACAAGTCCGGACGCCGCCGGAATCGTCGGGGGAATCTCAAATCGCACCTGTCGTGTCTGATTGACGGGGTTGACCACAGGCGAGAGTTGCAGCACTCTACTCTCAAACGTACTGCCCAGCATGGTGATCCGCACTTTCTCTCCCTCCTTCAGCCTTAAGGTACGATAGGCTTCGATATCGGCTTCAAGCCACAATGCTCCGGGTTGCTGAAGTACAAAGAGTGCTTCGTTAGGCGTGACGGTCTCTCCGGGCTTGGCATGCATTGCAATGATGTTTCCCTGCACGGGGGAGACCACTTTCAACGAGGCATTGAGCTTGAGTGTCTCAAAGAGACGTGCAATATCCTCACCGGACGCACCGTAACTTTTAAGCATCGTCTTGGCAGCTTCGATCTTGATGCGATCGTTTTGAAATTCCGCTCTGGCGGCAACACACTCTTTTTTGGGAATAATCTCCGCCTTACACAGCTTCTCTTTGCGCTCCATGAGATGTTTGTGATGACGGTACTCGATCGCATCGGAGATCGCTTGACGCTGTACCTCGATCCACGCTGTTCCTGTTACCTCCGCCAGCAACGTCCCCTGCGCAACCTTTTGATACTTTGCCGCATAGAGTCTTTGGACATTCGCTTCAAACGGCAAAGAAACAGTACGAAGCAACGACGGAGGTGTCACCACTCTGGCGATAAATTCACCGAAAGGATACTGCGTTACCACCTGCGGTTTTTGCACCTGAATATCCCAGTTTTTCTCCTGCTGTTTCGTGATCGATACCTTCTCGGCATAGAGCCACACACCTGCCAACACGGCGATCCATATCATTCGTTTCATTGTTCATCCTTTTTTTCCAGTAGAGTCAGTAGTTTGAAATAGGTTTGATAGTACGCCTGTTTACGTGCAAACATCTCCTCTTGCAGCATATTGGCACGCTGCCTTGTCATCAGATACGCCGTAACGGAGCTCTCGCCCAGCTCATAGCTTTTTCGACTGAGGGGCAGCAGCTCTTTTTTGTAGGTTAGCAGATTTGCCCGATATGCCTGTATCATGGTGGCTTCACTCCGCAGTTTCGCTTTGAGACCGGCAACGGCAGCGGATTTTTGTCGCATACGCTGCTCAAACTGTGCTTCAGCGGCACTGCGTGCATACATCGCCGCCGCTTTTGCCTCTTCGTTTCTGCTGCTTGTGAAGTTGAGCGGGATCGACACCCCTATGCCGTAACGATCCGTATCGACCTCATTGGCATACTGTCCCGTGATATCAAAGCTGTCCAACATATGCGAATAGCGTTGACGTTTCATATCGAGACTCTGTAGACGTTTACGCTGCGCCTCCGTGCTCAAGGCGAATGCATCTGCCGTCTTTACCGATACACGGATCGGATAGAGATCGCGACAAGAGAGTACCGCGCCGTTTTGTCTCTCCAAACCGCTGAGTCTAAGCAGACTCTTCTTTTGGGCATCCATTTGCATTTTCAAGCCGGCCAGTTTTGCCCGAAGCCTGTCTCTCTCCAGCTGCAGCTGCAACAGTTCCGTTTTGGAGATCTCATCATAGCGGTAGGCTTTCTGTCGCTTTTTGAACACTGTTTGAAAATCCTTGTATCCTTTGGCAAAGCTTCTGTAAGCCTCACGGGAGACACAATAGCTGTGATAGAGGCTGCCCAGTCCGTTCTCGTAGGCGATCACACTTTGGCGCATACCGAGCAGATCCGATTCGTTGCGCAAACGGTTCATCCGTTGCTCCTCATCGACAACACCGGGAAGTTTTACATTTTTGGTAAATCCGACATTGTACTCATTGCCCGATCGCATACCGTCCGGATAGGCGCGCAGCACCATCCCCGAAATCTCCAACGGATCCGATGCCGTATCGGAGAGGTTCTGTGCCTCCTTTGCCTGCGCGGTCAGCTTAAGCGCTCTGTCTATCGTACCGCTTTGTTTGGTATAAGATCGTATCTCCTTGAGCGTATAGCTCTTTGCCCAAAGCATACTGCCGCACAGCAGAAAAACCGCTGTGGCTATGGCTCCTTTTTTCATTGTTTACACTCCTTTTTGATCACTTTTCCGTCAAGTGCATTGATCTCTATACGCCCTTTGTCGGTATCGACCCGATAAAAGAGCAACTGGCCGCGATGATGCAGTCGGGTTTTGCGTACCGGTGCATGACATATCCCGGTCGCAACCGTTTCCGCCTGCTTTGATGTCAGTTGTGCGGCACCTCTCAATCGGGCGGCTTTTTTCATGCCTACCGCCGCTCTGCGGTTGTAGTGCTTCAAGGGGGTTGCACCCTCTACGAGTCTCTGGTCTTGCGTACATCCGCTCAGCAACAAGATCCCCATCGCACCATATAGGTATCGCATCATGTTCTATTCCTTTAGTATCTACAGGTTTTATTGTCGATATCACGAAACTGTTCCGCATCTCACATATGTGAAACACAAACTGATATATTTAGAAAGGGAATGAATTAGAGGTATATAGGGGGGCGGCTCAGATCGAACATATAGGGGTCAAGATCCGATCTGTCGATACGTACTGTCAGTTCATAAGGGTGAAGCGTTTCCGTACCTCTTTCGCAAGTACACTCCAGTGCTACGAAATGGCACATCTTATGCACATCTTCGATCTTGCAAGAGGCGTGATCCGTCTGTGTCGCCTGCGGGGCAGAAACACTGCAGGCATGTCCGCTTGCGTGTTCCGTCTGAAGGTAGGCAAAGATCGTATCGTGTGCAGAAAGGAAGGCAAAAGCGAACAATAGCAAAAACAGCACCTTGGCTCGCATCACCACTCCTTTGGATAATTTTTATCATATACTACATAGTAGTGGCTTAAAACAAGATAAAATATCTCTTATTTAAAATGGATTTGGAAGATATTTTTTCCGTCCCGATCAGTATATGTCAAAACAAAGCCGTGCTTGCGTACAAATACGATCAACAAGATATATTTGACAAACAGTTGCGTGCAACAAGAAAGCGGATGGTCTAAGGCATACCACTTCCGCCACACTCTCGCCTACGACAATCTGCACAGGGAAAGCAATAGTATCTTTAAGGGCATTTTCCAAAACAGATAAATACAACATACAAAGCGAACAATGTTCACAATATCCCTATGTGACGATTAAAGCACTCAAAAAAACCCGATAACACTCAGGTAATACTTATTCTGTTACAATAACACCATCATACCAAACGAAAGGAGCCGTCATGCCAAACGATCTATCGGCCAAAAAGTTATTTTTTGGCAAAGTAACCGGCGTCGAGAAAAAAGACGACGCGTTTTGGAAAAAGCTTTACAAACAGTCTGAAGAGAGGATCTCTTCTTTGGAAAAAGAGGTCCCCTTCTATCAAGAAGAGCCTGTCAAAGTGCTCGAAGAGGACGGATACACCCGACGAGACTTCATGAAGTGGGTCAGTGCGACAACCGCCATGCTGATGCTCCCGGGTTTCTTTGAGCCCCTTGTGGCTCGTACCATCCAGGTACTCAACCGCGTACCGGTGATCTGGATCAACCTGCAGGATTGTGCGGGTAACTCGGAAGCCCTACTTCGTGCGGACGGACCGACAGTCGACGAGCTCATTCTCGATATCATCACACTGGAGTTCCATGAGCTTTTAATGACCGCTTCGGGGGAGCATGCCGAGAGACAACTCGAAGATGCCATGACCACCTTCAAAGGAGAGTATCTCCTCTTTGTCGAGGGCTCTATCCCTACGGCTGCCAACGGAATCTACGGTACCATCGGTACCAGCGGTGAGACCTATGTCGATCACCTTAAGCGACTCGCTGCCGATGCGAAAGCGGTGGTTGCGGTAGGCACCTGTGCTACGTTCGGCGGCGTACCCGCCGCCGCACCCAACCCAACAGGTGCGACAGGCGTCATGAGTCTCGTACAGAACAAGCCTGTTGTCAATATCCCCGCTTGTCCGGCCAACCCCGCCAATATGCTTGGGGTTATCCTGCTCTACGCGATGACGGGAGAACTGCCCGAACTTGACGGTCTGTTGCGTCCGAAGTTCGCCTTCGGGCAGCGCATCCACGATGCATGTGAACGACGCGTACACTTTGATGCGGGCGAGTATGTCGAAGAGTGGGGGGATGCCGCCGCACAAGCCGGGCACTGTCTCTACAAAATGGGCTGCAAAGGTCCTATGACATTCAACAACTGCCCTACCGTAAAGTACAACCGAGGCACCAGCTGGCCCGTAGCCGCCGGTCACGGGTGCATAGGGTGTTCGGAGCCGGGATTCTTTGACAAGTTCGACCGATTTGAGGCACCCACACCCTATAATCCAAGCTACAATCCCGCTTCGGATTTCCAAATCGCAGCAGGGCTTGGACTTGCAACTGCCGCAAGCGCCTTAGCAAACAGTACACCGACACAGGAGGAAGATCATGGCAACTAAACATATGGTAATAGATCCCATTACTCGAATCGAAGGGCATATGAGGATCGAGGCGATCGTGGAAGAGACCACGGGAGAAGTACAGGATGTCTACTGCTCCTCTACGATGTTCCGAGGAATTGAGACGATCTTAAAAGGTAGAGATCCCAGAGACTGCGGTCTAATGGCGATGCGTATCTGCGGTGTCTGTACCGTTACACACTTCCAAAGAAGTATAGAAGCCGTTGAAAATGCTTTTAATGTGGTTGTACCCACCAATGCAAGGTTGATACGCAATATTATCCAAGGTACGCTTTTTATGCATGACCACTTGGTACACTACTACCATCTTCATTCGCTCGACTGGGTCAACATCATCTCCGCACTGAATGCCGATCCTCAAAAAGCTGCGACGGAAGCGGCAAAGTGGGCACAGGTTGCAGGCGAAACACCGTGGGTATCGGATACACAAACCTTTGCAGACATGAAGGATCGACTACAGAAATTTGTTGCGAAAGGAAGGCTCGGTATCTTTGGAAGCGGATATTGGGAAAACAGGAGCTACAAGCTTACCCCCGAACAAAACCTTGTCGCCATCACCCACTACTTCCAAGCGCTTGATATCCAAAGAGATCTCGGACAGATGATGGCGATCTTCGGCGGGAAAGATCCCCACCCTCAATCACTTGTCGTAGGGGGTATTACCTCCATTGTCGATGCGAAAGATCCCCAAAAACGCCAACTCTTCAAAGAACTCGCACTACGTGTTAGAAGCTTTATCAAGGGTGCTTATATGCCGGATATGTATATGCTAAGCGCTATGTATGGAGAGGAGATGAAAGCGGGTGCGGGTGCCGGACTGAAGAGCTTTCTTGTCTACGGAGGATTCCCGCTCAACGACGGACCGATTTACAATGCGACCACGCTCTTCCCCGGCGGTATCGTCAAGAACGGAGACTTGACCAATGTGATAGACTTCGATCCTGCGCTGGTAACGGAAGATGTAACTCATGCGTGGTATGGCGCTCCCGCACCGGAGCATCCGTATGAGGGAACCACTACCCCGCAATATACCGACTTCAAAGAGAGAATCAACGGTGTCGCCTATCTGGATACGGACAATAAATACTCGTGGATCAAAGCGCCGCTGTATGACGATACGCGCGTAGAGGTGGGACCGCTTGCGCGCATGATCGTCGGATACGCAAGAGGCGATGCGCGCATTAAAAGGTATGTGGACAACTTCCTTACGCGTGCCGGCATCACCGTAAACGATCTTTACTCTTCCGTAGGAAGAACGGTCGGGCGCGCATTGGAGTCCGAATTGATGGCCGACATTCTAACCGACTGGGTGGATGAACTTGGCACCAATATCGATGCGGGAGATGTCACAAGCTGGACGCAGTTTGATTTCGCTACCGCTAGCCAAAACGCGCAAGGATACGGCATCGAAGAGGCACCCCGCGGGTCTTTGGGACACTGGGTACGCATCGAAAACGGCAAAGTAGCCAACTATCAAGCCGTTGTCCCCTCTACATGGAATGCCGGACCAAGAGACCACAAAGGAAGACTTGGCGCCTATGAAGCGGCACTCAAAGGACTCAAACTCTCCAACATCAATGAACCGCTGGAGATCCTGCGCGCCGTACACAGCTTTGACCCCTGTATCGCTTGTGCGGTACATGTGATCGACACCAAAGGCAAGCGGCTGGCCGAGTACAAAATCAACCCTGTTTGCGCCGTATAAAAGGAGATCATCATGAAAACAGCATACACAACACACCTACTCTTGGCTTGTAGTGCAATGATCCTCTCGGCATGTGGCGGAGGTAGCAGTACCACCCCTACGGAAGAGACCGCCACCACACCGACCGTCATAGAAGCAGAGACAGCCACGATCACAGGGAGTGTTCCCGGAACTTTGATCGAGGCTTATTGCGATGGGGATATCTACAAGTTCACCCGCTCCATTCAAAACGGAACGTCGCAACATCCTTTTGAGCTTACCGTACCTAAAGAGATCTCTTGTCGACTGGTAATGACAACCAATGAAGATGATCCGGAGAACAGAGTGATTACACACTTAACCTTTAAAGATACTCAAGGAAACGAAAGCAATCTGCTCAGAGTATTGCAAGATGAGGTTGATTTGGGATATATCAATTTACCGATGTCCCCTGCAAACACTGACGATACGAACAACGACCATGTCAAAGATACGCCTCTAAGTATTACACTTACTCAACCGACAATAGAGCTGATAACCGATGAGACGGACGAGCTTGACCGCGATGATGATGATATCTTAGACATCTATGAGGATGATGACAATGACGGCATTGTCAACAAATACGATACCAACCTTAATCAAACAACGACACCTACAACAACTGTCACAACAAGCAATTACTATGCGCTTGAGGATTGGCGAAAACCGCGAATCTACGCAAAAGGGGCGGTTATTGCAAGCTGCAACCAAGATAAGGTTTTCTCGCTTCGTCCCCATAAAGACTCCATCGAAGCACGCTTGGTCGACTTTACTTTAGGCACGACGGCCGATGCGATCCATCCTTCAGGATACACACTACGAGCCACTCAGGCACGCGATAGCAACAGCGTCATCCCCTTAACATTTGACAGCGCTACGAAAAAATGGACCGCCTCGTGTGCGCCGATTGTCTACAAGGACAAAACCGACATCTATCCCGCCTACTGGATCGAAGCGGTCAGCGATGCAAACGGTTCGGTTGTTACCAAAGACAAAATCACGCTGTATGACGGCGGTACGGACAACTGTATGGCATGCCACGCTTCCAATAGCCAATACCCCTTGGCATATGCTTCAAGCGGTCCGGCGAACCTTGCCGATCCGGAAGAAGACTTTAAAACCAATATTTTGCGCAAGCATGACGAAAAGCATCCCGACGCGGTCTCCAAACTTCAAACGCAGTTGCAGGCCAAAGGGCTTTCGTACAACACTGTGGGCTTGGCTGAAACGGCTAAGACCATGCGTGTATCATGTACCGATTGTCACGGTATCAACGGGGTTCAAGGAAGCGGACTTAGCAATGTGCCCGCACTTACCAATGCAATCCACCGTGTACATGCAAACCTAAGTGAACCCAATATCATGGGAGCCAACAACTGCCTGACCTGTCATCCCGGCGAAACCATTGCCAAAACCTTCAACGGCAAGATCGTACACCCCTTCACCGCTGCGTGGAGAAGTGAAGACGGACATGGCGAATGGGCCGAAAATAGGGGGGTCGAAAGCTGTACTCTCTGTCACGGGCGCAACCTGCGAGGTACGCAGATCTCCAACAATGTCAGCTGCTACAAGTGCCACGGAAAAGAGTGGAATGATCCTGTCATCGGCACCTGGACACCGACAAGCGGAACACTCTCTTCCGTTATCTCAGACAATGACGATGAGGACGATGACTAATCATCCTCATTGCATATACTACAGATAGGTGATCAAGGAAGAAAATATGATAGATTCTGAAAAGCAATCCAATAGGTCTTTACGGTTTTCGCTCGCCTCTATAGCGGTATTGGCTTGCATGACACTTTTTAACGGATGCGAAGGCATAGGTGATGACGATGATGACGATGTCATCCACTACCAAGGAAAAGACTGCATGACCTGCCACAGTAGCGGCGAATATGCCTTTAACAGCGGCGGAACCGTCTTTACGCGCCTCAACGGTGCGGATGAAGACATCAATGCCGTTGCTGTTAACCATACGCTTAGACTCGTCTTGGAAAGCGGGCTATCGCTGACCTATACCAAAGGTATGGGGTATGGCAATGCCCACTGGCGTGGTGACGTGGGTGCTATCGACAGCTTTACCGCCCAGGTACTCGATCCTAACGGTGCCGTTGTCAACAGCTCGAACCCAAACAGCCACCATGTCGGTATGCTCGCATGCAACACCTGCCACTCGGCTACGGGGGCAAACGGTGCACCCGGTCGTATCATTAACTACCGCCCTACGGAAACGACTGCTACCGTATCGCAGAGCGACCCTACCTTTTCCGCAAGTGTGATGCCAATCTTGACAAACAAGTGCGTTTCATGCCATAGCAGTACAAGCAATAACGGATTTATTGTCGATACCGCCGATAGTGCGAATGCCTATAAAGAGGTGATGTATTATGTCACTACCGATAATCCTGCCGGTTCGGCAATTTTGTTAAAGCCAACAGGAAGCAACCATATGCTTATTTTTGACACAAACACTGCCGAGTACGATACGATCCTGCAATGGATCGAAGCGGGTGCTTTAAACAACTAACCCCTCTTTACGCCTCACGCCTTGTGCGCGAGGCTCCTTCTCTCTTTTTCTACCTCCGTTTTACGGTTTATCTTTTTGATGCACGTCAAAATCTCACACTCTTTGGTTCCAAAAATAGATAAGAACTAAAATATTTAATACTTTTGTAACATCCCTTCATTTAAGATATGCCTGTTCAACAAAAGGAGAAAGAGTGATGAACAAAACGCTACTTTTACTCATCCCTATGATCGTCGGGGCGCACGATATGTGGCTGGAGAAGTCTCCTCAAGACTACACGCTCAAGTATGGTCACCTGCATCCTACCAAAGCACACGGAGGAAGCAAAGAGATGCCCTATGATGCCAAGGGGCTCAAAGAGGTACTCTGTCTCAAGGGCACGAATGTGCGGCATCTCAACGCAGCCAAACGCTACCCGGTCAAAATTGCCAAACAGTGTGACGCACTCTATGTCAGGCTCGATATGGGCTACTTCACCAAGACCCCCTACGGCACCAAGCATCTCACAAAAAATAAAACCAAGATGGCACTAAAGAGCTGGCATAGCATCGAAAGTGTCAAACGTGTGGACGGAACACGGGACACATTGCTTGGCAAACACCTTGAAATCGTACGGCTCAACACACCCCAAAAGGGAGAGAAGGCTCGACTACAGGTCCATTTCGACGGTAAGCCTTCAGCAGGCGTTCCCGTAGCTTATGACGGTAGTGTGCGGGGCGCTACCGATAAAGAGGGAAGGATCAACATTCGCCTGAAGCACGGAGGAGTGCAAAACATACAAGCCACACGGAAAACACCTTGCAAGGATAGGTCGATATGTGACGAGAAGATCGAGACCGCCACGCTTAACTTCGAGGTAGGATCGTGAAACGCATTGCCCTCACATTGCTTCTTAGTGTCGGTTTCCTATGGGGACACGACCTGCACCACAAAGTCGAACAAACACCCGCAACGGTGGTGGGGTTTAGTTTTGGGGAAGGGACCGAGTTCTCCTATCAACCCTACGAAGTCTACGCACCCCAAAGCAAAATACCTTATGCGGTAGGACGCACGGACAAACATTCGCGCATCGTCTTTATCCCGGATCGGCCGGGTACATGGCGCATCAAGGCCGTCAGCGATGACGGTCACGGTGCGGTGGTCGAGGTGAAGATAGACAAAACGCTGCGAACCTCCGGATACTCTCAGAGTATCTTTGAGAAGTTCCAAAAGATCTTTGTGGGTATCGCACTGATATTCGCACTCTTCTTGCTATTTCAAACCGTACAAAAAAGGAGAAAAAATGACTAAAAAACTACTACTGACAACACTACTGACTTCCGGAGCACTCTGGGCGCATCACGGGGTAGCATCACTGGGTGTGGCAGGTCTTGAGGGACCGGGAGCACCGCTTGAGACGACCAGCTCTCAGCTACTCCCCGAAGGAAAGTTCCTCGCCTATATGCGTGCGGAGCTGATCAACTACAAGCTTAACACCCCTGCGTATGACGGAGAGATGGAAACGCACAACTACTTCAGTTATATACTCGGGTACGGGGTGAACTCATACTTCAATGTCTATGCCACCGTACCGTACTTTACCAAGCAAGAAGAAGGCAGCGTAGGCACCAGCGGGTTTCACGACCTCAAACTGACCGGGGTACTGGGATTTAAGTATGATGACGGCTTTATGCTCACACCGGGTAACGAAAGTCTGGACGACCTGGAGGACTGGCACTTTACGGCATCGTTCAACTTCTCTCTGCCCACGGGAAATAAAGACCTTAAAAAACCCGACGGCACCCTCTACAACTATGGTCTGCAGTTGAGCTTCGGTGCGCCTTCCTACATGGTAGGACTCAGTGCGACCAAATGGTTCGGGGGCAATACCACACTGGTTTTTGACACTTCGTATAACACCTTCACGAAAGCCGACTATAGTGACGGCGGTACTATGAAATTTGGCGACGAGATCCGTTTTAATAGCGCCGTCTCTTACAAGCTTTACAGCGATCAGGAGAAAAAACTGCGTATTGACGGCAACATCGAAGCCAACTTTCTGCATCTTGGGAGAGACAGAGAAAACGGTGTTGATCAAGTGGCTACCGGCGGGGAGATCCTTTACACAACAGTGGGTATCAGGCTCTTTTATCAGTCCATCAGTGCTACAATAGGTGCCAAGATACCCGTGTGGAAAGATCTGAATGAAGAGAATCTGCAACAAGGTGCGGAGGGTAACGAGGATACGCGTTTCATTTTTACCTTCTCAACACTCTTTTAGGAGCATACCGTGCATATCCCCGACGGCTTCATTTCGCCGACAACCTACCTGCCCCTTTGGGGCGTGACGGGTCTGCTTTGGTACCGTGCTTTCAAAAAGAGTACGGTAGAGAGCGAGCAGATCTCTTTTCTCGCCACCCTCAGTGCACTAAGCTTTGTGCTGATGATGATCGCCGTTCCGCTTCCCGGAGGCACCTCCGCACATCTTAGCGGTGTCGCGCTCATCGCTCTGCTCTTCTCTCCCGCACTTGCCTTCAGTGCCATCAGTATGGTGATCGTCATCGAAGCACTCTTCTTTGGAGAGGGAGGCGTGACCACCATGGGGGTCAATGTGATCGCCATCGCCTTTTTGGGAAGCTACGGCGCCTACTACACCCACAGATTTCTGGCAAGATTTAACGAAACTTTCGCACTCTTTGCCGCGGGGTGGATGGGAATGGTGATCCCCTCTTTGTTCGTCGCGTTCATACTGGGTATCCAACCGATCATCGCCTCTATGGAGGGGAAACCGCTCTTCTTCCCGTTTGACCTGCATACGACGACACTGGCACTGCTCATTCCCCATGCCCTTCTGGGGATCGCGGAGGGCATACTAACGGTCGTACTCTATCGTTTCCTGACCAAAAATTTCAAGCGGGTCTTTCATGATACATAAAGATCACCTTCTTTTCGGTCTATATATCGTCATGCTGGTCGTACTCACCTCCGTACACCGACCGCTCTTCATCGCTGCGGCACTACTGCTTCTTTGTGCCGTTGCCGCCTATACGGATCTTTTGACACTGCTTTTGAAGCGCACCTTCAAGAGCATATGGGCGGCACTGACCGTCATCTCGCTCTCCTACCTTGCCATGGGTCTGCTCAAGCCGATCGATCCCGCGTTTTTACTGCTACTTAATCTGCGAGTGTTCACCCTGACGATGATGACCTTTTTGATGCTTGAGCATGTCAACCTCTTTCGAGTGCTCTCTTTTTCCAAAAAACTCACCTCTTTGGTGACCCTCTCCTTCTCTCAGATACATATCTTTCGTCGTACATTTGTCGAGTTCCAACTCGGGTATGCCTCTCGCACCGCCCGTCCGGGATGGCGAAGTTACCTTAAGGCGCTTCGTGCTACACTTGTCTACTTCGTCAACAAAACACTTCATACCTCACAGGAGATCTCGCTGGGGATGAAGAGCAGAGGGTTTTTCCATGATTGAGCTTGAGGGCGTCTCTTTTGACCATACCGATTTTCGAGGCAGAACCACCGCACTCCTCAACGATCTTTCGTTTCATATTGCTCCCAAGGAACGCGTCGTGCTGCTGGGGATCAACGGAAGCGGCAAATCCACCCTCCTGAAACTCCTCAACGCCCTCTACTTCCCCAAAGAGGGTACCTACCGCTACAAAGGCGAAAAGATGACGCCTCGCAGCATCAAAAAACGCTCCAAAACCTTTCGCAAAGAGGTGGTCTTTTTGATGCAGGACCCCAACTTGCTGCTTTTTAACGCCACAGTCAGGGAAGAGATCGCTTTTGGGCTGCGTGAGTTCGGGTTCGACGATATTGACGCACGCGTCGAGCATATCGCGGCACAGTTCGCACTCACACGCTATTTGGAGACACCGCCTTTTTTCCTCAGCGGCGGGGAGAAACAGCGTGTCGCACTTGCCGCACTCTTGGCGATCGAGCCCGAAGTGCTTTTGATGGACGAACCCTCCGCCAACCTCGATCCGGCAACCACCGCATGGCTGGTCGACCTGCTGCAAGCGATGGAGATCACCACCGTCACCTCCACCCACAACCTCTCTCTCGCTTCCGAGCTCGGTGCGCGTACACTGGTACTTGATCCCTCACACACCCTGCTTTATGACGGTAAGCTCTCTACTTTTTTGCAGGATGAAAAACGCCTGATAGAGGCCGGACTGATGCACAAACATACCCACACGCACGACGGGATCACACACAACCACTACCATCTACACGACTGGTAAGCTGCATGGGACATACCGTATTGATCGTTGAGGACGACAGGGATCTGAATGAAACCGTTGCCAAGTTTCTCTCGCTCAAAGAGTACCAAGCGGACTCTAACAGCGTATCGAAGCGATCTATCTCAGCTCTACGCTTTTTCTGCTCACACTGGGCGGCATCTACTACAAGCTCAACCTTCTTGCACTCGCCGCACTATTCGGACTCACCTTAGTGCAGGCGGAAGAATCGGCAGAGGTGCTCTTTGATGCCAAATGCGCCATATGTCACATCAAGACACAACCCACAGACTTCAACAGCATGGTCACACCGCCGGTGATGGGGGTCATGATGCATGTCAAGATGCGCTACCCCGAGAAAGAGGAAGCGGTCAAGTTCGTGACGGACTATGTACTGCATCCCAGCAAAGAGAAAGCGGTTTGCATGCCTCAAAAGATCCGGCGTTTCGGACTGATGCCTTCACAGCAGGGCAATGTCGCCCCCGAAGAGCTCAAAACGATCGCCGAATGGATGTACGACAACTATCCGCCGCAAGGATTTAGGGGGCGTGGTATGATGGGACAGCAAACACCTCCGACCAAACCCTGAGTTG
>Ga0256839_1003544_pt1 | contig 16022 bp, 15 predicted proteins | sample 354166metaG_FD_185968 | JGI IMG/M metagenome (GOLD analysis project Ga0256839, IMG submission 185968) | Hydrothermal vent microbial communities from Mid Atlantic Ridge, Atlantic Ocean - 354-166 | ecosystem: Environmental > Aquatic > Marine > Hydrothermal vents | place: Atlantic Ocean: Mid... | reverse complement strand
GACCCAGGTGGCGGGCAGCGCCAGCACAAAACCCGCGCCTGCGGCAACCACGATCGGACGCAACGTATCATAACCAATGGTAAGCGAAGCAATGATCGCCACCCCCATGAAAGTTGTTGCAACGATCGAAAACAGGATCATTCCAAGGCGCAACATTGAATCGGCCTTTTTCTGCTATTGGTTGCTGCGAATTGTAGCCGGAACAGCCGATTGCTTCCTTGATCCATGTCCGGTCCGGGCTGATCCGGCCGGCCATCGGCGCGGCCTGCGGGTCGCTCACGCGAACCCGGGAAATCGCCCAAGCCAATAGCCGCCCATGTCAGGCTGCATCGGTTTCCCCGTCATGAGCGCGACCATGGCGCGCCCCAGGACCGGGGCGAGCGTCACGCCGCTGTGGGTGGCGATCAGGTAGAGGCCGTCGGCCCCGGGCACCGCGCCGAAAATGGTCTTGCCGTCCTCGGGCATCGGGCGGATGCCGACACCAAGCTGGCAGTCGGTGACATCGACGCGGGCCAGCGCCGGCATCAGTTCGCCGCCGCGCTCGAGCAGTTTCTGCCCGGCCCGGCGCAAGGTATCGGGCGCGCGGTCCTGAACGATCATGCCATCGACATCGTCCGAGCCGAGTTTCACGCCGCCGTTGAATTCCGGCAGCAGGTGGAATTCGCGACTGAGCGACGTGTTGATCACATGGCGCGGCAGCTCTGCGGGCGCCAGCGGCGGGGTGGTCAGCAGCAGGCCCGGCGCACGGCGCAGAGGAAAGCGGGTGGCAAAGCCGTCAAAGCCGGTCAGCGCCGCCAGCGTTTGCGGGGTGTCGGGACCGGTGGCAAGCAGCACCGCGGGGGCGGCGATGGGGCCATCGGCGGTCCGGACGCCGCCGATGGTGCCGGCATCGTCAAGCAGCAGTTCGAAAGACCGCGCGTTTTCCCGGATGAGCGCGCCCAGATCGGCGGCGCGCGCCGCCATGAAGCGCGCGAAATGCGGGGCGTTCACGCAGAGGTCGCCAGGGGCCAGCAGCGCCGTGGTGCCGGCGGCAAGGGTCAGGCCGGGCTCTTGCGCTGCAAGGGCCGCCGCGTCGAGCCTTTCGACCGGCTGGCCGAACCCGTCCAGCGCGGCTTGCTGGCGGTCGAGATCGCGCAGGCCCGCCGCATCGTCCGGAGTTGCAAGGTAAAGCGCGCCGGTTGCATTCAACCCAATGGCCCCGGTTCCGAATTCCTGTTCCAGCGCCCGGTAGCCCGCGACGCCGGCCATGTTCAGCGCGTGGTAGTCGCGGTCAGTGGTTTTCGACGACGCGTTGGCCCAGGCAAAGCTGTTGGCGGTGGTGCCACCGGCAAGCGGCCCCTGGTCGACAAGGGCCACGTCAAGGCCAGCGCGCGCCATGAAAAAGGCGCAAGCGCTGCCGATGATGCCGCCGCCCACGATCACGATGTCATGTGCCATTTGCACCCCCTGCCCGTTCCCGGGACATTTGACACGAGGCCGCACGACCGAACAAGATCAGTCAGTGGTTTTTGCAAAGGAGACCGCATGAAACATTTTCTGACGCTCGCCATTGTCGCGACCCTTGCAGCCTGCGCGCAGGAGCTGCCGGTCCCGCCGACCGACGGGCCTTGTGGGCCGGGATCATGGACGGTGACGCAAGGGGCCGAAGGGCCGGTTTGCACGCCGAATTTCTGACGCCGATCAGCGTTTCTTGACGAACTCGGTCAGGATGACGATGCGCTGGCCCTCGACGCGGCCTTCGATCTGGCCCGGGTTGTCGGCAACCAGAGAGATGCCCCGCACGGCGGTGCCGCGCTTGGCGGTGAAGCCCGCGCCCTTGACCGGGAGGTCCTTGATCAGGGTGACGCTGTCGCCCTGGGCAAGCGGGGCGCCGTAGGCATCCACATGGCCCGTGTCCGGGGCGATGCCGGCCTCGGCCCAGGCGCGGGTGTCGTCATCGAGGTAGAGCTGATCGAGCAGGTCGCGCGCCCAGGGGTTTTCGTCCGCCAGCCGGGTCAGCATGCGGAAGGCCAGCACCTGGACCGGGGCGTGTTCGGACCACATGGAACTGGCGAGGCAGCGCCAGTGGGTCGGGTCGGGCGTGCCCTCGATCTGGTCGCGGCAGGTGGCGCAGAGCCAGGCGGCGCGCTCGCCCCCTTCGCCTGCCTCGGGGCCGACCGGGAAGGTGGCGAGGTCATCGGTGGCAGAGCAAAGCTCGCAGGTGTTATCGGCACGGGTGGCGGGCATCGGGCGCTCCTGTTTCGGGTCGGTGCGCGATAGCGGGTTTGGTGGGGGATTTCCAGGGGCGCGCGGAAAATATGGGGGTTTGGGGCGATTTTGGGCCCAGATGTTGTTGATTTGCGCGCAAAGCCCGTGTATGGCTGCGCGCACAGGTGCATAGACGCGGTAATGCATGAACTGACGGCGGGGCCCGGTTGCTTAGGCAAGCGGGTCTCGTTTTCTTTTGGGGGCGGTTTTCGGGGCCGTTTGTCGGGGGGTCCGGGGGGCTGTGTGCACAGGAAAAGACGCCAGGTGCTCAGACGCGGTCTTCGCATGTGCCTTGCAGCACGCCCTGACGTCTTCCTGATTTGGTCCGCCCCGAAGGGTTTTCCGCATCATGTGCTCGGGTTCCCGAAGGAACCTTTGCTGCCATCTCGGACCCGAAGATCCTCGATGACCACGCTGGCCCCTGAGGTTGCCTGACATTTCGCGCCGCTTCAAAGAACCGTCGTGATTTGCCTGGCTTCCCTGATACCGTCTGCGGATTGTTCCACCTCCGAAGAGGTTTCCCAGTCCACTCTGGCCTCACGGGACCGTCGCGACCGCTTTGGTTCCGAAGAGCCTTGGCGGTAGGGACAAGGTCGCGCAGATGGCTGAGTCGGGCAAGGGTTTTTCGCGGGAGTGGCGAAATTTCTTGGGGATAAGTCGTTGGAATTGCGGTGGAAAACCGGTGGATAAGTCGAGAAAGCCTTGGCGGTCAGCGGGTTGCGGGGGGATGTTGAAGGGGTGCTTCATGATGTGGTTGCGTAGGGGCTCTGAGGCCTCAGCACAACGCCATTTTTTTGCCAGTTGTGGAGATTTTACTATTGAAATCAATGAGAGAAGCACTCTACACCTGAGCAACCCGAAATTGTGTTCTTGAACGCGAGGCCACATCGTGAAAAGACTTTTAGCAATTGCTAGTACCTCGATATTTATCGCCAGTCCTGTCGCCGCGCAAAATGCCTCGGTAAAAGCCCTAATAAGTGAGACGATTGATACGTGTGTCGATGGAAGCAACGGAGAAAAACTCAAAGAACTAACCGAGAAGTGGGGTGCGATGGAGGACTACACTCCATTATTTTCCCAAGAAAAAGCGATAAATTGCTATGCGGACTACCGAGGGATCGATGCAGAGGTAGTATTCTTACCTGATCGGGGTTCTTATGTGGTAGCTTCGTCTATTGGGAAAGAGACAAGTATTCAAAGGCAACGCCGCTTGGAGCAAGAAAAAGCGTTGGCGGAGAGACGACGCCAAATGAATATTGAAACAGTCAATTCTAAAGTCTATTTGGCGTGTGTGGCATTGGCCAAACAGGATCAAATTGCTGCTTACACCAACCAACTATGCGTCAACAGTTTCAAGTCAAATGGTGACCCCGGATAGGTCAGCGATGATGACCTAGAGGGATGAACTGCCTCCCACCCAAACGCAGCTAAAATAGCATGTTTCGGTGTGCAAGATGGTCCATTTTGTTGAATGACCTTTTCTAAATCATCCTGAAAACTACTCTGAATCCCCGGACCGGCACTGAAAAAGAGTCTTCACACACCAAAATCCCACGCCGTGTGGCCGCAATTTGCTTCGCAAACCGCTTTCCCGCACCCGCCCTAAAAATGGCCGGCTAACCATCCATCTTCAACGCATTGATAAACGCCTCCTGCGGAATGCTCACCTTGCCGAACTCCCGCATCTTCTTCTTACCCTTCTTCTGCTTCTCCAGCAGCTTTTTCTTGCGCGTCGCATCCCCCCCGTAACACTTCGCCGTCACGTCCTTGCGCATCGCCGATAGCGTCTCGCGAGCAATGACCCGCCCGCCGATGGCCGCCTGGATCGGGATCTTGAACATGTGGCGCGGGATCAGCTCTTTCAGCTTTTCCACCATCGCGCGGCCGCGTTCCTCGGCGCGGTCGCGGTGCACCATGGTCGAAAGCGCGTCTACCGGTTCCTCGTTCACGAGTATCTGCATCTTGACCAAGTGGTCCTCGCGGTAGCCGATCATCTGGTAGTCGAAGGACGCATAGCCCTTGGTGACCGATTTCAGCCGGTCGTAGAAGTCGAACACCACCTCGTTCAGCGGCAGGTCATAGACCACCATGGCGCGAGAGCCGGCATAGGTCAGGTCAAGCTGGATGCCGCGGCGATCCTGGCAGAGTTTCAGCACTACGCCGAGGTAGTCGTCGGGCACCAGGATCGTCGCCTTGATGCGGGGTTCCTCGATGTGGTCGACCAGCGTCAGGTCAGGCATGTCGGCGGGGTTGTGAAGCTCCTGCATGGTGCCGTCGCGCAAATACACGTGGTAGATCACCGATGGCGCGGTGGTGATCAGGTCGATGTCGTATTCGCGTTCCAGCCGGTCGCGGATCACCTCGAGGTGCAAGAGCCCGAGGAAGCCGCAGCGAAAGCCGAAGCCGAGGGCGGCCGAGGTTTCCATCTCGTAGGTAAAGGAGGCGTCGTTCAGCGCCAGTTTCTCGATCGCCTCGCGCAGGTCCTCGAACTGGGCGCTGTCCACCGGGAAGAGGCCGCAGAACACCACGGGCTGGGCCGGCTTGAAGCCCGGCAGCGGCTCGGCGCAGGGTTTCTTTTCGTGCGTGATGGTGTCGCCGACGCGGGTGTCGCGGACTTGCTTGATCGAGGCCGTCAGCACGCCGATTTCGCCGGGGCCAAGCTCGGGGATGTCGACCATTTCGGGTTTCAGAACCGCCAGCCGGTCCACCCCGTAGGTGGCGCCGGTCTGCATCATCTTGATCTTGTCGCCCTTGCGGATCACCCCGTCGATGACGCGGATCATCACCACGACGCCAAGGTAGGGGTCATACCAGCTATCGACCAGCATCGCCTTCAGCGGCGCGTCGCGCTCGCCCTGGGGCGGTGGCAGGCGGTGCACGATGGCTTCCAGAACGTCCGGGATGCCGACGCCGGTCTTGGCCGAGATCTCGATGGCGTCGGAGGCGTCGATGCCGATCACGTCCTCGATCTGTTCGCGCACCCGGTCGGGTTCGGCGGCCGGCAGGTCGACCTTGTTGAGCACCGGCACGATTTCGTGGTCGGCATCGATGGCCTGGTAGACATTGGCGAGCGTCTGCGCCTCGACGCCCTGGGAGGCGTCCACCACCAGCAGCGAGCCTTCGACGGCGCGCATGGAGCGGGAGACCTCATAGGCGAAATCCACGTGGCCCGGCGTGTCGATCAGGTTGAGGATATAGGTCTGCCCATCCTGCGCCGGATATTCGATGCGCACCGAGTTGGCCTTGATGGTGATGCCGCGTTCACGCTCGATATCCATGGTGTCGAGCATCTGCGCCTGCATATCGCGTTCGGCAACAGTGCCGGTCAGCTGGATCAGCCGGTCGGCGAGCGTGGATTTCCCGTGGTCTATATGGGCGACGATGGAGAAATTGCGGATGTGTTCAAGGTCGGTCATGGGGACGGGATATGGCTGGGTAAGGCGGAGGCGTCAAGGTGGGAAGGGGCGCGTGGCGGGGTTTGCGCGCCACCGCAGGGCGGCGCCTGCCTGGGCGGGCGCGAATGCGCCTGCCGGGGGGCAGGCAGGCGCTGCCCGGCGAGGCCGGGCGGGTGGGTTGATATGGGGTGGGATGGCTGGCAGGGTGGCCGGGACAGGTTTGGAGATGATTGACGGGTTTGGACCGGGAAGAATTTGAAAGCTGGCTGAAGGGGCAGACGCAGGAAACCTGTGTCAAGATCGCGGCGCGGGCGGCGTTGCGGGTGTTTCCGTTTGCCGTGGCCTTCGATGGCAAAGCGGATTGGCAAAAACCGCTCGCGCTCTTGACAGCCCGTGCCATTCTGACGTCGGTGGTTGCGGGCACCATGCCATCCCCCGAAGTCAGGGCCGCCGCCGAGGCTGCCCGTGTCGCTGTCGATGCCGCCCGTGCCGCCGCAGAAATCGCCCATGCCGCCACCGATGTCGCCTATGTCTTAAGCACCGACATTGCTGCCGCCCGTGCCGCCGATGCTGCAGGTGCTGGCGCAGATGCCGTCCGCGCTGCCTCCCGTGCCGATGATGCCGTGCGTATCGCCCTTGCGCCCCTTGTTGACCTTGCCGCCGATACCCTCGATGCCGCACTTGCCGCCGACACAAAGACCGATCCATCCAGGCTTTTCGAAACCCCGCTCTGGCACCAGCCGGGTGCGCCGGATTGGCTCACCGAAGCACTGGCTGGCCGACCGAGCCTGATGGAGACCCCGGAATTCGCCTTCTGGCGCGAGTGGTATCATGGTTTTCTTGACGGAAAACCGCTGGATTGGGAATTGCAGAAAGAAATCGCGCTGATCCCGGATGCGGACTGGGAAAAGGGGCCGGCGCGGATTGCGGAGCTGATCGAGGAGACCAAGGCAAAGTTCCCGCCAGTTCCTCAAGATCGCACCGGTGATGAACCAATTGAGATAAGCAAATCCGAGAAGTCTGCAATCGCTCAACGAGTAAAACTCAATCGGGAGGCAATTGCGCTAACGGTTGCTGGGTTGCTCGAACAAATCGCCCAACATTCTGAGTATGTGCGGGGGCTGAACAACCTTGAACCAGAGTACCGCGAAAACCTGTTGGCATTCTTGGAGAAACTATCCGGAAAATTGAAAGAATTACTCGGCGAACTGCCCGATCAGGACGAAGATATCAGCGATGAAAAGGCAGGGAAACTGGCTGTTTGGTCGCAGAAATACCAACTGAAAATGCGCCGCGAATTTCGTACCTACACCACCCCGGAAAATGCCGCCAAAGCAACCGTTCCAGCCGGGATAATTCTGCTCTGTACAGGGGTCGGAGCCATGGTAGGGGGGCCGGCAGGTGCCGGTGTTGGCAGTTTTGTCGGCAAGCTTATTTCCGGCGAAGTGAAACCAGGAAAAGCAGTTGATGAACTGCTGGATGGATTTGAACAGCCCGACAATCCAAGCTGACCGAGGAAACACAGGTCGTGAAATGGCGGGTTGAAAACGCACCCTGCCCTTGCAGACCCCCGCAACTTTCACACCCCCGCGCTCTTGACGCGCTACGAGACCGCCCTACATCCAGCCTTGGAAGTACTCTCTGATTTCGGATCGCTCAAGCTGTCTGTTTTCGTTGGGAACTTTCCCGTCAGCTGATCGTCCGGATCGGGGCGCAATTTCCGAATTGCAAACCTGAAAGGAACGAAAATGTTGAACTGGAAAAATACCATACTCGCCCTGTCGCTGGCATCCCTTGCCAGTGTGCCTGCCGTGGCACAAGATCAGGCCAAGACCGACATGCAGGCGCAGGACAATGCGGCAGCCGAAGCGCAGGCGCGCTCAGATGCCGACCAGGTTCTGGAAGACGCGATTGCCGCCCTGGACAAGACCGGTGAAGCGATCAAGGCACTGGCAGAGGACAGGAACGACGATGCCGTCGCGGCTCTTGAAGTGGCGACCGGCAAGCTTGAAGTCGTGCTTGAGCAAAACCCGGGGCTGGAACTGGCTCCGGTCGATGTCGCGACAACCGTGCTCGACATCGCGGCAAGCCCGGCAGACATCGAGCGCACCCGCAAGCTGGCGGCACGGCTGATCGATGACGATCAGTTGCAACTGGCGCGTCCGATCATCTCGACCCTGGCCAGCGAGATCGACATCTCGACCACATATATCCCGCTTGGCACCTACCCGCTGGCGCTGAAATCGGCGGCCGCGCTGATCAAGGAAGGCAACACTGACGAGGCCGCGGCGGTGCTGGCAAACGCCTTGAACACGCTTGTGGTCGTCGACACGGTTGTGCCGCTGCCGCTTCTGAACGCGCAGCTGCTGATTGAAGAAGCGAAAGTTCTCAGTGCCAAGGCAGATCGGACAGACGATGAAAACGCGAAACTGGCGCTGCTTCTCGACGCGCTGGACACGCAAATCGCCAAGGGTGAAGCCCTGCAGTATGGTGGGCCGGATGCCTTCGATCCTCTGAAAGACGAGATGAAGGAAATTCGCAAGAAGGTTGCGGATGGCGGTTCGGGCGAAGGGTTCTTCGACAAGCTCAAGGGCTTGTTTCAGGATCTTGGGCGCGAACATGCGGATGCCGCCAACTAGGATGGGCTGACGCAAGGCGGCCAGTCTGGCCCGGTGTGCTCTTGCAGGCCGGGCCAGATCCGTATTGGCGGCGCGTTTGTGAATTGACCCATGCCGGTGCTCTCTGGCATCTTGCCCCCGGGGTGGTCGAACGAAAGAGAGACAGCATGAAGTCGACAATTCTGGCGCTGGCCCTTTGGGCCGCCACAGCCCCCCTGGCGCAGGCCCAGCAGATTGAACGCGCCTGCCTGCGATCTGACCGTGAAGCCCGCAGCCGGGCGTTATGTGGCTGCATCCAGCAGGCCGCGAACCTGACGCTTTCGGCGCGTGACCAGAAGCTGGCAGCCTCATTTTTCAGCAAGCCGGAGCGGCTGGAGGACATGCAGGCGTCTGATCGGGCGGCGCGGTCTCGGTTTCTCGAGCGGTATGCTGCCTATGTGCAGGCCGCGCGGGCCTTTTGCAACTGAATGGGCGTGGCGCCGACTGATACCAGCTATGACGTGGTGATCGTCGGCGGCGCGATGATCGGGGCGTCGGTGGCGTGGCATCTGGCCACGCGCGGGGATTTCGATGGCTCGATCCTTGTGGTGGAGCGCGACCCAGCTTTCGAATTCGCATCAACAAGCCACACCAACAGCTGCATGCGCCAGCAGTTTTCCACCGAGATCAACATTCGGATTTCGCAGTATTGCGCTGAATTCATACGGCAATTTCGCGATCTCATCGGCAGCCCGGACGCCCCCGACATCCACGTTCACCCGTTCGGATACCTGTATCTTGCCGGCAACGACGCGCAGGCTGCTCACCTGAGAGTCGCCCAAGAGCTGCAAGCCGAATTGGGCGTGGACACCCGGATACTGTCGCCCGAAGAACTGGCCCGACGCTGGCCATTCCTGACACTGGACGACATCGTGCTCGGCTCGTTCAACGGGCGTGACGAAGGGTATTTCGACGGCGCGACCATGTTCGACTGGTGGCGGCGAATGGCAAGACATGCGGGCGTCGAAACCCTGCACGACGAGGTCCAGGCGGTGACGACCAGCGCGGGTGCCGTCTCGGGGGTTACCTTGAATGGTGGCGCTCAGATCGGATGCGGGGTTCTGGTCAATGCCGCCGGGCCGCGCGCAGCACAGGTGGCGGCGATGGCCGGGCTGAGCCTGCCGGTCGAGCCGCGCAAGCGCTACACCTACGTGATAGACGCGCAAGCCCCGTTGGACCGGGATCTGCCCTTGACGGTCGACCCGAGCGGCATCCACATGCGCACCGATGGCAGCCGCTACATGATCGGGGCTGCGCCCGAAGATGACGGGCCCGTCGACCCCGATGACTTCGCCTTCGACCACGGGCTGTGGGAGCGCCGGGTCTGGCCGACGATCGCCGCGCGAATCCCGGCGTTCGAGGCCGTTCGCGTGGTCAACGAATGGGTCGGCCACTATGCCTACAATCGGCTGGACCAGAACGCGATTGTCGGGACACATCCGCAGCTTTCAGGGATGATCTTTGCCAACGGTTTTTCCGGCCACGGGTTTCAGCAGGCGCCGGCGGTCGGTCGAGGCGTGGCCGAACTGATCTGTGCGGGCCGATATGAAACCCTGGACCTGTCGGACCTGGGGGTCGAGCGTATCCTGACCGGCCGCGGATTGCGCGAAAGCGCGATCATCTGATCGCCAGTCAGACGATTTGTGCAAGCAACCCCCGTGCCGCGGCTTCGATCAGGTCGAGGGCTTCGTCGAAATCTCGGGTGTAATACGGGTCGGGCACTTCGGCCACGCCGGTCTCCGGCGCATGGTCGAGAAACAGCCGCACCGGTGTCTTGCTGTCCGCTGGCCGCAGCATCTCGATGTCGGACATGTTTGCACGGTCCATCCCGATGATCAGGTCGAACCGGCTGAAATCATCCGCCCTGAACTGGCGGGCGCGCAGGTTGGAAAGGTCAACCCCACGTTCGCCGGCGGCGGCAATCATGGGGCCATAGGGCGGCTTGCCAACATGCCAGCCCGCCGTGCCGGCGCTATCGAGCGCGACATCGGCGCCCGCTTCAGCCGCCAGTTGGCGAAAGACGCCCTCGGCTGCGGGTGAGCGGCAGATATTGCCGAGACAGACGAACAGGATGCGCATGGCTCAGCTCAATACCCCCTTGCGGCGCATGGCCCCCGCGTAAACGTAAAGAAACAGCCCGACCACGACGATCACCAGCGAAAATATCAAGGCGCCCGTGCCCATGAGTTTCGTCATCGACTGCCCCGACAGGGCAAAGCCGTAGATGATGTTGACGACCATGCCGGCCAGCGACAGCCCGAACATTGTCACCGCATGCCGGCTGCGGATCAGCAACAAGAGCGAGCCGAGCAACGCCCCCCAGACCCCGAAAGCCCAGGCAATCACGACCCAGACCGGCAGCCCTTCGAAATAGGCAAGCTGTTCGGTCGTGAAAGCGCCCAGGTATTCGGCGTTTTGCGATTGCGTCATGTAATAGTCGAACGCACCGGCGGCGTTCCAGAGCAGGCTTACGATCCCGATGAGCCAAAGGTGCCAGGGGGTTTTCATGAAAATTCTCCCGCAGATGCCGCGGGCTATCGGCAGGTTGACGCGCCCGGCGAAATGCTAACGCATGCTCGTCTTGCACGCAAACCAACCGATATGGTCGCTGCCCGGAACACGCCCGGGCAGCGGAGGTCTGGCCGTGGTCCGGCGCCTTATCCGTCGCTGGAGTGGTCCATCTTCATGTCCATTTTCATCTCCGGGCTTCGGTTGAGGTCGACCGGGATGTCGATCTCGATTTCGCCCGCGTTCTCGAAGACCAGCACGACATGCACGCTGTCGCCGTCCTTCAGGCTTGTGTTCAGCCCCATGAACATCAGGTGGTCGCCGCCACGCGCCAGCACATGTTCGCCCTGCGCGGGAATGACAAAGCCGCCGTCGACCCTGCGCATCTTCATGACCCCGTCATCCGACGTGATGTGGGTATGGGTTTCGACCTTGGCGGCGATATCGCTGCGGGCACCTACCAGCCGGTCATCGCTGTCGGCGGCGTTCTGGATGTGCATGAAGGCAGCGGCCGTTTTGGCCATCGGGCCGGATGTGCGCATATATGCGTCCTGGATGGTGATATCCTGCGCGAGCACAGGTGCGGCAAGAAGGCCAAGGGCAAATGCCCCGGCCAGGGTTGAGGTCAGTTTCATGGAAAGTCTCCGTTGTCTTGGTGTTCTGGTGTCAGGCGATCACGGCTGACAACGGCGGGCCGCGCGCGCGCGCGCCATCGCCGTCCCAGCCCGAGCGCAGTGGCGCACTGACCGGCACAAGGACAACAAGAGACAACAGGACCGGCGGCGCCAGTTGCGGCGTGTCGGTCGAAAGGGCGAAGAAGGCCGGCAGGTAATCGGGGCAGACCGGCAGCGGTTCCATCGGCTTGCCGCGGCTGTCGACCACAACCGAGATCGGCCCGTGACCGGTGCACAGCACCATCGCCCCCGATGCGTCACGCATCTTGCCCCGGACAACTGCCGCAGAGCCACTGCTGAGCGCAATGACCACGGCAAGCAGGATGCCCCAATATCCGCGGACTCGGAAAGTCATGCCGTCAACCTAGGCGATCTGCAGACAGGCAGAAAGCGACAATTCGCAGCAGGAGGCTTATGGGTACCGACACAGGAAAAGCCCCGCCAGAGCGGGGCTGTAACACACATCAACCATCGGGCCTTCAGGCGGAGGCCTGCGCCTTGGCGATGTCTTTCTTGATCTTGAGAGCTGCCGGCGACAGGTCAGCGTCCTTGGCTTTGGCAAGAAAAGCATCAAGGCCACCGCGATGGTCGACCGTGCGAAGGGCCGACGCAGAGATGCGCAGCTTGAAGCTGCGCTCCAGCGCGTCCGACATCAGCGTGACATCATTCAGGTTCGGCAGGAACCGGCGGCGCGTGCGATTTTTCGCATGGCTGACATTGTTGCCAGTCATCGGGCCTTTACCGGTCAGTTCACAACGGCGCGACATGGGTCCGCTCCTTCGTCTTGAGAATGCAAAGGGCACGGCGCTGAACCGTGCCCGGAATTTCAGATGCCGGATTTACGCCGCGCGCGCGGGTTCGTCAAGCGATTCATCGCGCCTTTCGCAACTCGGCAAGCAGCTCTTTTGCCGCAGCGGTCGGTGTCCGGTCGCCCCGCGCCACGGTTTCGGCAGCCGCTTCAACCTTCGTCCGGACCTCGGGGCTGTCAAGTTGCGACAGAATCCCGGCGCGCAATTCTTCCTCGAACCAGTGGCGGGCCTGCTCCGAACGGTGCCGATCCCAATGCCCGTGGGCCTTGCGCCAGTCGGCAAGCTCCTGCATTGCGCGCCAGGCCTCGGCCAGCCCGTCGCCGGTTTGCGCCGACACCAGCATGGCGCGGGGAAACCCCGGCGCATCCCTTTCGCGCGGTCGCAGCAATCTCAATGCGCCGGCATAGTCGGCGCAGGTGCGCGTCGCTTCGTCCTTCAGCGCGCCATCGGCCTTGTTCACCAGAATCAGGTCGGCCATTTCCATGATGCCGCGCTTGACGCCCTGCAGTTCGTCCCCGCCCGCCGGGGCCAGCAACAGGACAAACAGGTCGCTCATCCCGGCCACCGTCGTTTCCGACTGCCCGACGCCAACGGTTTCGATCAGGATCACATCAAAACCCGCCGCCTCGCAGATTGCCGCAGCTTCCCGGGTCCGGCGCGCTACCCCGCCCAGGTGCGTCTGGCTGGGCGAGGGGCGGATGAACGCGTTTGGCGCCCGCGCCAGCCGCTCCATCCGTGTCTTGTCACCCAGAATTGACCCGCCAGTTCTGGTCGACGACGGATCGACCGCCAGAACCGCGACTTTCAGCCCCTGATCCGTCAGCATCATGCCGAAAGCCTCGATAAAGGTCGACTTGCCGACGCCAGGCGTGCCAGACAGGCCGATGCGCAGCGCCGCGCGCCCGGAGCCACGCAGCTTTTCCATCAGATCGGCGGCCGCCAAGCGGTGATCTTCGCGCCGGCTTTCGACCAGGGTTATCGCGCGCGCCAGGGCTCGCCGATCGCCGGCGATGATGCGCTGTGCCAATTGATCCGTATTCATGCGACATCTCTTGCGAAAGCCGGGCACCTTGTCCAGCCTCAATCGGGCTGTCACTCGGCGCCTGCGACTGGCAAAAGAGCCATGGAAACCCCCTGCGGCCTGGCGCATAGTCCCGGTCATGGTTCTGCCCGATCTACCGATATGTGATGTTCTGCCGGCGTTGCTGCGTGCGTTGACGTATGACGGGGTGGCCGTCTTGCAGACCCCACCCGGCGCCGGCAAGACAACGGTTGTTCCGCTTGCCCTGCTTGATGCAGACCTGACCGGCAAGCGTATCATCATGCTGGAGCCGCGCAGGCTTGCGGCGCGCGCCAGCGCCGAACGCATGGCGCGGACGATCGGGGAAAAGGTCGGCGAAACGGTCGGATACCGCATCCGGGGCGAGGCCCGCGTTTCTTCCGCAACACGCATCGAGGTTGTGACCGAAGGAATTCTGACACGGATGGTCCAGGCCGATCCGGCGCTCGCGGGCATCGGGGCGGTCCTGTTCGACGAATTCCACGAGCGGTCGCTCAATGCCGACCTGGGGCTGGCCCTTGTCAACGAGACGCGCCAGGTGCTGCGTGACGACCTGATTGTTCTGGTCATGTCGGCAACCCTTGACGCGGCGCCGGTGGGGCGGATGCTCGCGGCCCCGGTCATTACCTCTTCGGGGCGCGCATTCCCTGTCGAAACACGCTGGCTGGCACGCCCGGTCGACACGTCGCTGCGGACCGAGGCCGCCGTTGCGGAGCTGGTCGAAACCGCCTGGACAGATACCGATGGCGGCATTCTGGTCTTTCTGCCCGGTGAAGGAGAAATCCGCCGGGTGGAGGCGCTGCTTCGAAACCGGTTGCCCCCGAAAACTCAGGTTTTCCCATTGTTCGGCGCAATGGATTTCACGGCGCAAAGGGCCGCTCTCGGCCCATCGGGCAACCAGAGAAAGATCGTTCTGGCAACGGCCATCGCCGAGACATCCCTGACCATCCCGGACATCAGGGTCGTTGTCGACGCGGGGCTTGCGCGGCGGGCACGATTTGACGCCGGTTCGGGGATGTCTCGTTTGGTGACCGAGCGGGTTTCGCTTGCCGAGGCAGACCAGCGGCGGGGCCGCGCCGGCCGGGTTGCGCCGGGTGTGTGTTACCGGCTCTGGACCCGCGCCCAGGAAGGCGGCTTTCCCGGATTTCCGCCAGCAGAGATCGAAGTCGGAGATCTGACCGGACTGGTTCTTGATCTGGCGCTGTGGGGCGCGCGCACAACCGAAGGCATGGCCTTTCTGACCCCGCCGAACCCGGGCGCGTTTTCGGCCGCGCAGTCCTTGCTGCGTGATCTTTCCGCGCTCGATGGCGCCGGTGCGATCACGGATCATGGGAAAACCCTGGCAACCATACCCCTGCACCCCAGGCTTGCCCACATGCTGGTCAACGGCGGCAAGGGCGCCGCATTGCTGGCGGCCCTGCTGGCGGAGCGTGATCCGTTGCGCGCAGCCTCGGTGGACCTTTTGCTGCGCCGCGAAGCGCTGGCCGACCCGACGCGCTTTTCGCAGGTGGACCGGCGTGCCATTTCGCGCATAAGAACCGAAGCCGGGCGGCTCCGGCGGCATGAAAAACCCGAAGGGCCGACCAGCTGGTCCGCCTTGACCGCGCTGGCCTATCCTGACCGGATCGGCATGCGCCGCCAGGGCGAAGCGCCGCGTTGGTTGCTTTCCGGCGGAACCGGGGCCGTCATGGATGCCAGCGACCCGCTTGCGCGCGCGAAATTTCTCGTGGTGACCAATCTGGATGGCAACCGGCGTGACGCGAAGATCCGGCAGGCGATCGAAATTTCCGAAGCGGAACTTCGGACGGTTCTTGCCGACCAGATCACGTCTGAAAAGGTCTGTCACTGGTCAAGACGCGCGCGCCGTGTCGTGGCGCGCCAGGTTGAAAAACTGGGCGCGCTCACGCTTTCCGAGCGCGTCTGGAATGATGCACCCGGCGATCTTCTGGCGCAGGCGGCGCTTGCGGGCATTCGCGAAATCGGCCTGCCAATGAGCAATTCGGACCTTGCATTTGCCTCACGGGTTGAGCGGCTGCGCCAGGCTCACCCGGATTTGCCGGACATGTCGCAAAGCGCCCTGCTGGACAGTCTGGAAGACTGGCTGCTGCCGCACCTCGGGCCAATCCGAACCGAGACCGACATTCGGGCCATGGACATTTCCGGCCCCCTGCGCGCCCGGCTGGATTGGCAGCAGAGCCAGACGGTCGACCGGTTGTCGCCAACGCATTTCACCACGCCCACGGGCCGAAAGGTCGTTATTGACTATACCGGTGCAGCACCCGAGATCTCGGTGCGCCTGCAGGAAATGTTTGGCGAGACGACTCACCCGTCAATCGCCGGCATACCGTTGCGCATCACGTTGCTGTCGCCCGCCAACCGGCCGCTTCAGACCACGACCGACCTGCCGGGTTTCTGGGCCAGTTCCTATGCCGACGTGCGCAAGGACATGCGCGGGCGCTATCCAAAGCACCCCTGGCCAGAAGATCCGACGCAGGCAACGCCGACGGTGCGGGCGAAACCCCGAAAACGCTGACCCGGCAGGCGCAGGTTCAGCCGGCAGCCCAGGGGCCGTGCTGGTTGACGCGACCGTCGGTCCGTTCGAACCCGTGCGCCCCGAAAAAGTCTCGTTGTGCCTGGATCAGATTGGCGGTGCCACGCTCTGACGTGATGGC
>Ga0256839_1003542_pt1 | contig 16035 bp, 12 predicted proteins | sample 354166metaG_FD_185968 | JGI IMG/M metagenome (GOLD analysis project Ga0256839, IMG submission 185968) | Hydrothermal vent microbial communities from Mid Atlantic Ridge, Atlantic Ocean - 354-166 | ecosystem: Environmental > Aquatic > Marine > Hydrothermal vents | place: Atlantic Ocean: Mid... | reverse complement strand
CGGGTGCGCAGCCTGGTGCTGGTCAACACTTTCGCGCGCCTGCGGCCCCAAGGAGTGCGCGGCCTTCTCTACTTCCCCGTGCGCATGGCCCTGCTGTACACCTTGGGCCTCGAAACTCAGGCGCGCCTGGTGGCCAAGCGCATCTTCCCCCATCCCCACCAGGAGGCGCTGCGCGCACAACTTCGCCATCGCATTGCCCAGACCGAGCCCCGCGCCTACCGCGCCGCCATGTGGGCGTTGGCCCGCTTCAACGTGGAGGACCGGCTGGGCGATGTCCGGGCTCCCACCCTGGTCATCACGGGCGACGAGGACACCACAGTTCCCCCGGCCACTCAACGCCTGCTGGCGGAGCGCATCCCCGGCGCGCAGCAGGTCACCATTCCAGGCGCAGGCCACGCAGTCATCCTCGACAGCCCCGCGGCCTTCAACGCGGCGCTGCTCTCCTTCTTGGGCGACCTGACGGGATGAGCGAGACACGTCAGCCCCGTCCAAGTCCGACGGTTCCCACTTACCCTTTGATCGAGCCCGCCAGCAAGCCCCGCACGAAGTAGCGCTGGAGCGCGAAGAAGACGGTCAACGGCAGGATCATGGAAACAAAGGCGCCAGCGGTGAGCAGATGCCACTCGGTGCCGAAAGTGCCCAACATGCCCAACAGGCGCTGGGTGAGCACTTGAACCTCCGGCGAAGCCCCGAGAAAGACCAGGGCCACCAGCAGGTCGTTCCACACCCACAGGAACTGGAAGATGGCGAAGGAGGCTAAAGCTGGCATCGAAAGGGGCAGGACCAGGCGCGTGAAGACGGTGAAGTGAGAGGCGCCGTCTATGAAGGCGGACTCCAGGAGATCCCTGGGCAGGGCGCTGATGGCGTTGTACAACAGATAGATGGCCAAAGGCAGGCCGAAGCCGGTGTGGGCCAGCCAGATGCCCAAGAAGGTGCCGCTCAGGTTCAGGCGCACGTAGTCCTTCAGAATGGGAATGAGGGCAATCTGCAGGGGAACCACCAGCAAGGCCACCACGCCGATGAAGAAGAAACGCCGTCCGGGAAAGCGAAGCCAGGCGAAACCGTAGGCCGCGAAAGCGGCAATGAGAATGGGTATGACTGTGGCAGGCACGGTCACCGTGAGGCTGTTGAGCACGGCCGTGCCCAAGTTGATGTTCTCCTGGCCGCGCTTGGCCAACTCCTGGAGACGGGGATCGTCGCCCACCATGCCCAAGACGATGCGGTAGTTGTCCAATGTGAGGTTGGCCTGTGCGGGGTTCTTGAGGACCGTCCACCACCCCGTTCTGGTCACCTCATCGCCGGGACGAAAGGAGCTGATGAGCAGGCCGAGAGTCGGAATGGTCCACAGGGCGGCGATGAGCATCAGAGTGCCGTACACCACAACAGTGCCCGCCCACGTTCTACGCACACTCATCGGAAAGCCTCCGTCCGTTGGGCAAACTGGCGCAGGTTGTACCACATCACTGGGATGACGGCCACCAGCAGGACGATGGCGATGGCCGCCCCGCGGCCGTAGTGAAAGGCGCGGAACATCTGGTTGTACTGCTCATTGGCAATTACTTGGGTGCCGAAGTTGCCACCCGTCACGGTCTGAACGATGTCGAAGATCTTGAGGGTGAAGAGGACGATAGTGGTCGCCACGGTAAGAATTGTGCCCCGAATGGTGGGCAGAATGATGCGGAAGAAGATCTGCACTTCGTCGGCGCCGTCGATCCGGCCTGCTTCCAACAGCTCCCTGGGAATGGCCTTGATAGCCGCCGAGATGATCACCATGGCGTACCCTGTCTGAAGCCAGATGAGAATGACAATCAGGAGCAATGTGTTCCACGGCTGCATCAGGAGCCAAGCCCTTGGCTGTCCGCCCAAGGCGGTCACCACGGCGTTCAACAGGCCGATCTGCTCGGCGCCCGGCGGACGGAATTCGTACACGAACTTCCAAATGACCGACGCCCCCACCATGGAAATGGCCATGGGCATGAAGATGAGCGCCTTGATGAACGTCTCGAAGAGGGGGTGCGTGCGGTCGGCCAGCACGGCGATGAGCAGGCCAAATCCTACGCTGAAGCCGGTGCCAATGACCAGCCACAACAGGTTGTTGCGGAACGACTCCAACATGGCGTCGCTCGTGAAGGCGTACACGTAGTTCTCGAGGCCCACGAACTGCTCGCCCCGCGCGTCCAGCAGGCTGGCGTAGAATGTCCGCACAGTGGGCAGGGCCAAATACCAAGCCAGGATCACCAGGGCAGGGCCGACGAAGAGGAAGGGAGTCAACCGGGTCCTCCACCGGACCGGGAGTTGCTCGATGACCATGTTGGCCAGGAAGAAGAGGGCCATCACCCCGCCCACGCCCCAGACGATGGCTACCCCGGCGGTGATCCAGTGAGGAGCCCGCGTGTCGCGTAGGAAGATGAAGACGCGCCAGAGGACCACAAAGGTGATCGTGGGCACGAACAGGGAAACGAGCAGACGGCCCACGGCTGTCGTCAGCCACCGGAAGGCTCCGGCCGGCTCTCCTGGTGTTCCGACACGTTGCATGAGCGCTCTCCCCAGAGTGAACAGGCGTGAGCAGGGTGAGGGCGGAGCACTCCCCACAGCTCACCCTGCTCACGCGGCCGTCGAGTGAAACTTGGCGGGCTATTGAGTGGGCAACGTCGCGTCGATGTCGGCCAGCACTTGGTCAAGAGTGCGGTTGCCGCTCACCCAATCGGTGATGCCCTTCCAGAAGGCCAGGTTCACGGCCGAGTCCATGTTGTCCGAGCCGTCGAAGCGGGCGCCGGTGGCGCCGGTGATGGCCTCGGCCATGGTGCGCTCCAGCTTCGTCGGATACCAGGTGAGATCTTGCCCCTTGTGGGGGAACAACGAGCCGCCCAGCTTTGCCCACGGCTCGACGGAGTCCACGGTTCCCAGGAACTCGATGAACTTGCGCACTTCGGGGCGATCCTTGCCCTGGAAGACCACGTATTGGTCGCCACCCACTTCTAAGGTGAAGGGCAGGGAGTCGTCGATGGGGGGCATCATGAAGACGCCCACTTGGTTGTCCAAGTCCGCCTGCACTTCCTCGGGGAAGAAATTGGTGACGAAGCTGCCCTGCATGTGGAGCCAGCACTTGGGCGGATCGTCGAACAGCCAGGCAGCGGGCTCCCGGAAGTTGGTGAGGGCAATGGTCTGCGGACCGCCGTAGACCAGCTCGGGGTCCATCCAGATGCCCTCCAGAATCTGCCAGGCGTTCTTGACCTCGGGCGAACTGAACTTGAGCTCGTGAGCCACCCACTGGTCGTAGACCTCGACGGGCTGGGTGCGCAGCATGATGTTCTCGATCCAATCGGTGCCCTTCCAGCCCGTGGCGGCTCCTGACTCGATGCCGTCACACCAGGGGGCGATGCCGGTCTGCTTCATCTCCTCGGTGAGGGCCATCAGCTCCTCCCACGTGGTGGGCACCTCAAAGCCGGCGGCCTCGAAGGCGGGCTTGTTGTACCATATCCAGCCCTTGGCGTTCACCCGGTGGAACATGCCGTAGGGCACGCCGTCCACCGAGGAGAGTTCCTTCCAGGCCGGCGCGTAGTTCTGGTCGTAGATGGCCAACGCCTCGTCCCAGAGGGGGACCAACTTGCCCTCCCGGGCGAATTTTGCCACGGCGCCCGGCTGGGGGAAGGCGGCGATGTCGGGCGGGTCGCCCGCCTCCACGCGCACGGTGATGAGCGTCTCGAACTCGGCCGTTCCCGAGTAGATGACGTCGATGCCCGGGTTCTGTTCCTCGAAGACGGCAATCACCTCGTTAAACGCCGTTTCCTCCGGGCCACGGAAGGGGCCCAGGATGAAGACTTTGCCGATGTCCTCGCCCGCCTCCACGGGCTCGGGCGTGGCCGTGACCACCACCTGCCTCTCAATGACTTGGGGAGTGGGCGTGGCTCCCCCACAGGCTGCCAGCACAAGCGCGCCGAAGAGCACGGCGAACATGAGCACAAAGCGCCGGTTTTGCATCGTTCTCCTCTCTTTCTCCTCCCAACGGGGGACACGTTTGAAACCGATAGGCCGCCTCGCACCCCAGGACACTCACGGCCACGGCCGAGCACAGCACGAGGCGACCGTGCCGTGTGGTTCCCAGGGGGCTCCCACCAGAGACACATGCTCTCCTTCCCGAAGCTCCACCTCCTTTCTGCACTCAACACGTGCCGATTCCCGATGTGGTTGGGGAACGAACTATCCTGCCGTCGTCCGGCGGACAACCAACTCCACGGGGAGCTCGACGTGCTGAGGGGGCTGTTCAGGGTCGTCAATGCGTTTGAGCAGGAGCTCGACCCCCAGCGTGCCGCTCTCGAAGAAGGGTTGGCGGACGGTGCTGAGTTCCAAGTACTCGGCCACTTCGATGTCGTCGTAGCCGATGACGGCCACATCCTCGGGTGTGCGCAGGCCGCGCTCGCGCAGCGCCTCCAGCACGCCGAGGGCTTGGGTGTCACTGGCGGCGAAGATGGCCGTGGGCGGATCGTTCAGGTCCAACAGGCGGTGGGTGAGGGCGCGGGCTTGGGCACGGCCATGTTCTCCCTGCTGGTGGTATTCCGGCCGGAAGGGAAGCCCGTAATCGGCCAACGCCCGGCGGTATCCCCGGTACCGGTCACGGCTGGAGGTGAAGTTGAAGGGGTTGACCAGCGGGTCACTCACGTAGGCGATGCGGCGGTGGCCCAGCTCGATCAGGTGTTGGGTGGCCATGTAGCCTCCGGCCACGTCGTCCACCACCACACGGCTGAGGGCCGGATGATAGGCGTCCACGAGGACCACAGGCACGCCGGCCTCTTTCCACCGGGCCACGTCCTCGTCGCCGGGGGAAAGGGAAATGATGAGCACGCCGTCCACCTTGTGGCCAAGGGGGACTTCGTGGAAACAGGCGTCCCGCTTGTCCGTGGTCTCCACGTTGTAGACGATGAGGTCGTACTCGCTCTCGGCAACGGTGGCCTCGATCCCGCGCAGCCGTTCGACAAAGGCGGGGCGGGTAAAAAAGGGGGCGATGACGGCGATGGTGAGGGTCTTGCGCAGCGAGAGGCGCTGGGCAATGGGGCTCGGGCGGTAGTTCAGCTCCTCAATGGCCGCCAGGACGCGCCGGCGAGTCTCCTCCCGCACGTGGGGGCTGCCGTTGAGCACCCGTGACACGGTGCCGATGCCCACACCGGCGCGTTTGGCCACGTCGTAGATCGTGACGCCCACAGAGCCTCTCCGAAACACACATGGGGAATGAACGCCCTTTGTCCGGCACGAAGGCATGGAAGCGCTTCCATTATATCAAGGGGGGAGGAGTTTGTCAACAGCAAAAGTGGGCTCAAAAAAGCTTCCGTGGTCTCACAAGAAAAACCGCCGGTCCCTTGGGGGGACCGGCGGGGCGAAAGCTCTGGCGATGGTGGAGAGAGGCGCTCAGGCGTGTCCGTCCTCTTGGACCATTTCCTTGATGGTCTCCACCACCTCCGGGTTGGCCAAGGTGGTCACATCACCCACGTCGGCTTGATTGGAGATGGAGGCCAGCACGCGCCGCATGATCTTGCCGGAGCGCGTCTTGGGCAAGTCGGGGACGATGTAGACGTGCTTGGGCCGGGCAATTTTGCCGATGATCTCTTCGACGGCCTTGACCACCTTGCGCTCGATCTCCTCACTGGGCTCGTAGCCGGGCTTCAGGGAGACGTAGACATCGGGCACGCGCCCCTTGAGCTCGTCCACGCGGGGCACCACGGCCGCCTCGGCCACTTCCTCGACGGTGAGCACGGCCGATTCCAGCTCCTTGGTGCCCAAGCGGTGGCCGGCCACGTTGATCACATCATCCACGCGGCCCAGAATGCGGAAGTAGCCGTCGGCCGCTTGGGTGGCCGCGTCGCCGGCGAAGTAGGGCCAATCGCGCCAGTCCTTGCTGTTGGGGTCCTTGTTGTACTTGGCGTAGTAGGTCTGGATGAAGCGCTCGGGGTCTCCCCAGATGCCCTGGGTAATGCCGGGCCACGGGTTGCGGATGACCAGGTTGCCGGCCTTGCCGGCGCCGGGCGGAATTTCGTTCCCTTCCTCGTCTAAAATCACCGCGTAGATGCCCGGCATGGCGGGCCCGGCGCTGCCCGGCTTCATGGGATCAATGGCGGGGATAGTGGTGCAGAGGAAGCCCCCCGTTTCGGTCTGCCACCAAGTGTCCACGATGACGGCTTTCCCCTTGCCGACGACATGGTAGTACCACCGCCAGACCTCGGGCTCTATGGGTTCGCCCACGGTGGTCATGTGCTTGAAGCGGTGGTTGTAGTGCAGGGGGCCTTCGGGGTCGGCCTTGCGCAACATGCGGATGGCCGTGGGCGACGTGTGGAAGATGTTGACGTTGAGCTGTTCGGCGATGCGCCACGGCCTGCCGGCGTCGGGGTAGGTGGGCACTCCTTCGTAGATGACGCTGGTGGCCGCCACGGCCAAGGGGCCGTAGACAATGTAGGAGTGGCCGGTAATCCAGCCGATGTCGGCCATGCACCAGTAGACATCCTCGGGGTGGATGTCCTGAATCATTTTGGAAGTCCACGCCACGTAGGCCATGTAGCCGCCGGTGCTGTGCTGCTGCCCCTTGGGCTTGCCGGTGGTGCCGCTGGTGTACATGAGGAAGAGGGGCGCTTCGGCCGGCATCTTGACCGGTTCGACGCGGGCACCGCGGTGCTTTTTCAGCAGCTCGTCCATGAAGAGGTCTCGCCCTTCGACCATGGCGGCGCTGGAATGGTACTGCTTGGGATAGCGCCGCCAGACCAACACCTGCTCGACCTCGTGGCCCTGCTCGGCGGCGAGCTGCACGGCCTCATCGGCCTTGACCTTGTGGTCCAGCAGGGTGCCATTGCGCCAGTAGCTGTCCATCGTCACCAGCACGCGGCTGCCCGAGTCCACGATCCGGTCGGCACAGGCTTGGCCGCTGAAGCCGGCGAAGACCACCGAGTGGATGATGCCCAAGCGAGCACAGGCCAGCATGGTGATGGGCAGCTCGAGCACCATGGGCATGTGAATGGTCACCCGGTCGCCCGTCTTGAGTCCCAAATCCTGGAGAACGGCGGCCACTTCGTTGACCCGCACGTAGAGCTCCTGGTAGGTGAGGGCCACGTGGGCCTCGTCCTCGGGCTCGGGCACGAAGATGAAGGCCGCCTTGTTGCGGTGCTGCTCCAAGTGACGGTCCACACAGTTGTAACAGGCGTTGAGCTTGCCGCCCACGAACCACTTCCAGAAGGGCGGGTTGCTCGTGTCCAGCGTGGTGTGCCAGTACTGATACCAGTCGAGCAGGTCAGCGTACTCCTTGAAGCAGTCGGGGAAATGTTCTTCGCTGAACCGCTCGCGGATGGTGGGGTCGGTCATGTTGGCCTGGGCGATGAATTCCATAGGAGGATAGTAATATTCCTCCTCCCCCCAGTGTACGGCCACCTCGGCTTCGGTGACTTCTGTGCGGTCCTTCTCTTCCGCCATGAGGTTGCCTCCTTTCTTGAATTTCACGGCCTCTCTCACCTGTTTACGGCAGGGTGTAGATACCGGGGGAAAAGGCGCTGTTCGGCCTCCGATGGTGTGGGCTGTGAACGAGCGTTGGGGGAGCCGGGGAAACACCCTCTTGGAGGCAGACGGGAAATCAGGCAGACGGGAAATCCTCCGTCGCCCGGCCACACCTCCTGCTCGACACACGTCGAACACACAGCTCCGACAACGCTCGGGCCGCAAGCGCTGTGGGCACATGGTAGGATGGCACGGCTTACGGGTCTCAGGGAGCAAACCGACGGAAAAGTGCGGTGAGCCAGGGTATTCCTATCATACAGGATTCCCAAAAGGGGGAACAATACTCGAACGGGTAGACCGACGAACACACAAACGAGGGGGAGATGCCCACCTCTTCGGGTAGGGGCTCGAGGCCGGGGCTTGGTTTGCCATCTTGTGCGTTCCTGTTTACAATGGGGCGCGTCTTTTTTCCAAAGCAAAGCCCCCATACGTCCACCACAACGCAGCATGAGGGAATGTGCCCATTCGGCGTTTGCGCAGAAGCGGGTTGGGGTCAACGCCGTGTGGGTTTGTCCTGTCGGTGCCGGTCGGAACATAGCCGGTCACGGCAAGTTCGGCGTCACAAGGGAGAGGGAAAGGGCGTATTTGGAAGAAAAGCGTGGACTTATCGATGTGAGAGGTGACGTATGGGTTTCAGGAGCAGGAAGAAACGCAAGGGCAGGGGCAAAGGCAAGCCATCCCCCGACATCGAGTACCAGGTGAGCTACCTGGTGCGCTCCAAGGACGAGAAGGGCATGATCGCCATGCGCGACCGTCCTCCCAAGGTGGGCGAGGTGGTCACCATTCGGGGCAAGAAGTACCGCATTGTGGAAGTCGAGACGCTCATCCTGCCCCTGAGCCGCTTCGCCTATTACCACGCGCTCTGTGAACCGGTGTGACCGCCGGAAGAGAGCCGGCGCGGCTGTGACGGTCTCCCGGGTCCCGGGCATCATCACCGGCCGAGCCGTCACGGCTGCGGCAGGATCGAGGAGGGCGCAGCAATCGCCGGGCGGAGAGGAGCATTGCCATGCACCACGTCGAACTCCTCGCCATAGGCAACGAATTGCTCTTGGGGCTCACCGAGGAGCGCAACATCTCCTGGCTCTGCCGCACCCTCACGCGCGCCGGCGCCCTCGTCGAACAGGCCACCATCGTGGGCGACGTGGCCGAGGACATTCAGGCTGCTGTGCGCGGTGCCATCCTGCGCCGGGCCGGGCTCATCGTCACCTGCGGGGGATTAGGCCCCACCGACGACGACCAGACGGTGGCCATCCTCGCCCGCGCTCTCAACCGCCCCCTCGAGGAGAACGAACGTGCCCTGGCCTTGGTCCAGCAGCGTTTCCGCGAGCTGTACGAGGCCGGCGACGTGGATTCCCCGGCGTTGACCCCCGAGCGGCGCAAGATGGCCCGGCTACCGGCCGGTGCCGAGCCCCTGCCCAACGCTGTGGGCACCGCACCTGGCCTCCTCCTCAATATCGGCGACCGCACGTGGGTGTGCGCTCTGCCGGGCCCACCCCGAGAGCTTCAGCCCATGGTCGAGCGCGCCCTGTTGCCGCGCCTTGGGGAGCTTGTGCCCCTGGCCGCCTTCCGCGAACGTCACTACCGCGCCCACTGCCCGGACGAGTCGGTCCTAGCCCCCTTGCTCCGCGAAGTGGCAGCTCAGCACCGGGACGTGTACGTCAAATCCCGCGCGGCCGCCTACCGGGCCGACGTCACCTTCCGGCTGCTCCTCGCCACCCGTGCCCCCACGCCCGCCGAAGCGGAAGCCCGCTTGGACGCCGCCGAACAGAGCCTGCACGAGGTGCTGCGCCGGGCCGGCATCCGGCTCGAAGCGACGTCCGGCAACGACGAAGAAGGCCCCGCATCTCCGTGAAAGCGAGAAACACCAAAAAACCCCCGCGCCTCTCGGGCCACGGGGGTCTCCTGCCAGCGGCCGACGATGAACCGTGGGCTCATCTTCCCATCACGGCCGCGCCGACACCGAAGATCACGGCCACGATCATCGCCCCGATGATGTAGACGATGAACCCCACAACCACCGTGAGAATGGCCTTGACCGTGTCGAAATCGAGGGCCTGGCGCACGGCCACGACCATGGCCACCAGGGCCCAAATAGCTCCGACGAGGCCGGCCAGCGCGCCCAAGCACGGTATGAACGAGAACGCCCCCAGGATGTTGGGCGTGTAGGCGTAGCCGAGCGTGCGAATCAGCTCACCGTAATCGGCCGTCCCCCCGAAGAGCTGCGTGCCGATGAAATAGGTGAGCCACGCCCAGATGAAGAAGCCGATCAGGCTCCACACACCGCTGAAAATGGCAGCCCCCACTGTCATCGGCCCGAAGAGACTGGCGATGATTGAGCCAATGGTGTTGAGCACGGCGATCACCACCACGACGGTGATGGCCTCTTGGGTAAGGGCCGGATTGGCCTCCACTTCCTCGAACAGCTCGATGTCAAGACGTGCTGCCCGGATCATCCGTTCGACCATGCTTGCACCTCCTCGGGTTTACGGGGTTTCACACAGCCAGCCTCATCACATGCTCCACACATCGTCCTATACGTCATTGTATCAAACAGTGATGCACAACGTCAATTCCCAAACCCGAACGACATGGTGTGAGCCAGCATCGGGGAAACCACAATTCCACCGATTTGACAACATAGTGGGGCCGAGTATACTTTCGTCCGCGTTGGAGCCGGTTAGGTCTTCGGATGTACAATTGAAGAGGGAGTAGAGGCACAAGGAAAAAGCACCCCGAAGGGGGTTGCTTTTATGTAGAGGGGGGTGAAAGCGAAGACCGGCGCCTCTCCGTCAAGGCAACACGAGGCAGAGGTCAACGCGGAGAACGGGTGGCCCAACCCACACCGGCAATCAGCCTGTCCCCGTGGCGAGGGCCACGCCGACTTCTCCCCCTCGGCCGTTTGTGCCTGGGTGTGCCCCTGGGGGCACGAGCTAACTCATTTTCAGAAAGGGGGGCTCGCTATGGAGAAGATGCACGCTTCTCTGGGGGAACTTCTGGGGACGGCCGAGCGGATCGTCCTAGGCAAACATTTAATCGTCGAACTCTGGACCCACAACCCACAGGTGCTCGACGACCCCGCTTTCCTGCGCGACACCTTGTTGGCCGCCGCACGCCGAGGCAACCTCAACGTGATCAACATCGCCATGCACGAGTTCGCCCCTCACGGCGTCACCGGTGTCGTGCTCCTGGCTGAATCCCACCTCTCCATCCACACGTGGCCCGAACACGGGTATGCTGCCATCGATGTCTTCACATGTGGGGGCAACCCGTGGGCCGTCATCGATGAGCTCAAGGAGCGATTGGATGTCCAGCGCATTGAAGTTCGAGAACTGGATCGCGGCATCCTGGGATAAATCGGAGCCCGGCATTCACCTGCTCTACGGCATCACCGAGTGGATCCACCGCCGGCGCTCCCCCTACCAGGAGATCGTGATCGCCCGCGTGGAGGCGTTCGGGTTGGGCCTCTTCCTCGATGCCGTGGTCCAATTGCTCGAGGCCGACGAGTTCGTCTACCACGAGCACCTGGTCCTGCCGGCGCTGCTCTACCACCCTGCCCCCCGCCGTGTCTTGATCCTCGGCGGGGGCGACGGCTTGGCCCTGCGGGAGGTGTTGCGGGACCCACGAGTGGAATCCGCCGTGATGGTGGAGCTGGACGGCCACGTGGTGGAGGTGTGCCAGGAGCACTTGGCCCCTCTACACCGGGGCAGCTTTGCCGACCCCAGGGCCCAAATCATTATCGGCGACGCGCGCGACTATCTGGCCGAAGTGCCCCAACGTTTCGACGTGGTCATCGTGGACCTGGTGGACCCCTACGGGGCCGAGGGCATGGCCCTGTACGAGGAGATCATCAACAGCGTGCGCCGCGTGTTGGCCCCTGGGGGCATTGTGAGCACCCACGGCGAGGGGGTCGATCCGCCCCACCACCTGGCCCTGCGGGTGTGTGCTCTCCTCCACGGCCACTTCGCCCACGTTGTGCTCCACCGCCAATGTGTCTCCACCTTCTCGGGGGAGTGGGGGTTCATCATGGCCTCGGACAGCGTGGACTTCTGGCAGGTGCCCACAGAGGTGCTCCTCTCGAGGGCCACTGCCCTGCGCGGCGATCTCCGCGCCCTCATCCCGGAGCGCTTCCCCGTGGCGTTCCGCCTGCCGGCCTACCTCGATGAGATGCTGGCGCACTTCCTGCGCACGGGGGAGATCGTGCTCGACGAGCCGGCACGGGGGGCGGAGTGGATCGGGAGTGCGGCCGGCTGAGGAGCGCCCGTCACGCCGAGTCGCCCAAGGCGGCCACCTTGGCGGCCGTGCGTTCCAGCCGTTCCAGCCAACAGGCCGCGTAGGGTCGCCACGCCGGGAACTGCTCTCCAACGGCTTGGTAGGCCTGAGCAGCCTCGTCCAAGAGCCGGCCGAGGCCCTGGAGGACATGAGCAACCTCATCGTACTGGCCGGCCAGGCGAAGCAGCGTCATGAGCATGGCCCTGCGGTCGGCCAGCACGGGCGGCAGCTCCACGTGGCGTGAAAGGCGCCCCAGGTCCTCGCGCGTGATGAAGAGCCCGGCCTCGCGCGGCGTGAGGAGGGTGCGCACGAACTCGTGCAGGCCGCCCTCATGGGAGGCGCCGTTGGCCGGCTCCGGCAGGCCGCGGGCTTCGTAGCGGGGCGGAGGTGGCAACAGGGGCAGGCGCACAGGTGCCTTCACTCCCTCCAGGAGGACGAGCACGGCCCCCAGCGTTTCGTCGGCCAAGGTGGCGTACACGGGGTCAGGGGCGAGGCGCTTCACGGCCAACACGAGGGGCGGCAGCCAGAAGGCCAGGTGCTCGCGCACCAAGTCGCCGGCCTCTCCGTGTCGGCCGGCGGCCAGCAGGTCGGCCAGGAGCCAGAGCTCCAGCCCCACGTGGTCGGCCGCGCCCACGCGCACGCCGTCCGGCGGGGTCCACCCCACGCGGCGGTAGAACGCCTGCACGCGCGCCGTGGCCGGCGCCATCAGCATGGCCGATGGGTCGAGGAAGACGCTCTCGTAGGGCGGCACCCCGAAGCCGAAGAGCCGCTGATAATCCACGGCCAACTCGGTGAGCCGCTCCTCGGTCGGCTCACCCACGGCCTCGGCCAAGGCGGGCAGGCCGGCCAGCCGCGTCAGGGCGTCGGCGCGCACTTCCTCCAGCCACGTCCACGCCAACGCCCGCAGGCGGCCGGCCGGCTCGTCGGGCTCATATGCTCCGCTCACGATTTCTCCTCGGGCAGCTTGTACGCCGCCGGCGTGGGCCGGAAGGGACGCAGGAGCCAGTAGGGCCGGCGCGTGCCGTCCGGCGAGTGGGTGTCGGCCGGCCGGGTCATTTTGAGCCACTCGCGGTAGACTTGGTGGGCCAAGTCCGTGTCCACGAACACGTCGCCATAGCGGTCGCCCGGATGAGCTCGCTCCACCTGCACCTTCTGGTGCCAACAGTGCATTCCGCTGATGGGGTCCGGGTGGACCGGGAAGGTGAGATTTTGGTGAACCCCCACGTCGGTCCACCAGATGCGCTTGGAGTCGGGGTCGTCGCTCTCGAAGGGGCCCACCCCGGCCTTTTGGCGCATCTGCCATTGCCCTTCGCCCGTGCGCCGGAGGTCCACCAGGGCCGATGACCAGCGCTCCATGCCCGTCTCGTGGAGGCGCCAGCGCCCCATGTGGTGGGAGCAGGCCACCACACCGGGGCGGATGCCCTCCGTGACCCAGCATTTGACCACGAAGTAGCCGATCTCCGTGGTCACGCGCACCAAGTCGTTCGTCCTGACCCCGAGGCGCGCGGCGTCCTCCGGGTGAATCCAGAGGGGGTTCTTGTGGCTGATCTCGTAGAGCCACTTGGCGTTGCCCGAGCGGGTGTGGATCAGCGTCGGCAGCCGGAAGGTGGGGATGAGGACGAACTCCCCGCGCTCGCGGTTGACCTTCTCGGGCGCCACGTGGCTCTTGATGTAAGTGGGGACGGCGTACTCGGGCCAGCCCCACTCGACGAGCGTGCGGGAGTAGAACTCCAGCTTGCGCGAGGGCGTGTCGAAGCCGCGCAGCACCCGGTCGCCCACCTTGATGCCCACGGGCTTGCCCCGCTCGTCGCCGGGGAAGGCGGGATGGGGTGTCATGTGGAGCGGCTTGGGCGCTTCCACACGGCTGTAGACGATGCCCGTCTCCTCGTCCACGGTGGCGTCGGCCAGCAGCGCCGGGTCCACCTCGCGGTACGGGGGCGCCTCTACGCCTTGGCGGATCTCGAAGGCGCCATACTTGCGCATGTACTCCATGGGCGTGAGTCCCTCTTGAGCGGCAGCCTCGGGCAGCCCCGGCACCGTGTTCTCGAACATCCAGCGGAAGTACTCCTCCACAGTGATCTTCTCGCCCGGCCGGTAGGGCGACTCGAAGTACTGGCGGATGCCGAGGGAGCCGTCGGGGTCGATGCGCCAGGAGAGCTCGATCCAGAACTCCGTCTCCTCCCAGACTTCGCCCGGGTTGGCCTCGTAGGTGAATTGGACCGGCCGGCCCATCCGCTCCATGGCCACCCGTCGCACCGGCTGCCGGAAGGCGATCCAGCGTCCGCCGTGGGTTTCGTAGCTCACCAGGTCGTGGCGCTCGGGCGCGTGGCCCATGGGCAACACGTAGTCGGCGAACCAGGCCGTCTCGCTCCACGTGGGGGTCAAGCAGACGTGCAGGCCCACCTTTTCCTCGTCGGTGAGCACTTCGAGCCACGTCATGCCGTCGGGGTTCGTCCAGATGGGGTTGTACACGCGCGTGAAGTAGACATCCAGGCGGCCCCGCCCTTCCTTGAGGAAGTGGGGCAACAGGTAGCTCATCTCGAAGAAGGCCAGCGGATACTCGCGGGGCCACGTGAGCTCGTTCCAGCGGTCCGGGTGGGGGGCCAGCTTGTGCGGGCGTGGCACCCACTTGTCCCACGCGTTGGCCGACGTGCCCCCCTCAACGCCGATGGAACCGGTGAGCACGTTGAGGAACCAGAGACAGCGGGCCACCTGCCAGCCGCCCAAGTTCCCGGCCGCGGCGCTGCGCCAGATGTGGGTGGCCAGCCGGCCCTCGCAGTCGGCCACATATTCGGCCACGCGCCGGATGGTGTCGGCGTCCACGCCGCTTTCCTGGGCGGCGTACTCGAAGGTGTAGCGGCCGTAGAGCTCCCTCAACTTCTCCTCAAAGGTCTCGAAGGTGCGCGGGGCCTCGGGGTGTTCGTGTTTCAAGTACTCCTCCCAGTTGACCCACGTGCGCACGTACTCCCGGTTGTAACGCCCTGTTTGGATCAAGTAGTTGGCAATGGACAACAGAATGGCCGCCTCGGTGCCCGGCCACGGGGAGAGCCACTCGTCAGCCAAGCTGGCCGTGTTGGAGAGGCGCGTGTCCAACACGATGAGCTTGGCCCCCTTCATCTTGCCCTCCATGATGCGCTGGGCGTGGGGGTTGAAGTAGTGCCCCGTTTCCAGGTGGGAGCTGACCAGCAGGATCACCCGCGCGTTGGCGTGGTCGGGCGAGGGGCGGTCGAAGCCCATCCAGAAGGCCAGCCCGGCCCGTGCGCCGGACGAGCAGACGTTCGTGTGGCTGTTGTGGCTGTCCACGCCCCAGGCGAAGAGGATCCACTCCATGACGCCCTCGTGGCCGGGGCGCCCCACGTGGTACATGACCTCGTTGTGGCGCCCCTCCTCGAAGGCCCTGCGAATGCGCGCGGCCAAGTCGTCCAGCACCTCGTCCCACGTGACGCGCACCCACTTGCCCTCGCCCCGCTTGCCCACACGTTTGAGCGGGTAGAGGATGCGCTCCGGGTCGTAGACCTGGTTGTGCGTGGCCGGCCCCTTGGCACAGTTGCGGCCCCGGCTGCCGGGGTGGAGCGGGTTCCCCTCGAACTTCTGGATCTCCAACGTCTCCCTGTCCACGTAGGCCAAGAGGCCGCAGCCGCTCTCACAGTTGAAGCAGACCGTGGGGATCAGGGTGTAGCTCCTGAGCTTGCGTTCCGGCCACGCACGGGGGTCGTATTCGGCCCAATGGTCCCACCGGTCCGGCGGCGGGTAATCGGTCAACCCCTCGGGTACGGCCCTGGAAACAGCTCCTGGGACGGCACGTGTTGTGGATGTCATGGGTGTACCGCTCCTCATATGTATCCAATGTGTCCAAGGAACCTGCTTGCACCGTCACATCATGAGCCGCCATCTCATCAGGAGTTGGGAATCTCCTGTGGCGCCATCACGAAGGCGTGCTCGAACAGGTAGAGCCCCACAATGGCGGCCAGGGCAGCCAGCCCCATGAGGGCGAGGGTCACCCCGCCGCCCAGCATGGCCAACAGGGCCAAGGCGAGCGCGAGCCCGTGGCCCACGCCGACAGCCCCCCACCAGAAGTGGCGGCGGTATTTGCCGGCACGAATCTGGTGGGCAGCGCGCGCTGCCACTTCGGAGGCGTGGGGCATCCCGAACTCACCGAAAAGGGTGACGAAGAGATCGGCGACCAAGGCCAGCACGAAGGTCCACGCCAGGGCGGTCACCATGCGCACCGGCATG
>Ga0256839_1003541_pt1 | contig 16037 bp, 10 predicted proteins | sample 354166metaG_FD_185968 | JGI IMG/M metagenome (GOLD analysis project Ga0256839, IMG submission 185968) | Hydrothermal vent microbial communities from Mid Atlantic Ridge, Atlantic Ocean - 354-166 | ecosystem: Environmental > Aquatic > Marine > Hydrothermal vents | place: Atlantic Ocean: Mid... | reverse complement strand
CTCAAGCGTTGGTGCGCCTGATGATGATGCAAAAACAACGGGATAATGAGGCTGGCTACAATACAGCGGGCTATGTTTCCGGCTATCGCGGCTCCCCGGTGGGCGCGGTTGATATGCAAATGCAGCGGGCGGAAAGCCAGCTAGTGGCCGCCGATGTGCATTTTGAGGCGGGCCTGAACGAAGACCTCGCCGCCACCGCCCATTGGGGCGCGCAAGCCGCGGGGCTGCGGGGCGATGGCAAGTTTGAGGGCGTGTTTGGCCTGTGGTATGGCAAAGGCCCGGGGGTGGACCGCTCGGGTGATGTTTTCCGCCACGCCAATATGGCGGGCACAGCAGCACTTGGCGGTGTGGTGGCGGTGATGGGCGATGACCACACAGCGGAATCCTCCACCACCCTGCACCAATCGGAATTTGCCTTTGTTGATGCCTTGATGCCGATCCTCTCGCCCGCTGGCGTGCAGGAAATGCTGGATTACGGCATTTATGGCTATGCGCTCAGCCGCTATTGCGGGGCTTGGGTGGGCCTGAAAGCGCTGAAAGATACCATCGAGGTGACGCAGGTGGTGGATGCCAGCGCGGACCGTGTGCAGGTAAATTTGCCGGAAGATTTCGACATGCCCAGAGGGGGGTTGAACATCCGGCTCACTGATGATCGAACCGAGCAAGAGGCCCGCTTGCACGATCATAAACGCTTCGCTGCCGAGGCGTTTGCACGGGTAAATAAGCTCGATAAACGCATGCACGGCAAGGCAGGCGCGCGCATCGGCATTGTCTCTTCCGGCAAAAGCTGGCTTGACACGGCCCACGCGCTGGAGGTGCTAGGGATAGACGAGGCGCAGGCTGAGGCGCTGGGCATAACCACCTATAAAGTGGCCATGGTCTGGCCGCTGGACATGCAATCTTTCCGCGAATGGGCCGAGGGGCTGGAGCTGATTATCGTGGTCGAGGAAAAGCGCAAACTGCTGGAGGTGCAGATAAAAGAAGCGATTTTTAATGACCGAAACGGGCGGCGGGTGATTGGTTGGAAGAAGGAAAATGGCGAGCTGCTGTTTACGGTGAAAGGCGCTTTGAACCCGATACTTGTGGCGAAGAAACTGGCGGAAACGCTCACTGAGGAGGGGTCCTGTAACGCGCAGCTCACCGCCGCAGCGGTGGCGCTGGAAGCCGCGTCTTTGCCCGATAATTCAGCCCCGCTGGCCCAGCGCATCCCCTATTTCTGCTCCGGCTGCCCGCATAACACCTCCACCAAAGTGCCTGACGGCTCCCTTGCTTATGCCGGCATCGGCTGCCACTATATGGTGCAATGGATGGACCGCGACACGCTGGGCTTTACCCAGATGGGCGGCGAGGGGGCGAACTGGATCGGCGAGGCTCCGTTTAGCAAAACCACCCATATGTTCCAAAACCTTGGCGATGGAACATACAACCATTCCGGCATTTTGGCGATTCGCGCGGCCTTGGCTGCTGGCACCAACATTACCTATAAAGTGCTTTATAATGACGCTGTGGCCATGACCGGCGGGCAACCCAATGAAGGCGGGCTGGATGCCCCCCGCATTGCCGCCGAGCTGGTGGCCATGGGGGTAAAAAAGCTCACGGTTGTGTATGACGAAAAGGAGGACGTGGACAAGGCGGCCTTCCCCAAGGGCATTGAAATGGTCAAGCGGGCCGAGCTGGACCGTGTGCAGCGAGAGCTGCGGGAAATTGAAGGCGTGACCGCGATTCTCTATGTGCAAACCTGCGCCGCTGAGAAGCGCCGTCGCCGCAAGCGCGGCACCTTTCCTGACATCAATAAACGAGTGTTTATCAATCCTGACGTGTGCGAAGGCTGCGGGGATTGCGGGGTGCAGAGCAACTGTGTGTCCATCCTGCCATTGGAAACCGAATTTGGCCGCAAGCGGATGATTGATCAAAGCGCCTGCAACAAGGATTTTAGCTGCATCAATGGATTTTGCCCAAGCTTTGTGACGCTGGAAGGGGCCACCCCGAAAAAGCCCGCGCTGGCGGAGCTGAGCCTGCCAGACCTTCCGCAGCCGGAGATTCCGGCGATCAACGGCACGTTTAACATTGTGGCTACAGGCGTGGGCGGCACCGGCATTGTGACCGTTGGCGCGCTGCTGGCGATGGCGGCGCATTTGGAGGGAAAGGGCGCGGGCATGATGGAAATGGCAGGCCTGGCGCAAAAGGGCGGCGCGGTGCTGGTGCATTGCCGGATTTCCGAAAAGCCAAGCGATATCAAAGCCGTGCGGGTGGCATTGGGCGAGGCGGATGCCGTAATCGGTGGGGATATAGTGACCACGGCGGGGCCAAGCACCCTAAGCCTGATGCTGCGCAACAAAACCGGCGTTGTGTGTAATAGCCACCAAATTATCACCGGAGAATTCACCAAAAACACCGAGTTTACCTTGCCTGTAGAGCAGCTTAAAGTCGCGATTGAGGGGCGGATCGGCGAAGAGGCGCTGGCGATGGTGGACGCCACAGCCCTCGCCGAAAAATACCTCGGCGATGCGATTTTTGCCAATGTGTTGATGATGGGCGCAGCATGGCAGGCGGGGCTGTTACCGCTTTCTCTGGAGGCCTTGGAAAAGGCGGTCGAGTTGAACAAGTCGGGAGTGGTAGGCAACCTGAAAGCGCTGCAAATTGGCCGCTGGGCGGTGGCATTTCCCGCACAGGTTAATCCCGCACAGGTTGCTCAAGAAGCCCCGAGTCTTGAGCAGATCGTAGAGACCCGTGCAAAGCACCTTACCAAATATCAGGGCCGTGCTTTGGCCCGCAAATACCGCAAACGCATAGCTAAGGTGAGTGATCCGGCGCTGGCCGAAGCTATGGCAATGGGATACCATAAGCTCTTGTCTTATAAAGACGAATATGAGGTTGCGCGACTGCATGTGGAAACGTTGGAAGCCGCAGTGGCCGCGAATTTTGACACTGTCAAAGCAATCAAATTTCACCTTGCGCCGCCGCTCTTTAGTAAAAAAGGCGCGGATGGCCATTTGATCAAAAAGGAATATGGCCCAAACATGATGGGGCGTATGCGGCTACTCGCCAAGCTAAAGCGCTTACGCGGCACGCCGTTTGATGTGTTTGGCTACACGGCGGAGCGTAAAATGGAGCGGGCGCTGATAAAGCAATATCAAAAGGACATGAAGGTGGTGGAGGAGCATCGGGCGGACACCCCCGAGGCGGCGCTGGCATTGGCGCGGCTACCGCTCAGCATTAAGGGCTTTGGCCATGTGAAAATGCGCAATGCGGAGGCCGCGGCAAAACAAAGAGACGTGCTATTGGCAGCGCTCCGCCAGCCCATGCAAGAGGCCGCTGAATAAGGTGGTGATCCCGGCGGGATTCGAACCTGCAACCTGCCCCTTAGGAGGGGGCTGCTCTATCCAGTTGAGCCACGGGACCACGCAGGCTTTTTGGCGCATTGGGGCGTGGATTGCAATCAGGAAACCGCAGCGGCGGGGTCACACATTCGCCAAAGTTCTGTTATGCGGTTCGGGGCATCTTGCTGGCGGTAGCCCTCATAGGTTGCGCCATCCCAATAGGTGCGCACATAGTCGATCCAAAAACCGTATTCATCGTAAAGTGTGCATTCGCGATTCCAGAAAAGCCACTCATCGCCACTCCATGAAAACTCGTCTTTCAGCCGCACATCACCGATGAGGCGGGTCTCGGTTTTTACTTTTACGGTTTCTCCATCATCGAGAAAAGAATAAAAGCAGGTGCCAAGGGATGGTGCGCAATCATGCGGGCTATAGGTTGTGGCGTCGCCACTTGCGGCCCAAAACGTGGTTTGGCTGGCGCGGTTTACCCGCAGAATTGCGGTCACACTTGGCTCGTCATAATAATCTATCACGCTTTCAAACACAAATTCATCACCATCGGCGCGCAAAAAGCGTAGGGTCACCAACGCATCAGATTCGATGGAAACAAAGCCATAGCCTTTAGGCATGCTGCGCAGGTCGAAATTTTGAGCAATGGCCGCAGGGGCGATAAAAAGCAGAGAAAATAGGATTTTTAGCAAAATAGTGTCCTTGTTAAAGTGGAGGTTTCTGTTGCCAGGCACCTCCGAGCCCCGCCATACTACGCTAATAGCATGGAGTTAGGTTTCGGTTTTTCGCACAGCTTACGCTGCGAGAGCTACCGGAGCACGATTGTCATTTGCAATTGTACATTTTACGCCGATACGGTGGCAGTCCGCCGAGTAAAAGCTAACATCTTTGAACGTCCGTCGATCCTATTTCGACCCCATGATCCCTCAAATGAAGGGATATTTGGTGGAGTCGCCGGGTACCGCCCCCGGGTCCGATCCGTCTATTACATGCGCGTTTATCACCATATTCCCCGAGGGGACGCTTTATATATAGGGGTTATTGGCGCGTTTGAAAAGGGGGGGTTACGCATTTGGCCGCGCCTTTTGGCAGGCCTCTGTCACCCGTGCCAACATTTCACGCGATTGGCCCGCATTGGGGCCAGAGGTTATGCGCAGCCAAAAGGGCGGCAACTCGCTGTCTCTAACATAAAGCGCTTGGGTGATGCTGTCTTGGTCATAAATTCCGCAAACATAGGTGGTGATTGGCTCTTGGTTGGTAAAGGTGGTTTCCGAAATATGAACCCAGATGCCCGCCTCAAAATAGGCAAAATTTGTTAAAATGGCGATCTGTTCGCCATTGTTTTCCATGGTGGCAAAGCAATCGCCAACAACAAATGAGCAATCATGCGGTAGGTAGGAAATCGTGTCTTTGTCGAGTGAATCCCACCGCAGGCGGCCCTCTTGAGTGGTGCCGTAAATCGACTCGATTTCCGCCCCGTCTGATGTGAGGCGCGTGATGGAAAAGCGGTAGTCTTGCCCGTCAAACCCGAGGTTCTCCCCTTTGGAAAGCCCGTCAGAAGCCTCCCAAGAATAGACCGCGCCAATGGCCAATTGGGAGCGGTCATACTGCGGAGCAAGTTGAGCAAAGGCGGGTGCGGCTGTGAAAAACAGGGCAAGAAGGGCGGGCAAACGAAAAATGGTCATTCCAAAACTTAGCGCGCGCGGGTTGATATGTAAATGCCTACAAGTTTGGCGTTTTTAACAGGCGTGGCTTGAAGAATATCGGGAGGAAGGACTGGGTAAAAAGCCCAAAGCCCAAAACCCAAAAGGTGGCGGCGGCGTGGAGGAGCGGCTCGACATCGGGGAGATACTCGCTAGCAATGCGGGTGAGCACCCCGAGCAGGACCAGCGCATAAATCAAAGACACGGTTTTGGTGGCGGCCAGTGGGCGGCCCGAATGGCCAAGGCTGGTGCGGGTGAGCATTGCCAAGGTGACCAGCCCGATCGCCCCTGCCGTAAAGGCATGCGGAATTTGCGAAGCACGGGACCAGCCAGGGAGGAGATTGCCCACAGCGATGGTGAGAAAACCATAGGGGATAAAAGCAAAGCCGATATGCAGGATGGCGAGCAGGGGTTCTTTTATGGTGCGCTCTCCGGCCCAGCGGCTAAGGCGAAGGAAGTTAAGGGCGGCTGATAGAGCCGCCATCGGGCGCATGGCGGCGGAGTCTGGCACGGTCACCCAAAGCAAAAGCGCACCGGCGCTGACAGCCATTGTGGCTTTGTCAAACCAGTTGAGCGGCACAGGGCGGCGGCCATTTGGCTGATGGGCCAGCCAATTATGGGTGAAAGCCGGGATGATCCGTCCGCCAACCACCATGATTAGCATGATGATCAGCGCCACACCGGCGCGAATGCCGTATCCGTCATATCCGGCGGTTGTTAGGGCTTCATAGTGAAACATAATGTTGGCCGCCCCAATGAGGGCGAGGATGATCAGCACCTTAAGGTTGCGCCAGTTTTTCGCTGTGATGATCTCACGGCCAATAACAAGAGCAAGCACGGCGACAAAGCTAGCATCAATCGTAGCCGCCAAGAGCGGCGGGAGGTGGGCCGAGAAAAGCAGCGCAATCCGGCCTGCGAACCATAGCGTTGCCAACGCCGCCACGGGCCAGCCGGCAATCGGGGCGCGCCCTGTCCAATTTGGCACGGCGGCGAGCAGGAAACCTGCGATGACGCCAGTGCTGTAGCCGAACACAAATTCGTGCAAGTGCCAATCAGTAGCGCTGAAATGGCTTGGCACATCTTGGCCCGTGGCAAGGAAAAATACCCACAGCGCCATGGCCGTAGCGGCCCATAGCCCGGCCCCAAAGAAAAACGGGCGGAAGCCGTTGCTGAAGAAAACAGGGCCAGTATAAACACGGGGCTGCTCAGGTGTGGATTTCATGCCTTGCCTCACAAGTGATAGCTTGATTACTTAAGCCAAATAGCGCCGCTGGGCAGATAATTCAAGGGCATGAAGGATGAAGGCGAGATCAGCCGTGCCATCGATACACCTCCGGGGTGATTTGTTGAAAGGGAAACTTCCTGTGATAGAATGATGACTACTAACCTAGGTTAGTAGTCACAAGAGAGCGAGAATATTCATATAAAATCAAATGGTTAGTCGCAAACTTAAGTATGTTGCTGCGGGATTTGGCGGAAACAAAAGGCAGCACAGGGAAGGCCTTTTCCCAACCAAGCTTTAGCCGCGCAGCCGTGTGAGCAGGGCGGTGGAGGGGAAGCCGTCTGCTTCTATTCCGAGGCTGCGTTGAAAGGCGATTATAGCGGTGCGGGTTTTGGCTCCGGCCACGCCGTCAGTGCCGCCCGTGGAAAATCCGCGCGCTGTGAGCAGGGTTTGCAGCTCCACTATTTCGTTGCGGGTCAGCTCTGCCGCGGTGCGTGCCCACGGGGTTGTGAAAGTGCCACCTCCGCCGATGCGGTCTGCCAAATGGCCAACCGACATGGCGTAGCTGACTGAATTATTATAGCGCTGAATCACACGGAAGTTTTTGTAAACCGCAAACACAGGGTTGCCCGCCCCCGCTGGCAGCAAAAGCGCGGCATCCGAGTAAGTTGGCAGCGCGCCACCATCGGCCCGCACAACTCCAAGCCCGCGCCAATAGCGCGCGCTCTGGCGGTTGTTGATATCGGCTTTTGAATAATCAAACCCGCGTGGCAGCACCACTTCCACCCCCCAAGGCTGGCCCTGCACCCAGCCGTTTTGGCGCAAATAATTGGCGGTCGAGGCCAGCGCATCGGCAGGGTCCGCCGCCCAGATATTGCGTTTTCCGTCGCCGTCATAATCAACCGCCAGTGCCAGAAAACTGGTGGGGATAAACTGGGTATGGCCCATGGCACCGGCCCAAGAACCGCGCATTTCGGCTTGCGCCACATGCCCTGCTTGCAGGATTTTGAGCGCGGCGATGAGCTGGCGGGTGCCATAGCGCGCGCGGCGGCCATCAAAGGCGAGCGTAGCCAGCGCTTCGATGGTGTAAATACTGCCGCGATTTTGTCCGTAATTGCTCTCTAGCCCCCAAATCGCGGTGACAATTTCGGTATCTACCTTGTAGCGCGTCTCTATTCGTCGCAGCAAACGGCGGAGCTGTCGATGGTTGCGACGACCCTCGCGAATGCGGTTCTGCGAAACGGCGGTATCGAGATAATCCCATATTGGCTTGCTGAATTCTGGCTGAAAACGGTCAAACCCTATTACGGCTTCATTAGGGGTTACGCCCTGAAAGGCTGTGTCAAAAAGCCGCGGATCAATGCCCTGCGCCAGTGCTGTGGTGCGGAAATTGGCCCGCCAAGCCTCGAATGTGCTTTGTGCAGTTGCTGGAAGGTGGAGGGCGAGCAGCATACTCAGGGCCAGGGAAATTCGAAAAACCATTGGTGATATGATACCTGTCAGTTATTTATTGGCAATTTGTGCCTATATAAAAATGGAAATTAAAGAAGCCCGATGGGCAGAGGAGCATTTTATGCAGTTTACCAGAAGAAGCTTTATCAAGGCAACCAGCGCAAGCGTATTCTTGCCGGCGATCGTCGGGCGGGCATGGGCAGCTGAAGCGGGCGCGCCGCTGCCTATTCCAGATGTGATGGACCTTGCAAGCGGCACCAAAGGTGAGCTGGCAGCCCAGCTTGGCAGCAGCCAAATGGTGCAGGGCCGGATGACAGAAACCGCTGGCTATTCGCAATCATATCTTGGGCCAGTTATTCGGGTAAAGCGCGGAGAAACCGCGCGGCTCACCCTTGGCAATAGCATTGCCGAGCCGATATCGGTGCATTGGCATGGTATGCATATTGAGGGCGCGCAGGATGGCGGGCCGCACACGCCGGTAAACCCCAATGAAACCCGCGAAGCTGTGTTGGACATTGACCAGCCAGCGGCCTCGCTTTGGTATCATTCCCATATTATGGAGCGCACCGGCGCCCATGTTTGGTATGGCCTTGCCGGTATGCTTTTGGTCGATGATCCAGATGCCGCCGATAGCGGCCTGCCTAGCACTTACGGCGAGGATGACATCCCGCTTGTGGTGCAAGACCGCATTTTTGGCAGCAATGGCGAGCTGGTTTACAGCCCACGCGGGCCATCATTGATGCACGGCTATCGTGGTGAAGAAATTTTGGTTAACGGGGCCATTCGGCCAGAGGCAACGGTGCCGGCTGGCATGGTGCGGTTCCGGATTCTAAACGGCTCTAACGCGCGCATTTACCACTTCCACTTTGAAGATGGCCGCAGCTTCCAACAGGTTGGCACCGATGGCGGCTTGCTGCCAGAAGCAGCCCCGATGAATGTGCTTACCCTCTCTCCCGCCGAGCGCGCCGAGATCGTGGTAGATTTTAGCGATGGCGCAGCCGTTCGGTTGCTGTCAGGCGAAGATACCAACGCCATGATGGGCGGCATGATGGGCGGCGGCGGTGGTGGCATGATGGGCAGCAGTGGCAGCGCTGATTCCAACACCAATGGCGCTTTTGAAATCATGAGTTTTGCCGTGAATGCAGGGCTTACACCTAAGGTTACAGCCGCCCCCGGTGTGCTGGCCGGCGCGCCCGTGCCAGATTTTGGCGAGCCTGTGCGCCGCCGTGCTTTCCGGCTGGAAATGGCGGGCGGCATGATGCGGATGATGTCTGGTGGAGGCGGTATGCGCATTAACGGGGCCAGCATGGATATGGGCGTCATTAATGAGCAAGCCACACTTGGCGAGACCGAGATTTGGGAAATATCAGCGGATGAAATGCAACATCCTTTCCACGTGCATGGCACCTCGTTTCAGGTGATCACGCAATATGGCAAGCCGGTCGATGCGGCAAAAATTGGCCTTAAAGATGTGGTGCTGGTTGATGGGAAAACCGAAATACTGGTTCGGTTTGACCGCACAGCAGATGCCGCTACGCCTTATATGTATCACTGCCATATTCTGGAGCATGAAGATGCCGGCATGATGGGGCAGTTTACCGTAGCCTAACCGCGCTTTCCCGCTTAAGGTGCGTGGGGGACCACGCACCCTACGGGAGGCCGCATGAAGTTTTTTGAAAACCTGATAGAGCCGTTTGCCCCCGCCAACGGCCCGCCGCCCAAAACGCTGTTCGCCTTTGGGCGGTGGCTGTTTGCGGGGGCGGGCAAGGCCATAACGCTGGCGGGCATCGCCTCGGTGCTGATCGGTTTGGCCGAGGTCATGGCGGCGTGGCTGGTGGGGCTGATTATTGCGCGGATTACCGTTGTCGGGCGTGAGGCTTTTCTGGAGGGCTATATCTGGCAACTGGCGGGCATGGTGGGCTTTATGCTGGTGCTGCGCCCTGCGGTGGTGCTGTTTCACGCCAGTATCAATGCGCTGGCCTTTAACCCGGGCCTTTCGGTGCTGGGCCTGTTTCGGATGCATACACACACCCTCGGGCAATCCTTGAGCTTTTTTGAAGATGATTTTGCCGGTCGGATCAACCAGAAGCAAATGCAGACCTCGGCAGCGTTGGGGCAAATTCTGATGGAAATGCTCAACGCCGTGGCTTTTGCGCTGGCCATGGTGCTGGGCGGCGCGGCGGTGCTGTCGGCCTCCAATGGCTGGCTGGCGCTGGTGATGGGGGTGTGGCTGCTGCTCTATATTTTGGCCTTGCGCTGGGCCTTGCCGCGCATCCGCAATCTGGGCAAAAAGCGCGCTGAAACCCGCTCGGCGATTTCGGGGAATTTTGTTGATAGTATCGCCAATATCCAAACCGTGAAGCTGTTTGCCCATACCGACCGCGAGGAGAAAGAAGCGCGTAAAACGCTGGTGAACTTCCGCGAGGCGACACTGGCTTTCGGGCGGCAGGTCATGAAGTTCCGGCTGGCCGTGGCCTTGCTGGCGGGGCTGCTGCCGGTGGCCTTGGTCGGCACGGCGGTAGCGCTGTGGTATAGCGGTGCCTCGGATACCGGCGCCATTGTTACGGCGGGCATTCTGGCCTCGCGGCTCGGGGCGATGACAGGGTGGTTTTCCTTTACCATTATGGGGATTTATGCCGAGGTGGGCGCAGCGGAAGACGGCATCGCGACCTTGGCGAAGGCGTATACGCTGGTGGATAGGGCAGGGGCGAAGGCGCCGACGCATGTGGTGGGCGAGATCGGCTTTAACGCCGTAGACTTCCATTATGGCCGCGAAGGCGGCGGGGGGCTGAGCGGCTTTGACCTGACGATAAAGCCCGGAGAAAAGCTGGCCCTGATCGGGCGCTCGGGGGCGGGGAAATCCACCGTGGTTTCGCTGCTGCTCAGGATGCGGGATGTGGAAGGCGGAGCGATTACGCTGGACGGGGTGGATATTAGAGACCTCACCCAAGACGGGTTGCGACAAGAAATTGGCATGGTCACGCAAGACACCCAAATGTTTAACCGCTCAGCGCGGGACAACATTCTTTATGGCATGCCTGATGCTAGCGAGGCGGCGCTGATGGCGGCCTGTGAGCAAGCCCAAGCGCTGGAATTTATCGGTGAGCTTGAGGATAACAAGGGCCGCAAAGGCTTTGAGGCGCGGCTCGGTGAGCGCGGGGTCAAGCTTTCAGGCGGGCAGCGGCAGCGGGTGGCGATTGCGCGGGTGATCCTGAAAAACGCGCCGATACTGGTGCTGGATGAGGCGACCTCGGCGCTGGATAGCGAGGTGGAAGCGGCCATTCAGGATACGCTAGACACCCTGATGCAGGGCAAAACCGTGATCGCCATTGCGCATCGGCTTTCCACCATCGCACGGATGGACCGGATTGTGGTGCTGGATGAAGGCGGCATTGCCGAGCAAGGGAGCCATGCGGAGCTATTGGCGAAAAACGGGCTTTATGCGGGCTTTTGGGCGCGGCAATCGGGCGGGTTTATTGGCGCTTAGGCGGCACTGGCATTAAGCGCAATTTCATGGCTTTCCAGCATGGCCGAAATCCGGTCATCAGGCTGCGCTTCTGTCATCAACATGTCGATATCGTTTGGCTTACGGATAGACACAGGCGCGCGGTTGCCAAATTTGGAGCTATCGGCCACGACTATGCTTATTTGCGCCCGCTCTATGGCAGCACAGGAAATATCAGCCTCTTGCACATCATAGAGCATAAAGCCAGAGCTGGCATTAATAGCGGCCACAGAGATAATGGCGAACTGAGTGTTAAATCGCTTGATGAAATCCAGTGCATCTTGGCCAAAAGCTCCGCCATCAAGCGACCGCAGCTCACCGCCAGCCAGGAAAACACGGTTATTATTGCGCGCGGTTAACATATGAGCAGCGGTGATAGAATTGGTGACGATATAAAGATCGTGGTGGTTTTGCAGCGCTTGCGCCACGAAAGCAGTGGTTGAACCCACATCCAAAAAGAGGGAATCCCCGTTTTTGATCATGCCTGCCAGCTTGGTCGCAAGGACTTTTTTGGCGTCCGTATTTTCATCCATGCGCCGCTGGAAAGGCGGCTCAACCACAGAAATAGAACCAACAAGAGACACGCCGCCATGCACTTTTTTCACCAGCCCATTGGCCTGAAGCGACTTGATATTGCGGCGAATGGTTTCGTCAGAAACACTGAGCGTTCGCGCCAAAAAACCAATTCTACAAGAGCCACCAGCGAGGTGTATCTCGCGTAATATCTCTTGTTCTCTCTGGTTATTGACCGTCTCAATCTTTGGCATTAAGCGCTCCCAAATCTTTACAAAAACCGATTCCTCAATTTTACCCTTGATTATTAACAACTTACGCTCAACCTTACGTATAGTCAACTACGCACATGCTTAAGCAGCCAGAAATTTCCTTGAAAGCACCATCGGTTAGTGACAATTATCATGTAGGAGATGCCATGCACAGCACCGCTATACAAAGAATAAAAGCCTTACCAATTTGGCAGGGAGAAATTGTGGCTACGCCCTTGAGCGGGGGGCGCACAAACTTAAATTTCACGGTGCAGGATACCACCGGAAAATATGTAGCGCGCCTAGGGGAGGATATTCCGGCGCACCATGTGATGCGCTTTAATGAACTCGCCGCTAGCCGTGCAGCGCATAAAGCAGGGCTTTCGCCCGAGGTGGTGTTTGCGGATGGCGAGATCACTGTGATCCGCTATATCACGAGCAAAACGCTGGCGGAGGCGGATGTGGGCAAGCCAGAGTATTTGGGCCGAATTGTGGAGCTAATGCGCCGCTGCCACACCGAGATGCCGCTGCATGTGCGAGGCCCGGCATTGGTATTTTGGGTTTTTCACGTTATCCGAGATTATGCGGCTACGCTAGAGGCGCATGGCAGCCGATACATGAGCAAAGTTGCGCGCTATCTTCACGTCGCCCACACGCTAGAAGCGGCCATTGGCCCGATTGAGCTGGTATTTGGCCATAATGACCTAATGGCGGCCAATATTCTGGATGACGGCACGCGGCTGTGGTTGATAGATTGGGACTATGCGGGGTTCAATTCGCCACTTTTTGATCTTGGCGGGCTGGCAAGCAACAATAGCCTGAATGAGGCGCAAGAGCTTGAAATTCTTGAGCTTTACTATATGGCCACGCCCGACCCCGCCCTGCTGCACCGCTACCATGCCATGAAATGCGCCTCGCTTTTGCGCGAGGTTATGTGGAGCATGGTGTCCGAAGTCGTCTCTGATTTGGACATCGACTACGCCGCCTATACAGCAGAGAATATCGGGCGGTTTGAGCGGGCACTGGCACGGTATCAGCACAGTTGATTTTCTAAATAAATAGGAGGGCATGTTCAGGCGGAGTATTGCCTTGAAAAAGGATGCTTGATTGACCTCACTAAACTGGTTTAGTGAGGTCAATCAGAAGGCTTAATTTCGGTGTAATTACAATGTATTACACCGAAAAACAGGCCCAAAATTTTAATGAGATTTACGCTTGGCTAAACGCCGCTTCCAGCGCGATTTCAACCATATCGCCAAAGCTCTTTTCGCGTTGGTCGGAGGGCAGGGATTCCCCCGTTACCAAATGGTCAGAGATCGTCATGATCCCCAGCGCGCGGCGGCCATAACGGGCGGCGAGGGTGTAAAGCTCGGCGGCTTCCATTTCCACCGCCATAATGCCGTGGCGCATCATCTGCTCGTTCAAATCAGGCCGTTCGTCATAGAAGGTATTGCTGGAATAAATACTGCCGACATGGGTAGAAATACTTTTCTCCTGCGCGGCTGTATGCGCCGCTGCCAGCAAGCCAAAATCAGCGGTGGGGGCAAAGTTTAGCTCTTTGAAGATGCCCTCGGACGGGGTGGAAAGGGTGGTGGCGCTCATTGCCAATACCACATCCCGCACCTTAATGCTTTCTTGCATTGCCCCCGCTGATCCTATGCGGATCAGGGTTTTTACGTCAAAATCGCGGATCAGCTCATTGACATAAATCGAGAGCGACGGCATGCCCATGCCGGTGCCATGCACCGTAACGCGGTGGCCTTTATAGCTGCCGGTAAAGCCCAGCATGCCCCGCACTTCATTAACCAAAACCGCGTTATCCAGAAAGGTTTCTGCCACCCAGCGGGCGCGGTATGGGTCCCCCGGCAGCAATACAGTTTCGGCAATATCGCCAGCTTTAGCGCCAATATGGACAGTCATTCTCAACCCTTTCGATTTGCGACATTCTGGCGCAAACAGAGCAAAGCTTCCAGCGCTATTTCAGGTTTTGTGTTAACGAGATGACATCTCGCATGATTTGATTAAGGTCAAAATCCTTGGGCGTATACACGCGCGCAATGCCAAGGGCGCGGAGCTTTTCAGCATCGGTGTCAGGGATTATCCCGCCAACAATCACGGGGGTATTCAGCCCTGCTGCCTTTATACGCGCCATAGTGTCCTGCACCAGCGGCACATGAGAGCCACTCAGAATCGAAAGCCCGATAATATGCACCCGCTCTTTTATAGCGGTTTCCACCAGCGCTTCCGGCGTCATGCGAATACCCTCATAAAATACTTTCATGCCGCAATCCCGCGCCCGCACGGCAATTTGCTCGGCGCCGTTGGAATGGCCATCCAGCCCCGGCTTGCCAACCAGAAACCGCAGCGGCTCTTTGAGGGTGGCCGAAGCCGCGCGGACTTCAGCCTGAATATCCTCCAGCCCCGTGGTGTCATTGGCCATCGCCATGCTCACGCCTGTGGGGGCGCGATATTCACCAAATACGGCCCGCATGGCCTCGCCCCATTCACCCGTGGTTACCCCCGCCTTGGCACAAGCAATCGAGGGCGGCATAATGTTGTCACCCGCTTTTGCCGCCGCCTGCAAAGCCTTTAGGCTGGCCGTCACCGCGGCACCGTCACGCGCTTGCCGCCACGCGTTCAGCGCATTTATCTGCTCTTGCTCAACCTTCGGGTCCACGACCATAATCTCTTTATCGCCGCCCGTCAGCGGGCTAGGCTCGCCGGCTTCAAAACGGTTCACCCCCACCACCATGGTCTCGCCAGACTCAATCCGCCCAAGCCGCGCGGAGTTGGCTTGCACAAGGCTGGTTTTCATATATTCAATCGCCGCCACCGCGCCGCCCATCTTGTCGATCTGCGCAATCTCGTCTCTTGCCTGCTGCTTGAGCGAGTCCACCTTGCGCTCCACCGCCGGGTTGCCGTCAAACAGGTCGTCATATTCCAGCAAGTCGGTTTCATAGGCCATGATCTGTTGCATGCGTAGCGACCATTGCTGGTCCCACGGACGGGGCAGGCCAAGGGCCTCGTTCCAGGCCGGAAGCTGCACCGCGCGGGCGCGGGCTTTTTTGGAAAGGGTCACGGCCAGCATTTCGATCAAGATACGGTAAACATTGTTTTCCGGTTGTTGCTCTGTCAGGCCAAGGGAATTGACCTGCACCCCGTAGCGAAAGCGCCGCTGCTTAGGGTCCGCCACACCATATCGCTGCTCGCAAATCTCGTCCCACAGGTCGACAAACGCACGCATTTTGCACATCTCGGTCACAAAACGAATGCCCGCATTCACAAAGAAGGAAATGCGAGCGACGACAGCGGGGAAGTCCTCCTTTGGCACCTGCCCGCGCACTTGGTCAAGCACGGCAATGGCGGTGGTCAGGGCAAAAGCCAGCTCCTGCTCCGGCGTCGCACCCGCCTCTTGCAGGTGATAGGAACACACGTTCATCGGGTTCCATTTGGGCAGGCTGGTATAGCAATATTCGGCAATATCGCCGATCAGCTTCAGGCTGCTTGCTGGCGGGAAAATATAAGTGCCACGGGAAAGGTATTCCTTAATGATATCGTTTTGCACCGTGCCTTTAAGCGCCGAAACATCCACCCTTTGCTCCTCGGCCACAGCGATATAAAGCGCGAGTTGCCATGCGGCCGTGGCGTTGATCGTCATCGAGGTGTTCATTTGATCCAGCGGAATATCCTGAAACAGCCGCCGCATGTCGCCAAGGTGGCTGATCGGCACGCCCACTTTGCCCACTTCGCCGCGCGCCAGAATATGGTCGCTATCATAGCCCGTTTGGGTGGGCAGATCAAAAGCCACCGAAAGCCCGGTTTGCCCCTTCTTGAGGTTCTCGCGGTAAAGCGCATTCGAGGCGCTGGCGGTCGAGTGGCCCGCATAGGTGCGGAAAAGCCAAGGGCGGTCTTTTTGGGGCATATCTGTCTCCGATTTCCGTCTTTATTGCACTGCAACAATTTTTGAGCAAGCAATAATATATCAAAATACATAACATAAATGGAACATAGTAATGCCAAAGAGTAATCGGTGCGATGGAGGGGCAGTAATTGGTTGATAGG
>Ga0256839_1003540_pt1 | contig 16044 bp, 9 predicted proteins | sample 354166metaG_FD_185968 | JGI IMG/M metagenome (GOLD analysis project Ga0256839, IMG submission 185968) | Hydrothermal vent microbial communities from Mid Atlantic Ridge, Atlantic Ocean - 354-166 | ecosystem: Environmental > Aquatic > Marine > Hydrothermal vents | place: Atlantic Ocean: Mid... | reverse complement strand
AGCCGATCCCTTGCGGGCGCGCGTGGAGGCCGACACAGCTCGCATTCTCCTCCAGAACGCCATCAACGAGCACGTGGCCGCATGGAGACGCTTGGCTGCGCTGGTGGGAGCTCCCGAGATGGAGCTGCGGCGAGTGGCCGGTGAACTTCATCCCGATGCCATGGAACTGACATGGGAGGAGTCTTTGGCGAGGCTGCTTGAGGAAAGCCCGGAACTTGCTGCGGCACAGGCCGACGTGGAAGCCGCTCACTGGGCGGTCGAGCGAGCGTACGCTCAAGTGATCCCCGACGTCGATGTGCAGGCCGTGGTGCAGGACGACCGCTCGACCGGTAGCTCCAACGCCAATTTGCAGATCACTTTGCCGCTGCCCCTTTGGAATCGAAACCAGGGTGGCATCCAGCGAGCGTTCGCCCAGGCCGTTGCTGCGGAAATGGCGGTCGACCGGTTGCGACTCGACTTGCAGTCTCGCCTGGCCGCCGCGTTTCAGCGCTACCGTACGGCTCACAACCAAGTGCGGGAATACTCCAAGCCCGGTGGTATCATCGCCAACTCCCAGCGGACACTCGAGTTGATCCGGTCGGGCTACCAAGCGGAAGAGTTCGGCATCCTCGACCTGCTCACGGCTCAGCGCACGTTCTTTCAAACCAACCTGGCCTACCTCGACGCCCTGCGAGAACTGGCGGCCGCCACGATGGAAATCCGGGGGCTGTTGCTGAGAGGTAGCCTGAGTGAGTAAGGGGGAGAGCGTTTCCGGGACGTTACACCGCGCGGGGCCTATCGCGGGCAGTGCCCGCGAGGCTGGAGGCGGGAGACCGGAGGCCGTTGGGGTGGTGACAACCGAAAGCCGGTGCCCGATGCGCGCACGACGCGCAGATGTTCCGACGTAAGACCCTAGCTCTGGTTTCCGGAGGAGTCCGACTGGTCGGAGGGCGATCCCAGCCACTCGTCGAGGCTGGGAGCCGTGTTCTCCGGGCCCCGGTCGCGCTGACCATTGCCATCGTCGCTTCCCTGCAGCAGCGGATAACTGCTGACGGTCGCTTCGTCCGGCTCTGCCTCGGCCACGCCGCGCAGCGCCTCGGGGAGGAAGCGGATTTCGGCATCGCGAAAACTGCGGAATCCGGTTCCGGCCGGCATCAAGTGGCCCAGGATCACGTTTTCTTTCAGGCCCACCAGTGGATCTTCCTTGCTGGCCAAAGCAGCCTCGGTCAACACCTTGGTGGTTTCCTGGAAACTGGCAGCCGAAATGAAGCTCTCGCTCTGCACGGCCGCTTTGGTGATACCGAGCAACTGAGGCGTCGACTTGGCTTCCTTGGGTTGGGTGCAGGTCGCCGGTTTTCCGCCGTGAGCCTCCACTTGCGCGTTTTCCAATTCGAACTGGTCGCGAGGCACGATCGCGTCTTCTTCGAAGGGCGTGTCGCCCGGATCCTTGATCTTGACGCACTTGGCGAGTTGTTCGTTCGAACGGCGGAACTCGCCGCGATCCATCACGATACCCGGCAGCAGCTTGCTGTCTCCGGCGTCGGTGACCAGCACTTTGCGCAACATGCGAGCCACGATGGTCTCGATGTGTTTGTCGTTGATTTCGACGCGCTGGCTACGGTAGACCTGCTGGATTTCGTGGAGCAGATAACGCTGCACGGCTTCTTCGCCGGAAACACGCAAGATGTCGTGCGGCAGCAGGGGACCGTCGACCAGTGCCTGTCCGGCTCGGACAAAGTCGCCGGCATGTACCAAAAACCGCTTGCCGTGAGGGACCAGATGGACTTCTTCGCGCCCCGTTTCCTGGTTCCGCACGATGATCGTCCGCTTGCCGCGGCGCTGTTCCTTTTCGATATGGACGATGCCGTCGATCTCGGCGATCACCGCCGGATCCTTGGGCTTGCGAGCCTCGAAAATCTCGGTGACTCGCGGCAGACCGCCCACGATGTCGCCCACGCCGGAAGCTTCGCGGGGCGTCTTGGCGAGGATTTGTCCCGCCGAAACGGTCTCACCGTCTTCTACTTCGAGAAACGCTCGTTCCGGCAGGTAGTAGACATCGAGGTTGTTCCCCTCGTCGTCGACGATCACGATCTGCGGATGTTTGTCCGCCTTGTGTTCGACGATCACTCGCCGCACGTGACCGCTACTGTCTTTCTCTTCCCGCGAGGTTTCGAGGATATCCTCGTACCGCACCTTTCCGTCGACTTCGGCCAGGATGGGAATACTGTGAGGATCCCATTGGCAGAGCACCGTGCCCGCCTTGACCTGGGACTTGTCTTCGACCAGCAGTTCGGCGCCCATGGGCACTTCGTGCTTCTCCAGTTCCCGGCCCTTTTCGTCCAACAGGGCGAGTTCGGCGTTACGAGCCAGCACGACACGTTTGCCTTCGCGGGTCGTCACCGCCTTGACGCGAACGAAACGCACTTCTCCGGCCTGTTTGGCCTTGGTTTCGTGCTCTTCGATGCTGGTGTTGACCGTTCCACCGATATGGAACGTCCGCATCGTAAGCTGGGTTCCCGGTTCGCCGATACTTTGAGCCGCGATAATCCCGACCGCCATCCCTTTTTCCACCATGGCACCGGTGGAGAGGTCCATTCCGTAGCAGAGCTGGCAGACCCCCAGCGTCGCCTCGCAGGTCATCGGGCTGCGGACGCGGATTTTCTCCAGGCCCAGCTTTTCGATTTTGAGTGCCGCGTCGGCGGTGATCATTTCGTTTTCCCGTACAATCACTTCGTCGGTGACGGGGTGAACGATATTCTGGCAGCTCACGCGACCGGTAATCGCATCCACCAAACTGACCTCGACTTTTTCGCCCCGGTAGATGACTCCCTTGGTCACACCGCGAATCGTGCCGCAGTCCTCTTCGGTGACGACGACGTTCTGAGCCACGTCGGCCAGTTTTCGCGTCAGATAGCCCGAGTCGGCGGTCTTGAGCGCCGTATCGGCCAGACCCTTGCGGGCGCCGTGAGTGGAGCTGAAGTACTCCAGCACGCTGAGTCCCTCGCGGAAGTTGGCCTTGATCGGGGTCTCGATGATCTCGCCCGTCGGCTTGGCCATCAGGCCTCGCATACCGGCCAACTGGCGGATTTGTTCGATGCCGCCTCGAGCACCCGAGTGGGCCATCAGATAGACCGGGTTGACGTATCCCGAACCGCCGCGATCGTCCGACCGCATGGCATCCATCATTTCCTTACTGATCTGTTCGCGAGCGTGCGTCCAGACGTCCAGCACCTGATTGTACCGTTCGATGTCGGTGATCACGCCTCGCTCGTAGTGCTTCTTCACCTTCATCACCGTCTTATCGGCCTGTGCGATGATGGCGGCTTTGCTGGTCGGCGTGACCAGATCGTCGGTGGCGAACGACAGGCCGCTGCGGGTGCTCTCGCGGAAGCCGAGCTGCATCATGTCATCGAGCAGATCGATGGTGGCGCGGCGTCCGAGCACCTGGTAGCAGTCGGAGATGACTTGAGCCAGATCGCCGCTGCGCAGCGGCATGTTGTAGTAGTCCATTCCCTCGGGCAGCATCGTATTGAACACGACGCGTCCGTAGGTCGTTTCGATTCGAGCTCCCGGCTCGGTGACCTCGCCGCTCTCGCTGCGAGCGCGCCGTCCGGCGGGAAGCCGGACGATGATCTTGGCGTGGAGTTCGATAATCCCCTGAGCGTAGGCCAGGTCGGCTTCGGCGGGCGAGGCGAAGGCCATGCCTTCGCCTTTGCGTCCGGGCAGCGCCAGCGTGATGTAGTTGCAGCCCATCACCATATCCTGGGACGGACTCATGATGGGACGACCGTTGGCCGGCGCGAAGATGTTGTTGGTCGACATCATCAGCGTATGAGCTTCCACCTGCGCTTCGATCGACAGCGGGAGATGGACGGCCATCTGGTCGCCGTCGAAGTCGGCGTTGAAACCCTTGCAGACCAGGGGGTGGAGGTGGATGGCGTTCCCTTCCACCAGAACCGGCTCGAACGCCTGAATCCCCATGCGGTGGAGCGTGGGAGCCCGGTTGAGCAGAACCGGGTGGTTCTTGATCACGGCCTCGAGCACATCCCAGACTTCATCGTCCTTCCGCTCGAGCATCTTCTTCGCGCTCTTGATGGTGTCGGCATGGCCCAGTTCTTTGAGCTTGCGGATGATGAACGGCTGGTAGAGTTCCAAGGCGATCTTCTTCGGGAGTCCGCATTGGTGGAGTTTCAGTTTGGGGCCGACCACGATCACCGACCGAGCCGAATAGTCGACTCGTTTCCCCAGCAGGTTTTCGCGAAAACGGCCCTGCTTCCCCTTGATCATATCGGTCAGCGACTTCAAGGGGCGGTTGCTGCTGCCCAGCACGGGCCGCTTGCAGCGGTTGTTGTCGAACAAGGCATCGACCGACTGTTGCAGCATCCGCTTTTCGTTGCGGATGATCACCTCGGGGGCGTTGAGATCGACCAGCTTGCGCAGTCGCGTATTGCGGTTGATGATGCGGCGGTACAGGTCGTTGAGGTCGCTGGTGGCGAAGTGTCCCGAATCGAGTTGCACCAGCGGGCGCAGGTCGGGCGGGATCACGGGAATGACGTCGAGCACGATCCATTCCGGCTTGTTCTCACTGTCTCGCAGCATTTCGACCAGCCGCAGACGCGTCACCAGCTCTTTCTTCTTCTGCTTCGAGTTGGTCGTGGCCAGCTCGGCCCGCAATTCGCCCGCCAGGGCGGTGAGGTCGAGTCGCGTGAGCAGCTTGTGGATGGCCTCGGCGCCCATCGCCACTTCGAAGGTGCCCTCGCCGTATTCTTCTCGAGCCCGGCGATACTCTTCTTCCGGCAGCAACTGCCCGACGTCCAGATCGGTCTCGCCCGAATCGACCACGACATAGTCCTGGAAGTAGATCACCTTTTCCAGGCTGGCGGTCTTCATCTTCAGCAGCGTTCCCAACCGGCTGGGCATCGCCTTGAAGAACCAGATGTGTACCACCGGCGCCGCCAGTTCGATGTGCCCCATCCGTTTGCGGCGAACGCGGGAATGCGTCACCTTCACGCCGCAGCGGTCGCAGATCATTCCCTTGTATTTCATTCCGCGGTACTTGCCGCAAGCGCACTCCCAGTCCTTCTCCGGGCCGAAAATCCGCTCGCAAAACAGACCGTCTTTTTCGGGACGGTAGGTCCGGTAGTTGATCGTTTCCGGCTTCTTCACTTCGCCGAAGGACCAACTGCGGATATCGTGGGGTCGCGCCAAGCTGATGCGGACTTTTTCGTAGTCGTTGATTCGATCGTACGAGCTGTCGCCAAGCGTCATCTGCGGGAACTCCTGTCAACTCACTAACGGGCGGGGAATGTCAGGGCGAATCCAACGTGGTACGTCGTGCCGACTTCTCGGCTGCCGGAGAATCAGATCCGTCGTTTTTCCAAGCGAATGTTCAAGGCCAGCCCGCGAATCTCGTTGGTCAACACGTCGAAGCTCGCGGGCGTCCCCGCCTCGAGCGTGTTGTTGCCTTTCACCATCGATTCGTAGATCTTGGTACGGCCCTCCACATCGTCGCTCTTCACCGTCAACAACTCCTGCAGGATGTAGGCGGCGCCGTAGGCTTCCAGCGCCCACACTTCCATTTCACCGAATCGCTGACCGCCGAACCGGGCCTTGCCGCCCAGCGGTTGCTGAGTGATCAGCGAGTAGGGGCCGGTGCTGCGAGCGTGCACCTTGTCGTCGACCAGGTGGTGCAGCTTGAGCATGTAGATGTAGCCGACCGTGGTTTCCTGTCCCAGCGGCTCGCCGGTGCGACCGTCGAACAAGCGACTCTTGCCGTGGCGGGGCAAGCCGGCTTCCTCGAGGCAATCGTTGATCTCCTCTTCGGTGGCTCCGTCGAACACAGGAGTCACCGCCTGGAATCCGAGTTTGGCTCCGGCCCAGCCCAGATGCGTTTCCAGAATCTGGCCGACGTTCATCCGGCTGGGAACGCCGAGTGGATTGAGCATGATTTGCAGGGGGGTTCCGTCCTCCAGAAACGGCATGTCTTCCACCGGCAGGATCTTGGCCACCACACCCTTGTTTCCATGGCGGCCCGCCATCTTGTCCCCCACCGAGATGACGCGTTTGGTGGCGATGTAGACCTTGACCATCTGCAGCACGCCGCTGCGCAACTCGTCGCCGCGCTTCATGCTGTTGAGTTTGCGGTCTCGAGCATCCACGGCGGCTTCGATTTCCGGCCCGCGAGTCCGGTAGATGCGCTGCAGGTTCTTGATCTTCTCCTCGCTGCGCAGAGGGGCAATATGAGGTTCGAGTTTGAAGTTGATCGCCTGCTCGACCAGCCATTTCACATCCTGCTGGCCGGCCAACGGTGTCTGATCCTCGTCGGTCAGCGGCTTGCCGATCACGTCCTCCATCTCCCGGATCATGGTTTGGAAGACCTCCGCGATCCGCTCGTTCCCCTCCTTCTCTGCCGCCGCCAAGTCGGCTTCGAAGGCCTTGCGTTCCTCATCGCTGAGGCTCATGCGGCGCGAGAACTTCTGCGTGTCGATCACGATGCCTTCGATGCCCGAGGGAACTTCCAGCGAGTCGTTCTTCACGTCCTCCCCGGCTCGGCCGAAAATCGCCTGCAGCAGCTTCTCCTCCGGCGTCAGTTCGGTCTTCGATTTGGGAGACACCTTCCCCACCAGAATGTCGCCGGGGCGGACATACGTCCCCACCTGCACGATGCCGTTTTCGTCGAGATTCCTCAGCGCTTTCTCGCTGACGTTGGGGATATCCCGGGTGAATTCCTCGCGGCCCAGCTTCGTCTCGCGGATCTCCACGTCGAACTCTTCGATATGGATCGAGGTATAGACGTCGCGCTGCACCAGCTCCTCGCTGATGATGATGGCGTCTTCGAAGTTGTACCCGTCGAACGACATGAACCCGACAAGGACGTTGCGGCCCAACGCCAGTTCACCTCGGTAGGTGGCCGCTCCGTCGGCGATCACCTGGCCTTTTTCCACGCGATCGCCCAGTTGCACCACGGGGCGCTGGTTCAAACAGGTTCGCTCGTTGAGCCCCACGTATTTCTTCAAAGGATAGACATCCTTGCCGATTTCGATCTGGCTGGCGTCGCAACGAGTCACGGTTCCCGCCCTGCGGGCCCGCACGACCATGCTCGAGTTGCGCGCGACGTCCTTTTCCATGCCGGTGGCCACGATCGGCGGTTCGGTCACCAAAAGGGGCACGGCTTGCCGCTGCATGTTCGAGCCCATCAAGGCGCGGTTGGCGTCGTCGTGTTCGAGGAACGGGATCAGGCTGGCCGAGACGCCGACCATTTGGCTGGGAGTCACGTCGATGTACTCGACCTCTTCGGGAGCCACCATCTCGAAGTCGGCTCGAAAGCGGGCCACCACGGGCTGTCCCGAGGCCAGGCGGCCGTTCTCGATGGGCGTATCGGCCGGAGCCACTTTGGCGGCGGCCTCTTCGTCGGCTCGCATCCACACCACTTCGTCGGTCAGCTTCCCTTTGGAGACCTTGCGGTAGGGCGTGACCAGGAAACCGTAATCGTCGATGCCCGCGTAGAGCGCCAGACTGGAGATCAGGCCGATGTTGGTGCCTTCCGGCGTCTCGATCGGGCAGATGCGGCCGTAGTGCGAAATGTGAACGTCCCGCACTTCGAAACCGGCTCGCTTGCGGTTGAGTCCGCCCGGCCCCAGGGCGGAGAGACGCCGTTCGTGCGTCAGTTGCGAGAGGGGGTTGGTCTGGTCGACGACCTGAGACAATTCGCCGCGGCCGAAGAAGTAATCGATGGCCGCCGAAACGCTTTTGGGATTGATCAGGCCTCGAGGCGTCATGTCGGCGGTGTCCTTGAGACTCATCCGCTCCTGGACGGTCCGCCGCAGCTTGAGGAACCCCTTGCGGATCTCGTCGCAGGCCAGCTCGTCGATGGTCCGCAGCCGCCGGTTTCCCAGATGGTCGATGTCATCGGTTTGCGCGGCATCGTCGCCTTCATCGAGCAGGATCAGGTATTTGATGGTGGCGATCAGGTCTTCCGACCGCAGCGTCATGTGCTTTTCCGGGACCGACAGTCCCAGCTTGCGATTGACGCGGAACCGGCCGACCTTGCCGAGGCGATACCGGTTTTCGTCGAAGAATTTCTCTTCGAAGAGCTGCTGAGCTTTTTCCAGGTGAGGCGGGTTGCCGGGACGCAGCCGACCGTAAATCTGCAACAAGGCATGCTGGTGACTGTGCGACTTGTCGTCGGCCAGGCTGTTGAGGATCAGGTTGCTCTTGGGCGCCGGCATCACCTCGACTTTCCCGACGCCCGCGGCGATGATCTCGTCCGCTTTCTCGCGTGAGATCTTGCGGCCGGCTTCGATGATGATTTCGCCCGACCGTTCATGCCCGGCGGGATAGACGATGTCGTCCACGGCGATCTTGTCGATCAGTTTCGGTGCGCTGCGACCGTCGGTGACGGTGACCTTCGACGTCTCATAGAAGGCGCGCAGAATGCTGGCGTCGTCGCTCAGTTTGGGGTCCATCGCCCGCAGCAGCGTGAGCACCGAGAACTTGCCGCTCTGATCGATGCGGACCTGCAGCATGCCCTTTTTGTGGACGTTGATCTCGATCCAACTTCCCCGTTCGGGAATGATGCGGCAACTCGCCAGCTTGCGCTCGGAGGTGCCGTCTTGTTCCAGCACGAAATCGACGCCTGGGCTGCGGTGCAACTGGCTGACCACCACGCGCTCGGCACCGTTGATGATGAATTCGCCGCCCCCCATCATGATCGGCAGGTCGCCCAGAAATACCTCTTCCTCGACCGGATTCTCCTTCACCAGGCGCAGCCACACCCGGAAGGGCCGGCCGTAGGTCAACCGCAGTTGCCGACATTCGTCGGGAAGATATCGAGGTTTCCCCAACTCATACCGCAAGTACTCCAGTCGCACCTGCTTGTCGTAACTTTCGATGGGGAAGATCTCGCGCAGCACTCCTTCCAGTCCCTGGTCCTTGCGCTTGTCGGGCGCCACGTCGGCTTGCAAGAACTCTTCGTAACTGGCTGTCTGGATCTGAGTCAAATCGGGCGTGGGGAAATCCTGACGCCCAGAGCCAAACCGTCGAGTTTCTCGGGGGTTCAACCGCCGCTGTGCTGAAATGGCCATGCGCAAGCTGCTCCGAATATCAATGACAAAATGAGAACGCCGCAATCAGGGAAGCGGTTCCCGGAGGTGTGTCTCTCCGCTGGGGCCGGGGCCGACGGGAGAAGGACTTGCAGAGGACAACCGTAACCGGGGGACCGCGCGCAGAACGAGCGCCACATCGGCGCAACGGCCGAATCGAGGCGCAGGCTGTTACGGGGCAGGTACTTCAACCGTGAATACCGCCGTTGGGGAGTACGTTGGCAAACAAGACGACGCAAAGACTACTTCAATTCGACCGAGGCGCCGGCTTTCTCCAGGGCGGCCTTGATCTGTTCGGCTTCTTCCTTGTCGGCCTTTTCCTTCAACGTGACAGGGCATCCTTCCACCATCTTCTTGGCTTCGATCAGCGTTCCGCCCAGGATGTTCTTGACGGCTCGGACGACGTCGAGTTTCTTATCGCCGAAGCCGGTGAGCACGACGTCGAATTCGGTTTGCTCGGCGGCCGCTTCGGCACCGCCGCCACCACCGTCGCCCGCGGCCATCACCACGGCGCCACCGGCCGCCGGTTCGATTCCATAGGCGTCCTTGAGGTAGTCGCTGAGTTCTTTGGCCTGTTTGAGCGTCAGACCAGCGATCTTGTCGCCGAGTTCTTTGGTTTCTGCACTCACTTCGAGAGTTGCCGCTTCTTCAGACATGGCTGCTGGGTTCCTTTCTCACTGAACCAGGAAACACGTGTGACGTCAACTGCAGTTTCCCACCATGAGGGGATTCTGCCGGAAATTCTCCCAAAAATACGCACCGGCGACGTTTACGACGCCGGCTCTTCCTCCGCTTTTTGTTCGATCTGGCTGGCCAGGGCACCTCCGGGGCCGAGCAGGGCACCGGAAATCTGGGATCCCGGCGAGAGGATCTGGCCGGAGAGGATACTCAGTTGCTCCTCCCGGTTGGGCCACTTGCTGATCTCCTGGACGCGCTCGGGCGTCAGGTGTTCACCATCCATCACGCCGCCGCGAGTGGCGAAGCCGGGGAACTCGGCTTCATTCTTGGCGATCTCCACGATGGCTTTGGTGAGCGATATGAAATCTTCGTCTCCCCAGGCCATCGCCACCGGGCCTTCGACGCCGTCGAAAGCGGCTCCCAGCGGCGTTCCTTCGGTGGCTCGCTTGGCCATGCTGGTCTTCACCACCAGCAACCGGATATTGCGTTCCCGCAGTTTTCGCCGCAGGGCCACCGAGGCGTTGGCGTCCATGCCGATCACGTTGACCAGCAGGGCGTCTTGGACGCCTTCCAGCCGTCTGGCGATGTCCTGGACGATCAGGTTCTTCACGTACTTGCTCATGGCTTGTCTCTCGTTTGCCGAAAATGGCGGCCCCCGACGGCGGGTCGATCGGCGGGCAGGCGGATCGACTCGCGACAGGCCGCGGTTGCGATCAGGCGGCGACGCGCACTCCGGGACTCATGGTGGCCGCCAGGGAAATGCCTCGCACATAGGTCCCTTTGACCGAGGCGGGCTTCATTCCCGTGATATGTCGAATGAACGCTTCGATGTTCTCCAGCAGGGCCTGGTCGTCGAAGCTGAGTTTCCCGGCGACGGCGTGCACGTTGCCACCGGCGTCGTTGCGAAACTCCACTTTTCCGGCTTTGTATTCCTTGACGACCTTGGCCACATCGGGCGTCACCGTTCCGGCGCGAGGCGACGGCATCAGCCCGCGCGGTCCCAGGATTCTTCCCAGTCGGCCGACGATTCCCATCATGTCGGGAGCCGCGATACAGGCGTCGAAATCGAGGAAGCCCTCTTGGATGTCCTTGGCCAAATCTTCCTGGCCGACTCGGTCGGCCCCCGCCTGTTCGGCGGCGGTGGCCAGATCGCCTTTGGCGAATACCACCACCCGCTGGGTGCGACCGATGCCGTGCGGCAGCACGATCGAGCCGCGAATGATCTGGTCGGCTTGCCGGGGGTCGATTCCCAGTCGCATGTGGACCTCGACCGTCTGGTCGAACTTGGTGTTGGCGAAAGTCTTCAGCCGCCCGATGGCTTCGGGCAGGGGGAGCGGCACTTTGGGGTCGTGCTGCTGCAGCAGACTCCGATAACGCTTGGATCGTTTGGGCATGGTTTCGTTTCCTAATGGCCGGTTGCTTGGTGGGACGTGAATACGGGGCGGCTCAATCCTCGACTTCCAATCCCATGCTGCGAGCGGTACCTTCGATCATCCGCATGGCGGCTTCCATGCTTCCCGCGTTGAGGTCGTTCATTTTCTTCTTGCAGATATCCATGATCTGTTCCCGGGTCACTTTGCCCACCTTGTCCCGGTTGGGCACTCCCGAGCCTTTGGCGATTCCGGCTGCCTGCTTGAGCAGCGCGGCCGCGGGCGGACTCTTGGTGATGAAGTCGAAGGAGCGGTCGTTGTAGACACTGACCACGACCGGGATGGGCGTTCCGTTGAACTCCCGCGTGCGGTCGTTGAATTGCTGCACGAACTGTCCGAGATTGATTCCGAATTTTCCCAGGCTGGTACCGACCGGCGGTGCCGGCGTGGCCTGTCCACCGGGAATCTGAAACTTGGCCTGTCCCACCAGTTGCTTTGCCATGATTCCACCCTGCTTGTTCGGGACCGCCGGCTCGATCCCCGAGCCGCCGTCTCCCGCTGCCAACGTATTCGAGTTTTACAACGCTTCGACGTGCCAGTGCTCCAGCTCCACTGGCGTCGAACGTCCGAAAATGCTGATGATCACTGTGAGCCGGCCATTGGCCTCGTCGATCGATTCGACCTCGCCTTCGAAATTCTCAAAGTAGCCTTCCTTGACACGCACCCGGTCTCCGGGCTTGAAGGGGATGGCGGTCTTGACCTGAGTCTCTCCCGTTTCGGCGTCGACGCCGGCATGGATGATTCGGTTGACTTCCGCTTCATCCATCGGCGAGGGCCGGCTGCCGAACGAGGACCCGGTGAAGTCCCCCACACCGGGAGTTTCTCGCACGAGGAACCACGCATCATCGGTCATGGCCATCCGGATCAGCAAGTACCCGGGAAACAGTTTTCGTTTGACCAGCCGTTTTTTTCCCGACTTGGTGAATTCCACCACGTCTTCGGTGGGAACGATGATGTCCCCGAAATACTCCTCCAGCCCGGCAACCTTGACTCGACGTTCGAGGGCGGCCCGGATCGAATCTTCGCGATTGACTTGCACCTTGAGGATATACCAGTGGAGTTCGACGGGCTCTTCCTCGTCCGGCGACTCTTCGATGGGGCCGACCGGTACGGCAGCAGACTCGGCGCCCCCTTCGCTCGCGGGCTCGGTGTCCGACTCTTCCACCGGCGGCACCGCTTCCTCGTCGGCGGGCGCCTGTTCCACAACTCGACCCTCCGATTCGGGAGTGTCGTTCTCGGGCGGTGGCGCGCTCTGGGAGTCTTGGGGATCTGTCACGAGAGAGCCTCTTTTCAGTGCCGAATACCAATCACAATCGAATGCCCAGCCAGCGCAAAATCATCAGCCACAAGATGTCGTACAGACACAATGCGGCCGCCAACACGACCATCACCACGATCACCACGATCGAGGCTCGGATGAGCTCGGTGCGAGCCGGCCAGGAGACCTTGTTCATCTCCGCTTCGACGGAGATGAGGAAATCGGCAAAGCGAGTGTAGTTGACCAGGCGATAGGAAACGAACACTCCGATGGCCGCGGTCAACAACACCATGACGCGGCGGACCGACGAAGCGGTCACTGCGCCCTGAAAGACCTTTTCGGCTACTTTCTGGTCGACATGGTAGGTTAGCAGCACCGAGCCGAAGCGGTAGGCGGCCAGGCAGCAAATGCCGGCCACCACGGCGAAGGTCACCTGCCGGGTGATCCGTCCCTGTGTCTTTTTGTAAACCTTGAGCTGAAACAGTTGAGCCCAAAACGACTCCGTTGTCAGCGAATTTTCCTTGGCCATTTCCCGATCTCGCTTGCCCCGATCTCGTCTGCATCGCGGCTCGGTAGGTCAAACCCTCAGGGAACGAAGAAAATGGCAGGGGCGGCGGGAATCGAACTCGCAACCTCCGGTTTTGGAGACCGGCGCTCTGCCAATTGAGCTACACCCCTGCGTTTTCTCCGTTGTCGTATGTTGCGGCCGGCGATGAGCTACTCCACGATCTTGGTCACCACGCCCGAACCGACGGTCCGACCGCCTTCTCGAATGGCGAAGCGGACGCCATCGTCCATGGCGATCGGCTTTTGCAGCTCGACCGTCAGTTTGACGTTGTCGCCCGGCATGCACATTTCGGCGTCGACCAGGTTGGCCGTACCGGTCACGTCGGTGGTGCGGAAGTAGAACTGAGGCCGATAGCCGCTGAAGAACGGCGTGTGCCGCCCACCTTCGTCTTTCGACAGGCAGTAGACTTCGGCTTCGAACTTCTTGTGAGGCGTGATCGAACCGGGTTTGGCCAACACCTGGCCTCGCTCGATCTCGTTCCGCTTGATGCCTCGCAGCAGACAGCCGACGTTGTCCCCGGCCCGACCTTCGTCGAGCAGCTTGCGGAACATCTCGACGCCCGTGCAGGTCGTCTTGCGGGATTCGCCACTGAGCCCGACGATCTCGACTTCGTCTCCCACGTGGATCACGCCGCGCTCGATTCGCCCGGTTGCCACCGTCCCGCGACCTTCGATCGAGAACACGTCCTCGATCGCCATCAGGAACGGCTTGTCCTCTTCGCGAGCCGGTTCGGGGATGAAGCTGTCGACCGCGTCGAGCAACTCACCGATGCACTTGTTGGCCTCGGGGTCGTCCGGCTTCTGGTAAGCCGGCAGCGCCGAACCGCGGATGATGGGCGTGTCGTCGCCCGGGAAACCGTATTTGTCCAGCAGCTCCCGGATTTCGATCTCGACCAGGTCGAGCAGTTCCGGGTCGTCGACCAGGTCGCACTTGTTCATGAAGACCACCATCGCCGGTACGTCGACCTGACGAGCCAGCAGGACGTGCTCCTTGGTCTGCGGCATGGGGCCGTCGGCCGCCGAGACCACCAGGATGGCGCCGTCCATCTGAGCGGCACCGGTGATCATGTTTTTGATGAAGTCGGCGTGGCCGGGGCAGTCGATGTGAGCGTAGTGACGGTTTTCCGTCTCGTACTCGACGTGAGCCACCGCGATCGTGACCGTCTTGGTTTCGTCTCGCACCGTACCGCCCTTGGCGATGTCGGCGTACGAACGGAACTCGGCCAGACCCTTGGCTGCCTGCACCGCCAGAATTGCGCCCGTCAACGTTGTCTTTCCGTGGTCGATATGGCCAATCGTGCCGACATTGACGTGGGGCTTCGTGCGTTTAAATGTCTCCTTCGCCATCTCTGATTTACCTATTCAGTAGAGAGAGTAACAACTGCCGGCCCTCGCCGTTCGAGCAAGAGCCACCAACAAACAACCATTTCGATCGGCAACCGCCATCGGCCGCCCTCGGCTCAAGCCACGACCCTGTGGTCGCCCGCGAACAGCAAACCAAAGCTGCTGACGGGACTTGAACCCGTGACCTCGTCCTTACCAAGGACGCGCTCTACCAACTGAGCTACAGCAGCGACCTGCCAGAGCGGGCGAAGGGAATCGAACCCTCGTCTTCAGCTTGGAAGGCTGTGGCTCTACCATTGAGCTACGCCCGCATCACCGTGCCATACACGTCCCGGAGCCCTACAACTCACGGATTCCCATTTATATGCGTCCCCAAGGGTTACGCCAAGGAGACTTGACAAAATGGGGGGTGCAGGATTCGAACCTGCGAAGGCTGAGCCATCAGATTTACAGTCTGACCCCTTTGACCGCTCGGGAAACCCCCCGTCATGGTAAGCCAGCGGAGGGACTTGAACCCACAACCTGTTGATTACAAATCAACTGCTCTGCCAATTGAGCTACGCTGGCCGATCGTCCGAGCCGTACTGCGCCGCACCGATGCAGGTTGAGCGCATACCCGGCCGGTGAAAACCAGTAACTATAGCGACCGGCCGGTTTTCCGCAAGGCGAAGTGGGGCGAATTTTTCCGCCACCGCGATCCGGCCGATCCGAGTTGTCCGGAGAATAAAGGAAGCGGCGGCGTCCCCATCGAGGGAACGCCGCCGTCGAGCAATCGTAGTGGGCCGGCGGTTCCGGCATCAATCGGGCAGCTCCAGCCGCTCGTCACTGGCTACCAGCCGCAGCTTGTTGAGGGCTCGAGCCTCCAACTGACGGATCCGCTCCTTGGTTACCCCCAGTTCCCGACCGACCTCCTTGAGCGTAAGTGGTTCCTCGCCCGGATTGAGCCCGAAACGGCGGATAATGATCGTCTGCTCACGCTCGTCGAGCTTCGAGAGCATCTTGCGGATCTGCTGCTTGCGGACCTGCTGCCGGCTCTCCTGCTCGTAGGCGTCGGCACGCCAGTCCTCCTGGCCGAGGAACGCTTCCTCTTGGGAGGTGCGGAACCGGTCCCGGTGCTTGAATTCCTCGGGAATCGACCGAGCAAAGTTCTTCATGATGGCCCAGCTCGCATAAGTGCTGAACTTGAAACCGCGGCCGTAGTCGAATTTCTCCACCGCCCGAATCAACGACATGTTCCCGTCGCTCACCAGCCCGAAGAAATCCTCCGCCGCACCTACATGCCGCTTGGCGATCGAGACCACCAGTCGCAGATTGGCTTGAACAATCTGATTCTTCACCTGCACCGCTTCCTGGTAGAACCTCTCGATCTTGTCCATCAGCCCTGCCCGCGGGTGGTGGACGTCGAGCTGTTCCCGTAGCTTGGCTGCCCGGTACTTCAGGTAATTGAACTTGCGGAACAGATGGGCTTCCTGCTCCCGAGTCAGCAGCGGAACCTCGTACAGCGATGCCAAGTACTGAGGCAGTCCCTGCGGAACCCTGGGAGCACGAACCCGGTTGGGGTTTTCAGGCATCTGCGCTAGGATCTTGCGTGCGGCTCCAGGTCGAGTGAATTCGTCGTTGAACACATAGTCCAACGGCAAATCCATGATCCTCTGAGCCCGTACCTCCTGGATCGCCCGGTAGACGG
>Ga0256839_1003539_pt1 | contig 16046 bp, 14 predicted proteins | sample 354166metaG_FD_185968 | JGI IMG/M metagenome (GOLD analysis project Ga0256839, IMG submission 185968) | Hydrothermal vent microbial communities from Mid Atlantic Ridge, Atlantic Ocean - 354-166 | ecosystem: Environmental > Aquatic > Marine > Hydrothermal vents | place: Atlantic Ocean: Mid... | reverse complement strand
TTCCCTGGGGCTTGGCTTTGACGCCGGGGTGGCCCGGCGGGCGCTTTCGGCCCCCCGGTTCTTGGTGGGGATGCCCCGCTACCTCTACGGCATCTTCGCCGAGCTCAGAAACCTGGTGCTGCCCGAGATCGAGCTCATCGCCGGGGGCAAGCGGCTCTACCAGGGCCCCGCCCTCCTCGCCGCGGTGATGAACGGCCCCACCTACGGCGGGGGGTTTCCCATCGCTCCCATGGCCGACCCCGCCGACGGGCGGCTTGAGGCGGTGGTGGCGGGCCGGTTTTCCCGGGTCGGGGTGCTCGGGGTCCTGCCCCGGCTCATGCGGGGCCGCCACCTTTCCCACCCCGAGGTGCGCCACTTTTCCGCCCCCGCCTTCGAGCTCCGCTTCGACCGGCCGACGCCGGCCCACGCCGACGGAGAGGTGCTCAAGCCCCGAAGCGTCTACCGGGTCGAGCTCCGCCCCGGGGGGCTCAGGGTCCTCGCTTAATCGAGGGGGACCGGCTTTTCCCCATCCTCTTCCCGCCGGCAGACCCGGGGCCGCGCCTCCCCCTCGAAGCGGGCGCGATTTCCTGTGACCGAAAGCCCGTACCACGCCCCCGGTTCGTACCCGTCCCCGGCGTCCTGGTAGAGCCGGCCCTCTGCCCGTTCTCCAAAGACCCGGAAGGCAAGGCCCTCCTCCGCGAGGGGCACGGCGAACCCCTCCCGGAGGAAGAGGGGAATCCGCCCGTGGTCCCGGGCCACCTGGTAGTGCCCTCCCTCGAAGACCTCCCCCGTCCACCAGTCCTGCCACCTTCCCGGGGGCAGCCAGACCGCCCGCGCTTCCTCGCCCGGCCGGACGATGGGGGCGACGAGGAGCGCCGGGCCCAGGAGGAACTGGTCGTTCACCCGGTAGGCCTCGGCCTCGGCGGGAAAGTGCCAGAACATCGGGCGCATGAGGGGGGCGCCGGTGGCGGCGGCCTCGGCGGCGAGGGTGTAGAGGTAGGGGAGCAGGCGGTAGCGAAAGCGAATCGCCTCGGCGATCCGGCCGGTCCAGGGCTCGCCGAAGGCGTAGGGCTCCTGGCGCCGGCTGGTCTTCGCCGAGTGGTTTCGCATGAAGGGGTAAAACGCCCCGAGCCAGCTCCAGCGCCAAAGCAGCTCGGCGGAAGCGTCCTCGGCGAAGCCGCCGATATCGGCTCCGGCGAAGGCGACGCCGGATAGCCCGAGGTTTAAAAGCATCGGGATGCTCATCAAAAGGTGCTCCCAGCGGCTTTGGTTGTCCCCGGTCCAGACCCAGGCGTAGCGCTGGATCCCGAGGAAGCCCGCCCGGGAGAGCACGAAGGGACGGCGCTCGGGGGCGAGTCGGGAAAGCCCCTCGAAGGTCGCCCGGCTCATGCACTGGCCGTAGAGGTTGTGGACCTCGAGGTGGGTCTTTTCCCCGTGGCGGGCGGAGAGGGGGAGGGTCTTCCCCCAGACGGGGTCGGACCTTGCGTTTTTGAGCGCGAAGGCCGAGGGCTCGTTCATGTCGTTCCAGATCCCGGCGATCCCGGCCTCAAGCAGCCTCCGGTGGAGATTGCCCCACCACTCGCGCACCTCGGGCCGGGTGAAGTCGGGCCAGACCGCGGGGTCGGGCCAGACCTCGCCGACGAGCTCCTCGCCCCGGGCGGTACGCACGAAGTAGCCCCGGGCGTGCCCTTCTTCGTAGACCGGGTAGCCCGCCTCCTTTTTCACACCGGGATCCACGATCGCCACCAGGTGGATTCCCCGCCGTCCGAGCTCCTTTGCGAGCGCTTTGGGATCGGGGAAGCGGTAGCGGTCGAAGGTGAAGACCCGGTAGCCGTCCATGTAATCGATGTCGAGCCAGAGGGCGCTTAAAGGGATGCCGTGGGCGGCGAAGGCCTCGGCCACCGCCCGGACCTCCTCCTGGCTTTGGTATCCGTAGCGGGACTGGTGGTAGCCGAGCGCCCAGCGTGGGGGGAGCGGGGGCCGGCCAAAGAGCGCGGTGAGCCGGACGACCACCTCGGCGGGGGTGGGGCCGGGAAGCAGGTAGAGGTCGAGGGTGGGGCCGGGGGTTTGGATCCGCGAGCGCCCGGGGTGGGAAAACGCGAGGTCGAAGACCAGGGGAAAGCTCTCATCCAGCGCGAGGCCGAGCGCCTCCTCCCCTTCGCTTAGGAGCAGGAAGGGCTGGCTTTGGTAGAGGCGGTCGGTGGCCTCGGTGTGTTTGGTTTCGTCGGTGTTCCAGAAGGTGTAGCGCTTTCCTTTCTTGTCGAGGAAGCCGGTGCGCTCGCCGAGCCCGTAGTAGCGGCGATGGGGGGACTCTTCCAGGGTGAAGCCGAGCCCGCCGGAATAGGGGTGCCCCTCGGCGGGGGGCAGGGCCGCTTCGAGCCCAGGGAGGCCTTGCCAGGGCACCCGGGGCAGGGCGAAAAAGCGCAAACGGGTGAGGAATCCGAAGGTAAGGGCGAAGGGCTCGAGCGTCAGGCCGAGCGGCCCAAGCCCTTCGGCGCGCACCTGGCCGTTCTCAAACTTCAGGCGCCGGGGCGGACCCGGTTCGGCGGCCGGGCCCCGCTTTGCCGCGTCCTCGGGGCGGAGGTAGACGAGGACGCGCCAGCCCGCTTCGTGGGCGGTGATCTGTGCGTGGGCGTAGGGGCTTTCGAAAAGGAGCGCGCGCTCGGTTTGGCGAACGCGCTCGAAGGCCAGGGGGACCATATTCCTACTATGCCCTCTCGCCGTTGGGGTTGCGAGAAAGAAAAGGCCGCCCCCCTTGGGGCGGCCTTTGGTTTCACAGGGCGGATTGCGTTTGCAACCCTGCCGGCGAGCGCCGGCCTTGGCTCGTTTTGCACGGCTCGCCCCATTACGAAATCGGATGGGGCTCGAGCACGAGCGTCTTCAAGTAAAGCGTCTCCGGCACCTGGGCGACCCAGGGGTGGTCGTCGGGCTGGTGGGTGATCCGTACCACCCGAAACCGCGTGGCCGTGTCGGCGCCGGCCCGCCGGGCCGCTTCGAGCAGGTCCGCCTCCTTGACGTAGTAGCTGCAGGAGGAGACCCAGACCCGGCCCCCGGGGGCGAGGAGGCGGAAGGCGTGGGCGAGGAGCTCGGTGAAGATGTGCTTGGCCCGGGGAAGATCCCGGGGGGACTTGGCGAGCGCGGGAGGGTCGAGCACGATCCGGTCGAACCGGTGCCCCTCGGCGACGAGGGCGGCGAGCACCCGAGGAGCATCCCCCGAGCGAACGTCCACCCAAACCCCGAGCGTTCGCGCCGCCCGGTCCAGCGCCCCGAGCGCGGCGAGGTCCTTGTCCACCGCCAGCGCCCGGGCGCCCTTCCGCGCCGCCCTTAGGGCGAAGCCGCCCACGTGGCTGTAGACGTCGAGCACCGCCATTCCCGGCTGGACCTCGGCCTCAAAGAGCCTCCGGTTCTCCCTTTGGTCGAGGTAGAAGCCCTTGGTCTGGGCGAGCTCGAGGGGAAGTTCGAAGGAAAGCCCGTCTTCCTCGTAAGCGAGCGTTTTGGGCGGCGTGCCCCAGAGGGCGCGTTTTTCCAGGGAAAGCCCCGCCTTTTTGCCGTACTCGGTGGGTACGAGCACCGCTGCGCGGGCGCCGGTCACGCGCTCGAGCGCCGGGATCCAGCGGTCCTTGAGCGCCCAGGCGCCCTGGGTACGCACCTGGACCAAGAGCACCTCGCTGAAACGGTCCACCACCAATCCGGGAAGCCCGTCGGCCTCGGCGTGAACGAGCCGGTGGTAGGGGCCAAGGCGTTCCCGGCGCCTGGCCGCCTCCCGGAAGCGGACCTCGAAAAAGGCGGCATCGAGCGGCCCCTCGTCGAAGCGGTAGAGCCGGAGGGCGGCCCGGGAGCCGGGCTCAAAGTAGCCGGTGCCGAGGGGTTCGCCCCCCGCCGCGTAGAGCCGGGTGATGCCGGGGGCCTTCGGGGCCTCGGCGAGCTCGTCGGCGTAGACCGTGGGGTAGAAGTTCTTGACCTTCTTCTCCTTGCCCGGCTTGAGAACCGCCCGCTGCACCCCCTTAGGATTCCACGAGATCGCGGATGGGGGCGAGGTCCATCGCCGGGAAGAAACGGCCGATGCCGAGGTCCTTGAGTACGGGTTCGGCCATCGGCTGACCGGTAAGCTTGAGGAAGCTTTCCCGCATCGCCTCGAGCTCGTCTTGAAGGCCCGGGGAAAGCAGAAAGATGTGCGAAAACCGGCGCTCGTCCGAGCGGAACACGAGCGTGGTCCCCTCTCGCGAGACCGGGGAGAGGGCCTCGTAAAAGTCCCGGTAGAGCACCCCGCACGCGAGCTCGCCCCGTCGAAGGGCGTCGAGCACCTCGGCCCAGCTGCCAAAGGAGCGGTAGCCACGGGGCCGAATCCCCCGTTCGGCGAGGACACGCTTCGCGAGCAGGGAGGCGAACTGGCCCTCCACCATGCCCACCTCGGCGCCGTCAAAAACCTCGAGGGAGGCGGGAAGCCCATCCCGCACCAAGAACACCGCCTCGTCGTAGCGGTCGTTGCTCACCAGGGGGAGGAAACCGCGTTCGTCGGCGAGCCTGAGCGCGTCGAGGGGGTTTGCGTAGATCAAGTCCACCTGGTTCCAAAGCCGGTAGAACTCGGGAAAGTCCGCCGCCGGCTGGAAGCCGATCGCGCGGCCGGAGACTGCGCCCAGCACCACGAAGAACTCGATCCAAAGGGGAAGGCCCCGGGCGGTGTCGTGGGGACACACGGTTGCGCGCATGCTTCTGGTCATACCAGAGTGTAATCTGTGATTACACTTTAAGCTGTGAAGCTCTTTTTGGTCACCAACGAGCTCGAGGCCGAAGGCCCGGGGCGGGTGGAGGCGGTCTACCTGGTCGCCGCCGAGAGCGAGGAGGAGGCCTTGCAGAAAGCCCGAGCCCGGGGAGGCGCGGCGTTGCTTCGCCAGCGGGTCCGGCCGCTCCGCTTCGAGTCCGACGGTACCGCCTTGATCTGGATGGGGCTCAGTCGTGGCGCGGAGGAGCGCGCGCGCGGCAAGGTTCGAAGAAGCAGCGGTATGCGAATCGAAAGGTGAGCTAGGCGGGGGCGCATGCCCCATTCCCCCTCCTTAAGATGGGTGAGGAAGGAGCGACGGGTGGCTTACGCGCCACCAAGTGAATAAGGTCACGAGGAGGCCGAGGATGGATCCGCTCATCGAGTACCTGAACGCGCTCGTCTACCTTATTCTCGCCGCGCTCATCGGGGGCGGGCTCTTGCTGCTTGGCCACCTGCTCGGTCCCCGCCGGCCGAGCCCGGCCAAGCTCGCGGCCTACGAATCGGGCAACGAGCCGATGGGTTACGTGCGCCGTTTTCCCGCCCACTTTTACGCGGTGGGGCTGCTCTTCATCCTCTTTGACGTGGAGGTGGCCTTTCTCTGGCCCTACGCGGTGAGTGCGAAGAAGCTGGGGCTCGCCGGCTACGCGGCCATGCTCTTTTTCGTCCTCGCGCTCCTCGCCGGCCTCCTCTACGAGTGGAAGAAGGGGACGATGGTGATGCTTCCCCAGGGGAGGAGGGACCGCGGGTGAAGTCCTACGAGGAGGAGTTTCGGGAGCTCGAGCGCCAGGGCATCCTTTTCACCACGCTCGAGAAGCTGATCGCCTGGGGGCGCTCGAACTCGCTCTGGCCGGTGACCTTTGGGCTCGCCTGCTGCGCCATCGAGATGATGGCCTCGACCAACGCCAGGAACGACCTCGCGCGCTTCGGCAGCGAGGTCTTCCGGGCGAGTCCCCGCCAGGCCGACGTGATGATCGTCGCCGGCCGGCTCTCCAAGAAGATGGCCCCGGTCATGCGGCGGGTCTACGACCAGATGCCCGATCCCAAGTGGGTGATCAGCATGGGCGCCTGCGCCAGCTCCGGGGGCATGTTCAACAACTACGCGATCGTCCAGTCGGTGGACTCGGTGGTTCCGGTGGACGTCTACGTCCCCGGCTGCCCGCCCCGGCCCGAGGCGCTCATCTACGCGGTGATGCAGCTACAGAAGAAGATCCGCGGCCAGGCCAGGGACGAATCCGGCCGGAGACTCCCGCCGGTGGCCGCCTGGGCGAAGGGGGCCTAGCGTGCGAAGGGACCAGGCGAAAGCCTACGCCGAGGAGAAGGGAATCCCCATTCGCGAGGAGCACGGGATGCTTCACCTGGTGCTGCCCCTTTCCGAGTTCAAGATCCACATGCGGGCCTTCAAGGAGATGGGCTTTAACTATCTCGCCGACGTGATCGGCGTGGACTATCTCGACTACCCGGAGGGTACTTCCTGGCAGCACCCCGAGCGCTTCGCGGTGATCTACGAGCTCGTGAGCATGCCGGGGTTTAGGGACGGGGACGGCAGCCGGATCTACCCCCGGGTCTACGTGCCCGAGAAAAAGCCCCGCCTCGCGAGCGTCACCGACCTTTGGCCCAGCGCGAACTTTCCCGAGCGCGAGGTCTACGACCTCTTCGGCCTGGCCTTCGAGGGCCACCCGGACCTCCGGCGGATCCTTTTGCCGGAGGACGCCGAAGGGCACCCCCTTAGGAAGGACCACCCCCTTGGGGAGACCCCCACGCTCTTTAACGACGGGCGCTACATCGACCCCGCGTCGTTCCGCGCCGGGCTTCGGGGTAAGGACAAGGGGCTCACCGGCTGGCGTGGCGGCCGGAGAAAGGGGGAGCGGCGGTGATTCCCGAGCCCAAGGAGCTCCGCACCGAGGAGATGCTCCTCAACATGGGTCCGCAGCACCCCTCGACCCACGGGGTGCTCCGGCTCGTGGTCAAGCTCGCGGGGGAGGAGGTGCTCGACGTGGTTCCCCACATCGGCTACCTCCACACCGGCTTCGAGAAGACGATGGAAAACCGCACCTACCACCAAAACATCACCTATACCCCGCGTATGGACTACCTGCACTCCTTTGCCCACGACCTCGCCTACGCGCTGAGCGTCGAGAAGCTCCTTGGTGCCGAGGTGCCCGAGCGCGCCCGGGTGATTCGGGTGATCTTGAACGAGCTCTCCCGGATCGCGAGCCACCTGATCTTCGTGGCCACGGGCCTTTTGGATCTAGGGGCGCTTACGCCCTTTTTCTACGCCTTCCGCGAGCGGGAGGCCATCCTCGATCTCTTCGAATGGGTGTCCGGCCAGCGCTTTCACCACAACTACATTCGGATCGGGGGGCTTAGAGAAGATCTGCCCGAGGAATTCGTCCCCGAGCTTAAGAAGTTCCTCGACACCTTTGACCACCGGGTCGACGACTACCAGGGCCTCTTCGTGGGCAGCCCGATCTTCGAGGGGCGGGCCCGCGGTGTGGGGGTGATCTCCGCCGAGGACGCGATCGCCTACGGCCTCACCGGGGGCAGCCTACGCGCGAGCGGAGTCAACTACGACGTGCGCAAGGCCTACCCCTACTGCGACTACGAGACCTACGACTTCGAGGTGCCGCTCGGTGAGCGAGGGGACACCTGGGACCGGATGGTGGTGCGGCTCGAGGAGATGCGCCAGTCGGCCCGGATCATCCGTCAGGGGCTGGAGCGGCTCGAGCCCGGCCCCATTCGCGATCCCAACCCTCACTTTTCCTTCCCACCCCGGGAGCTGCTCGCCACCTCCATGGAGGCGGTGATCTACCACTTCAAGCTCGCCACCGAGGGCTTTGAGGTCCCCCCGGGGGAGGTCTACGTACCTACCGAAAGTGCCCGCGGCGAGCTCGGGTACTACATCGTGGCCGACGGGGGGAGCATGCCTTACCGGGTTAAGGTGCGGGCCCCGAGCTTTTTTAACCTGCAGGCGCTTCCGGTGGCAGCGAGGGGTCAGTTCTTCCAGGACCTGGTCGCGATCCTGGCCAGCTTGGATCCCGTCATGGGTGACGTGGACAGGTGATCGGCAATGGGGTTCTTTGACGACAAACAGGACTGGCTCGAGATCGTCTTCCGCAACTATCCCCCGGAAAACCGCCGGGCGGCGGTGATGCCCCTCCTTCGCAAGGTGCAGCAAGAGGAGGGCTACGTCAGCGAGGAGCGAATCCGCGAGATCGCCGAGCTCATCGGCACCACCCCGACCCAAGTGCGCGGGGTGATGAGCTTCTACTCCTACTACCAGGCGGTCCCCACCGGGAAGTACCACCTCCAGGTCTGCGCCACCCTCTCCTGCAAGCTCGCCGGGGCCGAGGAGCTTTGGGACGCGCTCCGGGCCGAGCTCGGCATCGGCCCCGGCGAGGTCACTCCGGACGGGCTCTTCTCGATTCAGAAGGTGGAGTGCTTGGGGGCCTGCCACGTGGGGCCGGTGGTGCAGGTGAACGACGAGCCTTACGTCGAATGCGTCACCAAAGAGCGACTGAAGGCCCTCCTGGAGGGGCTCCGGGCGGGTAAGCGCCTCGAGGAGATCGAGCTCCCCGGCCCCTGCGGCCACCACGTCAGGGAGGAGGAAGCATGAGCGAGGGGCCCATCGTATCCGGCCGCGACCCCCGCTTCGAGCGAACGCTCTATGCCCACGTGGGGAAGCCAGACGCCCACACCCTCGACTACTACCTCTCCCACGGGGGGTACGAGGCGGCGAAGAAAGCCCTCACCCAGATGACCCCGGACGAGGTCATCGAGGAGGTGAAGCGCTCGGGGCTCAGGGGGCGAGGTGGAGCCGGCTTTCCCACCGGGCTCAAGTGGTCCTTCATGCCCAAGGACGACGGCCAGCAGCACTACATCATCATGAACGCCGACGAGTCCGAGCCCGGCTCCTTCAAGGACCGCTACATCCTCGAGGACGACCCACACCAGGCGATCGAGGGGATGATCCTCGCCGGCTACGCCATCCGCGCCACCAAGGGTTACATCTACATCCGCGGCGAGTATCGGAAAGGCTACGACCGCCTCGTGGCCGCGATTGAGGAGGCCTACGCCCGGGGCTTCCTGGGTAAAAACCTTTTCGGTTCCGGCTTTGACTTCGATCTCTACGTCCATCGCGGCGCCGGCGCCTACATCTGCGGGGAGGAGACCGCACTGATGAACTCGCTCGAGGGGTTTCGGGGCAACCCCCGCCTCAAGCCCCCCTTCCCAGCGCAAAAGGGGCTTTTCGGCAAGCCCACGACCATCAACAACGTCGAGACCCTCGCGAGCGTGGTGCATATCGTCGCCCGGGGTGCCGACTGGTTTGCCTCCATGGGCTACGACAAGTCCAAGGGGATGAAGCTCTACCAGGTCTCGGGTCCGGCGAAGCGCCCCGGGGTCTACGAGCTTCCCATGGGCACCACCTTCCGCGAGCTCATCTTCGACTGGGCCGGGGGGGTAAAGGAGCCCATCAAGGCGATCATCCCCGGGGGTTCCTCGACCCCGATGCTCCCCTTTACCGACGAGATCCTCGATACCCCGATGGACTACGAGCACCTGGCGGAGAAGGGCAGCATGCTCGGTACCGGCGGGGTGATCCTGATCCCCGAGTCGGTCTGCGTGGTGGACGCGATCTGGAACCTGGTGCGTTTCTACGGCCACGAGTCCTGTGGCAAGTGCACCCCCTGCCGCGAGGGGGTGGCGGGGTGGCTGGTCAAGCTCCTCGGGCAGCTCGAGCGCGGCCAGGGCAAGCCCGGGGACCTCGAGCTCATCGAGGACCTCCTCGACAATATCGAGGGCAAGGCTTTTTGCCCCCTGGCCGACGCCGCCGTTTGGCCGGTTCGGGGCGCGCTTCGCCACTTCCGCCACGAGTTCGAACACCACATCGAGGAGGGAACCTGCGCGGTCCATGGCGGGAGCCGCTGGGGGTAGGCGATGGTGAGGCTGAGGATCAATGACCGCGAAATCGAGGTGCCCGAGGGCACCTCGGTGCTCGACGCCGTCTTCCATGCCGGCTACGACGTTCCCTACTTTTGCAGCGAGCGCTACCTTTCGCCGGTCGGCGCCTGCCGCATGTGTCTCGTTAAGGTGGGGACGCCCCGGAAGGGGCCCGACGGCGAGTGGATCAAGGACGAGGACGGCCGTCCCAAGATCTTCTGGTTCCCAAAACTCATGGCCGCCTGCACCACCCGGGTTTCCGAGGGGATGGTGGTGGACACCCTGGCCGACGAGGTGAAGAAAGCCCAGGCCGGGATGGTCGAGTTCACCCTGGAAAACCACCCCCTCGATTGCCCCGTATGCGACAAGGGCGGTGCCTGCGAGCTCCAGGACCGGGCCTACGAGTACGGGCTTTTCGAGAAATACTACACGGAGACCCAAAACGGCCTGAAGTCGGTCCTCTACACCCGGTACGCGTTTACCCGGCGGCACGCCGACAAGCACCACAAGCTCAGCGAGTTCATCGTCCTCGACCGCGAGCGCTGCATCCACTGCAAGCGCTGCGTGCGCTATTTCGAGGAGATCCCCGGGGAAGAGGTGCTCGACTTCATCGAGCGTGGCGTCCATACCTTCATCGGTAGCGAGGAATGGCCGCTGCCCACCGGTTTCTCCGGGAACATCACCGATATCTGCCCGGTGGGGGCGCTCCTCGACCTGACCGCCCGCTTCCGCGCCCGCAACTGGGAGTTTGAAAGAACCCCCACGTTTGACCTTACCGACGCGGCGATGAGCGCGATCTGGGTGGACAGCCGCTCGGGTAAGATCGAGCGCATCCGGGCCCGCGAGCACCCCGAGCTAAACGAGATCTGGATCTCGGACGCCGCTCGCTTCGGCCACGGCTGGACCAAGGAGGGCCGCCTGAGCAGGCCGCTCCTTCGGAAGGACGGCAAGCTCGTCGAGGCGAGCTTCGAGGAGGCGGCGGCTTTCCTGGCCGAACGGCTTGCGGCGGTGAAGCCGGAGGCGGTGGGGCTTTACCTTGCCGCCGACGGGACGATGGAAGAGGGCTACGCCTTCGCCGAGGCCGCGCGGGTGCTCGGGACCCCGCACTACGGCTTCGAAAACGCCACCCGCTTCCCGGTAAGTACTCTCCCGGCGGCTAGCTTTATCGACCTGCTCGCCTCGGAGTTCGCCCTGGTCGTCGGGGATCCCGCCGAGGAGATGCCGGTGCTTTACCTCCGGCTCCAGGAGTTCTTGAAGGGCATCACCCCGGCGCCGCGTTACTTCCACGGCACCCCGATCGCCGACCTCCGGCTCGAGGAGTACATGCCAAGGCGCCCCGAGCGGCTTGCCACCTTCGCCGCCTACCCCACCCGGCTCTTCGCCTTCGCCGGGGTGAGTGGCGTCTACGCCCCGGGGTCGGTGGCGGCGCTCTTCCAGGCGCTGCTTGCGGCGATGAACGGTAAGCGCCTTCCCGAGGTCCCGGGGGTCCCCGAGGAGGCGGTCCGGGAGGCGGCGGGGCGTTTCCTCGAGGCGGAGGCCCGCACGATCGTGGTCGGGGCCGATGTGCTGGAGGATCCCGAGGCCGCCGAGCTCGCAGGCGAGATCGCCCGCGCCAAAGGGGCTCACGTGATCGCGATGCCGCCGGCGGCGAACGCGCGGGGGCTCGAGCTCGCCGGCCTTTACCCCGAAAAGGGCGCGGGCTTCGGCGAGGCCGGAGCCAAGGCGGTCGTCTACGCGGGCGCCACTCCGCCGGCGGAGGCGCTTAAGGGGGCCAGTCTCAAGGTCTTCGCCCTTCCCCAGCTCGACGCACTAGCCCAGGCAGAGGCCGATCTCGTGCTCCCGACCAAGACCTACTACGAAAAGCGCGGCCTGGTCCTGAACGCCGAGGGGCGCCTCCTCGAGCTCAGGCCCGCCCCCACCGCTCCCCCCGAGGCGATGGACGGGATCGAGGCCCTCGCCTTCGTGCTCGAGGCCCTGGGCAGGCGGGTTCCGGCGCGGAGCGTGCTCGAGGCCCGTACCCGGCTCCACGAACGGCTCAAGGTGCCGCTGGAACTCCCCGAGGAGGGCACGCTTTTCCGCCCGCGCGTCCGGCTCCCGGCGCGCCGGAGTGGGGAGGCGGGCGGCACCCTCTACCTCCGTCCCACGATGTGGCGGGCCCGGATGCTCAGGGACGAGCGGGTCCGGCGCGCCCTCGGCGAGACCCCGCTCTTCGTCCACCCCGAGACCGCCCGGGCCGAGGGGCTTTCCGAGGGGATGCGGGTCGAGGTCGTCACCCCCTACGGCCAGGCGCCCGCGGTCGTGGCCCTGGACGGGCGCATCGCCCCCGGCTTTTTCCAGCTCCCTGGCTACGGGAGGGGGACCGGCCGGCGGGTCGGGTTCCGAATCCTCGTTCCTAGCGGAGGTGCGGCATGATCGGGGCCCTTTTCGTCACCGCGGTCAAGGCCCTCGTGCTGATCCTCGCCCTGCTCTTTGCCTTCGCCTACATCACCTGGATCATGCGCCGGGGGCTCGCTCGCTTCCAGGTGCGGCTTGGCCCCAACCGGGTCGGGCCCTTTGGGCTCTTGCAGCCCATTGCCGACGCGGTGAAGGCGATTTTCAAGGAGGACATCACGGTCGCACAAGCGGACCGGCTCCTTTACTGGCTCGCGCCCCTTTTGGCCTTCACCTTCGCCCTCGCCGCCTTCGCGGTGATCCCGGTGGGGCCGGACGGCTGGGTGGTGGCCAACCTTGACATGGGCGTGCTCTACGTCTTCGCCGCGAGCGAGCTCGCGATCTACGGCGTCTTCCTCGCCGGCTGGGCCTCGGGTTCGAAGTACCCGCTCATGGGAGGGCTTCGCAGCATCGCGGCCCTGGTGGGGTACGAGCTTGCGCTCGGGATGGCGATCTTGCCCGTGGTGCTGATGGCGGGGACCCTGAATCTCCAGGAGATCGTCGAGTGGCAGAAACAGCACGGCTACTTCATCGTCTACCAGCTGCCCGCCTTCCTGATCTACTTCATCGCCTCCCTCGCCGAGATGAGCCGAACCCCCTTCGACTTCGCCGAGGCCGAGCAGGAGCTGGTCGCCGGCTTTCACACCGAGTACTCGAGCACGAAGTTCGTGGCCTTTTATATCGCCGAGCTCCTCCACTGGATCGTCGGCTCGGCCCTGATCGCCACCCTCTTTCTGGGCGGCTGGGACGCGCCCTTTGGGCTCCCCGAGATCCCGGTGCTTTGGCTCTTCGTCAAGTGGGCGCTTTTCATCTTCCTGGTGCTTTGGATCTGGGCCAGCTGGTTCAGGACCCGCTACGACCAGATGATCCGCTTCGCCTGGGGGGTGCTCCTGCCGGCGGCCACGGTCTGGTTTTTGATCACCGCCTACTACGTGGTGAAGGGAGGGATGGCATGAGCGTGATGGCGCTGGCCAAGGCGCTCGGGATCACCCTCCGGCACTTCTTCTCGAAGCCGGTGACGATCCCCTACCCCGACGCGCCGGTACCCCTAAAGCCCCGCTTCCACGGGCGGCACGTGCTCACCCGGCACCCCGACACCGGGCTCGAAAAGTGCATCGGGTGCAGCCTTTGCGCCGCCGCCTGCCCGGCGTACGCGATCTACGTCGAGCCCGCCGAGAACGACCCCGAGAACCCGGTCTCGATCGGCGAGCGCTACGCCAAGGTCTACGAGATCAACATGCTCCGCTGCATCTTCTGCGGCAACTGCGAGGAGGCCTGCCCCACTGGGGCGATCGTGATGGGCTACGAGTTCGAGCTCGCCGACTACCGCTACGCCGACTTCGTCTACACCAAGAAGGACCTCCTCGTGGACACGGTGGGCTCAAAACCCCAGCGCCGCGAGGCGAAGGAAAAGAAGAAGCCGGTGAAGCTCGGGTTCGAGGTGCCCTACGTGCGGCCTGAGCTCGAGGGGGTGAAGTACGAGTGAGCCTCGTCGACCTTTTCCTCGGGGCGCTTTTGCTCCTTACCGGCTTCCTCGCGGTGCGGCTCAAAAACGCGGTCCACGCCGCCCTCGCCCTCGCCGCCAACTTCATCCTGGTGGGCGTGGTTTACTTCCTGCTTGAGGCCCGCTTCCTCGGCTGGATCCAGATCATCGTCTACGCCGGCGCCATCATGGTGCTCTTCGTCTTCGTGATCATGCTCCTCTACGCCGCCCGGGCTGAGGTGGGCGCCGATCCCCTGCCCGGGCTCAAGCCCCTGGCGGCGGCCGTGGGGGTGGTGGGCTTTCTGGCCCTGGCCTACGCCTTCGCGGGCGTGAAGGCCCCCCTCGCGGCCAAGGCGGCCTCCGCCGCCCTTTCCGGCGGGACCGCCGAGGCCCTCGGCCCGGTGATCTGGCAGACCTGGCTCTATGCCGTCTTGCTCGTGGCGGCGCTGCTCCTCGTGGCGACCGTGGCGGCGGTGACGATCCTCCGGCCCGGGGAAGGGGGGAGGCGGTGAACCCCTTTTACCTCCTGGTTTCGGCGGCGCTTTTTGCCCTCGGAGCCTACGGTGTGCTCGCCCGCAGGAGCGCGATCCTCGTCTTCATGTCGGTGGAGCTCATGCTGAATGCCGCGGGCCTCGCGCTCGTCGCCTTCGCACGCGCCTGGGGGTCTCTTGAGGCGCAGGCGGTGGTCCTGCTTTTGATCGCGCTGGCCGCCGCCGAGGTGGCGGTGGGGCTCGCGTTGGTGGTGGCGATCTACCGCACCCGCGAGACCACCCTGGTGGACGACCTTTCGGAGCTAAAGGGGTGAGGGGATGCTGATCCTTACGATTCTCCTTCCTCTGGCCGGTTTCCTGATTCTTGGCCTCTTCGGCCGGCGGTTTCGGGAGCCCGTTCCCGGGGTCCTGGCGTCGGCCCTGGTGCTCGGCTCCTTTCTGCTCACCGTCGCCATGCTGCTTTCGGGCGGGGCACGTTTTGTGCTCGAAGACTGGCTCCCGGGGATTCCGCTCGCCCTCCTCCTCGACCCCCTCTCCGGCTACATGGCCCTCGTGGTCACCGGGATCGGATTCCTGATCCACGTCTACGCCATCGGGTACATGCACGGGGACGAGGGCTATGCCCGTTTCTTCGCCTACTTCAACTTCTTCATCGCGATGATGCTCGTCCTCGTCCTCGCCGACAGCTATCCGGTGATGTTCGTGGGCTGGGAGGGGGTGGGGCTTGCCTCCTACCTCCTGATCGGTTTCTGGTACACCGACTGGAAGAACGCGAAAAGCGCCCGTAAGGCCTTCCTCACCAACCGCATCGGCGACCTTGGCTTTCTCCTGGGCATGGCCTTGCTGTATTCGCTCTTTGGGACCCTGCAGATCTCCGAGCTCAAGGCGGCGGTGGAGGAGAGCCTGGTGCTGCCCGGGGGGCTTGCCTTGGCGGGGCTTTTGCTCTTCGTGGGGGCGGTGGGTAAAAGCGCCCAGCTTCCCCTCATGGTCTGGCTCCCCGACGCGATGGCCGGCCCCACGCCGGTCTCGGCGTTGATCCACGCCGCCACCATGGTCACCGCCGGGGTCTACCTCCTCGCCCGCTCCTCCTTTCTTTACGCGAACCTCCCCGACGTTTCCTACTGGATCGCGGTGATCGGGCTTTTGACCGCGCTTTACGGGGCGCTCTCCGCGTTTGGGCAGTGGGATATCAAACGCATCGTCGCCTATTCCACGATCAGCCAGCTCGGCTACATGTTCCTCGCCGCCGGGGTGGGGGCTTACTGGGTGGCGCTTTTCCACGTGATGACCCACGCCTTCTATAAGGCGCTGCTCTTCCTCGCCTCGGGTTCGGTGATCCACGCGCTCGGCGGCGAGCAGGACGTGCGGAAGATGGGCGGGCTGAAAAAATACCTGCCGCGGACCCACCTCCACGGTCTCATTGGCGCCCTCTCGCTAGCCGGTTTTCCCCTCTTTGCCGGGTTTTGGTCGAAGGACGCGATCCTGGCGGCGACGCTCGCCTATCCCTTCGGAGGCGTCGGCTTTTACGTGGTGGGGCTTTTTACCGCCTTCCTCACCGCCGCCTACGCGATGCGCTGGTACGCGCTCGTCTTCCTCGGGGAATACCGCGGCAAGGGCCACCCGCACGAGGCGCCGCCGGTGATGACGGTCCCCAACGACATCCTCGCCTTTGGCGCCGTTTTCGCCGGGTTTATGGCCTTGCCAAAACCCCTTTGGAACCTGATCGAGCCCTATCTGGCCCCGGCGCTTCTGCACCTCGAGGCCCACGAGGCCGAGCCCCTCGTCGAGTGGGGGTTGCTCCTGCTCTCGGCGGCGGTGGCGCTTGCCGGCCTGTATCTCGGCTACCTCTTCTTCAAGGACTACTTCAAGAAGCGGGTTCCGGCCTGGTACCGGGCCTTTGAGCAGGCGGCGCTCGAGGGCTTTTACGCCGATCGGCTTTACAACACCTTCATCGTCAACCCGA
>Ga0256839_1003538_pt1 | contig 16047 bp, 14 predicted proteins | sample 354166metaG_FD_185968 | JGI IMG/M metagenome (GOLD analysis project Ga0256839, IMG submission 185968) | Hydrothermal vent microbial communities from Mid Atlantic Ridge, Atlantic Ocean - 354-166 | ecosystem: Environmental > Aquatic > Marine > Hydrothermal vents | place: Atlantic Ocean: Mid... | reverse complement strand
TGTACGCCGCCTACGACGTGGTGCAGGGGGACGAGGCGTTCGTGCGCCTCGCCGTGCTGGACGTCACGGACGAGACGCTGTCGGCCGGCGAGGCCCTGCTGGAGATCGTGGACAGCCACGCCCCCGGCGAGCCCCACCGGGACTTCCTGGGGACGGTGGCGGCCGACCGGTTCACGGGGGCGGTGGGGGTGTTCTTCTACCGGCAGGAGGGCGGGGACCCCTGCGCCACCACGTTCCGGGGCCGGGTGCGGCGGCCCGGGCAGCCCTTCCAGGACACGGGCCCCATCGCCGGTCCGTTTCCGTCCCTGGAGGAACCGGCGACCTGGGGCCTGGGGCACTACGTGCGGGCGGCCGGCTTCTCGCGGCCCGGCACGTTGCTGCCGTCCTGGTCGCAGCCCGTGCCCACGTCGGACCCGGCGTGCACGGCCTGCAACGGGACCCGTTGGTCGCTGGCGGTCTACGCGGCGGAGGTGGTGCCGTGATCGTGCTGCGTTGGGCAGCGGCGCTCGGGCTCGTGCTGGGGGCGGGGTGCACCTGCGCAGGAAGGGCGTTGCCCGCGGCGGGCGGCAGCGGCAGCGGCGGGGCGTCCTCGGGCACGGCGGGGGCCACGAGCACCACCGGCGCCCCGATCCCCGACGTGCCGTCGAACTGCCACCCGGAGGCGTACGGCGAGTGCGACCCGTGGTGCCAGGACTGCCCGGAGGGGCAAAAGTGCAACCTCTGGGCGAGCGATGGGGGCGATCGCTGGGACGCGACCCGCTGCGTCCCGGTTGCGCCGAATCCGAAGCGACCGGGAGAGCCGTGCACGGTGCAGGAGTCCCCGACCTCGGGGCTGGACGACTGCGAGAAAGGTGCGACCTGTGGGGGCGTGGACCGGACCACCGGCGTGGGGGAGTGCTTTTCGATGTGCAGGGGATCCCCCGACGCGCCCGAGTGTCCCCTCGGGCAGTTCTGCCTGGCCAACAGCGTCGGCGACCTCACGGTCCTTTGTAGGCCCTGGTGCGATCCGTTCGGGAGGGATTTTCAGGGGTGCGCCGTTGGAACCTCTTGTTACCTCTTTCGGAACGGGGACTGGGAGAAGCCCACGACGTTTCCGGTGTCTCCATTGGAGGCGCGGCTCGACTGCATCCTGAATGCCGGCGGAGACGGTTGGACCGGGGCGCCGTGCGATTGGGCAGCCCCAGTCTGTCGAGACCGACAGTGCGTGCCGAAGGACCTCGCCGGGGTCTGCACCGACAACCCCTCGTTGGAGGCCGACGGGTGCTGCGCGGCGTGGTGCGACCTGTCGGCGCCGGAGTGCCCGGACGGCGGGACGTGTCAGCGGGTGTTCGAGCCGGGCTACGGCCTCGATCCGATCTACGAGAACCTCGGCCTTTGCCTGGCCCCGTAGTCACGCGGGCGCCGCGCGCGCCCTCCGGCGGGCTCCGAAGCCAGCCTCCCGATGAACCGAAGGCCCGGGGCCGCCGTGGTCGCGAAGTCCGTGCTGGTGCCCGTCCCCGTAGATGGCATCGCTGGAGGCACCGGCCTGCCGCGGTGTCCGTCCCGGTGCCGGTCGCCGTCCCCGTCCCCGTATGCCCCAGCGCTGGATGCACCGCCAGGGCCCGGCCGGTGGGAAGGCCCGCGCGCTTCGGCGCGCGATCGGGTTGGCGCCTCGCGCCGGTCGGGGGGATCGCAGGCCGTCGCTCCCACGCTTCGATGCCCCGGTTCGCGGAGGGCGCCGATGAACGCAGTTTTGGGGCGTTTTTGCCCCTCAGGGGCGATTTCGTATACGATGGCGCGCATCGCTCCCTTGCTCCGCAACGACGACCCCCCTGAGATCCCGAACCTCGTGCGTGAATTGCGCGAGCGGTTGCGGGACAACATCCGGCGCCTGGCCGCGCGCCGGGGATGGAGCATGCAGATGGTCGCGGATCGCGCCGGCGTGTCGCGCTCGCAGCTCTTCAACGTGCTCGGCTGCCGGGCGAGCCCGCGCCTGGACTGGGTGGCGCGGGTCGCCCTGGTGCTGGAGGTCGAGGTGGCGGAGTTGCTCGCGCCGCCCCCGGACCGCGGCGTGTGACCGTCGTGCCGGATCCGGACGCAAGGCGTCGCGGTGGCGGCCGATGCGTGCATGTGTGCCGTCGTCGCACGCCCCCGGATCCCTCGAGCACTTCGCCGAGAACGTCCGCCGACGCCTACGGGCGGGGCGTCTGACGCTCTCCGAGCTGTCCGAGCGCTGCGGTCTTACGCAGGAACGCCTGCGCCGCGTGGTGTTCGGGGCCGACGTGCCCGAGCTCGACGAGCTGGCGCGGATCGCCGAGGCGCTCGGAGCGGACCCGGCCGACCTGCTCTTGGAGCCGCCCTAGGCACCCGCGATCCGGTGCGGGCTCGCCGGAGCGTGGTCGATCCCCGCCACCTGGGGACCGTCCAGCGCCCGTTTCCGGCCGCCTGAGGAACGGACCGCGCGGAGAGCGCCCTAGACGAACCCGCGTCGTCGGCGCGTCCAGACCTCCGCGACGAGGAGGGCGAGCGCCGCAAGCAGCATCGCCGGCCGGTCCCACAGGCGCGTGGTCCGTCCCACCGCGGGGCCACGCGCCTCGGCGCTGCGCACGGGCGGGGTCGTGGGGATCGGGTCCCTGCGGGCGAGGTCCGCGAACACCCCGCCCGTCCGCTCGGCGAGCGATCGCAGGAAGGCGGTGCCCGGGCGGGCGTCCACGTCGGCCAGCTCGGCTCGCGGCGGGGCCACGAGGAAGACACGCCGGGCACGGTCCGGTTCGCCGCCGTCCATCGCCCGCACGACCTCCACCGCGTAGGCCCCCGGCGGGAGCCCCCGAACGACCGTACGCGCCGTGCCCAGCGGGCCGGTGACCAGGTCGAACCGTTCGACCGGGGCCGCTTCGTCTCCATCGGCCTCGTCGAGCGGCCGGACCACGCCCTCGAGACGCACGTCCGCCTCCGGCGCGTAGTCGGCCCCCAGGGCCGTCGCCTCCACCACGACCGCGTCTGCCGGTGCGTAGGTGGAGCGGTCCGTGTCCACCATGAGCCGCTCGGATCCTTCCTCGCGCAGGAGCCAGCGCACCGCGCCCAGCCACAGGGCGTCGTAGGGGCGGGCGCCGTCGATGAAGCCCAGATCCGGTGCGAACCCCAGGCGCCAGCTCGACGCCGTCGCGAGCACGAGGACGCGCCCCTTGCCGGGCTCGGCGGCGAGCAACAGCGGCGCGCCGTCCGCCTCCAGCAGGACGCGCGTGTCGATGGAGGCGGCGTGGGGGGCCAGCCGGACGCGGTTCCGATCCGACAGCCGCGGCAGGCGGACGCCCCCGTCGATCCCACGCACGAGCGCCGCCGTCACCGGGTGCGTGCGACCGTCGGGGGTGGCGGTCACCTGGACCGGGCGGACCTCGAACGGGCTCGGGCGGCGCAGGTCGATGGGGAGCACGCCGGCGTAGTCCTTCGAGAAAGGGCCGGGCTCCGACAGCCCGAGGTCCCCGCCGATGAGGACGAGCCCGCCGCCGTCCCGGACGTACCGCGCAAGGTCGTCCTGATAGGCGTCCACCTGGTGCCGGAACAGATCGAAGTTTTGCAGGATGACGAGATCGAAGCTGCCGAGCTCCTCGGCGAACAACGTCTCGGTCGGAAACGGGATCAGGCTAAGGTCCTCGGGGGGCGTGGGATCCCGCAGGATGTCGTCGAGGTCCCGCAGGATGTAGTAGCTCAAAAGCTCCACGTTTGGATCCCGGTGCAGGAGGATCCGCAGGGCCCGCACGTCCCAGTCGGGCCTTCCCGCCACGTGCAGCACCCGAACCTTGTCCCGCAGGACCTTGAGGACGAAGGCGCGCCGGTCGTTGTCCTTCGTGCTCTGATCGCGGGGCCCTTCCACCTCGGCGGTGTAGACGAACGAGCCGACGCGCTCGGGCGCCACGTCGAAGCGCACCTTGCGCGGGACCCCGCTGCCATCGAGCGTGATCGCACGGGTCTCCAGGATCGTCCCCCCGGCGCGCAGATGGACGTCCACCGTCACGGACTCGTAGCCGGCGGCGGCCACTTCCACGTCGATGTCCACGACGTTCTCGGCGAAGGCGAAGGGGGGAGCATCGACCCCCGCGATCCACACGTCGCGCGCGTAGGGGGCGCCGGCCGCGACGGTGGAGATTGGCACACCGAGGGCGGCGGCGGTGTCGAGCAGGGCGTCGCGGGTGGCCGGATCGAACACGCGGCCGTCCGAGATCACGAGAAGGCCGCTGGGTGGGCGGGTGGCCCCCGCCACGGCGGCGAGGGCCGCGGCGAGGTTCGAACTCGTGCCGGCCGGCGGCGCCCCGAAAAGGTCGGTCGCCGTCGCGCCGAGGCCGCGGACCTCGGTGTCGAAGCCGTGCAGCGACAGGTCGAAGCCCCGCCGCTGGAGGTCCCGTTCCACGGCCGGGGTCCAGGCGGCCCGGGCGCGGTCGTACCGGGGGCGGGGGCGTTCGGAAGGGGTGGGGGCGTCCTGCAGGCGCATGCTCGCGGAGGTGTCGAACAGGACCGCGACCCGCGACCGGCGTGGGCGCGGCCGCTCGGTCCGCACTTCGACGCGCAAGAGCACGGCGGCCCAGACGGCGACCGTCCCGGCCCGCAGCAGCACCAGCCCCGTCGTGGGGCCGCCCCGGCGGCGGGCTTCGAGGACGAGGGTCACGAGCGAGACGACGACGGCGGCGGCGGCGGCGAGCGCGGTCGGGAGCGGGACGTCGCCGAGGGAGAGGGAAAAGGCCGTGACCATGGGCTATCGCCAGCGCCGGGCGCGAAGGAGGGTCTCGACGTGGGCGCGATCGGCCTTGTAGTCGAGGCACGTGGCGTACAGCACGAGGTTGACCCCGAACCGGATGGCGCGTTCGCGCTGGGCCGGGCCCCCCGGGATGCAGGGGTGGATCGCACGCCCGGAGGCGTCGCGGGCCAGGGCGCCCCCCAGGTCGTTGCGGATCGACAGCACCTGGATCCGCCCCTCGTCGAGCACGCCGTAGACCCTCGGGTCGGCCCGAGTGCGGCCGACCATCTCGTCCAGAATGTAGAAGCTCCGGAACAATACGTGTTCCGATGACAGGGGGGAAAGGCGCCGACCGGCGAACAGGCGCTCGACGGTCTGCGCCACGCTGTCGCGAAAGGCTCGATCCGTCCCGCCGTCGGCTGCGTCGAACACGATGAGCCCCCCGAGGGACACGAACGTGCGCAGGCGCTCGATCTGACTGGCATCGAAGGCCGGCAGCGCCCCCTCACCGGCCACGTACAGGAACGGGTTCTCGAACAGCGCGTTCGAGGACAGCGTGACCACCGAGGGCCGGTTCGTCGGGTCGAGGCGGGTCCGCAGACGAACCTCGCGCGCAAGCTCGGCCATGGCTCCCGGGCGCGGGTTCCAGCGGCCGTCGTAGCGCAACTGCGGCAGGTCGAGACGCACGGCCGGGCCACCGGTGGGCGCGGGCGGCAGGGGGGCGAAGGCCGCGGCGAGGCCACGCAGCAGGGGACGTCGGCGGACGGTGCGTCGCGTGGCTGCCATGCGTGCGCCTCGATCCTATATGCTTGGGAGGAGGCCCGCCCGCCCTCGCCGACTCGACGGCGCCACGATGGATCCTTCCCGGAACGCCCACGACGTTGCCCCCTGGGGCGCACCCCGGCCCCGAGCGGCGGCCGGTGCGCTGATCGCGGCGTTCCTCGGTGGGCCGGGGGCCGCGAACGCCGCGCATCGTTCGCACGGGCGGGGGCCGTGGCGCTTCGTCCGGGCTCCGGAACCTGCAGAGCCGCTGGATGCGCCGGCGACCCCGCCCGCGGCCGGGGGGTTGGATGCGCCAGCGACCCCGCCCGCGGCCGGGGGGTTGGACGCGCCAGCGACCCCGCCCGCGGCCGGGGGGTTGGACGCGCCGGCGACCCCGCCCGCGGCCGGGGGGGTGGACGCGCCAGCGACCGGGTCCGGGACCGCGGCGGAGCCCGCCCCACCAGCCTCCCCGAAGCCCGCCCGTGATCGCCGTCCGCCGGCGGGCCACGCGCGATCGCATCACAAGCTGGGGGTCCTCGGTGTCTCCGCCGGGTGGGGGACGTACGGGATCGTGCCGTACCACGATGGACAGTTCTGCGGCCAGTACTCGACGGACCCTGGCAGCGATACGGGGCGCAGGGCATTTTGCACCGACCGGCGGGGGATGGCCTTCCTCGACATCACGGGCGGGTATGGGGTGCATCCGCGCATCGACCTGCTCCTGACGCTGCGCGTGGGGCTGATGCGCCGCGACTACGTGTGCAAGGATCGCGCAGACCCGAAGACCTGCGGCGGATTGTTCGTCGATCGGGTGGGGGTCGGGCTCTTTCCGGGGATCCGCGCATACTTTTCGAAGCCGTCGGCGCTCGTCAAGGTGGGCGCCACGGTGGACTTCCTGTGGTTCCACGAGAACTTCGCCGGATATCGCAGCCGGCCCCTGTGCACGGGGACCCGTGGCGCCGATGTCATCTGCCCGCTCGGCCGGGAGGCGCCAAAGGTGGAGGCGGAGGGTAAGACCGGAGACGACGACGTGGGGGTGCGGCTGGGAATGCGGTTGCAGGTGGACCCGCACCACAATGTCGGTATCTTTCTCATGCCTGCCGCGCGCATGACCTTCCTGCGGTGGTTCGAGTTCGGACTCGATCTCCAAGCCGGTATCCAGACACGTTTTCCGTGACCGCGATCACCGTCCAGAACCTGTCCAAGACCTTCGTGCGGGGCTTCTTGCGGCGCAGAACCGTGGCCTTGCGCGGGATCGACTTCGCCGTGGAAGAAGGCGAGGTGTTCGGCTTCCTCGGCCCCAACGGCGCCGGCAAGACCACGACGATCAAGATCCTGATGGGGCTTTTGTTTCCGAACGGAGGGACCGCGCGGATCTTCGGCCGACCCGTCGGGAGCCGGTGCGCCAAGGCGAAGGTCGGATACCTGCCCGAGCGCCCCTACTTCTACGAGTACCTGACGGCCCGCGAACTGCTCGACCTCGTGGGCCGCCTGTACGGGATCGAAGCCGGTGAGCGCCGCCGCCGCATCGACGCCATGATCGAGCGCGTGGGGCTTTCGCACGCAGCGGACCGCGCGTTGCGCGGGTACTCCAAGGGGATGCTGCAGCGGGTGGGGCTCGCCCAGGCGCTGCTGCCGGACACCCCCCTCGTCGTGCTCGACGAGCCGGCCAGCGGCCTCGATCCGATCGGGCGCAAGGACGTGCGCGACCTCATCCTGGCCGAGAAGGCCCGCGGCAAGACGATCTTCTTCTCCACGCACATCCTGGCCGACGCCACCACCCTGTGCGACCGCGTGGCGATCCTCGCCGGGGGGCGGATCCGGGGGATCGGGGCGCTCGACGAGCTTCTGTCGGCGAAGATCGACCGGGTGGACGTGGTGTTTCGTGCGCCCGAGCCGGCGATCGAGGCACTGCGGGACGCGGCCGGGGGGGCGGTGCGCACGACCGCCGAGGGAAGCGTGGCCAGCTTCGACGACGAGGCGCAGGCCGCCTCGTTCTTGCGCGCGGTGCTCGATGCCGGCGGTACCGTGCGCGAGGTGGTGCCCCACCGCCGCACGCTGGAGGAGATCTTCGTGGAGAAGGCCGCCGCCGGCAGGGAGGCGTCCTCGTCATGATGCCGGTGCTGCGCCGGGTGCTCGCCGTGGCGGCGACCACGTTTCGGGAGGCCATCCGCAACCGGGTGCTCTATGTGCTGGTGGCCTTCGCCCTGGCGCTGATGGCGTTTTCGTGGGTGCTCGGGGAACTGAGTCTGCACGAGGAGGTGCGGGTCATCACCGACCTGGGGCTTGCGGGGATCAGCCTGTTCGGGGTCGTCATCGCCCTTTTCCTCGGGGTCAATCTCTTGCGCAAGGAACTCGACGAGAAGACCGTCTACTTCCTCGTGCCCAAGCCCCTCGAGCGCTGGGAGTTCATCGTCGGCAAGTACCTGGGGCTCGTCGCCACCTTGACCGTCCTCGTGGTCGCCATGTCGGCGATCCTGGAGGCGCTCATCCTGGCCCGGGGGGGCATGTTCACGTGGGTGCTCATCCGGGCCGAGGTCCTCGTGCTCCTCGAACTCGTCACGCTCACCGCGGTGTCGCTGTTCTTCTCGGGTTTCTCGTCTCCCTATCTTTCGGCCATGTTCGCCGGGGGCCTTTGGGTGGCGGGGCGCAGCGTGCCCGAGCTCGAGGCGCTCGCCGCGGGCAAGCTCGCGGGCACGCCGGCCGGTCACCTCGTCGAGGCGGTCGTGGCCGTGTTGCCGGACTTTCACCTGTTCTACATCTCCGGCGCCAACTTGGGCGGCGGCGTGGTGACGGTGCACGAGGCCTTCGTGTCGTGGGGCTACGTGGCCGAGACGGCGGTCTACGGGCTCTCCTACGCCGCCGTCGCCGTGGCGCTCGCGGCGGCCCTCTTTTCGCGGCGGGATCTGACGTGACGGCGCACCGGCTCCGCTTGCGAGGGCGTTTCCTTCGGCGCTGGGGCCTCCTCCTCGGCGCGGCGGCACTCGCCTTCGTCGCGGCGGCGGGTACGGTCGCCGTCCGCGGCGCGGCGCGTCTCGAGCAGGGCCGGGCCCTGCGGGCCGAGGGGCGGACGCTCGCGGCGATCTACGTCCTCGGCGGGGCCGCCCGCATGCGGGCCCCGTTCGCGACCGCCTACCGCGCGGCGACCCGCGAACTCGAGGCGATGGCCCACGATCCGACCGTCCCCGCGCCCCTGCAGGCGATCGCCCACCGGGAGGTGCGCCGCGCCGTGGCGGCCCGGCGCGTGTTCGAGCCGGACGACCCTGCGGCGCTCGCCCACGTGGCCGCGGCGGAGGGCCGCCCGCCGCCCGTGTCGGTCGAGCCGGTGGAGGGGACCGGGCGGTTCGATCCGGTGCGCGCCACGGCGGCGGCCCTGTGCTTCGTCCTGTGGATGGGCGCAACCCTCCGATTCTTTCGCATTGGACTCGACGCGCGCTTGCGTCTTCGCCCCGCGGCGGTCCCCTGGGGGATCGTCTGGCTCCTCTTGTTGCTCGGTTGGACGCTGCTTACGCGGTTTTCCGTCCGGTAATCCCGCGGCCTTGTGGCGCCGGGGGCCTCGACGGTACCGTTTCGGGCGATGAGACATCCTCGGATCCCGCTCGCTGCCACGTTCGCGCTCGCCGTCGCGGCCGCCCCGCAACGCTCGCATGCCGCGCCGTCCCCCTCGGCCAAGGCCGGCGCAAAGGTGGCGGGCGGCGGCTTCAAGGGAAAGGTGCCGCGGATCCGGATCCACGCGGACACGGATTTCTTCGGCTGGACGAACATCGACGACGAGGGCCCGGGGCCGGACGACCCCGATATCAACGTGGTTGGTTTCGGCTTCGGCCGCCCCACGCTGACCGACTCCGGGCTGTGCACCGCGGCGTGCCTGCTGTCCGTGCGCCCGGTCTGGGGGCTTGGGATCGGGGTCGTGTTGTACAAGGGGCAGATCGTGGTCGGCAGCCGCTTCTCGTTCACCGTCGATGGGATCTACGACGACGACGACAACGACGACGACACCGTGAACCTGGTGGCGGGGCAGTTCGTGCCCTACTTTCGGTGGGTCTTTCGCCCGCAGCGTCGGGTCCGGCCCTACGTGGAGGCCCGTTTCGGTCTCGGCGGCGGTACGGTGGTCGCCAACGAGCCGGGCAACGTCCCCGACACGAAGGCCACCACGAACGTCATCTACCCCACGGTGGGGGTGGGCGGCGGCGTGCACCTGTTCATCGTGGACGCGCTTTCGGTGGACGCCGGCCTCAACTTCGACTACGCGGCCCCGCATCAGCGGACCCTCCTGGATCCCGAGCCCCCGGGCGGCAACGACGAGGGATACGAGCCGGTGGCGAACGTCTACAATCTCGGCGTGCTCCTGGGCCTTAGCATCTGGTTCGGCGACGGGGCCTGACACCGGCGCGGGCCTCCGGCAGGCAGCGCCGCATCCAACGGGCGCTGCCGAATCCTGCCCACCGAGCTGCTCGTCGTGGGGGCCTTCACTGCTTTTGCTCGCGGCGCCGCCCGGGCGGCGGTCCGTCGGGGCGTGAGTCGGCTGCGGCCTGTTTCCGCGGCCCGGAAGGCCGATCGGCGTCGCGATCGATGCGGGTGACCTTCGTGACGCGCACGCCACCGTCTCGCCGCTCGGCCTCCACCCGGTAGCGCCGAGGCGCTCCGAGCTTGCCGTTCTTGCGGTCGGGCCGAATCGTGACGGTGATCGTGGCCTTCTCGACGTCACCCTTGCGCTGGACGGGGCCGTCCATGCGGACGCGGCTCGCGTAACCGGTCAGCTTGGTGCGTTCGAGGGCCTTCTGGACCGCCGCGGCGGCGGCCTGGATCCACGGGGCGTTCTCGTCGCCCGGGACGCGTTGCGCCGCCTCCGGGATCGCGCGCCCGTCCGTCTCGCCGAACACCGCCCAACCCCCGTCCTTCTTGTGGAGGAGGAACGAACGGCTGCTCCAAGGTGGTGCTGGCGTGTCCTTCGCCGGCACCGCGACGACGTGGTCGTACCCGACGCCGCGGGCCGGGTCGATCCACGTGCCGCGGTGGCGGATCGCGGCGAGATCGATACCCCGACCTTCGAGGGCGCGGTCCACCACGAAGCGCAAGGTGCTGGCGTGGTCTCGGCTGGGGTCGGGGCGATCCGAGATGTCCTCGTCGGCGTGGGCCTCGAACCGGCCGGCGAGCACCCCCTGGGGCTGGGTCAGGCACAGCGTGACCATGCCCGGAGCGCGGCCGCCGTGCATGGGGGACAGGTCGAGGCGGATGCCGCGTGCTGCGACCGACACGGGCTGACCGCCCACGCGCAGCGAGCCACGGACGTTCGGGATTCGATCGATCCCCGCCAGGCGGTCGGGGGTCGCCAGCAAGCGGATCTCGCGTCGCCCCGCGCCCGCGACCGGGATCACGATGCGCCCGGCGTCCGTCACGAGCGCCAGGCCGCCGCGCACGAGTTCCGCCGATTCGATCTGCAGCGGCCGGTCTTCGATCTGGCCGCTCAGGGGGCGGTCGAACAGCGGCAGGCCGGCAAGCGGGTTGGCGCCACAGGCCTCCTGCGGCGTCCGGACGCCCGATCGTGGGGCGGTGTCCCCGGCACCGGCGGCGCCTTTGGCGCCTTGCGTGGCGGCCGGGCGCGGCGGCGGGTCCTTGCAGGCCGCGGCGGACGCGACCAGGGCGAAGGCCAGGGCAACCGGGCTGCGCGGGCGAAGGAGCCGTCGGGACATCGCGCGGAGCATAGCGAAGGTCCGCCCCTCTCGTCCCCCGCCGTTGCCTCTGCTATGGTCCACCGGCCGGCTCCGTGGGGGCCCGGCCCGAAATCTGGGGGATTAGCTCAGCTGGGAGAGCGCGGGCTTTGCAAGCCTGAGGTCAGGGGTTCGAACCCCCTATCCTCCACCCACCGGCCGGCCGGCGGCCGGTTCTTCGCCGGGACCGCGGCGATCGCCCCCGTTTCGTCGTCGAGCGGATCGATCCTCCGGGATCGACGGGCGCCGGAGGCATCCCCTACGTTCGTGGCCCGGCATCGGGCCTGCCCGGTCCGCGCCGGGATGGCAAGATGGCCCCGTGCTCCAGCCCCGTCGCGCACGGGGCCACCGCGGCGTCGGGCGTGCGCCGCTTCTCCGGCGGGCGGGGCGACCTGTCGGCGAGGGCCCGTGGATCCTGTGCTCCCAGTTCTTCAACAGGGCAGGCGCCAGGCGTCGAGATCCCAGCGTTTGATCAAGGATGAAAAGTTCAGCGGGGCGGTGACGGGGCAGACCGCGTTCGCCTTGGCCGGGCCGTCGGCCGTGTTGTCCACGTATTCCACGTGGAAGACGGCCTTGCCGGCGTCGATGAAGGGTGCGAGCAGGTCGCACTCGTCGTAGGCGATGCACTCTTCGTTGAGCGCCCAGTCGAACAGCGGCTCGAGCTGGGCCACCTGGTCGAGGTCGTTCTTGAGCCCCACGCTCAGGCCCCGAGCGTGGGCCTGCTCGGCGAGCCACGTGTTGTAGTCGATCTGATCCTGGGCGGTCAGGTCGAAGCCCGAATCGTTGGCGTAGCCGTCCACGTTGTCGGGTTCGACGCCGTCGCAGCCGCGGGCGGCGGCCATGTCCAGACGTGCCGCCTGCACCGCCCGCACGCCGGGGTCGCGGATGTCGAGCCAACGTTCGCCCGGCCAGCCGTCGAGGGGATTGCCCAGGTCCGACTGGGGAAAGTCCCCCGCGTCCGGCCGCCACTCTTCGTAGCTTCCTGCACTGAAGTAACAGATCACGACGCGCCCGTCGGCGTGCAGGGCGTCGAGGGTCGCCTGGGGCACGTCGAACAGGTCGATGTCGTACATGAGCACGTCCACGGTGGTGTCGATCGTCTCGGTGAGTTGCCACTGCCAGCTCGTTCCCGGCGGCGGGGACCAGGGCGCGCCGCCCCCCGTGGTGCCACCGGTGGTCGTGGCGGTGCCCGTACCGGAGGCGGTGCCCGTACCCGAGGTGGTGCCCGTACCCGAGGCCGTGCCCGGATCCGTCCCGCCGCCGGTGGTGGCGGCGGCGGTCGAGCTCGTGCCGGTCGTCGTGCCGCCGTCCCCGGATCCGCCGCCGTCGGTGCAGGCCGCGGCCAGGGACAGGAGCAGGACCCCGGGGGCGCGGGTGGGGCGGATCATGGGGACAGCATAGGTCACCGAGGGTGGGGATGCCCCCGCAGGCCCAGATCCGCCGCCAGATCGGGGTTTTCGTCCCCGACCCGCCAGATCCAGCGGTCGAGCAGGTAGTGGGTGGTCTGCGGCACCGACAGCGCGGCGGCCAGGAGGGCCAGCAGGGCCGGGTCGGTGACCAGCCAGCCGGGCCCGAACAGGCCCGGGCGGTCGTGGTGCACGAGCACGTCCCACAGCCCTTCTTCGAGGATCGCCGCCGTGGCGATCGCCCCGTAGAAGGCAAAGGCGGCGCCGAGCATGGTGCGACCGGCGGCGGGCGCGAAGCGCCCGATCCAACGGCGCCCGCCCGTGACGAACACCAGCGCCATGTACGGGATCCCGTGCAGCAGCACGTTCGTCACCGTGAAGATCCGATCGTCGTCGAACCAAACGATCCCCAGGTTCCAGTTTGCGGCCGCCAGCAGGACGACGGCGTCCGTCATGGGGTTGGCCGCCCGACGCAGGTAGCGGCCGGCTCGGTGGGCGGCGTACGCCGCGAGAACCACGACCTGTGCCCCGAGCGCGAGGGTGCCGGCCCAGCGCGGCAGACCCACGAAGAAGTCCCCGTCCACGAACCAGGCGATCGTGCGCGGCAGCGTGGCGTGCCAGTAAACCACCGGCGCCAGGGTCCCGGCCCAGATCGCCGCCCGGATGGCACGCCGGTTCGCCGCCGGCTCCCCCCCCTTGCGGGCGTAGAGCAGCGCAAAGCCCACGTGCTGCTGGATGAAGTGGAAGATCGCCACGTAGGCGAGCACGCGCCAGAACCAAAGCGGCGAGGCCAGGTAGAGCACGAACCCGGCACCCAGGCACGCCGCCGGGACCAGGACGAGGCGGCGGCCGAAGCGGGTGCGGGCGCCCGGGTCCAGGTAGGTGCGGTAGGCCGTGGCGTAGACGTGGGCCACGTCCACGAGGACCACGACCACGAACCAAAGGCCCGTGCGGACGGGCGCGGGGCCGGCGGTCGCCAGGCCGAGGACGAGGCCCCAGGCGAGCGCCACGAGCCCCGGTCCGAGAAACCAGGTCAGGTCGTAGCGGCGCGAGACCAGGTAGGCGGGAGTCATGCCGGCTCCAGGGCGAGGTCGGGATCGGGGGTGCGGCCCGCGCGGCGGATCGCCCAGGCGGCGGCCGAGACCCCCGCGGCGAACGCCTCCTCGAACAGCGGCAGGCCGCCGACGTCCGCCGCGCACGGCTGCACGGCCCCGATGGGCGCGGCCGCCCGTGCCCGCGCGCTACCGAACAGGTATCCCGGGCGCGGGCGGATCATGGCGTGCCCCCAGCGGGCGATTCGTACGCGCCGGACGTCGGCCGCGATCTGGGGGTGCATGCTCGCGAGCGCGGCGAGGGTCTGGCTCGTCGCGACCCGTAGCGGCGTTTCGAGCAGGCGGCGGCGGGCGGCGGCGAGGTCCGACGGGCTGCGGCCCACGAACGGCTCGTACAGCACCAAAACGGCGCCCGGACGCGACGGGCCCGTCTCGCCGTGGTTGGCGACGACGTAGCCCAGGTGATCCGCCCCCACGTCCACGTTGTCCCACGCAAGCGGCGCACCCACACCGCCGGGCGCGCGGGCCACCTCGAACGCCGTCACGCGCCAGGGGGTGTACGTCACGTCCCCGGGGCGCAGGGGATCGGCCGCTCTCGGCAGGACGTGGGGCAGGACGAAGCGGGGCGCGGCCCACAGGATCGAGCGGGCGTGGAAGGTGACGATCCGGTTCGCGGCCAGGTCCAGGGCGTCCACGCGGCCCGCCGGGTCCACGGCCATCACCGCGTGGCCCGTGCGCAGGCGTCCGTCCGGTACGGCGGCCAGCATGGCCTCGACGAGGGTGTCGTTGCCCCGCGGCGTGACGAACAGGCGCGTGCCGCGGTCGGCCTCCAGGCCCCGGCTGAGGAAGTGGTGCAGGCCGGCGAAGGCCGAGGTGTCCCGGGCGGAAAGCCCGTAGTCGTCGCGGCAGGCGTAGTCCACGTACCAGTCGAGGGCGGGCGAGGACAGGCCCCGGCGTTCGAGGTAGGTGGCGAAGTCGATCCGGTCGAGATGGCGCAGCGCGTGGCTGCTCGCGCGCACGGGGAAGGCGAACAGCGGTCGCCCGTCCTCGCCGGTCGCGCGCGCGGCGAGGGCCCGCAGGTGGTCGTGGAAGCGGGCGAAGGCGGCCTCGTTGCGGGCCGGATCGCCCAAGGCCTCGGGCCAAAGGCCCGGGTGCCAAAGACCCCCGGCGCGGTGTCGTTCCAGCGGGGCGCCTGCGAGAAGGCGGCCGTCGAACAGCGGGTCGTCGCGCGGCCCGTCCACCCACCACCCGATCTCGCGCAGCAGGGTGTAGAGCGCCCCGTACGACGGCGGCGGCGCCGGGAGGTAGTGGGCGCCCATGGGGTGCGCGCTGCGGGGGAGGGTGCCGCTGCGCGCCGTGCCCCCCGGCGCGTCCTCGAGTTCCAGCACCCAGACGTCCTGCACGCCCGCCCGCGCAAGGTGCCAGGCGGCGGCGGCGCCGGCGGCCCCCGCCCCCACCACGACGACCTCGGTCCGGATCGTCTCGCCGCGGGGGGCGCTCGTGGCCCCGTCCCGGATCCGGTGGCCGCGCTCGGGACCCTGGCCCACGAAGGCCGCGTCCAGGCGCCGGTCGGCCGGGCGGTCGGTGCAGGCCGACAGGGCGGCCGTCGCGGCCGGCAGGGTGCAGAGGAAGGCGCGGCGCGACAGCGTCATGGGGCCGCCTAGAACGCCCCGACCGGGCCGTGGGCGAGGTCTTGCTCGTAGTAGCGCACGAGGGGCTGGTCTTCGAGCCGGTTGATCGCCACGTCCCGCGGCCCGAGGTCGGGGGGGAACACGAACAGGGCGGGCAACGAGGCGTCGTCGAGGAAGCGCCGCTTCGGGCCTGGGACCAGCCGCGCCGGGACCTCGACCGGTCCGTGCCGCGCGAGCACGAAGCCCCACTCCCCGAAGGTGGGGACGTTCGCGTGGTAGGGCAGGACCGAAAGACCCGCCGACGCCACGGTCCGCACGATGCACCAGAAGGCGCGGGGGGTCAGGTAGGGGCTCGACGCCTGGATCGCCGCGGCGCCGTCCGGGGCCAGGTGCCGCGCGAGCGTGCGGTAGAAGGTACGCGAGTAGAGCTTGCCGAGGGAGTAGTTGTTCGGGTCGGGCAGATCGACGAAGACCACGTCGTAGGGAGGGGCATCGCCACGGGTGCGCAGGAAGTTCAGGGCGTCGTCGTGCACGACCTCGACCCGCGGATCGGAGAACGCCCCGCGGTTCAAGGCGCGGAGCATCTCGTTCGACGAGAACAACGCCGTCATGGCCGGATCCAGGTCCACCAAGGTGACGTGCTCGACCCCCGGGTGCGTCAGGATCTCGCGCAGGGCCAGGCCGTCGCCGCCGCCGAGGACCAGCACGCGCGCGCGGTGTCGGGCGGCGGCCATGGCGGGGTGGACCAGGGCCTCGTGGTAGCGGTACTCGTCG
>Ga0256839_1003537_pt1 | contig 16051 bp, 15 predicted proteins | sample 354166metaG_FD_185968 | JGI IMG/M metagenome (GOLD analysis project Ga0256839, IMG submission 185968) | Hydrothermal vent microbial communities from Mid Atlantic Ridge, Atlantic Ocean - 354-166 | ecosystem: Environmental > Aquatic > Marine > Hydrothermal vents | place: Atlantic Ocean: Mid... | reverse complement strand
ATACGGACATAATACTTATTTCTGGCAAGAGACTGTTTTGAGTTATGTATTGTGTCTCCAGAATTCACTGCAATTGCACCAGATCAGCCCCCAGTTTTTTTGTAAAAAAACGGATAGTGATTTTGTCATACAGGCGATTAAATCTGACTTCAGGATTCAGAAGGTGGCTATGAATATCTATAGCATTCATTACTGGGCTTCTTGCGCCATCTGCTCGGCAAAGCGGAAGTGACGATCCACAATAACCAAAAAACCATCTTTGTCCAGATGTCCTTTATCCCCTGTTTTGTACCAGCGCTTTCCATCAAGCTCAATAATCACCTCTCTGGTTCTCTCTGGATCATTGAGGTAACCCAGCATGATCTGGCTGCCGCCAAACAGTATGAGACCATCTTTACCAACTGGGCAAATTTCCAGTGTTGCAGGGTCAACGATGCGAAAGCTGCCACCGGGCAGTGGCATGCCAACGGTTCCTGGTTTGTTGCCTATCTGTATTGACCAGTCATCTGGGGCGATCCGGTCGGGTAGGTTGACGCTGGCAACCGGGGTGGTTTCTGTTGCACCATAGCCTTCATAGATCTCTTTATTGAACTTTAATTTAAAGGCATCCCGCACCTCAGGATCGAGTCGTTCTGCACCGGCAATGACCAGCCGCAGGGAGTCCAGCATCAATGGATGGATACGGCTGTTACGGTTAAACATTTGCAAAAAGGTAGAGGTTCCACAAAATATTGTTGTGCTGTTTTTCGCCATCGCCTTTGCTATCGGCAACACATCGGTTGGGTCTGGGTGCAGAATGGCTGGTATCCCTTCGATCAGCGGCATCAGCCCGGTCACTGTAAGACCAAAGGCTTGGAACAGAGGCAGCGTGGCCATGACCACATCATCATCCCGCGTATCCAGCACATCCGACACCTGCTTGATATTGGCCATGATGTTACGGTGACTCAGCACAATACCCTTGAGTTCTCCTTCACGGCCGCTTGAGAAGAGGATGGCGGCGGGTTGCTCAATATCACACCACACTCCAAACAGTCGATAGAGTAGTTTGGCCGGTAGCAGTGCTGATAGAACCATGTGGGAGATTTTGCTAAAGGTGCTGATTTCATCTTTCATCTCTTCCAGATAATGCACCACAACCTTGGCCAGCAGTTCATCCAGATTCACACCGCGCTGCTGTAGTTTTTTTAGGAAATGTCTGGAGCTGTAGATGCTCTTGATTTCGGCCTTTTCGACAGCAGCAAGTAGTTCTTGAATATGGGATGTGTAGTTTAGATTAACCACGGTTTTACCGAGCAGCAGGGTGGCCATGTTGGTGATCAGACCGGCTGTGCTGCTGGGCAGCAGCAGGCCGATATTCTGTTCTGGGCTGCGTCTGTGGATCAGGCGTGAAAAGATGAAGACTGCGGCCAGCATGCCATAACCGGAGAGCCTGGCGCCCGCGCCTGTATCTGCAATAGAGAGATTGCGCCCCAGCTGTTTGGCGGCACGTATCCAGGCCAGCGGGACGGGGTCGAGGGTTTTGGTATACTCATCCCAGGCGTCAATAGAGAGATCAAACAGATGCTGCTTCAGCTCATGTGCGGCTGTATCTATAGCCAGTGGTTTACCAAAGGCCACGATGATATCCCGCCGTCTGCGCTGGCTGCGGTTCGCTTGTAATTTTCCGCTGGAGCGGGAGAAGCGGCTGCCCCAAAGCCCGCGCAGATAGAAGGGCAGAATAACCCCGTCAGCCCCCTCCACCGCCCGCTCATAACCGGACTTAAGGGCACCAAGCTGACCATTGCGACTGATTGCTCCTTCGGGGAAGAGACAGACCGCCTCGCCTTTTTTAAGCAGCTCATTGATCTGTTGAAGTGCGGCCTTGCTGTGTCCGGCTGCAATGGGTACCACACCAAAGGCATCCAAAAGCCATTTTAGATACCAGCGCTGGTAGATTTTACGGTGCATCACAAAGCGTACAGGGCGCGGGCAGGCGATCTGGATAACGGCCCAGTCGAGCCAGCTGATGTGGTTTCCCAGCATCAGCACAGCACCCTGACCGGGCAGATGATTAAACCCCAAAACCTGGATCTTGTAGCGGCTGGTGATGATGCCACGTATAAGGAATCGCACCAGTGATTGTGGCAGCTGATAGACCGTGTAGCTGGCACCGATCACAGCAACGATGGCCAGCAGATAGAACAGCCCGACACTGCTGAGACCATAGATGGCAAAGAGCGCCGTCAGGCTCAAAAAGCCCAGCATGACCACATTCTGCACCCAGTTATTGCCAGCCAGTATCGCCCCCAACTGGTCATCCCTGGCATGAAACTGAATCAGCGCATTGAGTGGCACAATGAAGAGGCCGCCCGCCGTGCCCAGCCCGATAAAAAGCAGCCCCAGCAGGGTGGCTGATGTTGCGTATGGGATTAATAACAGTGCTGTAACAATACCCAGTGCACCAAGCGGAATCAGGCCGGTTTCGATATGTCCGCGTGAGGCCCTGCCTGCCAGCACGGAACCGAGAATGATGCCCAGGCCATTACAGGCCAGAAGCCCCTGGATAACGACTGTGTTGGTCTCATCCAATGTCTCTTTGGCAAAGGCCGGGAAGGCGGCCAGCACCACTTGGGCGATACCCCAGAAGAGAGAGAGGCCGATGATGGAGAGCCAGATCACCCGGTTGGAGAGGAGCCGCCCAAAGTTCTCCCGGAGATAGTGGCCGCTGGTGTACTGCTTGAAGTCAAAGCGAAGGCCCGGCTGCTCCAGCCCTCCCGATGGCAGCAGCAGGGTTGCAGCAAACTCAAGCAGGGCGCAACCCACCAGCAGCCAGCCAATGGGGGCAATGGCCTGAATCAGCTCGGCCTCATTGCTATAGTCAATGCCAACCAAAAGCCGCTCAAACAGCACCGAAAAGAGCAGGATGCCCGAAAGAATGGCCACGATTGTCAGCGCCTGCACCAGTGCATTGGCTGCCGCCAGCTGCCCCTTGCCTACCAGTTCTTTGATATAGCCATACTTTGCCGGGGAGTAAAAGGCGCTCTGTACCGCCAGCAGAAAGGTCATGGCAAAGGCAAACTGGAACCAGCCATTGTAGTAAGAGAGCGTGATCAGCAGTGTCAGCAGCACCACAAGTGCAGCGGAAACCTTCATAATCAGCGGTTTGCAGTAGCGGTCGGAAAAGAAACCGGCCGGGCTAAGGAGCAGCACGAAAGGGAGCAGGATCAGCCCGTTTACAATCGCAGTCAGTATGATCTGGGTTTGGCCATCATAGATCTTGAAGATGGTGTTCTGGATCAAAACCTTATGCCCCAAATCAACAAAGGCATTCAGGAAGATGATCAGAATGAAAGGGAGAAATCCTTTGAGTTTTAGCAGTTTATCCACTGTCTGTTGCCCATTTCATTGATTGATAATGGTTTGAATACTAGTATCGTATCTCAATAGACCACGATCCAACGGATTTTTCCCGGATAGCCAGAGAGGAAGTGCAGATGAGCAACCAAAGCAATATCTATCAGGATGCCTTGAACCGACTGCGCCAGATGGGCGAAGATGCCGGCACCTCGCCTGAGGTCGTTGACTCCCTGATGCATGCCGAAGCAGTAGTGACCGCATCACTGCCGGTTCGAATGGATGATGGTGCCATGCGCTACTTCACCGGATACCGCTGCCACTATAACAGCGTACTGGGCCCCACCAAGGGGGGCATTCGTTTTCACCCACAGGTCAACCAGCAGGAGGTACAGGCACTTGCGCTCTGGATGACCATCAAGTGCGCCATCGCCGGGCTGCCCTATGGTGGTGCCAAAGGGGGGGTTGAGGTTGATCCAAAAAATCTCTCGCCGATGGAGCTGGAGCGACTCTCACGCGCCTATGTGCGCGCCATGGCCGACTTCATTGGCCCCGATATTGATATTCCCGCCCCCGATGTCTACACCAACGCCCGCATCATGGGCTGGATGATGGATGAGTACGAAACCATCAAGCGGCAGCACGCCCCCGCCGTCATCACCGGCAAACCCATCAGCCTGGGCGGCAGTCTGGGGCGTGACGAGGCAACAGGGCGGGGAGCCTATCTCTGCATCCGCGAAATGGCCGCCCGGCTGGGCTGGGTTCCTGCCGAGATACGGGTGGCCATCCAGGGGCTTGGCAACGCCGGTTACCATGTCGCCCGGCTGTTACAGAAGGATGGCTACCGCATCGTCGCCATCAGTGACTCCAAAGGCGGCATCTACTCTGAAGAGGGCTTCGATATAGAGAGCATCTGGAGACAGAAGATCAAGGTGCAACAGGTTCAGGCCGTCTACTGCGAACATACCGTCTGCGAGCTGATAGAGCACCAAAATATCAGCAATGCCGAACTGCTGGAGCTGGATGTTGACCTGCTGATTCCCGCCGCACTCGAAGGCGTCATCACCACAGAGAATGCCCCCAACATCAAGGCCATGCATATCGCTGAAGTGGCCAACGGCCCCATCCTGTGCGAGGCAGAAAACATCTTGCTGGAGCAGGGCAAGCTGATCCTGCCGGATGTACTGACCAATGCAGGTGGCGTGATCGTAAGCTACTTCGAATGGGTGCAGAACCGATCCGGCTATGGCTGGACGCTGGAAGAGATCAGGGCACGCCTGGAAGAGATCATCGTCAAGGCCTTTAACGAGGTATGGCATACCAGCATGCATGAAGAGCGCAGCCTGCGCAGTGCGGCCTATACCATGGCACTGCGCCGGATCGGGGATGCGGTAGCAGCACATGGTACGCGGGAATATTTTAACAATGGCCAGTAGACCGGCTTATGCGGCAAGCCCTCTGTGGACTGTGCTGTTTTTGCTGCTCTGTTCACCAGCATTGACCGCTGATAAGCAGATACCCATGGAAGCAGACAACTGTAATATTATACAGCCACCCAAAGAGGCCGGTGACAGCCAGCTCAATGGTCGATTAATGAAAATCTTTCCCCGAAGAGAACAGATGGGAGAGCACTATACCGGCTGCCAGACACTCTGGCTTGACATACAGGGAAGGCACAAACTGGAAAAAATCATGGTGCTATATTTTGAAAATGGAAAGACCAGAGCGCAGCAACATATAGCAGCAGGGAGATCATTCAGCTGTCGATATTATGCTGGATCGCTGTTGCCAAACTCCAGGGCCGAGTGTTCGCAAAGATCCATTGGCACACTTTCAAGCGTACCCGCCGGATGCACCAGATCATCACTGAGCGTTGAAAAGCAGCATGCTTTAAATTGTAGTGATCCAGATTAGAGGTTAGGCCGCCTACCCATCATATCCCACGATTATCCCTTCGATTCTCTGCCTTTTTTGTAACTGCAACAAAACTTTTTCTGCATCATGCCGGGTTTTTTCCGGGCCAACATAGACGCGGGTTATGGCATGACCATCCACCGGTTTTGTCTCCACAAAAGAGTCGAAGCCTGCACTCTGAAGTTTGTCCCTTAGATTGGTGGCATTTTTATTATTACTGAAACTTCCCAACTGAATAACCCAGGCTTTATGCAGAGACCCTATTGATGCAACAGAGGTTGATTTTTTTAACCTCAATGTGGTTATCTTGGGCACCACTGCTTTGACCCTTGAGCTGTTGTTTTTTACAGTATCTATGGATGTAGATTCTTCCAGCTTTAATGCCGTGATGCTTTTTTTTCTGGCTATTTCATGGGTGAGCGGATCAGCCTTGGGCGGTTGCACCACCCGCCTGGACTCTTGAGCCGGGGCTTTTATCTCTGTAGTTGCAGTGACTGCTTTTGTGATGGGTTTAACCTCTTCAACCGGCACAATCTTTGACTGATAGGATGAACGCTTCACCTCAACACGCTGTTTGGGCACAGGCTTTTGCTGCTCCTCCACCAGGAGCAGCAGGCCGACCATAGCAAAAACAGCGATACCCACCACACCTGCTGCGCCCTTTTTGATCCGGGCATCCATCAGATCTCTCTCAGGCCATCCGAGGGCTGGATCCGGGCGGCCCGGAAGCCGCCGAGTGCAGCGGCCAGAACAGCCGCCCCAACGGTAAACAGCAGGGCGATCTCAAAATGTATGGGCAGCAGTCGGCAGATGGGGCTGTCAACCCCCGCCTGGCCGCTCAGCATGCGGTTGATGCTGGTCTCCACGCCCAGGTAGATCAGGCTGGCCAGCAGCCAGCCCAGCACGCCGGTCAGCAGCGCTTGCAGTACCGGGAACCAGACGATATCCGACGTCCTGAATCCAACCAGTCGCAACACGCTCAGCTCCCTCTTTTTTCGATCCACGTTGGCCCACAGATTGGCACCCAGCGAGAGGGAGAAGCCGCTCAGGCCAATAATCGCAACAAACCAGAAGACCGCACTCAGCCGCTGCTCCATGGTCTGCACGATGTCGATGTCCGCTGCACGGGTTCGTGCCTCGATGCCGCTGGCGGCCAGGCCATCCCGCAGCGCGGCAACATGCTCGATGGCACTGGCATAGAGCCGAAAACCGGGGAAGCTGCGCTCACCCGCAAGCGGTGGGTCGCCCTGCCAGCCCAGCTGCGGGACGGCGCGCCCATCGAGAAAATCCTCTGTGGCAATGATGAGATCCAGTGGCACAAAGGCACCATCGCGTGCAAATGCGGCTAGGCGCGTGATGCCGACCACAGTTAGCTCAACATGCACCCGCTCACGCTGGCCGTTGTGACGGCGATTCAGGCTGCCATCGACCCGATCACCCACCCCCACCTTGAGTTTTCTGGCGGCCGATTCAGAGAGCACGATCTGTCGCAGCCCCGTGGGTATCGCGATGTTTTTGTGAAACAGCGGCTCACCCTCTGCGGTGGGGATCAGCTCAGCAGGGATGATGCGCGGGGCGCTGTCGCTTTTAAGCTGCAGGGTGGCGGCCAGGCTGCGGGTGCGCGGGATGACGAAGGCCACCTCGGGTTTGGCACGCACGGTGCTGAACCATGCCGGGTCATAGTGGCCACTCCCGACCGGGCGGATCTCCCGATTGCGCGGGTCTTCGATCAGCTGCTCCATCATGCTGCCGATGATGCCGAACTTGAGGGCAAAGAGGATCATCATAGGTGCCAGCACGGCCGCCAGCGCCAGGATAAAGCAGCTGGACATCTGCCACTCATAGAAATAGTCGGTCAGCGCCAGCCTGAGGATGTTACGCATCTTTCGGATGGGGTGGCTCATCCTGTGACCTTGGTTTCGGTTACCGTGCCAGCACGGTTCTGGCTGGTGCGGTGTGCCAGCCGGCGCAGCCCCAGCTGTTTGATATGATCCCAGTCATGGCTGGCGATAATGACGGTGATCTGCATCTCCTCCACCAGTTCGACAAACAGTGCCATGATCTTGCGGGCGGCGATGGGGTCGAGCGAGGCGGTGGGTTCGTCTGCGATGACAATGGAGGGGTGATGCGCCAGCGCCCGGCCAATGGCGACGCGTTGCCGCTCGCCGGTCGACAGCAGCTCGGGGTGTTTGTCCAGGTGGCGCTCGATCCCCAGGTTCTTTGCCAGCGCCTCGACCGAGCCATCCTCCGGCATCCCCAGCAGTTGGCGCGAGAGGTTGATGTTGTCGCGCACGGTCAGATAGGGGAGCAGCCCGCCGGTCTGCATGACGTAGCCGATGCGATGTTTGCGCAGATCGCCCATAAAGTTGAGATCCCGCTGCGCCCAGGCCTTGGCCACATCGACCGGTGGGGACTCCTTTTCCGGGCGGAAGCGAAAGGCACCGACCCCGGTGGGGCGCAGGATCATGGCCAGAATATCCAGCAGGGTGCTCTTGCCGCAGCCGCTGTGGCCGATCAGTGCGATCTTCTCGCCCAGCGATATCTGCAGGCTGGGAACGGTGAGGCGAAACTCGACCCCCTCTGCCATGCGGGTCATCACCACATCGCGCAGATGATAGATGAGCACCTGTTCATCTCCGGTCAGGCTGCCACTCGGTATCTGGCTGGCTGCGTACTTCAGGGCAACATCTCCAGCGCCACGGGGAAGACGGAGTCACCGGTGATCGGGCCGCCATCCAGTGAGATCCAGAGGTCGGTATGGTTGTGCAGCGCCTGATAGTAGCTGATCTTGCGCTCCAGCCGATGGGTAAACTCCAGCTGGCGCTTGGCGGGCCAGTCGGCCCAGCTCTCCAGAGAGAGGCTCATCACCTCGCCGGTGTAGGGCAGATCCTCAATATATTCACGCATGTAGCCCAGGTCGGCCAGATTGCTGCCGCCCGCGCTGGTGGCGCTGGTGCTCCCCTGCATCTCGCCGGGGTCTCGGCTGAGGCTGGCGGAGAGGCTCTTCAGATCATTGAGGAAGTTGCGTGGCGAGAGCAGCCCGTCCTCAGCAGCAATCAGCACTTGCTTCAGCACATATTGCAGGTCGCTCAGCTGATCACGCGTCAGCAATACGCGCACATCCAGCGTTGAGAGCGCCGGGTTTTGAAAATCACGATCCACCAGCCAGGCGTTGAACACCTCTGGCACGCTGCCGCCCTGGCTGCTTTGCAGATAGCGCATGCGCAGGGCATAGCCCAGCTTGGCCACCTTCTGCTGGAATTCGGCCAGCTGGGTGTCTGCTGCCGGCAGCGGGGCCGGGGCAAGCTCCGGCTCGGATCTGGGTGCCCTGGCCCGCTCCAGCTCGACCACGGAGCGTACCTGCTCGGTGATCTGTGACGCCAGCGCATCCAGCACCCGGCCAAACTCCTGCACCCGGCCCATCTTGACGCCGTAGTAGAAGTCGCCGATGCCGGGATATTGGGAGATGGCTCGGTACTGCCGCGCCGCCGCCGCATGGTTGGGTCGGCCAATGGGGGTTCGCAGGTGCAGTACCCAGATGGAGACCCCCTTCTCCAGTGCCAGCGCCCTCAGCTCCGCTTCATCCAGTCCGGTACTGCTGAGTGGATCATCGGCTGAGCGCGCCCCGGCATCGGTGATCAACACCACATAGCGTGCGGCATAATCGCTTCTCTGCAGCTCATCGATGGCGAGTTTGATGCCGGCGTAGGCATCCTCGATAAAGTCCTGGCTGGAGACCTCCGCCGGGCTGAGGGCTGCGGCACCTTTAAAGAATGTGCTGGCATCTGTCCCCTCTTTGAGTGGAACAAAGGTGCGGGCAAGGTATTCCAGCTCAGGCGAGGCGCCGAGGCTGTCCCGATAGGCAACCAGGCCAAAGCTGACCTCATCCTTCAGCCCGGCCCGATCGATGGAGCGGTAGACCTTGCGCACCGCCTCACGGGTGCGGTCGATGTAGGGGCCCATCGAGTTAGTGGCATCGGTGACGAAGACCAGGCCGGAGCGAAAGCGTTTGGCTTTTTGTGGCGGTCTTTTTTCCGGCGTGGCGACGCTCTTTTCCACCGGCTTTGGCAACGCAGGGGGCGGGGCCTCTTTCAGTGGCACTGTGGTGACCTGTAGCATCATCGCCTGCTCGCTGCCCAGGTAGATATCCTCATGCTGCTGGATCGGCACCAGGTAGAAATCCTCCTGAATATCGACATGGCGTTCGGGCTGGATGGCGATAACAGGTGAGTCGTTATCCAGCGTTCCAGCCACCGCCCTTTGGTAGAGCTGCTGGTAGGCCGCCTGGTCATTGGATTGAATCAGCTTTTTCAGCCCCTCCCGCTCTTTGAACAGCAGCACCCGGTTCTGCATGGCCGGGTTGCGGAAGGCCACGGTAAGCACCTGATTCCAGGGGATCAGCTGCTTTTCCCGCACCCACCCCTGGGTGTTACCGTGGCTGTCGGTGCCGACCTTTATCCACTTCTCTGTACCAATCCGGCGCTCGCCATAGAGGTAGAAGACGCTAAAGGGTTTGATCTCGCGTAGTGCATGGGCGGAGCCGGCCGAGATGTGCAGCATGGCTCCCGGCCTGGCCAGGACGCGCTGGTAGAGTGCGCTCTTGCCCGGCATCAATAGTGGCTTCTGTCGCTCAGCCCAGGCGGGCTGGGTTGCACCGAAGAGTAGCATCAGGGTCAATGCTGCCGTGAGGGCTATCCGTCTATCGATCATGATCTGCTCCGCCTATCGCCACTGTAGCAGCAGCTGTTTCGCCTCTGTATCGCCACTGGCTGCCAGCCGCTCCACCTGGGCGCGGAAACTGTTCAGCTCATTCTGGGCAGATGCCTGACCGCCTCTGGCCGCCTGCCGGTACCACTTATAGGCCTGCACCAGATCGGGTTGATCCAGCATGCTGTCCTGTGTGGAGTGATAGGCCGGGTCATGCATCTTTGCCAACACCTGCGCCGCACGGCCATCTCCCCGTCTGGCAGCAAAGAAGTAGAGCAGGTAGGCATCGGCCTGCATCCCCTTGGCGCTGAACTCATCGGCTGATGTAAGGATCTGCTTCAAATCCGCCGACCCTTTTTTCGCTCTGAATTCCGCAATCAGCGCCCTGGCCGAGTCACCGGGGTTCTGCCTGGCCTGTATGGCTGACCTGGCTTTTGGTGGGGCGGCCACCGGCTTTGATTCTGATGCAGGCCGAATAACACTGGATGTCGAGCTTGTTGCCGTTACCGCCGGCGCGGCAGCTTCCGGCATACTGACAATCCGGGCAGGCTCACTGTCGGAAAAGAGGTAAAAGCCAACCCCAGCCAGAATCAGCATCACTATAATGATTTTGGGAAGCGGGCTCGGCTGTCTCTTTTTTGGGGAAACCTCTCTGTAGAGGTCATTCTGCAAGCCATTGTCGGCCATATTCATTTCGTTACCTTTCAAGTATGAAGAGAGCGCCAAGCCGCTCTCCAGCCAGAGCGGGTTGGATTTTACACCAATAACGGCAGGGAGAGATAAGGTCTAATGTCTATTGCCAGCCTTGCTTTCATCCGCCTCAGAGCCGAGCAGGATGGCCATCCAGCGGGTCTCCTCGCTGCTGTCCAGTGCTATCTTGAGGGTCATGGTCAGTGGCACGGAGAGGAACATCCCTACCGGGCCAAGCACCCAGCCCCAAAAGACCAGTGAGAGGAAGACCACCAGAGTTGACAACCCCAGGCCGCGCCCCATGAAACGGGGTTCAATGACACTACCCACCAGGCTGTTCACCACCAGATAGCCAAGGCCAGACCAGAGTGCCGCACCGGGACCCAGCTGTACCAGTGCCAGCAGCAGCGCCGGGATGGCTGCAATTATAGAGCCGATGTTGGGTACGTAGTTGAGCAGAAAGGCCAGTGTGCCCCACAGCACGGGGTAGTCGACACCGATCACCCAGAGCCAGAGAGCAACCACGGTGCCCGTCAACAGGCTGGTGCCGGTCTTGATGGCCATGTAGTGTTTGATGTTGTCGGTGAAGCGTTCGAGCTGGCTGAAGGAGTGCTCTGGATCATCGAAGATCCGATGCAGCTTGGCTGGGAAGCTGGAGGCCTCCAGCAGGATAAAGATGACGGTAAGCAGGATCAGAAAGGCATTGGTGAGCAGCCCGCCAAGGGTGTTCAGCCCTTGAGCCGCCATCGTCATCGCCTTGGCCGGATCGAGCAGATTGTTGAGCACCTCGCGGGAGACCTCGATACCCATCCCGGCCAACCAGCTCAGGAGGCCTCCCATCTGCACCTCTAGTTTTGCCTGATAGGTGGGCAGCTGTGCCGAGAAGTCATCCACTGCACTGCCCACCAGCGCTCCCATCAGCATGCCGATACCCACCACGCCACCGATAACCAGCGTCAGCGCCACCCCTTTCGGGATGTGTCGATGTTGCAGGAAGACCAGCGGCGGCATGGCAATGATGGCGATGAAGGCCGAGAGCAGAAAAGGCACCAGTAGGGATTGTGCCTCGCGCAGGCCGGCAACCAGGATCACAAAGGCAGCGGCAGTGACCATAAAGGTGGCCGAGGAGGGGAATTTTTGCGGGTGGTGCATCAGCGGTAACCTATTGCCCTGACGGCATGACCCGCATTCTGGGCTGGACGATAAAAGCCGGGATGTCGCTGATCAGATACCAGCGTTTGGCATTTTTATCATACTCCCACAGCTGGTAGTCGGTAAGCCTCTTCTCCTGCTGCCGATCCTTTTCAACATAGCTGACAAATGCCACCTGTGTCGCGGTGTCGCTCTTTGGATTACTGACGGCAGGCTCCAGCACTTCGTAACGGGTCACCTTGATATTCTCCAGCCCCTGAGGGATCTCGATCTCTTTGAGCTGCTCAGGCCGCATCAGGCTGTAGGCCTGGTGGATATAGCTCCAGCGTATTGCGGTTTCATACGCATGCAGCACCTTATCGAGCGATACCTGCCGGGCTTTGGACTCAATGGTTTGGCAACCCGCAAGCAACACGGCCACTAAAAGCAGGGGAAGATAACGGGCAGGGGGGCTTGGCATTGTGTTTCCCGGTTAAGCGACGGAATGTGGCTCATGTTATGGCACCCATACGGGGTGGCGTCAAGCCACGTGGGATTTTGCCCGGCAAAGGCTATTTGACCACAGAAGCACCCTGCATCCTGCTATCATGTCTTTTTTATCAGTCCGGTAGGGTGGGCACGTTGTTTGTGCCCACGCGCTTACTCCCCATACCCGCTGTCGTCAAAATCATCTTGCACCGCCCAATCCTCAGGATATTTTGCTGCTTTGATATATCGGTGTAAGGTGGAATACGGCCATTGGTTGGGTCGCTTACAAAGCCCGTGTTTTACAGGATTATAATGAATGTAATCGAGGTGCCGATTAAAATCATTCTGATCTCTGATCTGATGCTCCCAAAAACGCCGCTGCCATAAGGTTGATTCGCGGTGCTTTTTCTTGGAGCTGCTGAGCCATTCAGTACGTTTATAGTCTTCCCCACAGACAAGGCTTACTCGACGTTTGATCAACCCCCAGCGCATTGAAAAGTCAGCATCCCCTGCTGGAAGTGTCCAGAGACAATGCAGATGATCCGGTAATAACACCCAGGCATCAATAGTAAAGGGGCGTTCTGATTGAACCGCTTTAGTCGCTACGCGCAGTGCATTACGCACCTGCTCATCGCACAGTATTTTCTGCCGTCGATACGTCACAACGGTGAAGAAATAACTGCTACCCGGGGTATTTGCACGCCGATAATAGGACACCGTTTTAATGATCCCTGTTTGGGGTCGTTTATAGATTCGCGTGGGCACAAACAACGTGCCCACCCTACCTGGTTTTAGCCCTTTAGCCAGTGCCAGTAGAAAGGGGGCAATACCCTTTCGGATTTTTTCTGGCTCATGTTATGGCACCCATACGGGGTGGCGTCAAGCCACGTGGGATTTTGCCCGGCAAAGGCTATTTGACCACAGAAGCACCCTGCATCCTGCTATCATGTCTTTTTTATCAGATCCAAATTCAGAAGCGGCGCCAGAACCATGAGTGATGACCAGGAACCCGTAGTTGATATTCAGATAGGAAACAGCCGCATCACCCTGTTGGGCACCGCCCATGTTTCGCATGCCAGTGCAGAGAAGGTCAAGCAGCTGCTGGCTACCGATGAATATGATGCGGTGGCTGTCGAGCTATGCCCCAGCCGCTTCAATTCGCTGATTGATCCTGACTCACTCGCCCGCATGGATCTGTTCCGGGTGATGCGCGAGAAGAAGGTGCTGATGGTGATCGCCAGTCTGGCGCTGGGTGCCTTTCAGCAGCGCATGGCAGACCAGCTTGGCATTGAGCCGGGCGCAGAGCAGCGCGAGGCGATCAAAGCGGCACAGGATAATCATCGCCCGATACTGCTGATCGACCGGGAGATCGGCGTCACCCTCAAGCGGGTCTCACACAATGTCCCCTGGTGGCAGCGGTTTGCACTCTTTAGCGGGCTGATTGCCAGCGTCATATCCCAGGAAAAGGTCTCGGAGGAGGAGATCGAACGCCTCAAAGAGGGGGATATCCTGGAGACCACCTTTGCCCAGTTTGCCGATGAGCAGGAGGCGCTCTATCTGCCACTGATTGATGAGCGTGACCAGTATATGGCCGCACGCCTATTGGAAGAGGTGCTGCGCGATGGGCATGAAAATGTGCTGGCGGTTGTCGGCGCGGGGCACCTCAAAGGGATTCAGAGCTATCTGGAGGCCGGGATTGCCCACCCCGCAGAAACGATAGAAAGACTGGAACAGATGCCCACACCAAGCCATTGGCCAAAGCTGATCCCCTGGTTTATCGTGGCGCTGATCCTGGTCGGCTTCGGCATCGGTTTTTCACGCAGCCCGGAGCTGGGCTGGCAGCTTGTCTCCGACTGGGTGCTGATCAACGGTGGCCTCTCGGCGCTGGGCGCGGTGATTGCCGCAGCGCACCCGTTGACGGTGCTGACCGCCTTTCTGGCTGCACCACTCACCTCACTCAACCCCACCATTGGTGCCGGCATGGTCACCGCAGCGGCCGAGACCTACCTGCGTAAACCCGAAGTGGGGGACTTTACCCGGCTACGCAAGGATACCGTGCATATCAAAGGGTGGTGGAGAAACCGGGTCTCGCGTGTGCTGCTGGTCTTTGTCCTCAGCACCCTTGGCTCGGCTATTGGCACCTATGTAGCGGGGTTCCGCATCTTTGGGCGGTTGGCAGGATAGCACTCTGGATATGTGCAATCGCCTCTTTCAAATGTTGAAAGCGGTGGTCGCCCCCGTCAAAGATCAACAGCTCCGCTGAATCACGATAGAGATCCGCCGCCACCCGGTAGTCGATCGTCTCGTCTCCCCTGTCCAGAAATAGCGTGGTCGGCAGACCATCCTGCACATTATTGATCTCATAATCGCGGGTCTGCTGGATATCCTCTGCGGTTAGCCAGTAGCGCTCGCCGGTTACAAAGTTTTGATGCTCCCCTTCACGTTGCTGCAACAGCTCCCAGGGTTTGAGCGCCGGGTTGATCATCATCAAATGATGAATCGGGAACTGGCGTGCCAGATACTGGCCATAAAACCCGCCCATCGAACTGCCAATAATCATCAGCTTTGGTGTCTGCTCGATCAGCTTTCGGATCAGCAGGCTCAGCTGCGCCACCGCCTGCCGGGGTCGGTGCGCCGGATAGGTGGGGCTGACAACCGGGACAGGTGCCAGCGACTCACGCAGGGCAATCGCCTTGCCTGCGGTACCCGCGCTGTTGAGCCCGTGGAGGTAGAGGATCATCTATAGCGATCTAAAATCAAACAGCGCACTGTCTGCCAGATGTGATGGCGCAATATTCTGCATGGCGCGGAAGATGGTCTCGGTGCGGCCGGGGTACTCTCTCTCCCACTCCAGCAGCATCTGTTTGATATTTTGCCGTTGCAGGTTCTCCTGTGTGCCGCAGAGGTTGCAGGGGATCAGCGGAAACTCGCGCCGGTTGGCGTAGCGGATAATCTCATTCTCATGGCAGTAGGCCAGCGGGCGAATCACCACCAGCTCACCATCATCGGTGCGCAGCTTGGGAGGCATCCCCTTCAGCTTGCCGCCAAAGAACATATTCAGAAACAGCGTCTGCACCATATCGTCCCGATGATGCCCCAGCGCCACCTTATTGGCCCCCAGCTCTTTGGCCACACGGTAGATCACCCCACGGCGCAGACGGGAACACATGGAGCAGGTGGTCTTCCCCTCCGGCACTTTCTCTTTGACAATCGAGTAGGTATCCTCTTCGATGATGTGGTACTCGATACCCAGCGTGCTGAGATAACCCGGCAATACCTGTTCGGGAAAGAGCGGCTGTTTCTGATCCAGGTTCATGGCAATGATGCGGAAATCAATCGGTGCGCGCTTCTGCAGATTGAGCAGAATATCCAGCATGGTGTAGGAGTCTTTGCCGCCACTGAGGCAGACCAGTACCGTATCGCCCTCTTCGATCATGTTGAAGTCACCAATGGCCTTGCCAACCTGGCGTTCCAGGCGTTTTTTCAGGCGATTGAAGTTGGTCGAGGTTCTCTCTGTCGTGGTTTCTGGCTGCTGCATTATGAATCCAAGGTTAGCTATCGGGTTGGGGTGCTATTTTACAACGGGAAGCGAGGCGGGACGGTACTGTTTTTACACCTTTGCCCGGATTACACTAGAATGTCTGCTAATGCACAACACCCCCTCAATAGCCACATGAGCACAGTAAACAGACCCAGGCCTGGATATCAGCTGGGTATAATGCTGGCCACGATTATCTGGCTGGCACAAGGGGTGGTTTTTGCCGCAGATCAAAGCCGCCAGCAC
>Ga0256839_1003536_pt1 | contig 16055 bp, 13 predicted proteins | sample 354166metaG_FD_185968 | JGI IMG/M metagenome (GOLD analysis project Ga0256839, IMG submission 185968) | Hydrothermal vent microbial communities from Mid Atlantic Ridge, Atlantic Ocean - 354-166 | ecosystem: Environmental > Aquatic > Marine > Hydrothermal vents | place: Atlantic Ocean: Mid... | reverse complement strand
CAAATATCTCCTAAATAAACCCCTATCCAGACCAACATATTCAGGGAGTATTATATCCCATTCAAATAGATCCTGGAGTAGCATGTGTCCATATCTAGCTAGGTTAAATCCAGTAGCCATCTGCATCCCTGTTAGACCTAACTCCTCATCATATACCGTATATGAATAATAAACAGCCTTAACATCCCCTGAATATCCATATACCGCCAAGAGGGTTTTATCCCTAGGATCCTTAGAAAGCTTCAAATCGAATAATTTAGCTGTAAACTTCAAAGGAACAACTTTACATCCCTCCACCTCAACCGGTTCTAGGTCTATAAACCCTAGATCCCTTAGGAGAAGCATATCCCTTAAATGCCCTTTATAACGTAGGGTATATTCAGCCATATTTGGGACATCTTTAAGTGTATATAGTAGAGTCCTCAAACCATCGGATAAAAAGTATTCATACTCACCCTCCCCAGGCAGTTTTATCAATCCCTTATCCTCAAATGGATCGAATCCCTTAACCTCTCCATCCACAACCTTTCTACATGTTATATTATACTGCCATAGGAATCCAATTGGATTCCAGGTGATATTGGTCTTTAAAGGCTTATCCTCAGGCTCTAGAGGTAATCCCCCCACATAAATCTCTAATCTATCAAGACCATCCAGCTCGCTATATAATGCTCCAGAGAGGGTCTGAGCCATACCTGGAGCTACACCAGCATATAGAAAGGCTTTACCACCAGATTCTTTCACAATCTTTTCATAATATGATATTTTATCTTCTGGGACTGAGGATACATCTACAAGTGTATATCCATTTTCAATCATATACTCTACATATTCACGGGATATGTCAATCGGGAGAGAGGAGACTATCAACCTCGCCTTATCCTTCAACTCAGCTATTGAGTTGAGACCAGGCTTCAACTTCAATGTGGCTATATCAAGGCTGTCTTTAATCCTATTGAGTGGCTTATCCCTAATATCTACCGCCAATACATTATAACCTAATCTCCTTAAATCATATGCAGCTGCGTAGCCGATTCTACCAGCTCCTAAGATGCATACATCATATTTCATATCCATATATGAATATCCAGTCACCCAATATATCTGAGAGGCCATGTATTAATGGTATATATCTTAGGAATCCCTAATCTATTGATATGAAGTTTGACACACTATGTATACATGCTGGCGAGGAATCACTTGAATACGACGTTACCCCACCTATCCACCTCTCATCCACCTTTAAGATTAAGGATATAAACCAGAGATTCCTATATTCTAGGACGGACAACCCGACAAGAGCTGTTTTGGAGGAGAAACTCGCTGTAATCGAAGGTGGTAAATATGCATTAGCTTTTTCATCTGGAATGGCGGCCATCTCAACTGTTTTCCTAACAATCTTATCAGCTGGTGACAAGGTAATCCTATCAAAGGATCTCTATGGAGGTACAAAATACTTGTGTTCATATATCCTCCCTAGATTCGGAATAAAAATTAGATATATAGATACGAGAGACCCTGATAATGTTGAGAAAAAGATTGGAGATGCAAAACTCGTCCATATAGAGACTCCAAGTAATCCTATGATGTGGATATCAGATATCAAGGAGATAGCTGATATAGCTCATAGGCATGGGGCCCTCCTATCAGTGGATAATACCTTCGCCTCACCCTATATCCAGAGGCCTCTCGAACTTGGGGCAGATATATCAATACACAGTGCCACTAAATATCTTTCTGGACATAGCGATATCATAGCTGGAGCCGCAATCTTCAAGGATGAAGAGCTTTATAACAAGGCTAAGATATTGAGGTCTCGCCTTGGAAGCCCATTATCGCCGTTTGACTCATATCTATTGCTCAGGAGTATAAAGACATTGGGTGTAAGAGTAGAAAGACACTCAAGCAATGCATATAAATTAGCAAAATTCTTGGATGAACATCCTAAGGTTATAGAGGTATTATATCCATTCCTAGAGAGCTTCCCACAGTATATCCTAGCCAAGAAGCAGATGAGGCTTGGTGGAGGAATGATTACATTTAGGCTGGCTACCGAAGAACAGGATAAGATAGATAGATTCCTAGATTCATTCCATATCATAAGCAAAGCTGTGAGCCTGGGAGGGGTGGAGTCGTTGATACAGCAACCATATACAATGACCCATGCAAGCCTATCTGAGGAGGAGAAGAACGATCTCGGAATATACAGAGGTACAATAAGGTTTTCAGTGGGGATAGAAGATCCTGATGATTTGATTGATGAACTTTCAAAAGCTCTGGAGCATATATAGTATTGGATAGATATGGATAGAGATGAGAGAGCGAGCCTAGCATATGATGGAGAATGCTTTGTATGTGAAGCACTAGCAGATAATATATCCCATGAATTTAATATTGAGGCTGTACCGGTCCAGAAGCTCTACAGGAAGTATGGTCTTGAACATGATGCCTACCTCATAATAGGAGATATTAGATATCGAGGGTATAGCTGGATAATCCCCTACATCTCAAAAGGTAAATTCAAGAAACTATTTACAAGTGTAGTACTCGCCTCTTACCCTATAACAGTTAAATACAAGCTTATAAAGAGGTATGGAAGACACCCAATTCGATACCTGGGGAGGGGAAAGATAATGCTGAAGATAGCTACACTATTTCTTTCCCTATATATACTTAGGTGGGTATTCAAGCTATGGATAAAAATTTGGGGTTTAAGGGTTAAGCATCCTATATAATATTCGTAGGTAGACTCTAAAGGCCTTCTTAACATCATCTATAGATATCCTCTCATCAAATCCATGTATCCTCTCCCACTCACCAGGCCCATAGACCACCGCGTCACATCCATGAAGCCTAAAATGTCTACCATCAGTTGCACCCATGACGAGGGAAGGCTTCGGCTTGAACCCAAGCTCCTCAACAGCTGATTCTTCAATAACCTTGGCCAATTCAGTGTCTGGACTTGTATAGTTAGGGTCGTGCCCAGTCATCTCCTCAACCGTTACTCCCTCAAACTTACTTAGACGCTCCCTAACAAGATTCAATACATCATCCACCCCAATAGCATGGGGTATACGCATGTCGAAATCTATTGTACATTCAGGTGCAACGACATTTGTCTTAACACCACCCTTTATAATACCAGCGTTACACGACAATCTAAAGAAGATCTTCTCAAGACCATCTACACCCAGCATCTCCCTAGCCTTCTTACCACTTTTTATAGCAATATCCCGTATATCCTCAGGAGGCTCAAAATCTATCTCGGCGAGTTTGTAGACCTCCTCAATAACCTTTGCAGCCTTAACAATAGCGTTTTCACCAGCATATGGAGAGACACTTGCATGAGCCGGTTCACCTAAAACCTTAACTCTATACCATACAATTCCCTTCTCACCAACATTGTAATAACCTAGTGTAGATGGCTCTCCCAAGAGGACATAGTTAGGCTTAACACCCATCTCCTTAGCGAGATATAGGCTTCCATAACTCCCCCCAACCTCCTCATCACCTACTGCGGCTAGCGACAAACCCTTCTCAAACTTATCAAATACATTCGTAAATACGGCATATGCATAGATCAATGCGGATAGACCTCCCTTCATATCACTCGCTCCCCTTCCATATACATATCCATCAACAACCTTCCCTGAATAGGGTGGATAAGTCCATCTACTATGGTCACCCTCTGGTACTACATCCATATGCCCATTCAACATAAGATAATCTCCATCCCCAACCTTAGAGTAGATTGTGACCACACCCTCCTTAGGCTCAATCCACTCAGCCTCAAGACCCCACTTAGAGAGGAAGTCCCTGACAAACTCTCCCGCCTCCCTAACATCACCAGGTGGATTGACACTCTTAACCTGGATAAACTTGCTTAGGAAATTTATAAGCTCGTCCTCATGCTCCCTACCCTTAGAGAGGAGTTTATCAAGTTTGGAATCACCGGTCATAGTCTCAACATAATAAAATGTATATCGAATTCTATTTAACTTCCTCTTTGAAGAGGTTCTTCATCATAATTAGGAAGAACCCAAAGGATAGAAGGACAAGGGCCGTATGAATTAGACTCAGTAGTTGATGAGCAGCATTTGGAATCAAGTCTACAGCAACCCTAAGTATAAGGGCTATATTGATAAAGATCATGGGCTCGTATCTCAGACTTTTGTATGCAGCCTTCCTTAATATAATTGGGGGTAGCATAATCCCTCCATATGCATAGATAAAGTTTACTATGAATCCAAGTGTCAGGCTATGTAGGGATGCATCCCATAGATAGAGCCTAGGTACCATTATATCAATAGGTGGGTTGAGATATAGGAATAGAAAAACATAGGATGTGAGCAGCCAGATACCTGAGGCATTTACGTGTCTAGTAAAGTATCTATATCTTATCCAGTCTCTAGACTTCATTCTCCTAGCATAATCCTCACCGGGAGACCTCTCAAAAATATTATAGGCATAGGCGTATACAGCTACAGAGCCGAGGAAGAATAAAGAGGATAATCTAAATAAAATCCACATATCTAAAGCGATACTAAGAACTAGCATTGCCACCCCAATACTATGGAGGATAAATGAATATCGTAGTTTCCTACCCTCTACGAATGTATATTTAAATTTCATTGTTCTGACAGATACCCCAAATATAAGTGAGAGTATGAATCCCGTTAGGAAGAGATGGTCATACCTATATTCATTGAGGATTACATATGTTCCGCGTTCAATAATGAATAGGGATCTATAGATTAATATGCTTAGTAGAGAAATCATAGATAGAAGTATAAATGCGTCGGCATACTTAAAAACCTCATTGTTAAATCGTATCTTACTTATAATGTATATAGTAAAAGCTCCAGCCCCAAATATGGATATTAATGCCATATATGGTAAGCCGATATCTAGATATAGCATTAGTAGGCTTACAGACTCTCCCAGCACGACCATGGTTACGGTTAACATGGCTACATCAAAACTTGCCTTATAATTCCAGAATGTAGGGAGAAGTGTATAAGCAACACCCATTATAAATGGAAGTAAGACAAGATAGAACATAACAGTAGAGTGTATCGATATAAAGAAGGAGGTATTCGGGAATGGAACACCCCATATCATGTGAAGCCAGAAAAACCCAGCCAGAACCCCTAGGACGGCGGATGGAACTATCAAGATGAGGACATTTTTAGCCACCCTAGAGGCTGGAAATGTATAGCTCATAAAAATATTTTAGGTAACTTCACGAAAATATTTGTTGGTTTAAAAACGAAGTTAATTATATGGATTTAAATACATTATATGCATCTTATTGAATGCAAAAGTTTATATTCTCCTGGGGATTAGGATAAGTGAGATAATATATACGGTGGAATGTTATGAGGAATCATCAGAGAAGAAGGAGAAACAAGTTTAGAGGAATATTACCAGCAATAGATGAGGTAGTGTATAAAATATTCAAGAAATAACCATGAATTTGTGGCGCCTCACGCTTCCCTTTAGAGTCTCTTAGGATAATGTCTCGTGATATATTGATGTGACGGTTAATATTTATTCATGAACATCAAATCCTTAAAACTTATAGACTTACATCAGGACCTGGGCTCACATATCTTCAATGGTAGGCTATCAAAACCCTTCGACGAAACTGATGAGAATAGACATGGAGATATACCTGCATATAGGAGGGCCAATCTCTATATCTTCGTAGGAGCTATATTCCCGATGAACTATGGTGACTCCCCATATTCACAGAGAATAAGTAATATGTATGGAGAGGGGTCGAGCATATTTAACATATCACCTATAGGGTTGACGACTAAGGTGTATCAGATACTATCAATATATTGGAGGCTAGTGAGAGAATATCCTAAGGACTTAAACATCATAAGGACCTTAGGGGATATATCCGACGAGAAAATAAACATATTGATTGGCTTAGAGGGTACGGACGGATTAGATGATATTGGGATGATTACACCCCTATATCTAGCGGGGTTAAGGCTAGTCGGTTTCACATGGAATTTCGACACTAAATACGCCGCTTCATGTGTATCCACAAAGGATTATGGACTGACTGGATATGGATTAGAACTCCTAAACGAACTAAATAGACTCGGGATAATCATAGACTTGGCACACTCAAGTAGAAAGACTATGCTGGATACGTTGGAGGAGAGTGGTATGCCAGTGATAAACAGCCATTCGAATTATAGGAAGATAGTGGAACATCCGAGGAATGTGGATTATGAAGTCCTAGACGCTCTAAGATCGAATGGAGGTGTTATAGGATTTACCCTTATCAGAGAGACATTAGGGGGAAATAAGGATTTGGATGCACTGGCAAAACATATTATGGCTGTTAGGGATGATATTGGGAAGGAGGTAATTGCATTTGGCTCCGACTTCTTTGGATGCAGACCACCAGACGAGTTAAAACGGATAGATAGGATTGAAGGGCTATACCAGAAATTGCTGGACATGGGCATTACAAAGGGTGATATCGAGAGATTTGCATGGAAGAATGCATATAGAGTTATAAGAGAGAATGGTTTAAAATGGCGGTTATCTCCTTGAAAATGATTCATAAACCTTACGATGAAGCTCCGCTATAGAGTCCCAGTCATACTGAGACACAAAGGATATACCATTTAACCTTAGATTGACCCATAAATCTCTATCATTCATCAACACTTCAATTTTTCTAGCTATATCTATGACATCCACATTAGCTACTAATCCACTTTTGGCCTCGGATACAAGTTCATATGCAGCGTTATTCCTTGCATTAACAGTCACTTGTGGCGTACCAGCAGCCATAGCCTCCATAGTCGTTATACTCTGACCCTCTCTAATAGATGGTAAGACATAGATATAACCCCTTTTCATGAGATACGCAAATTTATGGTCATCAACACCGCCATGTACATATATCTTTTTTGAAATGCCATTTCTACGTATATGTCTATATACAATGTCCCTCATAGGTCCGTCACCGAATATCTCTAAAGTCAAATCATATCTCTTATAGAGGTATAGGAAACTCTTTATTAGAAGGTCTAGACGTTTATGAGGATTCAAACGGCCTCCATATATTATTCTATCGCGATATTTACGTGCTTTAACCCTATAATATAATTTTAGGTCTACGCCATTATATATTGTCGTTATCCTCCTTGGGTCAACCCCCATAAGCTGTACAAGTCTTTTAGTTGTAAAACCACTTACGGAGATAAAGTGGTCAGGCATAAACATCATAAGCTTCTCAAGAGCCATTCCAAAAGGTGTGTAGATCCAGTGTGGCACATAGTTATACCATTCCTTGTGCCATACCTCATGGATCGTAGATATCAATGGCTGCCGTATCTCCTTCTTAAATCTCGATAAGAAGACTGGAAATATGGGGCAATGGTTAGCCTCTATAACGTCATATTCTTTGGAGTCGAAACTATTTTTTAGCCATAGTAGATACTTTAAGATGCTAATTCCATCTCTAAAACCATCACTAGTTATATAGTTAGGTAGTATTACTGTTGTCCTTAAAATCTTTATTCCATTATATTCATCATTGGTAGGCCAATCTTTCGACAGTCTTACGGTATATACATCTACATCAAATCCTTTCTTAACCAATCTACTAAATACCTCTAAATATCTTTTTGCAGAACCACCTCTAAATGGATAGAAAGTCTCTGTTACAACCGCTATTCTCAACGTCATATCCCTATTCTAAACCTCTTCCATATAGATAAAATAGCTATAAAGGCAATAAAGGCTATAAGGATATATATAGATTCAAACTCATATATAACCCTAGTAGAGGAGATCTTAACAATATTGTCTCCACCCTCTAACATTATTCTTATCGTAATCGTAGATACATCTTCACCAACTAATTCATAGCTCCATGGCTGATCATTAACTGTCACTGCGAATGTTCCTGACATAAGATCTTTAGGTATCGAGATATCCATGGATGAAGTCATACTTAAGGGAGTTACAGCTTTTATAATTAATCCATTAAAATCTTCAGATAGTATGAATGCACCTGGTGTGTGTGACTTAAATGTACTATTCGTCTGTATAGTTATGTTAAATATGTTATTACCATACCATAGAGAGAATAGATAGGTATCTATAGGTATAGATGGAGGAGTCGATGATATAGTAACATCAACAGCTATCTCAACAAGGTTTGGTGGTGTAATCGCATAGCTACCTAAATCTCCGTCGGAGATGAATACCTCGTTGGAGACCAACAAGTTTCCGCTATAGTAGTAGTCTGCCATCAAGACATTCCAGGATATATCTCTATATACCCCCATAAGATTTACTCTAATAGGTATCCTAACCCCAAAACTTCCATCATCCAGAACCCTCTTATCAATTGTTACATTTATAGGTAGCCCAGATACAGTCCCTGTAAACCTGATTATCGGGTTATCTATAAATACATCATTTACAGGGTCATATACCCTTCCAGTGATTAACGCAGTCTCCAAGGCTGCGGTAAGATTTTCAAAGCCATCTATCAATTGAGCCTCACCTATCTCTATATCTCTGAGGCCTAACCCATTCCACTTCTGTAGAATTAGATATTCCCCTGCACCTGCCTCAACAGCTAGTGAGTAATATCCATCTTCATCTGTATATGCTAATGAAAGGTATTGACTACCTATAAATACAAGTTGTGCATTGGGTAATGGATTTCCATTTAAGTCCTTATAATAACCCTCCACAATAATTAGATCAGGTGTTGTTATGTTGTACATTCTATCCTGGGTAAATATAAATAGTGTCTGTGTAGGATGGATATAACCACGGTATATAACTGTTATTGAGTATCTACCTGGCCCTACATAGTTATCGAATCTATAGTATCCATTCTTATCAGTAAATGCAAATAAATATCTATAGAAACGCTCGGGTTTTATAGCTACAATGGCGTTTTCCAAAGGCTCTCCAGAGGCTGTCTTTACATATCCTTCAAGAACCCTAGATGAACCCATCAATAATGTTTTTCCCTGTATAGATTCATCAGTAACGGTATAATTTGTGTAGTCACTATCAACCCCCTCAATAAGGGGAGTCGGTACTAATGGAACTGCATACATATATCCTGAGAATCTTTCTCTAACCTCAATCAAAAATGGTTCATACCTACTTGCATTAAGAAATTTCATCCAGAAGAGGATATCCTGGGGAGGTGAAGCATAAAAGGATATCTCATCACCATTATTGAACGGTGCATAGAAATATGCCTTACCATTTAAAGAAGTAACCCCGGTAAACTCCAGTTTTGAACCTATGACTTTATAAATTCCCATAGGCAGATCTGGATAGTTCGGGGCGATTACATCAAATGTATACATGGAAGTGGGCTCCAAAACAAAAATAAGATTTCCATTGGATATTGGGATGTAAGATAGATTTAATGGTTTATACCCATATGAATAGAATGTTATGTTATGGACTTCCCCCTCCCTCATAAGGATAGTTTGCTGTAGCACGTCTACGCGAAGAGGATATAAAGCTCCTAAGGTCCTCGCCTCAAGATATACACCATCAAATACTTCGAAATCGACAGAATGAACATTTACAACTGTTGGACTCAGAAACCCTACTAATATAAGTGTTAAAATCAATGTTAAACGAATAACCTTCATATAAATTAAGGATATGTTAGAACTTACTTATCAAATTATCGTTTCCGTCGAAATGCATATAAATGGTATACAAAGGATTTTGATGGCCAAATTAGAAAACCTATAACAACTTAGGTTTACCATCAATCATCTTACCCCTTAACACTCTGTTATACTCTTTCAATTGTTAGATTATGCTTTATGACAGGGTTTATAAGGTTTTTAACCTGTTTTAAAGTTTAATTATTGTATATGGTGGTTTTATGGGAGCTATTCTGAGAACTGAGAAAATTGATGCTGGGTATGGAAAACTTCAGATATTATTTGATGTATCAGTAAATTTTGAAGAGAATGGTATTACAGCCATCGTAGGTCCAAATGGAAGTGGTAAATCCACTCTACTCAAAACGATAATGGGTTTCACAAAAATTTATAAGGGTAGGGTTTATTTCGAGAATAGAGATATAACTGGCAAACCACCGCACGCTGTTACTAAGATGGGTATATCATATCTTCCACAGGTTGGAAATGTATTCACCACCCTAACTGTATATGAGAATCTTAGGTTAGCTGGATATACTCTGGATGAGAGTGAGTTAAATGATCGTATGGAGCAAGTCCTCACCTTCTTCCCTGTATTAAAAGATTATATGGAGAAGAAAGTCGGTAGATTAAGTGGTGGAGAGAGGCAGATGGTAGCCATGGGTATGGCTCTTATAAGGAATCCAAAGGTTATGCTCTTTGACGAGCCCTCAGCCAACCTAGCTCCAATCCTTGCTAAAAAGGTGGTTGGAGAGGTAAAGAGGTTGAGGGATGAGCTAGGTATAACAATAGTAATTGTAGAGCAGATAGTCAAACTAGCACTTGAGATAGCTGAAGAGGCGTATCTACTTGTATCTGGAACGGTTAGATATTCGGGAGATGCAAATGAATTATTGAATCACCCAGACTTTGGAAAGATGTACCTAGGAATAGTTTAAATATCATTATAATTTATATGTGCCCACCCCCAGGCACAGGTCTTCATTGAGTGCTTATACGCATCTCTGCCTGTGTCGCTAGGGTGGGCATATATTTAAATTTCTGAAGTTTTAACTAAATCTTTTTACTTATTTTTAAGTAGTATTTATAATTAGGGAGAGATACTTGAAGGTGTTAATTAGGGCTCGGGCAGTATTGACGATGGATGGTCCAGGGCTTGGGGTAATAGAGGATGCGGGAGTTTATATTGAAGACGGGATTATACGTAGAGTAGGTCGAATAGAAGAAATAGTTGGGGAGGGATACAAAGGGGATTATTATTTGGATGTGAGGAAGTATGGGATTGTAATGCCTGGCTTCTATGATGTTCATATGCATACGGCCTTGAGCATTATAAGGGGGTTTGCCAATGATGTTCCTGAGAGTGAGTGGATGGAAAAGTGTCTATCCCCATTCAGGGATAACCTTGAATGGAGGCATGTTAAGGCGGGGACTCTATTAGGTATTTTAGAAGCTGTTAAATCGGGTACTGTAGTACTGGGTGAATATAGCCCCTTTCTACCTAGACAGATAGAGGAGGTATATTCAAAATATGGTTTGAAGGTATTTGGAACTTATATGTTCAACACTTTATCCTCTCCCATGTATGAAGTATCAGGTAAATTATATCCCCTCGATCCGGAGGTTGGGTATAAGAGGCTTGACGAGACGGATAGGTTGATCAAGAGGTATAGGTATGATGAGAACATCCTTATTGCTTATGGACCCCAGGCATTTGATATGGTTCCTCTAGAAGTTGTTAAAGATGCATTTGTGAGGGCCAAGAAAAACGATACATTTATTCATATGCATATAGCCCAAGGTGGAAGGGAGCGTAGGCAGATGATGATGCGGTATGGATTCTCAACTGTTATGCTTATGTATAAGGAGAATCTATTTAACCACCGCCTTCTAGCTACCCACCTCCACGACACATCTGATGATGAGCTCCGTCTAGTGGCTAGGTCAGGTGCATCCATGGTGACATGCCAGCGATCCATAGTCGCTATAGATGGTATAATACCTCCCATGGCCAAATTCCTTGAATATGGGGGAAATGTGCTTTTAGGTACTGATAATGTACCTGGACCTGGGAGTCAGAGTATATTTGCTGAACTCAAGTTCATTGCACTCTTCTCAAAAATATATACTGGCGACCCAAGTTACATGCCTCCATGGAGACTCTTAAAGATGGCTACCTGCAATGCGGCTGACACACTAAAAAAGTTTAGAAATGGAAGGATAAAGGAGGGATATAAGGCCGACATAATTGTTCTAGATTTAAAGAGGATAAATACACTGCCTATTATCAGTAGACCGATTAGGAACTTCATATCACATATTGTATATAGCACATATGGAAACGAGGTCTCACATGTCTTCATAGATGGAAAACCATTTGTGGAAAATTATAGAGTTACTAAGATAAATGAGGAGGAAGTCTTAAAGGAAGTTCAGTCTGCAGCTGAGGATCTAGCTGAGAAGATTGGAGGTAAATATATTGAAACCGGTAATACACTGGTTAAAGCATTCATGAACAATTTATTTTAGGCATACCCTCTATACTCCATTTTAACTATTCTCTCACCACTAGGGCCTTTAAGGACGTAATAGAATAGAATTACTATCTCTAAAGTTATTAAGGCTATAATCATAAGCCCAATATATACATCAAAATTTGATAGTGTCGTTATCAGTATGAAAGCCCTCTCGGCTGCAGAGACATAGATAAATATTATAAATATTGAGATAAGCTTTAACATAGTTTCTTGATGACTGAAGAGATATTTGAGTGAGGAGTATAGGGATAGTATGAGTAGTGAGAGTATTAAGGCTGTCATCAAATAGTTTATTGTATATCTCTGGAGAGAAAGAAGTATATATGTAGCTAGGGATGATATGAAATGGATGGTTAAAGGGAGATATTTATGCATCTTCTAATCCCCATGTGATATAATACATTGGAAAATTCAAATGAAGATTACCTCCGGCTTCTCAATACTATTATATGTTGATGCCTCCTCATAGTTATATGCCCCTACATGTAGGAAGGAGAGTATATCACCTATACTTGTGGATTGTGGTAACGGCCTATAGAGTGGCAGTTTAGGTTTCCCAATCTTTTCACCTTCATAGTCATGGAATATATCGTCAGAGTCACATAGGATACCGGCTACCCTATATCCAGTATTATGTTCATCCCCAATCCTTGAGACATTTATCAGTGGGAAATACCATTTATAGAGGAAACCGCTTAGGAGGTGTGTGAATCCCGTATCTAGATATATCCATCTAGTCCCATCCAACCTCTCTTTATACCCTACAACCTTAGATATCAGCATACCTGCATCAGCCACTATATACCGGCCGGGCTCCAGATAAATTGGGATATCGTTTCCGAGCCTCTTTCTAAGAGCTTTTATAAATCTGCCATAGATTTCTAGAGAATAACTTGGCTTGAAAAGTTTATCGTCGATACCTTTAATATCGAGTTTTACTGGTGCCCATAAATAATTCTTTGGAATGCCACCACCAACATCTACATATGATATTTCCACTCCATATCCATTTATTAATCTCTCAATTATCTTTGTAAGGTTTTCGAGCATCAGCTCTAAAAGCTTCTTCTCAGTTATTTGGCTACCCAAATGTGTATGTAGCCCTATCTTACGCACCCCATATCTCTTGACCAATTTATAGAGTCGCTCCGGTTCAATACCAAATTTAGATGTAGGGGAAGATGTATCTAAGACCCTCTTCCTAATCTCTATGTTGACTCTCACTCCAATTCCGTCTATATTTAGGAGGCCTAGTTCACTGGCAAGGTGAAACTCATATTCAGAGTCTAGGTTTACCCCTGCATATCCTGTCTTGGCTAACGCCTTTAACAGTGAGGGGGTCTTACCTATCCCATTATATATAATATTTTCTGGGGGAAACCCTGCTTCAAATGCCTTCTTAAGCTCACCTGGGGATACTGCCTCAACCCCAATCCCCAGGCTTCTTAATATGGATAATAAGGTTCTATGGGATAATGCCTTCATTGCATAGAAGATCTTCACATCTCCCCTTACCTTATTAGATACTCTCTTGAGTTTAACCACATTCTCTGTGATAGTAGATTTTGAGTATAGGTAGAAAGGGGTTTGATGTTCTTCAGCGATGGTCTCAAGACTTAGCCCTTCAAGTTTTAGAACATCATCCTCGATATATAGAAAATCTTGGATGGAATTCACATTCATCAAAGAATTTATAGGCCCAACCTATTTATGAGGGGAGAACCTATGAAATAAAGTTAAAGGGCTGGTCTCCATCCAAGGAATCTTCTTTGCAATGCAATATTACTTGATATGGTGTCGATACTGAGCTGTATATAGGTTATATCAGTGAGTTTTACGGAGAACAAGGATTTACAAGTTACATTGGCATGGAGAGTTAAAGTATAAATGGATTTTATGGTTGAACTAATCATGGAAACCTATAAGTTCCCCCTTGGGATTAGTATTATTATGAAGACTCTATTCTATAATGGGACATTCTACTTAGATTCCTCCGGATCAAAGAGAGCTGGATGGATCTTGGTTGAGGATGGTATAATCAGGGAATATGGATTGGGAGAAGCTCCATCATTTAACGTTGATAAAAAAGTTGATTTAAAGGGTCTATATGGGTACCCGGGATTCTCAGACTGCCATATACACCTAATCAAATATGGTTTAAGCTTATGGTGGATAGACTTAAGAGGGACGAAATCGTTAGAAGAGTTTAAAGAGAGGATTAGAAGAGGGTTGGATAGAGATTTCCATGGATGGATTCTAGGGAGGGGATGGGATCAAGATAAATTTGTTGAGAAGAGATATCCAACGAGATACGACTTGGATGAAGTATCATCTGATAAGCCTATATTCCTAAGGAGGGTCTGTGGACATATTGCCGTGGTCAATTCAAAAGCTCTGGAACTAGCTGGGATAGATAAAGATACTCCAGATCCAGAAGGCGGCATTATAGATAGGGATGAGGAAGGTGAGCCTACCGGTATTCTCAGGGAAACAGCTATGAATCTAGTTAAAGATGTCATTCCAAAGCCTACAGTTGATGATTATAAAAAGGCTGCTTTGGAGGCCATGGAGGATCTATTTCGGAGGGGTGTCACATTTACACATCTAGTCTCTGCAGAGCCTGAGGAGTGGATCGCATTGAAGAGTCTCAAGGATGAGGGTAGACTGAAGATTAGGGTTAGGGTATACTTCGACTATACATATATGGATTGGATTGAGATGAAGGGTTTAAAGTTTGGTGAAGGCGATGATATGCTTCGTTTTATGGGGATAAAAATAATTACAGACGGTTCACTAGGAGGGAGGACTGCAGCGATGATGGAAGATTATAGTGATGACCCTGGGAATAGGGGTGTACTAATAATCCCATTTGAAAAGCTTGTTGAGATTGTAAATAGGGCGTTTGCAAATGGTTTTCAACTCGCGATTCATGGTATTGGGGATCTGGCCAACAAGAATATCGTTGAGGTGTATAAAGAGATGTACAGAAGATATGGGAATAGAGATAGGAGGGATAGGATAGAGCATGCATCAATATTAAATGACAATATCATTGAGGATATGGCTGACCATGGTATTATAGCCTCTGTACAGCCTCAATTCGTGACATCAGACACATGGACGGTGGATAGGGTGGGGCTGTCTAGAGCTAAATATGCATATCCCTTTAAGACATTGTTGGAGAAGGGTGTATTAATGGGTGCAGGGAGTGATGCCCCAGTTGAGATTCCAGATCCGATATATGGGATATACTCAGCCGTAACTCGTGGAGTTTATGAAGAGAATCCATTGGGAAGAGCTACTGAGGATGAGAAGATAAGTGTTGCAGACGCCATTAGAATCTATACTGAGGATGCGGCCAAACTCTCATATGACGAAGGACATCTTGGAAGGCTTGACAAGGGATATTATATGGATATGGTTGTCTTGGATAGAGACCTCTTCAATATAGGGGATAGAGAGATTAAAGATGCAAAGGTTGTATTGACTGTGGTGAATGGAGAAGTTGTTTATAGTATGGATTAGAATAGAAATTTGGGGTTAAGCCATATCTATAGATTAGGTTTTAGATATGGACAGATTTATATCTAGGGGTAGAATGGGGGTAGTCTCTATAAGCCCCCAGGCCTCAAGAGTGGGGGTGGAGATTCTAAAGGAGGGTGGAAATGCGATAGATGCATATATAGCTACTCAGCTTTCTCTAGATGGATTTGAACCAGGTTGGACAGGCTTAGGAGGAGGTGGATTCGCACTCATATACTTCGATGGAAGTATAAGGGTTTTAGATTTTAGAGAGACAGCACCATATCAAGTGGAGAAGCACGTATTTACC
>Ga0256839_1003535_pt1 | contig 16058 bp, 15 predicted proteins | sample 354166metaG_FD_185968 | JGI IMG/M metagenome (GOLD analysis project Ga0256839, IMG submission 185968) | Hydrothermal vent microbial communities from Mid Atlantic Ridge, Atlantic Ocean - 354-166 | ecosystem: Environmental > Aquatic > Marine > Hydrothermal vents | place: Atlantic Ocean: Mid... | reverse complement strand
AGGTGATCGAGGACCACGGGCTGAAGTTTATTGGCCCCACGGCCGAGCATATTCGCATTATGGGGGATAAGATCACCGCCAAAGAAACCATGCGCAAGCTCGGGGTGCCCTGTGTGCCCGGCTCGGCTGGCGGCGTGGATACCATTGAAGAAGCCCGCGAAATTGCGGCTGAAATGGGCTATCCAGTGATTATCAAAGCCACTGCGGGTGGCGGCGGGCGCGGCATGAAGGTGGCAACCTCGGTAGATGATATCGACGTGGCATTTTCCACAGCACGCTCCGAGGGCAAGTCTGTTTTTGGTAATGCTGAAGTGTATATCGAGAAATATCTCACCCTGCCGCGCCACATTGAAATTCAGGTTTTTGGCGATGGCAAAGGCAAGGCCGTGCATTTGGGCGAGCGCGATTGCTCGCTGCAACGCCGCCACCAGAAGGTTTTTGAGGAAGCCCCCTCGCCAGTGATTACCGAAGAGCAGCGGCAGCGCATTGGCAAGGTTTGCGCTGATGCCATTGCGGGCATAGGCTATGCCGGCGCTGGCACCATCGAGTTTCTGTTTGAAAACGACGAGTTTTATTTCATCGAGATGAACACCCGTTTGCAGGTAGAGCACCCCGTAACCGAAGCCATTTACGGCATTGACCTCGTGCGTGAGCAAATTCGCGTGGCCGAGGGGCTGCCATTGAGCTTTGAACAGGATGATTTGGTGATCAACGGTCACGCCATTGAGTGCCGGATTAATGCTGAAAAAGTGCCGGAATTTCGGCCCTCGCCCGGCACGGTTGCGCAATACCACGCCCCGGGTGGGCTGGGCGTGCGCATGGATAGCGCCATTTATGACGGCTATAAAATTCCGCCCTATTATGACAGCCTGATCGGCAAGCTGATTGTGCATGCCGCCGACCGCCCCACCGCTTTGGCCCGCCTCGAGCGTGCCCTTTCGGAGCTGGTGATTGACGGCGTGGACACCACCCTGCCCCTGTTTGGTGCGCTGTTGCGCGAAGAGGCGGTGCAAACCGGCAATTACACAATCCACTGGCTGGAGCAATGGCTGGAGACCAATCCGGAAATATAAATGGATGATTTGACGCCTCGGCTGCTGCTCACCGCTTATGCTTCGGGTGTGTTTCCCATGGCCGAGAGCGCTGAGTCTGACGAGATTTTATGGTTTAACCCCGAAAAGCGCGGGGTGATGCCGCTGGACGGGTTGCATATTTCGCGCAGCTTGCGCAAAATCATGCGGGCGCGGCGGTTTAAGGTGACGGCAAATCAGTGTTTTAGCGCCGTTATGGCCGCCTGTGCTGACCGCGAAGAAACATGGATAAACCCCGAAATCACCGCGCTTTATACCGAGCTGCACGCGCTTGGCCATGCCCATTCTATCGAGGTTTGGCAGGGGGATGAACTGGCAGGCGGGCTTTATGGCGTTTCGCTCGGGGCGGCATTTTTTGGCGAGAGCATGTTTTCATACCAGAGCAACGCTTCCAAAATTGCCCTTGTCGGGCTGATGGCGCGGTTGAATTTGGGAGGGTTTAAGCTGCTGGATATGCAGTTTATCACCCCGCATTTGGCCAGCCTCGGCGGCGTGGAAATTGCGCGGGAGGCCTACCAAGCACAGCTTGAAACCACACTCAAGCAAAAGGCAGATTTCTATCGGCTAAAGGCCACCGACACCTATTCGCTGCTGGCGTTGTCAACTTCGCAAGTAAGCACCCAGATATCATAGCGCGGGTGGTCCAGCGCGGAAAGCGCGGGGCTGGAGGCGAACATCCAGCCATAAAATGATGGGTCTTCATTGCGGATATCACGGATTTTCAGCAGGGCATAAGCGTCTGCGTTAATGTCCCCCACCGGATAACGGCAGGCCTCTAGCGTGACCTCAAGCCGCTCGAATTCAAGCGTTTCCCCGACGGCCATGCTGAAATTGTTCACCGCCCCCGTAATCCGGTCCAACCCGCGCAAAATAGCGCCGGTGCCGAGATCGGAATTGGCGCGGCGTTCCGTGTCAAAATTGAATTCCGGCACTTCGAGCGTGTTGCTCAGGGTACTCTCCTCGATCGCCGGCAGGGTTTCCACCGTGATCTGGGCGCTGGCCATGGTGGGCAGCAGGAAAAGCAGAAGGAGCCTATTCATTATTGCTGGATCCAGAGGCGAATTTCATTAGCAAATTCAATAGGCTGACAGAGCCTTGTGTGTATTCGACCTCATCCCCCGATGCCAACATATAGTCAGATCCGCCGGGCGTTAACTCCAGAAAGTTGCCGCCAAGAAGCCCTTCAGATGCCACCTTGGCCTCGCTATCTTCGGGAATTTCAACATCGGAGCGCACCGTGAATGTCGCCACGGCTTGATAGGATGTGGTGTCCAGCTCGAGCTTGGTGATGGTGCCCACCTGTACGCCGGCAAGCTGCACTTCACCACCGACATTAAGGCCCTGCGCCGAGGAAAACTTGGCATACAGCTCATAGCGGTCATCGCCTGAGGAAAACCCCGCGACCTGCCCCGCATAGGCTAAAAAGCCAACAGCGGTGGCCACAACCACCGCTCCGATTAAGGTTTCTGAAAGATTGCTTGCCATATCTGCGCCCTATTCCGGCTGCCACGCCTCATAATCAGAGCGCACCGCGCCACCCGTGGTAAGGCTACCTTTGGGATGATAGGCCTGCGGCGTGCCTGTCATGTTGGGCAGGCTCGGTTTTTCCCAGCTTTGCACAGGCAGCGGGTTGTTGCCAGGGCGGTTATCAAAGGTGTGGTGCAGCCAGCCATGCCATGCGGCGGGCACGCGGGAGCCTTCAATCGGGCCATTGTAAATAACCCAGCGACGGCTGCCGTCTTTATTTTCATAGTATTTATTGCCTAGGTCGTCTTCGCCAACGGGCACACCATGGCGCCATGTAAAAATGCGCGTGCCGATGGTTTGGTTATTCCACCATGTTAGCAAGGAAAGAATGAATTTCATGGGTTTGCTCCGCTTAAGAGGCCGAGGCCTGCTCTTTGCTGTCTGCATATATCATTAACGGCTCCGCGTCACCAGAAATAGCTTCCTCATTGACCACAACTTCCACCACGTTATCCATTCCCGGCAGCTCAAACATAGTGTCGAGCAGCACTTCCTCAAGGATAGAGCGCAAGCCCCGCGCACCGGTTTTGCGCTTAATTGCACGGTTGGCAACGGCAATCATGGCTTCCGGTGTGAAGGTCAGCGTCACGTTTTCCAGCTGGAAAAGTCGCTGATATTGCTTGATCAGCGCGTTTTTTGGCTCGGATAAAATGGTAACAAGCGCATCGGCGTCGAGGTCTGTGAGTGTGGCAATTACCGGCAGGCGGCCCACAAATTCGGGGATAAGGCCAAATTTAAGCAGGTCTTCCGGCTCAAGGTCTTTGAACACTTCACCAACATTTCGCAGGTCATTATCACGCACATCAGCACCGAAACCAACAGCCGATCCTTTGCCGCGCTGGGAAATAATTTTTTCCAGACCAGAAAAAGCACCACCGCATACAAACAGAATGTTGGTGGTATCAACCTGCAAAAACTCTTGTTGCGGATGCTTGCGACCGCCTTGCGGCGGCACGCTCGCAACCGTGCCTTCCATGATTTTCAGCAAGGCTTGCTGCACGCCCTCACCCGATACATCGCGCGTGATCGACGGATTTTCCGCCTTGCGCGAAATTTTATCAACCTCGTCAATATACACAATACCGCGCTCTGCCCGCTCCACGTTATATTCAGCGGCCTGCAACAGCTTGAGGATGATGTTTTCCACATCCTCGCCCACATAGCCAGCCTCGGTCAGCGTGGTGGCGTCAGCCATGGTAAACGGCACATCCAGCGTGCGCGCCAGCGTTTGTGCCAGCAGGGTTTTGCCGCAGCCGGTGGGGCCGATCAGCATGATGTTGGATTTCGCCAGCTCCACGCCATCTTCCTTACCCGCATGTTCCAGCCGCTTATAGTGGTTATGCACCGCCACAGAGAGCACCTTTTTGGCAACCTCTTGCCCGATGACATAATCATCCAGCACCGCGCAAATTTCTTTCGGCGAGGGCACCGCATCCGAGCTTTTTATCTGGCTCGATTTGCTCTCTTCACGGATAATATCCATACAAAGCTCAACACATTCATCACAGATGAACACGGTCGGCCCCGCAATAAGCTTGCGGACCTCGTGCTGGCTTTTGCCGCAAAACGAGCAATATAGGGTATTTTTACTATCCGACCCGGCTGATTTGGTCATGGCATTCTCCTGCCCAATAATCTTTTGCGTATCCCCTTAGAGAACATCACAAATTAAAGAAACACAAGCGCTAAGCGCTTAGTCGTCGGCCTCGTCGCCCCGTTTTTGCACAATTTCATCGACAATGCCAAAACCGAGCGCTTGCTCGGCGGTCATGAAATTATCACGATCCAGCGCTTGCTCTACATCTTCCAGCGCTTTTCCGGTGTGCTTCACATAAATCTGGTTCAGCCGGGCTTTCAACTCCAAAATCTCTTTGGCGTGCAGCGCGATGTCGCTCGCCTGCCCCTGAAAACCGCCACTTGGCTGGTGCAGCATAATGCGCGAATTGGGCAGCGTATAGCGCATGCCCGGCTCGCCAGCAGCCAGCAAAAGCGAGCCCATAGAGGCCGCTTGCCCAATGCAAACCGTTGAAATCTTTGGCTTAATAAATTGCATGGTATCATAGATCGACAGGCCGGACGTAACCACGCCGCCGGGAGAATTGATATACATCGCAATGTCTTTATTGGGATTCTCGGCTTCCAGAAAAAGCAGCTGCGCCACGATGATGGTCGCCATCTGGTCTTCCACCACGCCGGACACAAAAATAATCCGCTCTTTGAGCATGCGTGAGAAGATATCATAGCGCACAGAGCCACGCGCGGTGGTTTCCTCTACGCTTGGAATTATAAATCCGGTTTCGTTCATCATCATCGGGTTAAACATGCGGCTTCGCCTTTCAATCACACAGAATTCTTCTAATGCGAATTCGTTTCCCAAAGGTTTAATCGCTACGCAAGGGAGCTTCAAGGGCCATTGCCTCATGTTTATACACAAGGGTGTTTATTATGTAAAAATCCTCGGCGGGGCTTTAAACTAAAATGTGGTTTTATGCAGTGGTTGGGTTTTTGCTTGCCGTACCAGCCCCAAAAGCAGGACGAGCGCATAGTTATGGCGCGCAAGCCTCTGGCAATATAGCCGCATTTGGGCGAATCAGAAAACCGGATTTGCAACTGCGGCTACTTTTTTAGAGAGCCGGTAACGCATCTGGGTATAGGTTTTAAATCAGAATCGCGCGGTCACCCGTTTTTTATACGCGCCATGTCCGGATCAAACAACGGTGCAAGATGCACCCTGCATGGCACTCGTTCACCCGCAACCTCCAGCTCATAATCACCGGTCAGCACATAGCCCGCATCTATCACACTTTCTGCCCGCACATAGCCATAACCGATAGCTTTTCCAAGTGTATAGCCATAGCCTCCACTGGTCAGCCAGCCAACCCGCACCCCATTACGATATATCGTTTCGCGGCCCGAAAGCACAACATCCGGTGCGGCGGTAAACCCCGCGAGTACCTTCTTAACGCCCGCTTGCCGTTGCCGCTCTGCCGCCGCGCGGCCCTTGAACGGCACATCGTTTTTTAGCTTCACAGCCCACCCCAGCCCCGCTTCCAAAGGGGTATGATCGGGGCCAATATCGCGGCCCCATGCGCGGTAACCCTTCTCAAGCCGCATAGACTCAATCGCACGGTAGCCCGCATCACGCAGCCCATGCGCCGCCCCCGCCCTGTGCAGCGCGGCATAAACCGAGGTCGCATATTCCACCGGCAGGTGCAGCTCCCAGCCCAGCTCACCCACATAAGTCACCCGCAGCGCCCGCACGGGGCCGCCGGCAATGCCGATGGTTTGCGCCGTACCGAAGGGGAAGGCCGCGTTGGAAACATCGGCGCTTGTGACCGCCTGCAAAATATCCCGCGCCCGAGGCCCCATGAGCGAGAGCACGGCGTAAGCCGAGGTCACATCGACCAGCTGGGCATTCATGCCCGCAGGGATATTGCGGCGGATCCAGTCAAAATCATGGGTGGCAAAGCCGGTGCCGGTAACGATGTAATATTCATCCCGCGCCACCCGCACGGTGGTTAAGTCACATTCAATCCCGCCTTTGTCATTCAGCATTTGCGTATAGGTGAGCGCGCCCACAGGCTTGGCTACATTATTGGCGGAAATCCAGCTGAGCGCGGCTTCGGCATCGGGGCCTTTCAGGGTGAATTTGGCGAATGAGCTTTGGTCAAACAGCACGGCGGCCTCGCGGCCTGCCCTGTGTTCCTCGCCCACGGTTTCAAACCAGTTTTGCCGCCCGAAGCTATAAATATCCTTTGGCTCCATACCGCTCGGCGCAAACCAGTTGGGCCGCTCCCAGCCGAGCTTTTCGCCAAAGCACGCGCCCTTGGCTTTCAGAGCCTCGTAAAGCGGCGATTTGCGGCAGGGGCGGCCACTGTCGTGCTCCTCGTGGGGCCACGCCATGGTGTAATGCTTGCCGTAAGCCTCCACTGTGCGGGTGCGCACCCAGTCGGTGTCAAAATGCGGGCGGCCAAAGCGGCGGATATCGACCGGCCACAGGTCAAACGGCGGCTCACCGTTCGCGACCCATTCTGCCAGCGCCATCCCTGCCCCGCCACCGGCTGCGATGCCATAGGCATTAAAGCCCGCGCCTACGAAGAAATTCTTCAGTTCCGGCGCTTCGCCGAGGATGAAATTGCCATCGGGCGTAAAGCTCTCCGGCCCGTTGGTCAGGGTTTTAATGCCCGCCGTTTCCAGCGCGGGCACGCGGCCCAAGGCCAGCTCCATCAGCGGCTCGAAATGGTCAAAATTACTGGGCAGCAGGGTGTAGTGAAAATCCTTCGGAATGCCGTTCACCGCCCACGGAATCGGGTTGCTTTCATAGCCGCCCATCACAAGACCGCCGACCTCCTCCTTATAATAGGTCAGGCGGTCAGGGTCGCGCAATGTGGGCAGGTTTTTTGGCATGCCGGCAATTGGCTCGGTCACCATATACTGGTGCTCCATCGACACCAGCGGCACATTCACCCCCAACTTGGCGGCGAAATCCCGTGTCCATTGTCCGCCACAAAGCACCACTTTTTCACAGGCAATCACGCCCTGCTCTGTGCGCACGCCGGTAATGGCCCCCTCTTCCAGCAGCACCTCCAGCACCTCGGTATCCTCGAAGATCTGTGCCCCTGCCATGCGCGCGCCCTTGGCCAGCGACAGCGTGATGTCAGACGGATTCGCCTGCCCGTCGGTAGGCATAAAGGCCGCGCCGATCACATCATCCACGTTCATCAGAGGCCACAGGTCTTGCGCCTCTTGCGGGGTGAGGAGCTGCATCTCCAAGCCAAAGGAATGCGCGGTGGTGGCTTGGCGCTGCACTTCAACCCAGCGCTCGGCGGTGCAGGCCAGCCGCAGGCCGCCGTTCATCTTCCAGCCCGTCGCCTGCCCCGTTTCGGCCTCCAGCCTTTTGTAAAGCTCAACCGAATAGCCCAGAAGCCGGGTGATGTTGGCATTGCTGCGCAGCTGCCCCACCAAGCCTGCGGCGTGAAACGTGGTGCCGGAGGTGAGCTTTTTGCGCTCCAGCAGCAGCACGTCCTCGCCCATATGGGCCAGATGGTAAGCGGTGGAGCAGCCAACAATACCGCCGCCAATGATCACGGTTTTGGCGCTTTCAGGGATAGATGTCATGGGGGCCTCGTAATGAAAGGGGTTGAGTGAGGATGTCCTCCAAGGCCGTAAAAATGCAATCGTTTTTTGCGCAGATATAAAATGCCGAAGACACCCCTACTATAGATCGTTTCTTTTTTAGGTTGCGCGACCCCTTCGAAAAACGTCAAAAACAGCCATTTTCGCCCGAAACCATGTCGTTTAATGACCATAATTCGCCGATTTCAGGTTTCCAGCGCCGTCTCGGGCTGCTAGGCTTTAGGCATGAATTGGCATAATGCCTCATATAACCCCTACCGGACCCAAAGATCCGGACGCGCTGATACCCGTCTTCAGGCCTGCAAAATGCGCCTTCGAACACGCAGCGCTTAACTATTAGCCCCCAACGGAGAGAGAATATGAAGAAATTCCTTGCCGCAACGGCAATCGCAACCCTCGGCATGAGCGGTGCAGCCTTCGCACAAGAATGTGGTGATATCACCATGGCCGAGTTTAACTGGGCCTCGGGCGAGCTGCTCGCCAATGTAGATAAATTCATCCTCGAAGAAGGCTACGGCTGTAATGTCGAGCTGATCGTGGGCGGCACCTCGGCGATTTTTGCCTCGATGGACGGCAAAGGCGAGCCTATGATCGCTGGTGAGCAATGGGTGAACGGCGTGCGCGAGCTTGTAGACGCCGCGCTAGAGGCCGGCCGCCTGCATGCGGTCAACATGGGGCCAATCACCGGCCTTGGCGAAGGCTGGTGGATTCCGCCCTACACCGCCGAAGCCAACCCCGAGCTGAAAACCGTGCTCGACGTGATCGAGCGGCCAGACCTGTTCCCATCGGCTGAAGACCCGTCCAAGGGGGCCTTTGTGGGCTGTCCGGCGGGCTGGGGCTGCCAGCAGGTGAATATCAGCCTGTTTGAGGCCTTTGACATGGAGGCCAAGGGCTGGGTGCTGGTGGATCCGGGCTCGGCAGCGGGGCTTGATGGCTCTATCGCCAAAGCCAACGAGCGCGGGCAAAACTGGCTCGGCTACTACTGGTCGCCTACGTCCATCATCGGCAAATATAACATGCAGCCGGTGCCCTTTGGCGTTGATTACGCCGGAGACGAATACTGGAATGAATGCGTGACCCAGCCCGATTGCGAGCATAGCACGCCTACATCTTGGGTGAAATCCGAGGTGTTTACGCTGGTGACCGACGAGTTCATGCAAAGTGGTGGTGAAATCAATGATTACCTTGCGGCCCGTGTTTACCCCGGCCCCGTTATGGGGGCGATGCTGGTTTACATGGCAGACGAGCAAGCTGACGGTGAAGATGCCGCCATCGAATTCCTGATCCGCTATGAGGATGTGTGGACGCAGTGGGTTTCGGAAGATGTGGCGGCCAAAATTAAAGCTGCGCTTTAAACCGCGCTGCTAAAAATTAAAGCCTGCCAATATGTTGGCGGGCTTTTTTGACATGTGATTTGAGGGCTGGGACATGAGTTTATTCACCGAATTTCCGGAAATGAGCCGCACCGATTTGCGCGATTTCAAAAAAGGTATCGACGGTGCTTTCAAGGATTTCAACCAGGCTTATGGCGAAGGTATTGAAAACTTTTTCAAGCCCCTGCTCTATTTCCTGAAATGGTTTGAAGACCTGCTCGTCGCCACCCCGTGGCCGATTATGCTGGCGATTATCGCCCTGCTGGTCTGGCTTGGCTCGCGCAGTTGGCCTTTGGTTGTCGGCACGGTTATATCCATGCTGCTTATTGGCTATCTCGGCATGTGGGAAGACACCATGTTCACCCTTGCGCTGACCATCGTGGCAACGCTGGTGTGCATCATTATCGGCATTCCCGTGGGCATTCTTATGGCTAAATCGAACCGCGTTCAGGCGATTGTCACGCCTATTCTGGACATTATGCAAACCATCCCCGCATTTGTTTACCTGATCCCGATCGTGATCATGCTCGGTATTGGCCTTGTCCCCGGCCTGATCGCGGTGATTATTTATGCCGCCCCGCCGGTTGTGCGCCTCACCAACCTTGGCATCCGGCTGGTTGATGTCGATATTCTGGAAGCCTCCGACGCCTTCGGGGCGTCATCGGGGCAAAAGCTGATGACGGTGCAAATTCCGCTCGCCTTGCCCAACATTTTTGCCGGCGTTAACCAAACCATTATGATGGCCCTTGCCATGGTGGTTGTGGCCTCGCTTCTGGGCGTGCACGGGCTGGGGCAGGAAGTGCTGAAAGCGGTGAACAACCAATATATCACGCTGGGCTTTATGAACGGCCTTGCCATTGTGGCCATCGCTATTGTGTTTGACCGCACATCCCAGAAATTCGGCAAACGCCTGCAAAAGCATTCGGAGGTGCTTCATGGCTAGTCATGGCATTGAAATTAAAGACCTGTTCAAGATCTTCGGGCCGCGTGGGCATACGTTTATTGACGCGGTTAAAGGCGGCATGTCCAAGGCCGAGCTGAATGAAAAGCACGGGCATGTGCTGGGGTTAAAAGACATCAACATCTCCATGCCGGCGGGGCAAATTCAGGTGGTGATGGGTTTGTCTGGTTCGGGTAAATCCACCCTGATCCGGCACATTAACCGCTTGATCGACCCAACGGCGGGCAGCGTGACCTATGAAGGTGCGGATGTCTGCCAGATGTCAAAAAGCGAGTTGCAGGCGTTTCGCCGGCACAAAACCGCGATGGTGTTCCAGAAGTTTGCCCTGCTGCCCCACCGCACCGTCATCGGCAACACGATTTACGGGCTTGAAATTCAAGGGGTTAATAAGGCCGACGCCAAGAAACGTGCGCTTAAATGGATTGATCGCGTTGGCCTTTCGGGCTTTGAAGACCACTATCCCAACCAGCTTTCAGGCGGCATGCAGCAGCGCGTTGGGCTGGCGCGGGCGCTGACAAATGACGCCGATATTCTGCTGATGGACGAGGCGTTTTCGGCGCTCGACCCGCTGATTCGCACCGATATGCAGTCGGTTTTGCTCGATATTCAGCAAGAGCTGCGCAAAACAATTGTGTTTATCACCCATGATCTTGATGAAGCGCTAAGACTTGGTGACCGAATCGCTATTTTGCGTGATGGGGAGGTTATCCAGCAAGGCACGGGGCAAGAGATTGTGCTGAACCCGGCCGACGCCTATATAGCTGATTTTATTAAAGAAGTTAACCGTGGACGGGTGATCTCGGTGGAAACAATTATGAACAGAACACCCCTTGATGGGGCCGTGAAAATTACGTTAAAAGCCAGTGATATGCTTGAAACAGCCGCGCAGGCGATGGCGCAAGGGCATGAAACCAGTGCAAATGTATGTGATGATAGCCATAAGCTGGTTGGATCCATTCACTTAAAGGATACAATTAACGCCATGGTAATGGCAGCAAAACACTGACATTTTTTCAAAAATGCTGATGAAATTCAACATGCCCTCATAGATCATTGCTGCGAATTAGCGTAAGGTCATAAAATTTAGCAAAACCACTAGTTAATGTTATATTTTTCTGCTATATTGCTGTATGTATATTGATAACCATTTTGGAATACGCTTCGTATTTTCGATTTCCCCTCCCCCTAAAAATAAATTCGAAGCACGATTGGTTTGAGGAATCAAAAATGATATTGAAATTACTAAGCAATTTTAGAAAAGACGATAAAGGCGGGATTCTCGCATTCTATCTGATCATGTTTATTACATTAATGATCGGCGGCGGTATGTCGGTTGATTTTATGAATAGCGAATATCAGCGTGAAAAAATTCAAGATGCTTTGGATCGTGGCGTTTTGGCCGCAACGGCCATTGGCAAGGCGGCGGAGGCCGTTACGCCAACCGAGCTGGCTCAGGCTGAAGCCGACGCAATATTGATTGTTAAATCCTACCTACAAGGTGCAGGATATGACCCTGAAGCCCCGGGCGTGGCTATTAACCCTGAATTCACATTTAACGTACAACGCGTTGCCGCCACGGCCGATTATCAGGTCGATACTTTTTTTCTACGGCTCTCTGGCATCAATACACTTGGCGGAAATGCCACCGCAGGTGCCATAATAAGCCAACGCAATGTTGAAATCTCGCTTGTGCTCGATGTATCGAATTCAATGAACTTTGATGGTGGCGGAAAAATCGCTGACCTTCGCACGGCAGGTGCAAATTTTGTCGGGAACATGCTCGCTGGAAACCGGAGACAGTTTACCTTCATTTCAGTCTTGCCCTTCAACCATAGTGTAAATATGGGATCAGATATTCTGGGCCGGTTTTCAAGCCAGAAATGGCATGATTACAATGGATGTGCTTCTTTCGAATCCGCCGAATATTCGAGGACGGCAATATCTCCGAATAGCGGGTTGGAGCAGGTTGGGCATTTGGTAAATTCGGCTAAAGCGCCCGGCAAGGAAAACTACCTTTGTGATGGGGGCGAAGCGATTGTTTATTCCAATAATGCCACTGATTTGGAAAACTATATCGGTAGTTTGTCCGCAGTTGGTGATACGGCGGGATATATTGGCATAAAATGGGCCATGGGGCTGCTAGACCCGAGCGCCCAGCCCATAGTATCTGATCTTATTTCGGATGGTCTTGCCCCCCCAGAAATGGCAGGACGTCCTGCCGCATTTTTCGATGACAGTACGCTAAAATTTATTATTTTCATGTCAGACGGGGCTATGAACTCAACATATAGATTCGACCCGCTACAACACGGCATATATCCAGGATATGCCCAAGTGACAGATGGAGATGGCAACCTCCTGCCGGCTAATTCCGTTGAAAACGCTGACTATTGGGAAGCAAACCCCGACATCGGGGTATGGTATGAACAGCTAAGCCCGAGCGGACCCAGCCCGTTACTGACAGCCTGTTCAACAGCAAAAGCACAAGGCATCAGTGTTTTTTCCATCGCTTACGACGTGACCCCGGGATCGCCAGAAGATCAGGTTTTGGAGGATTGCGCCACCAATTCTGACCAATACTATAGTGTTGAAACCGACAATTTAGATGCAGCCTTTTCATTGATCGAAGCAACAATCCAGCGCTTGAAGCTCACAAATTGATGTCTTATTTCAGCAAAATAAAGCCGCTATGGGTATCCTTCAAGCATGACGAAAACGCGTCGGCAACTGTAGAGTTCGTTATCGTCTTTCCCGTCATTCTTTGGCTTGTCTTCTCTACGCTGGAAGCCGGTTGGCTAATGACCCAGCAAACGATGCTCGGGCGCGGGCTAAACCTTGCTGTGCGAGAAGTGCGCATTGGCGAAGGCGGCACACCAACCTATAACACGATTAAAAACAGCATTTGCGCAAATGCAATGATCTTGCGGGATTGCCAAACAGCATTGCATCTTGAAATGGTAGAGCTTGCAAATCCGATATCAAGCGCAAACGCTGTTTGTGTCAATAGAGCGCCCGCTGCGATTGCCCCGATAGTAGACTGGGTGTCTGGCTCAAGAACAACGCCTGAAATAATGGTCCTAAGGGCCTGCTTCGTAGTTGACCCGCTTATACCCGGCGCGGGGTTGGGCGCGGCCCTGCCAAAAGACGCGACCGGCGGTTTTCATATGGTGCAATATTCTGCGTTTGCAAACGAACCGAATTCAAACTTGCCTTAATACAGGCAAATAGTCAGGACATTCGAAATGAACCCCCTCAAAACCTTTTTGTCTCGGTTTATTAAAGACGAAGACGCTTCAATTACGGTGGAGTTTGTAATTGTGACCCCACTTATGGTGCTATGGTGGATTGGCAGCATGGTGTTTTTTGATGCTTTTGAAGCACGCTCCGGTGCCGCCCGCTCGGCCTACACAATCGCCGACCTGATCTCTCGGCAAACAGACACAACAAACGATTATATCGATTCCCTGCTTGTGCTTCAAAACCGCATGCGCCCAAGAGAGCCGGTTGGCTCCGTGCGCGTATCCGAATTATATAGAGATGCGTCTGGCACGCTTTCAGTGGTGTGGTCCTACTCCACCCGCGGCTCAGCTAATGTTTTACAGCTTGCGGACGTACCGCTCGCAACAATCCCTATTGTGAACAACGAATCCTATGTGATGCTGATTGATACAACTATACCCTACATTCCGTTATCCGATATTATCGGCGTTCCGGCGCAGATATGGGTAAATCGTATATATATCAATCCACGCTTTTCCGACCAAATACCAAATCCGGACGCATAGCGCCTATAAAAATTTGGTAGGCCCGGTAGGACTCGAACCTACGACAAAAGCGTTATGAGCGCTCTGCTCTAACCAACTGAGCTACAGGCCCGCCTGCGCTGTATGTATATTGGCAAAAACCGATGGTCAACCACCCTTTGGGTGGTTTTCTTTTGCATTAATGTCAGGTAAAGCTGCCCCATCTTTCGCAGCAAAGGATACCGCCATGGCACACCCTGAAAACCCGCTCACCTATGCAGATGCCGGCGTGGACATCGAGGCGGGAAACGCCTTGGTCGATAAAATAAAGCCCGCCGCCGCGGCCACAAAGCGCCACGGCGTTATGGACGGCTTAGGTGGCTTTGGCGCAATGTTTGACCTGAAGGCGGCGGGCTATAAAGACCCGATTCTCGTCGCCGCCACCGATGGCGTAGGCACCAAGCTACGCATCGCCATTGATACAGGCATTCTGGACACTGTGGGCATCGATCTTGTCGCCATGTGCGTCAATGATTTGGTATGCCAAGGTGCCGAGCCTCTGTTCTTTCTAGATTATTTCGCCACAGGCAAGCTAGATGTGACCGAGGCTGCCGCCGTGGTTACGGGCATAGCAGCAGGCTGCAAGCAAAGCAATTCAGCCCTCGTGGGTGGGGAAACCGCCGAAATGCCCGGCATGTATGCCAAAGGCGATTTTGATCTTGCGGGCTTTAGCGTGGGCGCGATGGAGCGCGGCAACAGCCTACCAAACGGCGTGCGTGAGGGCGATGTGCTGCTTGGCCTCGCCTCCAGCGGCGTGCATTCCAACGGCTATTCACTGGTGCGCAAAATTGTCGAGCAATCAGGGCTGGGCTGGAATGCCCCCTCCCCCTTTGGCGATGGCAGCTTGGGCCGCGCTTTGCTAGAGCCGACCAAACTTTATGTGCGCGCTGGCCTTGCTGCGCACCGCGCTGGTGGCTTGCACGCATTGGCGCATATTACCGGCGGCGGGTTAACCGAAAACCTGCCCCGCGCCCTGCCCGAAGGCCTTGGCGCAGAGGTGGACCTTTCCGCATGGGCCTTGCCGCCAGTTATCAACTGGCTGGCCGCACAAGCGGGGCTGGACCAAGCCGAAATGCTGAAAACATTCAACTGCGGCATAGGTATGGTGGCGATCGTTGCCGCTGACCGGGCAGCAGCCCTCACCGAAGTTTTTGAAGCCAACGGCGAAACGGTTACGCAAATCGGCAGCGTGACCAAGGGCAGCGGCATGGCTTACACTGGCTCGCTGGCATGAAAAAACGGGTGGCGATCCTGATCTCGGGCGGCGGCTCCAATATGGAGGCACTGGTGCAGGATATGGAAACCGACCACCCCGCCGAACCGGTGCTGGTGCTGGCCAACCGCCCCGATGCGGGCGGGCTGGCCAAGGCAGCGGTGCAGGGCATTCCGACCGCCTGCATTGACCACCGCCCCTATAAAGGTAACCGCCCTGCTTTCGAGGCGGCGCTGCATGAAGCGCTCGAGGCCGCCGCACCCGATATCATTTGCCTTGCGGGCTTTATGCGCATTCTTACGCCCGAGTTCATCGCCCGCTGGCAGGGCAAAATGCTTAATATCCACCCGTCTATCCTGCCGCTTTTTCGCGGGTTACACACCCACAAGCGCGCGCTTGAGGCCGGCATGGCCGTGCATGGCTGCACCGTGCACGAGGTCACAGGCGAGCTGGATGGCGGGCCGATTTTGGGGCAAGCGGTGATTCCGGTGCGTGAGGGCGACACGGAGGATGACCTTGCGGCGCGGCTGCTGCCGATGGAGCACCGGCTTTATCCGGCGGTGTTGCGGCGCTTTGCAGATGGGAATCGAGCGAAGATCGCATTTGTTGCGGGGTAGTATCGGTGCGTGGGGACCACGCACCCTACGGAATGTAGGGTGGGTTTTAACCCACCACTATTTACGATAGCTCTTCAAATACATACCCTCGAATATCCGCTTGGCCCAGTGACCCAGCTTCGAGGTCGGCATAAAGAACGACCGCTTTTCGCTGCGATACACCACAATGCCGGTATCCAGCGTATCGACAATGCAAATCAGCTCGGCTTTAAAATTGTGGCTCGGGGCCTCGCCCTTGATCTCGGCCAGAATATTCGCCACTGCCGCTTCGGCCTGCAAATCGGCCTGATGCGCCTGCTTGGCCATCCAGTCCGGCCCGGGGAAGGAGCCGGTATCG
>Ga0256839_1003534_pt1 | contig 16058 bp, 13 predicted proteins | sample 354166metaG_FD_185968 | JGI IMG/M metagenome (GOLD analysis project Ga0256839, IMG submission 185968) | Hydrothermal vent microbial communities from Mid Atlantic Ridge, Atlantic Ocean - 354-166 | ecosystem: Environmental > Aquatic > Marine > Hydrothermal vents | place: Atlantic Ocean: Mid... | reverse complement strand
TTCAATAATCCTTGCTAATGAAACAGCTGAGCAAGTCGCACAAATTGCAGCAGGATTGCGCCTTTATCATTATAAATTTGATAAATATAAAACTAAAAAACCAAAAGATGAGGCAAGCAAATCACCGGAAAAGCTCACTATCACTCTGCACGTGAATGAAAAACCAGCCAGTAACAAGGCTATTGCTAATGCGATGGCAGTAGTTGAGGGAACTCTTTTAGCGCGTGATATGATAAACGAGCCGCCAAATATTTTGGGCCCTGTTGAATTTGCTAAAAAAGCATCTGAATTATCTTCTTTAGGTATTGAGGTAGAAATATTAAATGCCAGCGATTTAAAAAAACTAAAAATGGGCGCGCTTTTGGCGGTTGCACAAGGCTCTGTTCGCCCTGCCAGATTAGCAATTATGCGCTGGAATGGTGCTAAGAAAAAAGACACCCCAATTGCTTTTATTGGCAAGGGGGTTGTGTTTGATACGGGGGGGATTTCAATAAAGCCTGCTGGCTCAATGCAAGATATGAAGGGTGATATGGGCGGTGCAGCAGCCGTTATCGGGTTGATGAAAACCGTTGCACTTCGCAAAGCTAAAGCCAACATTATTGGCGTGCTTGGTTTGGTTGAAAATATGCCAGATGGCAATGCTTATCGCCCAGGAGATATTATTACCTCTATGTCAGGGCAAACCATTGAAGTTATTAACACCGATGCCGAGGGGCGCTTGGTTTTGGCAGATGCGCTTTATTATACAGCTGATCGTTTCAAACCAAAATTTATGATAAATCTGGCCACTTTAACTGGTGCTGTTATGGTTGGTTTGGGGCAGGAATATGCGGGTCTTTTTTCTAATGATGATGAACTTGCAACTAAGCTTTATGATGCAGGGCAGAAATCTGATGAGAAATTATGGCGACTTCCGCTAAGCAAGGGTTATGATAAGTTGATTGACAGCCAATTTGCAGATATGAAAAACACAGGCGGGCGTTATGGTGGGGCAATCACTGCGGCGCAATTCTTGCAACGTTTTGTGGGTGAAACCCCTTGGGCGCATCTTGATATTGCTGGCACTGCTTTTGCGACCAAATCCAATGAGATAAATACTAGCTGGGCATCTGGTTTTGGCGTTGCTGTTTTAGATAAATTCTTGCGTGATAATTATGAGGGCTGAATTTAATAGAAATTAAGGGGCGTATAATGTTAAAAAAACTTATTATCTCTTTTATGTTTGCTTTAACAACTATGTTTGCAAATGTTAGTTATGCAGGCGGCTTGATTTTTGATCCAGATGATGTTTGTGAGCCATTAGATGGGAAAATGGAATATTATGATAACGCTATGGTTATTTTTTGGGCTAGTGGATATATAGCAGGAAAAACGGGTGTTTCAGAATCTATTCATGAGCTTAGCTGGAATGAATTGGAGGCTGAACTAACTAGCCTTTGCAAGCAATCACCAAAGTTAAATTATATCGCCCTAGTAGAGGAATATATCAAAATTCATAGTAATGATTTTGGAACAGCTAATCAGGGTAAAAAAATGCTAGAAGATTTCATTGCTTCAGATCAAAATATTGCAGATTTTTTTATCTCGCTACAGCCTTTACCATCTGATATTCAAGCAGTGTATAAAGATCCTTTAGCTACAAATTTAACTGCCATTTATGAAAAAATGTATGCTGCTATAGAGGAGTTAAAGCTTGACCCAGAATATGTCTCTGTGATTGTGGAATTCTCAACAACTCAAAAGCTAGCTATTGCTGATATGGAATTAAATAAATTCCCTAATGGATATGCCAAGGTAAAAGATTATTTTATATATGATTATCCCATAGCTAGCTTTGAGTTTGTAAAGGCTGGGAAAACTTCTGGCATGAGGTTTGATGGTCTGATTTTTGTTGCTGGTAGATGGGTTCTAATGCCAAAGCCTTGGCGTGGGTTGGATTGATTAAAAAGATGAAAAGATTATTTTATCATACAGCGAGTTTTCAGATAAATCATATTGTGCCTTTAGTGCAGGATAACAATGATTTTTCGTTTCGAAAACTCGCCCATAATGGATCGCGATGATTTAATGGAAATATTATTTTATCACCTCGAATTAAGCCCGTTAGAAAAAGTCTTGCCAATTCTGCTTGAGAAAACTCTTGAGCGCGGTTGGCGGGCGGGTGTTGAGGTTGGTAGTGAAGAAAAAGCCAAAGACTTAGATGCAATATTATGGACTTTTAATAATGAGAGTTTTTTGGCGCATGCAATAGCAGGTGCTAAAGACGATAATGAACAACCAATTTTAATAACTACAGATGAGAATAATCAAAACTCTGCAAATGTTAGGTTTTTTGTTGCTGGAAAAACCCCTGAGCTAAAAATAGATTATGCTAAGGATTATGAAAGAATAGTCTTTATGTTTGATGGCCATGATCCTAATATTGTAGAGCAGGCACGTAATGTTTGGCGAAAGCTAAAAGATGATAATGATTTGACCTATTGGCAGCAAGATGCCTCTGGGCGGTGGATAAAGAAAGCCTGATATATTATGTCGTTAGAGCCAAAAACTGATTCAGTAAAGCATAGTTTTTATGATGATGTTATGGCGATGTTTTTAGGCACTGGATTGGTTGCCTTAGGCCTAGTTTTTTATGCAAAAGCCATGCTTTCAACTGGCAGCACTGCTGGCATTGCATTTCTTATACATTATGAAAGTGGAATTGGTTTTGGGCTATTGTTTTTTATAATCAATATTCCTTTTTATATTTTTGCACTTTTACGTATGGGTATTAAATTCACTATTAAGTCTTTTATTGCGGTGAGTATGGTTTCGCTTTTTACTATGATTTTCCCGCAATATTTAATGATTGATAATATCAACCCTCTCTTTGCTGTGATAGTCGGCGGTGGTTTGATGGGAATGGGGGTGCTGTCTTTATTTCGTCATCGTGCAAGCATGGGAGGTATAAATCTTTTAGCTCTTTATTTGCAGGATAATTATGGCGTTAGAGCTGGTTATTTTCAGCTTGTTGTAGATGGCTTAGTATTGGGGGCGGCTTTATTTGTGCTTGATTTCGATAAGGTGATTTTGTCAATGCTGGGCGCGCTTATTTTAAATCTAGTTGTAGCGTTAAACCATAAAACTGGTCGTTATATGGGGGTAAGTTAAATTTTTACTCAGCAATATTTTTTTCATACATTTGTATGAAGTCATCGACTAACTCATAGCAAAATAATATTTCACCCGTCCAACTGTCATAATAAGCATTGGCCTCATGACATTCTTTAGAGCGCATATTGGGCTGGCTTGGTAATTTATATTTACGAAGAATATTATCAATTGCACTTTCAAAAAATTTATTATCACGCAAAAGAGCGCCAGCAGAAACCAAACCATAGCCTCTGTCATATCTAATATTGATTTTTAAGTTGTCAGGCTTCTCATTCACATAAGGGGCAAGCACTCTATCCCAGCTTTTTTCTGCTTGTTTAAAGTCATCTTCACAATCTTCCTGCCTATCTTTATCTAAACCAACCTCATTAGCAATTTCGCCAAAAACATCAGGGTCTTTGCCCACCATTAAACAGACAATTTGAAAGGCGCGTTGAATATCCAAATTATGCTCGCCATATAATTCATCATCAGAATAGACCTCTGTATCAGCATTTTCGCTGGATAAAAACCAACCATAAGCACTATCTATAAGCACATTATCGGTCTGTTCTGTTTCTGCCCTTAAAAGCATAAGAGTTGCAAAATTATCAGCCGCATTTTCTTCACGTCCAAGAATAGGAATATCAAGCTTAGAAATGAGCAAGTGGGCAATTTCGTGATAAAGAACATAAATTGAATTATTTAAGGCAAATTCTTGTGCATCGCTTAAATTATTTTTTTCTTGCGCAAAGGCAACAGTTTGGAAGCTTGTAAGAAAAACTATAATAAAAAATAATCTGCGCATATATATTTTACCTAACTTATTTAGTTTTTACTTGCTTAACAAAAAACTCAACTTGTTTATCACTAATATCATCAAGCTTTTTAAGCTTTAAATGCCGACGATATTTACCACTTCCTTCTAAATTATTTTTAGGATCATTCATTAAATATCCTTGAGAAAACTCAAATGAAATATGGTTTTTACTTACGAAAATACCGCCAAAATCTTCTTTTAGTGAAAACATAATCCCGCCATATAAAATGCGCTCGCTCACATTTGGATAAATAGAAAAAACTATCTCACGGCATTTTTGCAAAATATCATATTTTAGCGCATCAATTTCTTGTATATCATCAAGAAACTTTTGAACTCTCTCCTCATTAGATTTTTGCATAATTTTCTCACTATTTAAGTCTGTAATTATTGTGCTTCTTGTGCTTTTTCAAGCTCGTCATTTTTAGCAAGCCACAACTCTTCTAAATTAGCAATCTCAGTTTCAAATCTCACCTTTTCTTTACCCAATTCAATTGCCTCTTTTGGCTCTTTTTCATAAAGGCTCGGGTCAGCTAGTTTTGTCTCAACACTTTCTAGCCCAAGCCTTAAGATAGAAGTTTTCTGCTCTAAAGTATGTATTTCTTTTCTCAAAGGGGCAAGTTGCTTTCTTTTTGCGGCGGCAAGTTTACGCTCTTTTTTCCTGTCGTTGGCACTACCAGTGATTTGTTTTTTTGCCTTACCTTTTGTCTGCTGGGCATTACTTAATAACATTTTTTTATAAGCTGAAATATCATCATCATAAGGCTTTATTGTGCCGCCCTCAGCAATCCAAATCTGATCAACAGTTGCTTCAATCAAATGCCTGTCATGCGAAATAATCAACACCGCACCACTATATTCATTAAGGGCTGCAACCAATGCATCTCGGCTGTCAATATCCAAATGGTTTGTTGGCTCGTCAAGGATTAACATTCCCGGGCCCTTAAAGGTAATTAGCCCTAATAAAAGCCTTGCTCTTTCGCCACCCGATAGGTCTTTTGCCTTAGTTCCCATTTTATCAATGCCAAGTCCCATTTGCGCCATGCGGGCGCGCCGTTTTGCTTCGCCATCATAGGGCATGAGCGGCTCAATATGCTCAAGGCAGGTTTGCTCTGGTTTTAGCATATCCATTTGATGTTGCGCAAAAAAGGCAATTTCTAGCCCGCGTCCACGGCGCAACTGCCCTTCTTTTGCTTTTAATTCACCCGCAATAAGCTTAGCAAAAGTTGACTTGCCATTGCCATTAACGCCAACAAGCGCAATCCTGTCTTCAGGATCAATCCGCTGTGAAATTCTGCTTAAAATAGTTGTTTCACCATAGCCAACTGAAACATTGTCGAAATCCAGCATTGGGCTGGCCATAGTTTTTTTAGGGTTTTGAAATGTGAAGGGCAGGGCATTGTCATCAAAAAGTGCCTCCGGCGGCTTTAGCTTCTCAATCATTTTAACCCGAGCTTGCGCTTGTTTTGCTTTAGTCGCGCTAGCTCGAAACCGATCAACAAATTTTTGCATGTGAGCGGCTTTTTCTAAACTTTTCTCACGTGATTTATTCGATAATTCCATTTGCATGCGGCGAGTTTTTTCAAATGTATCATAATTACCGCGATAAAATTTCAACTCACCCTTATCAAGATGAATGATTGATGAGACAGCCTTGTTTAGCAGATCACGATCATGCGAAATCATAAAAACAGTATAGGGATAGGTGGCGAGATAATTCTCAAGCCATAAAGTTCCCTCTAAATCGAGATAATTGGTTGGCTCATCGAGTAATAAAAGGTCAGGTTGAGAAAATAACACCCCCGCCAGCGCCACCCGCATGCGCCACCCCCCTGAAAGCTCAGAGCAAGCGATATGCTGGCGCTCATGCTCAAAGCCAAGCCCGCGTAAAATATTACTAGCCCGACCCTCAGCACTATGAGCATCAATATCAGCCAAACGCATATGAATTTCAGATATACGATGCGGATCAGTCGCCGTTTCAGCCTCTTCTAAAAGTGCGGTGCGCTCAATATCAGCGCTAAGCACAATATCCAAAACAGATTGTTCTGTTGAAGGAGCTTCTTGCGCCACAGTGCCAATTTTTGCACGTTTGAAAATAGAAATATCACCATCATCGGGTGAGATATGTTTTAACATCAGGTTGAATAGCGTAGTTTTGCCCGAGCCGTTTTTGCCAACAAAGCCAGTTTTTGAACCCGTTGGCAGGGTAACACAGGCTTTGTTGAACAATACTCGATTGCTAATTCTATAGGTAAGGTCAGTGATTGAGAGCATAAGATTCTTTAATGTTGATGGACTAGTTGAGAAAAACAAGCTTCTCATGAACGATATTATTATCGCTTGCAACCTATTATCGCTTGAAACCAAATCAGCTTGGGTCTAAAAGGCGCTCAAATCTATCTCATTAAATAACAACATAGGAAAATATCATGACATTAGAGCGCACTTTTTCAATCATTAAACCTGATGCAACAAAACGTAACCTGACTGGCAAAATCATTGCTAAATTTGAAGATGCAGGCCTGCGCATTGTTGCTTCAAAGCGCATTCATATGACTAAAGAGCAAGCTGAAGGCTTTTATGGCGTGCATAAAGAGCGCCCATTCTTTGGTGAATTAGTTGAATTCATGATTTCTGAGCCAGTTGTGGTGCAGGTTCTTGAAGGTGAAAATGCTGTTGCAAAAAATCGTGAAGTAATGGGCGCAACAAATCCCGCTGAAGCAGAAGAGGGCACAATCCGCAAAGAATTCGCCCTTTCAATTGGTGAAAACTCAGTGCATGGCTCAGACGCACCAGAAACAGCAGCTGAGGAAATTAAATTTTTCTTCACTGAAGATGAAATTGTTGGCTAAAAATAGTTTTTCAAAAATATATTTAGGTCGCCATTTTGGCGGCCTTTTTTATGCGCTATATTCTAGTGCTTAATATTTTTGGCGTTTATTATAAGTTAGTGCCATTGCAATCATGTGCATAACCTCTTCCTTAGGCAATTCTTCATCAAGCGCAAATTGTAACGAGCGAGTGCCACCATATTTTAAGTTTGGATATTGAGTTTTCCAATTTTCAATTAGGCTAGTTTTGCAATTAACATAAAGTGCATACTCACCGCCATTTTTATTATCCGTATCAATGCGAATTGTCGTACCACTTTTTGTCTGTGGCGTAAGATAAGCGGGCTGATCCCATTTCAAAGTTTCTTGTAAATCACCAACTCCATCGATTTTTAAAGCCATCTCAAATATTAACTCACGCAACTCTAATAGTCTGTCTTGTAATGGTTTTGGATAAGCATCAAAAACAGCCGCAACATCACTGTTTTGAAAAATAGCTATTGTCATATTCTCAATCCTATAAAATCTTAGTGAACTGTAGACAAACTTAGGATATTGATATTGATATTGATATTGATATTGATATTGATATTGATATTGATATTGATATTGATATTGATATTGATATTGATATTGATATTGATATTGATATTGTAATTATAACATATTCTCAAGGATATATAATGCTTGTTTTAATTATTGGCCTGATAGTTTTTTATATCCCACATGCTGCACCTGTGTTTTTCCCAAGCTTCAAGCAAAAAGTTATCAATAGTATAGGTCTTATTAAATGGCGTTGGACTTATTCTTTTTTCTCTTTGCTAGGAATAATAATAATCATTTGGGGTTGGATTATTTTTCGCCCCCAAGCACCAGACATTTATTACCCTCCAAGTTGGGCAAGTCATGTAACGGCATTATTCATTTGGGTTGGTTTTGTGATGTTTTTAGTTACCAAAAAACAACCAGGTCGTATTTTGCTCATGGTCAAACATCCAATGATGGCCGGAACATTATTATGGTCAATTGGACATTTAATTTCAAATGGTGACTTAGCCTCAATTCTAGTATTTGGAAGCTTTCTTATATACGCAATTGTCTCGCTGATTTTTTATGCACTAAAGGGCAATGAAAACTATAAATTTACCTCAAATCAAGGTGATATTTCAGCACTTGCTTTCGGCACAATTATCTTTGTAATATTTGGCTTTTATTTTCATGGCTGGCTATTTGGCATCTCGCCATTTTAGGCAAAGCTAAGCAAGCAAAATAATTGCATATAGCATATAATTATAACTGCGTATCTAAACATGAAATATTTGTAACTTGTAACTAAGGTAGATTGTGTTAAGTCAAATTATATGCAAATCAAATAACTCTAGGGCAAAGCAAATGACAGCTAAGACTTCAAAAAAAACAATTTTCCTGAGGGTTTTAATCTTAGTTATTTCAATTGTTGTCGGCATAGCAATAGTTGCAAATTTTGTAGCAAGGAAACAACCACCCGAACGCATACAGGCGGCTGAAACTCAACGACCAGTGCAGGTTATAAAAACTGCCCTTATGCCCTATGTAATCAAAGCCACAGGTTTTGGCACTGCCTCACCACAAAGAACTTGGAGCGCTATTTCCAACGTTAAGGGGCGGGTTATTTTTCGTCATGCTGAACTTGAAAGCGGGGCAGTTCTAGCTAAAGATACTTTGTTAATGGAAATTGATGATAATATTTATCAACTTGCTTTAACAGAGATAGAGGCTGAAATTGCTAGCTTAGATGCAGAAGTGGCGCAATTAAATCAAGAGGGTGAGAATATTTCTGCTTTATTTGAGCTTGAAGAGCAACGTTTATCATTGGCAGAGGCTGATTTGGAGCGCACCTCTAAATTGGTAGATTCTGGATCAATCTCTAAAGCAGGACTTGATGCGCAATTAAAAGCAACATTGCAACAGCGCCAAGCAGTACAATCGCTGTTAAATCAACTAAATATCATTCCAATAAAATTAACCAAACTTGATGCGCAAAAAGAAAGACTTTTAACTAAGCGTGAGCAGGTGATGCGTGATATTGAGGATACAAAAATTTATGCCCCTTTTGATATTCGTATCAGCGAAGTAAAAGCGCAAAAATATCAATATATAAACCCCTCGCAATTGCTTTTCTCAGGCGATGGCATAAAAGCCTCTGAAGTGGTTTTGCAAATGCCAATGCAAAGCCTGCACAATGTTTTAAGCCAATTGCCAACGGGCGCAGATAATCTCAATCTTTCCGATGTTAAAGCAAATGTGCAACTGGTGGGTGAAAGTCAAAACTGGGATGCTAAAGTTATGCGTATCGCTAATGGAATTGATCCAGCTACCCGCACAATCCGTGTAGTTTTAAGTGTAGAGCAGCCAAAAGATTGGTCAAACCCCAACCAAAACCCACCTTTGTTTAAGGGAATGTATGTTTTAGGGAGCTTATCAATCAAGGCTAACCAGCCTAGTATAATTATTCCTCAAGCCTCTGTGCGAGAGAATTGGGTCTATTTGGTTGATGCAGATAACCGTTTAGAAAGGCGGGAAGTGGAGGTTGAATTCTATCAAGATGGACTGGCTTTCATTCAATCTGGCTTGGAAGTTGGTGAAGTCGTTATTCTTGATGATATTGTGCCAGCAATTTCTGGTATTTTGCTTAATCCAAAGCGTGACTTAGGTGTTGAAGAAAAGCTAATAAATAGCGCCATGGGAGCAGGCATAGGAGCAGATTTATGATTCGCTGGTTTGCTGGCCACCCAACGGCTTCAAACCTGTTGCTTATAGTTATATTAGCAATGGGTATTTTTTCAGCACCAAAATTATTGCGTGAGACATTCCCAGATTATTCTCCAACAGAGGCAAGCATTACCGTTGCTTATCGAGGAGCGAGCGCAACCGATGTTGAAGATGCAATTTGTTTGCGAATAGATGACGCTCTAAAAAGCGTTAATAATCTTGAGGAATTTACTTGCACCGCCCAAGATAATGTCGCCAGCGCTATTGCTAAAATGAAACCCTCTGGGGATGTTTCTCGTTTTTTAGATGATGTAGATGCCAAAATTAACGCTATAACAGACTTCCCTGCTAAAGCAGAAGCCCCGATTATAAAACAATTATATACAACCGATTTGGTTATGGCGCTTGCGGTTACTGGCGACATGTCATTTGCTGATTTAGAGACATATACTAATTCTTTAGAGCAAAGGCTTTATAAGATAAAAAATGTAGCCGATGTGCGAGTTAAGGGTCTTTCCCAGCGCCAATGGCAGGTAGAAATTGCCAGTGAAACCCTGCAACAATACGGCCTTTCTATCAGTGATATTTCAAACCTGATACGCCAGCAAAATATTGATTCCCCCCTTGGTGATATAAAAACCAATGAGCAAGATGTTCAACTTAGATTTGTTAACCAGAGCCGATCTATTGACGATTTAAGTAAATTAGTAGTCCTTGCTGGAAAGTCAGGTGCTGAATTAACACTTGGTGACATTGCTAAAATTACTAATTCTTATGACTTAGACGAAGAAAAAATCTTCTTTAATGGCGAGAGAGCGCTTATATTAGAAATAATGAAAAATAAGGATAGTGATGCAATAAATGTTATGGCTGACATCACAGAATTCCTTGATGCTGAACAAAAAATATTAGGCGATGGTGTAAGCCTTACTAAGACGCAAGACATGACTTCAATCGTAGAAGAGCGTCTAAAAATGCTAGTTAATAACGGAATTATGGGTCTAATTCTTGTAGCACTCGTGATGAGTGTGTTTTACCGCCCAAGCCTAGCAATTTGGGCAATTCTTGGTCTGCCAGTTGCTTTTGCGGGAGCATTTATTGCCATGGCAACTTTAGGTCTTTCATTAAATATGATAACACTTGTTGGGCTGTTAATAGCCATTGGCATTGTAATGGATTCTGCGGTAGTTATTACTGATAGCATTGTTGATCAGGTCGCACAGGGAGAGGATTCTCTTGATGCTGTTACAACTGGGGTGAAACGGGTTTTTGCTGGCGTTACATCGTCTTTTTTAACAACGGTGGTAGTTTTTGCTCCCCTGTCATTTCTTGCAGGAGAATTAGGCACTGTTTTAGAGGTGATGCCAATTGTGTTGATTGCAGCTCTTGCCGCTTCTCTTATTCAAGCATTTTTAATTCTGCCACATCAATTAAAAAACCCTATTGCAAAAGCTGCTAACAAAGAAAAAAATCGCTTTATTATTGCATTTGAAAAAGGTTTTGAGAAATTTCGAGAGGGAACAGGCATAGCTGCCGATAAGGCAATAAAATTCCGCTATTTGGTTTTTGGTGCATTGATACTCACTTTGCTTGGCTCAGTTGGATTTTTTGCAGGCGGCAACATAAAAATGGAAGCCATGCCAGCAATGGAGGGCGATATAATTGAAGCTCGTATTTTAATGCCCCAAGGAACTCCCCTAAGCACAACCGAAAAAGCAGTGGCACAAGTTGTTGGTGCTCTTGAGCGAATAAACGAAGATTTAGAGCAGCCAGATGGTCAGGATTTAGTGCAGGCGGTGCAGGTGCGCTATAATCAAAATCTAAGTGCTGGAGAGTCTGGCTCACACGTTGCAACTGTAGGTGTTGACTTGTTAAGCGCAGAAGTTCGTAGCACTTATTTAGACGTTTTCATTCCACTTTGGCGCAAAGAAATCGGCCCGATTTATGGTCTTATAAACTTAAGCATTCAAGAACCTGGTTTTGGGCCAGCTGGCATACCAATTGAGATACGCATTCAAGGCGAAGATCTTAATGAAATGAAAATGGCTTCATCAGGACTTGTTGATTATTTAAGCGGCTATGTAGGTGTATTTAATGTGATGGATGATTTACGCCCTGGTAAGCCTCAGCGCCAATTATCACTAGCAGATGGCGCGACAGCGCTCGGCTTTACCTCTGCTTCAGTTTCATCGCAATTACGATCATCTATACTTGGTGATATCGTTGATAATATTCAGCTAGGCGATCAAGAGGTAGAAATTGTAATAAGTCAAAATTCACCTGAACATGAAACGCTTGATAGCTTAGATAATTCAATGCTGATTTCAAAGATTGGTAAATCTGTTCCTCTTAGTGTTGTGGCTGATTTCGAACAAACTCGTGAGTGGGCAAAAATCACACTTGTAGATGGCATGCGCACAGTGACGGTGGAGGCAAATGTTGATGCAGGTAAAGCAAATGCTGGCGCTTTGATGAAAGATTTAGAGGAAAATTGGCTACCAGAATTTGAAGAAAATTATCCAAATCTAAGTGTTAGCTTTTTAGGTCAGGTGGCCTCGACCGCCGAAACTGCCTCCTCTATCGCAAAGGGACTGGCTATAGGAATGCTTGGTGTTTTTCTTATTCTCTCGTTTCAATTCCGCTCCTATATTGTGCCAATAATTGTGATGATTGCTATTCCTATGGCGTTGATCGGCTCAATCTGGGGGCATGTGTTTATGGGGTATGATATTTCTATGCCCTCGCTAATTGGTGCGGCTTCGCTTGCGGGCATTGTGGTGAATAATTCAATTTTATTGATGGAATATATCAATATGTATCGTGCGCAAAATGTGCCTGTTGCTATTGCAGCAGGAAAAGCCAGCCGAGCTAGAGCAAGGCCAATTTTTATTACTACCACAACAACCATTGTTGGCATGTTACCTCTGTTAGCAGAAACCAGCGCACAGGCTGCCTCTATCATTCCATTGGTTATTTCACTGGTTTTTGGTCTGCTTGTTTCAACAATTTTAGTGTTGCTTGTACTGCCACCGTTATATGTTATTTTAGATGACATTGGTGCTACTAGATTTAAGAAGCAGTAAATGAAAAGATGCTATCCTAGAGCTACTAGGTCTGTATATAATTTCACCTAGTAAATTGCGCTTATGCCATGCAGAATTATTTTATCGATATAGTAAAACCATTGCACTGTAAATTAGCATTATTTTAGACTTGTCACTAAAAACTAATAAACATAATTCCTAATCCAAATATGATCATGGATATTCGTAAGGAAATTGGTTTTGGGGCTATAATGGCATATGAAATTAAGGTCAGGGCAACGGCCACTTTAATTGCTGATAATATTGCAAATGCTGGGAATTCTGCTAATTGTATGAGATATGGATTTGCTATCATTCCCAACGGAATGAGGTATAGACCTAAACCTAATGCCATTGCTGAGCCTGCTACTTTGAGCCAATTTTCTTGCACCATGCCAGCTGCAATGAATACAGCACCACATACGGGTGGCGTAATAGTGCTTAATAGAGCAAACCAGAAAATAAATAGGTGTGCCTGTAAAGGCTCAACACCTAATTCTATCAAAGCAGGCCCTGCAATTGAAACAGAGATTACATAGGCCGCAGTTGTTGGCACTTCCATTCCTAAAATTAAACATGCAAGGGCTGTAAGAAGTAGTGCTGGCCATAACATTCCGCCAGAACCAGAAAGGATTAGTGAGGTTATTTTTACACCTAACCCTGTGATGCCCAAAATTCCAATGACAATTGAAGCGCAAAGAATAATTGATGCAATCATTGATATTTGTTTGCCAGCATTTAAGCAAACCTGCCCTAAACGGTATAAGAACTGCTTTCTATCAATTTTCAGTTTAGCATTGAACAATAGTAGAATGCTTGCCGCCAATATTGCCATAGAGGCGGCATATTGCGGCGTATATTTTCCGATAAACATTCCCCATAATAAAACTGAAAAAGGCAGCATGAAAAAAGCAGATGTTATGATAATGGTTTTTGATTTTGGTTGCTGATCTTTTGGCAACCCCTTAAGCTCATGACGCAGGCTAAATGCGTTTATACCAACCCATACTGCAACAAAAAATAATATTGCTGGCAATAATGCTGCTGCCATAATACCTGTATAAGGAACACCAGTAAGCTCGACCATAATAAAAGCACCAGCACCCATCAATGGAGGCATTATCTGACCGCCTGATGAAGCTACTGCCTCAACTGCTCCCGCAAGCGAGCGTGGGTAACCCAATTTTGTCATCGCAGGAAGGGTTATTGCACCAGTGGAGGCAACATTGGCAGATGCAGAGCCTGAAATTGAACCAAATAAAGCTGATGAAATAACTGATACTTTTGCCGCCCCACCCTTTAGGCGACCAGCTGCTGCAGCGGCAATATTCATAAATCCTTGCCCAGCTTCACCAGCATTTAATGCTGCTCCAAAAATAACAAAAATTGCAACAATACTTACAGAAATACCCGTTAATTTGCCCCAAATCCCCCCCTCGGCAATAGTTAATGTGCCTAGGAAGCTTTCAATTGGAATGCCAGAATATCCAAATTCTCCCGGAATATACTGCCCAAATAATCCATAAAGCAAAGCTATCAAAGCAACGAGCGGCAAAGGCCAACCAATAGAGCGCCTAGCCATTTCAAGCACAACGACTAAAAGACTTATCCCAATGAAAATTTGAAAATTGCTACTGATGAAACCATATTGATCTGCCAGCATAGACTGGTTAAGAGCAATCCACAAAGTAGAAAAAATACCAATTGCTGCCAGAATTGCGCCACTTATTCGCATAAAGCCAGTTTTGGAAATATAAACCATTGCCCAAGGAAGAGCTAACGCCATATGCAACGGGCGACTGACAAGATTTGGAATTAACCCTGAAAATATTAGCCAGAGATGAAAAGCAATTGTTAGAGCGCCAAGAGCAATCCAAAAAAAATGTGATATCGGAAAATCCTGAAATCGATCCTTCATAATTGCGCCCCTAATTGACATAGAAAAGCCAAGAAAATAAATTCTTGGCTTTAACAATTTATCAAATTTACATTTGGTTGTCTGTTATAGTAAAACCAATTTCTTTGTAATATTTGATTGCTCCGGGGTGAATTTTTCCAGAAATATTAGCCATTAAGCCCTCATTTACTCCATTCCACCAAGCTGCATCTTTGCCCATATCGGCAATTTGTGACCAAAATGTTTTGGTTAGTTGATAAGCTGTTTCATCATCCATTTGCAAACTAGTATATGCAACAACTGGTAAAGATGTTGTAGTTATATCTTCATCTTGCCCAGCATAAGTGCCAGCAGGAATAACTAGCTTAGTGCGTTTAGAAAGCGCAATTTGCTCGTCATCTAGTGAGATTACTGTAACGCCAGTTCCTGCTGCAGCTTCAATTACGTTAGGAGCAGGGAAAGAGCCAGCAGTAACGAAACCATCAATTTGACCATTTTTAAGAGCAGGAACAGCATTTGATAATTCAACATTAGCAAGGGTAACTTTATCTTTAAGACCAAATAGGTCTAAATATTTTTCTCCCTCTCTGGCTCCAAATGAGCCAGTTCCTAAAAGAATGGTTTTACCCTCTAAGTCTGCAAATTTTGTAACACCGCTTTTATTGCTCATTACAAAATGCATGGTTAGCGATGGAATTGGAAATAATGCTCTAATGTCATCAAATTTAGGATTTTCTTTGCCCTCAAACATAGCCTTGCCAGCCTGAGCTAGGTTTACAAGCACTGGAGGAGTGGTGAAAACATAATTACCTGAACGAGCAGCTGCTTCCATTACATTTTGCACAGAACCTTGACTTTCTTCAACGGTTACAATGATTTCACCATTTGAGCCTAGCTTCATAGCTTCAGCAATTTGCACAGCCATTTGATAATAAGATGATGTGGTTTTAGCAGATTTATAAGTTATGCGTGTTTCAGCCTGAGCTGAAAAGGCAATGGATATTCCCAAGCTGGCAAGAACAAGTGTTTTAAGTAATTTCATAATGTTTTTCTCCTCCTATATGTTAATATATGACACTACGCCATGATTTTATTTTTCGCAATAGTGCTATTAACTCATTAACATCTCAAATATTTAGTTAAAATATTCGAGGTAAATATTCACAATATCAGCGCAATATTTTAATATATTGCTTTTGTTTTTGATAATCTATTAGTTTGCTATATTAGTTAATGTGAAATCATCTGGGTGCTAAGAAATGCCTACTATTCTGAAAATAGCTCGATCTGTCTGCCCGCATGATTGCCCATCAACATGTGCGCTAGATGTTGAAATTTTGGACGGAAAAACAATTGGCAAAGTTAAGGGAGCAAAAGACGACCCTTATACCGATGGGGTGATTTGCGAAAAAGTCGCCCGTTACGCTGAGCGCATTCACCACCCAGATAGGTTGCTTTATCCAATGCGACGTGTTGGCGCAAAGGGGGCAGGGCAATGGCAGCAGATAAGTTGGAATGAGGCGCTAGATGAAATTACCACT
>Ga0256839_1003533_pt1 | contig 16059 bp, 11 predicted proteins | sample 354166metaG_FD_185968 | JGI IMG/M metagenome (GOLD analysis project Ga0256839, IMG submission 185968) | Hydrothermal vent microbial communities from Mid Atlantic Ridge, Atlantic Ocean - 354-166 | ecosystem: Environmental > Aquatic > Marine > Hydrothermal vents | place: Atlantic Ocean: Mid... | reverse complement strand
CTAAGCGTAGTATAGCACAGGCTATTGTCCCGGGGCACAAGCGCAGTGGCGAGTTTATTCGTTTTAGGCTCTTGGAGTTTTTCGCAGCGTTAAAAAAGGAATAGAGCCTTGATCTTTTGCTTCTTTTGGGTCAAGCCAAAAGAAGAGACTTTACCTTGGAGTGAAACTATGCTCTTTTAGCAAAAAAGTGTTTTTTGAAGATAGATCCCGTCACGCCGATCACGTCGATCACGCCGATCACGTCCGTTACGGTTAATCGGGTTAATCGGTGAAATCGGGTTAATTGGCTAACCGGAGGAAGGGTTTTACCTATTCCACCTAATTCACTTTTTCGAACCGAGCCGTAAAATGGCGGAGAAAGGGCGGTTCATAGGTGATGCGGAAGCCTTGTACCTGTTCGCGTTGATCGAGTAGGTAGCGGAAGACTTCCACGGTATAGTCCATGTGGCTTTGGGTATAGACGCGACGGGGTATGGCCAAGCGGACCAATTCCATCTTAGCGGGAATGAACCGGCCGTTTTCGTCGTAGTGTCCGAACATGACGGAGCCGATTTCACAGGCTCGGATACCTCCTGCCTCGTAGAGTTGGCAAGCCAGGGCCTGCCCGGGAAATTCTTCGGGCGGGATGTGTGGGTAGAAGGCTTTGGCATCGATATAGACGGCATGGCCTCCTACGGGGCGTATGATGGGCACGCCCATTTCGTGCAGCTTTTCGCCTACGTAAGTGGTGCTGCGGATGCGGTATTCCAGGTAGTGGGGGTCGAAGACTTCGCGTAGGCCTATGGCTATGGCTTCCATGTCACGTCCGCTAAGGCCGCCATAGGTAGAATAGCCTTCGGTGATGATGAGGGTGGTGCGGCATTGCAGGGCCAAGTCGAGCTCTTTGAGGGCGAGAAAGCCGCCCATGTTGACCAGGGCATCTTTTTTAGCACTCATGATTGCTCCGTCGGCCAGGCGGAACATCTCCTGAGCAATTTCGCGGTAGCTCTTGTCCTGGTAGCCGGCTTCCCGCTGTTTGATGAAGTAGGCGTTTTCGGCTATGCGGCAGGCATCGAGGATGAAGCGCAGGCCGTATTTGTCGGCCATGTTTCGCACGGCCCGGGCGTTTTGCATGCTGACGGGTTGTCCGCCGCCGCTGTTGTTGGTTACGGTGAGGATGATGGCACCGACGTTTTCCGCTCCGTGCTGCAGGATGTTTTCCTCCAGTTTCTCCAAGTCAATGTTGCCTTTGAAGGGAGCTTCTTCTTCGGGATGCAAGGCGGCTTCTACGGGACAGTCTATGGCTTGGGCACCCGAGAACTCAATGTTAGCTCGCGTGGTGTCGAAATGGGTGTTGGAGATGAAGACTTTGCCGGAGCCGCCCAATTTGGAGTAGAGCAGGTGTTCTGCTGCTCGTCCTTGATGGGTGGGTAAGATGTAGGGAAATCCCGTCAAATCCTGTATTTCAGCCTCCATGCGCTGCCAGCTGCGGGCACCGGCATAGCTTTCATCTCCCCGCATGATCCCGGCCCACTGTTCGGTGCTCATGGCCGAAGTACCGCTGTCGGTGAGCAGGTCGATGATGACCTGGTCGGAAGTGAGTAAAAAGGGGTTGTAGTGGGCTTTTTGCAGCCAGTCTTTGCGTTCTTCTTCCGAAGACAGGCGTATAGGCTCTACGGTTTTGATGCGAAATGGCTCGATGGTAACTTTTGCGTGCATGGAGTTGTTGTTTTAAGGTTGCCGTGAATTTTTGGGCTTGGCCCTTTCCCCACACGCAAAAATCTGTTATTTTCGCCGCTCCTGAGAAAGGGAAAGAGATGATTTTTGGCAGTCTTGCGTTCTATTCCCTAAGAGGCGGGACAGAGGAAGATGAGATTTGTCATTTGCCGAAAGGCAGGGAAACAACCTACAAAGAACCGAAGCATGCCATCAAAGGAAACCGGCATTTTGACTTTTTCGGAAGATTACTACGATTTTCGGGAGTTTGTGGTGGACCCCGGGCAATCGCCTTTGCGCATCGACAAGTTTTTGCTGGATCGGATGCAGTACTTGTCTCGCAATCGCATTCAGAATGCGATCAAGGCCGGGGCAGTGGTGGTGAATGAGCGGGAAATCAAGCCCAATTACAGGGTTCGGCCCGGAGATGTGATTCAGGTGGTCATTCCCAAGCAGCCCGGCGAGGGCATCAAAGTCATTCCGGAGGACATTCCCCTGAACGTGGTTTATGAAGACGAAGATCTGCTCGTCATCAACAAACCGGCAGGTCTGGTGGTGCATCCCGGGGTGGGAAATTGGCGCGGTACATTGGTCAATGCTCTGGCTTATCACTTTAGGGATTTGGAACTACCTCTGCTGGATCAGAACTTCAAAGATCGGATTGGTTTGGTGCATCGCATCGACAAAAACACCTCGGGCCTGATGGTGGTGGCCAAGACAGATTTTGCCTTGAACCATTTGGCCAAACAGTTTTTTCGCCACAGCATAGAGCGGCGTTACCAGGCTTTGATCTGGGGTGAGTTTGAAGAAGATAGCGGCACCATTCGCGGGCACATTGGTCGCCATCCGCGCAACAGAATTTTGCGCACGGTTTTTCCTGAGGGCGATCAGGGCAAGTGGGCTGTTACGCATTTCCGCGTGTTGGAGCGCTTGTATTACGTCAGCTTGGTGGAGTGCCAGTTGGAGACGGGGCGGACTCACCAAATCCGCGTGCACATGCAGTACAAGGGGCATCCGCTTTTCAACGATGATCGCTATGGCGGAGATCGCATTTGCAAGGGTACGGTGTACAGCAAGTACAAGCAATTTGTGGACAACTGCTTCAAAATTTTGCCTCGGCATGCTCTGCATGCCAAGGTGTTGGGTTTTGTACATCCGCGGACGGAAAAGGAAATCGTTTTTGAGTCGGATTTGCCCGAAGATTTTGCCACTTGCCTGGATAAATGGCGGCATTACGTGGATGCCCGCAGGGATAAAAACACCCTTACATGAATCTAAGAGAACGCATCAATCTTCTGGGGCGTTTGGGCAAGCTGCTGTGTTCGCCCGATGAACGCCTCTTGGCCCATGTGCAGCGCACGGCTTTTCACAACCCTTGGTTTACCGAGGAAAATCAGCTGAAGGCCATACACGCCTTGGGCCGGCAGATGCTGCAAACCGATTTGCTGACCTCCTGGGCTGCTGCTTATACCTTGCCGGAAGAAGAGCGGTTGAAGCCCTGCGTAGTGGGATTGGTTTTTGCAGGTAACATCCCCCTGGTAGGCTTTCACGATTGGCTGGCTGTCTTTGTCAGCGGCCACAAGGCCCAGGTCAAATTGTCGGAGCGCGACCCTTGGCTCTTCCCGCATTTGATGCAACGGCTGCAAGAGTGGGACAGCCGGGCAGGAGCTTATACCGAAACGGTACGGCGTCTTCAGGGCTTTGATGCCGTGATTGCCACCGGCAGCAACAACTCGGCCCGCTATTTTAAACAATACTTCGGTAAGTACCCTCACATCATTCGACGCAATCGAAACAGCGTTGCCGTGCTAAAGGGAGACGAAACCGCCGAAGATCTGTCAGCTTTGGGAGAAGACGTGTTTTCCTTTTTCGGTCTGGGTTGCCGGAATGTCTCAAAACTCTATTTGCCGAAAGGCTATGAAATGCAACCTCTGCTGGATAGCTTGCACGAATATCGAGCGTTGATTCTACACGAGCCTTACAAAAACAATTACGATTATACCTATGCCTTGTTGATGCTCAACAAGCAGCCTTTTCTGGCAACGGGCAGTTTGATTTTGCGGGAGGATGAATCGCTGAGTTCTCGCATAGCTACTTTGCATTATGCCTTTTACGAGACAGAGGAGGATTTGGCGAAAGCCCTGGAAAAAGAGAGAGATAAGCTGCAATGCGTTTTGAGCCAGCGAAGCATACAGGGTTTTGAGGTTTTGCCTTTCGGCAAATCTCAACAGCCGGGGCTTAGGGATTATCCCGACGGTGTTGATGTTATGGAATTTTTGCGTAATTTAGCACCTTGAAAAGAGGTTGCTTTCGTAAAAGGGAGACAAATCCTTTGGTTTTGGTAAAGAGAAAAGCGTAGCAGATTAGATTTCTGTTTTTGTGTTAAATTTTGTTGCTCTATTATGAAAAAGGGAGTGTTTTTACTTTGGATGAGCATTTTGCTGTTGCCTTCTTGCAGTAAAGATAAGACATGCAGTTTTCTCTTGCAGGAAGGTGTTTGGGATGCTTACTCTGTGGTATCGGATGGTGAGGAGCTGATGGGTTCTGTTTATTCTTCCTTGACGATGGTTTTTGAGGCTAGAGGGAAACTTACTGCCTTTAACGGCTATGTTGATCCCAGGGAGGGCACCGTTTATTTTGAAAGAGAGAGCATCCCACGGGAGCTCTTGAAAAGTGGTCAATAGGCTATCTCGTCAAGGATGACGGCAGCACATTGCGTTTGAAGTCGCCCTCATCTTCTGCGGTGCTGGAGCTTTATACCTTGGAAGTGAGCAATTACGAATTGAAACTGACCTTGCAAGACTCTGACAAGATGTTTGTTTTAAAGGCCCGGCGTGAATGACAAGGGCTCTCATTTTTCATCAATACAAGAGGTGCCAAGCTGGCAACTCTGAAGTAGTTGTTTTTAACTTTTAACTTCAAAAAACCAGACACATGAAACTTTCTCGTTTTGTTTTCGCAGCTTTGCTTTTTTCTTTTGTTTTGGCCGGATGTTCCAAGGAGATTCGCATAGCGAAGAAATTGACCGGCACTTGGGATGTTACTTCACTGACTTCAGATGGCGTAGAATTGATAGGTAGTTACTTCTCTTCTGTGGAATTGTTTTTCGGGGAGTACAGCAAGGGTGATAGCAAAGGTGATTTTACCATAACTATTGTGGATGCCATTTTGGGTCAGACAGCTGTTGACAAAGGTACCTATTCCTTAGACGAGAATGGGGAGGAGGTCACCTTTACTTCGGAGAATGGATCTACAGTAACTTATATGATCTCCTTGGATGGAGACAAGCTGGAGATGGAAGGTACGGTAGATGGTGTGAAAGAGATCTTCCAAGCCAAGCGCAAGTAAGAAGGCCTTTTGAAAAGCCACTTTGAGGGTTTGCTCCCGGAGGGGGCAAACCCTCTTTTTGTCTCGTTCCTGACAAATGACAAAGGAGCTAAGGACTGTTTTTTTTCATTTGGGGGCTAAAGGCAGCTCTTTGTAAGGATTTTTCGTTTTATTTACAATAGAAAGTACAGATTCCTTTTGTGTATACCCGTCACGAAGTGTTTTGGGAATTGTTCACTTGCCGTTTTTCGGCCTCCGCTTCCCAACCCACTTCGCTCTGGGTATAGCGTTTTTGTGGCCTAAGGCATTTCCGGGATAGAAGAAAAGAGAGCACTCCTCATGGATAGTTAAGTCGCTTTGTGGTGGCCACATGTCCAGTCTGTCGGTACTATTGTTTCTTCATAAAATAGCAAATCATGAAACGAAACTTTACTTTTTTCTTTACATTCATTTTTTTTGCCTTTCTATCGCTGCGCATGCCGGCGCAGTGTTTTGAACCGTTTTTGCCGGGTATGGGTGTTCATGCTATGGAAGACGCCCCCTTGTTGTGTTCTGTTTGGGAATTAGATGGCTATTGTGCTTATACTTTTCCCACATATCCAGGGCCTTGCCCCCTTGCTTTTTGCGGCTCGTGTGAAAACTATCATTGGTTTGGTTTTATGGCTACGAGTGAAACCATAGAATTGGCTATTTATCCGTCCAATTGTACGGGAACGGAAACAGGTGCAGGCTTGCAAGCCGAGGTGTATGAAAAATTGGAAGACGGCAGTTTCAATCCGGTATCCAATTGCTGGAGCCCCGGACAAGTAGAGGATTTTGGCCAGCTCACCATGACAGGCCTGGAGCCCGGTGAGGTTTACTATTTGATGATTGACGGTTGGGCCGGAGATGTTTGCGATTACAGCATTGAGGTGTTGAGTGCAGGACCTCCTTTTTCGGATGATTTGGATGGACCTGAGGAAATCATGGGTGATACGGTTTCTATGGCAGGTAGTTTCGCGAGCTATTCGGTGGACACCATCTACGGCATTTCGACTTTCGAGTGGAGCATTTTGCCCCCCGAAGCCGGTGCCATCGTGCAAGGGCAGGGAGAGAACGAAATCTTGGTCAACTGGCAGCAGAGTGGAGAAGCCTTTCTTTGCGTGGAAAGTTCGAATGCCTGCAGCGTTACGGGAAAAATCTGCTTGAATTTGTCGATCAATGAAGGTTTGACGGTGAGCTATGGCGGTGAAGCACCCGAGTGTTCGACTGGTGAAGACGGCTTTGCCTGGGTGGAAGTCATGTCCGGAACACCGCCTTTTACGTACCTGTGGAGCACGGGCGATTCCTCAGCCGTGGTTGAAAATTTGCCGCAAGGCAATTACCAAGTAACGGTTACGGACTCTACCGGCCTGGAGATCGTGGCTAATGTTGAGCTGCAGACAGCTAATGCCCTGAGCCTTAGCTTGCAATCCGATTGCGAGAATTTTGACTTTTTGGAAGGTGTAGTCCAGGGTGGCACGCCGCCTTATACCTACGCCTGGAACACGGGTTCAAGTGAGCCTGTCTTGGAGAATCCGGCAGAAGGCAACTATGTTTTGACGGTTACGGATGCCCAAGGGTGTCAGACGGAGGAATCCTTCTACGTTTCGCCTTTTGTATTTGAACCTTTTGAAGCGGCTTTGGCTGAATCCGTACCTCCGGTGATCTGCCTGGGTGAGCCGCTGTATCTGAGTGCTGTTGATGTAGCAGGGCCGGTCTATTATCTCTGGACTTTCGGGGCTGCTTCCGATATACCTTTTTCCAACGCACCGGTTTTGTCCGTAACACCTCAGGAAGCAGGGATTTTCCCCATCCATCTGGAGGTTGAAAGATTGGGCTGCACCAAAACCATGGATCTATACGTGCAGGTAACGGATGATCCGAGCTGGTGCCTGACCAACCCACCTGTTCCGGAACCGGGTCCCTCCACCGGAGGCGACTATTTTGGCGGAGCGGGAGATGAAGTGGCTTTCTATGGGGATTCTTCAGATGGAAATGCCGGCGAAGCGATACGTGAGGGTTTTCGGCTTTCGCCAAATCCGGCCTCGGATGAGCTGGAATTGACTTTTGCTTCGGCTCTTGAGCGAGAAGCCGAGTTGCGCATCTATGCCGCAGATGGCCGTCTCATGACAGAGCTTCATTTGCCGAAAGGCACGGAAAGCCGGCACATTCGCCTGCACGAATGGCCTGCGGGGCTTTACCGACTCGATCTCAAAGACGAACGAGCTGTTCTCCTGAGCAAGACCTTTGTCGTGCAAAAGCAGTGAAAATCGGGCTTGTCCCCAGGTGTTTGTATAGACTTAAAGTGGTTTGGGAGGCATTAGTCTCCCAAACTCCTTATCTTTCGCCCGTTTTCGACTCGTAAACATCCAAACCATTTCGGTTTAGGTATATTTAGGACGAGCTGGTTGGGTGCGTTGTTTTACCCAAGCCGGCTCGTCGTAGGTAAAAAAAAGTGCCATGTCATTGCGCCCCCTTTTGTTGTTCTCTTTTCTTTTGTTTTTTGTTTGGTTTTTACCCGCTCAATCCAGCTTGGATTATGCCGTTCAGCTTTGGGCGGAAGTCTATGCTTCACCGGCGCCCGGTATCGAATTGCACTGGCTACCCAAAAACGGGGCGACGAATTACGTCTTGTACCGAAAGGAGGAAGGGGCACCGAGTTGGGGTGTTCCCCTGGTGACTTTAGCGGCGGATGTTACCACTTATACCGATGCTGCCGTTGAAACGGGCATGCCTTATGAGTATAAGCTGGAGGCTACCGGAACCGTGCTAGCTGTGGGCTATCTGTATTCCGGTATTGAGTTGCCGGCTGTACACCAGCGCGGCCGGATGCTTCTCTTAGTCGATAGCGTATTTTCCGATACTTTGAATGCGGAATTGCTTCGATTGCGAGAAGATCTGGAAGGTGATGGCTGGGTGGTGGTGCAGCGAAATGTGGACAGGAACGACAGCCCTTTTGACATCAAAAACGTCGTGATTGAGGAGTACTATGGCAGCTCCGGTCCTTTGGATGCCATTTTTTGCATCGGGCAGGTGCCCGTGCCTTATTCGGGCAATTACGCTCCTGACGGGCATGCGAACCACAAAGGGGCTTGGCCCACTGACGGGTACTATGCCGACATCAACGGAGTATGGACGGATGAATTTGTCAACGACACTTTGGCTGCACAACAGCGGCACCACAACGTGCCGGGAGACGGAAAATTTGACCCTTCTCTTTTCCCTTCACCGTTGGAGATGGAAATCGGGCGGGTGGATTTTTCCAATTTGCCGGCTTTTTCGCTTTCGGAGGTGGAATTGTTGAAATTTTACTTTGACAAGGATCACGCTTATCGCATGGGGGAAGTGGAGGTCGGGATGAGAGCAGTGATTGACGACAACTTTGGAGCTTTCGGGGGGGAAGCTTTTGCAGCTTCTGCCTGGAAGAGTTTTAGCCCGCTGCTGCATCCCGACCAAGTGGCTGCAGGTGATTATCGCAGCAGCATGGATACGGCCTCTTACCTGTGGTCGTACGGCTGTGGAGGTGGGTCTTATACCAGTTGCAATGGGGTGGGGACAACCAATGATTTTGCCGGAGACAGTTTGCAAGGAATTTTTTCCTGCTTGTTTGGCAGCTATTTCGGTGACTGGGACTCTCAGAACAATCTGTTGCGGGCAGCCTTGGCCCAGGGCAGTATTTTGACGAATTGCTGGAGTGGGCGCCCTCATTGGTACTTTCAGCACATGGGTATGGGCAAGACCATAGGTTATGCCAGTCGGCTGAGCATGAATAACAACGGCACTTTGTATCAAACTCCGCTTCCCTTTTTGAGCGGAATTGTGGGCATGGCCTTGATGGGTGATCCCTCTTTGCGCATGCACGTGGTGCCACCTCCGACTGATTTCAGTGTCGATTTTGACGGTCAGCATGCCGTCCTTTCCTGGACGGCTTTGGCCGATACTTCGGCTCGCTATTACGTCTATCGCAGAGATGAAGGGGAAGAGGCTTTTTCGCTTTTGACTGAGGAACCCCTTGCGGGTACGAGTTTTGTCGATAGTTGTTTGGCAGAGACGGGTTTGTATCGCTATATGCTCAGAGCAGAGCTTTTGCAAGTATCTCCCAGCGGCACGTATCACAATTTGAGCCAAGGTATTTTTGCCGATTTGGAAGTGGACAGCTTGCTTTGGCCTCAAGCTTCTTTTTCTGTGGAAGTTTTGGATGACGGCTGGGTTGTTTTCACCAACACTTCTTTAGAGGCCGATACCTGGCAGTGGTTTTTTGGAGACGGCAGCAGCAGTACAGCTTTTGAACCCCAGCATCAATATCCATCTTCAGGAGATTACGACTTGGCCTTGATTGCGTCGAATACTTGTTTTTCAGATACTTTTAGTTTGACTTTGAATCTGCTTATTACCGGTCTGCAGGAAAAATCGTGGGGTAGTGTGGAGCTCTATCCCAATCCCTCTTCCGGAGGTTTTTTTCTTCGCCTGGAAGAAAGCCCGCTTTCCGAAGTTCAGCTTCGACTTTTCGATGCCAGAGGCAGGGAAGTGGAGATTTTGAAAGAAGTGATTTCTCCCTCGCTGCTGCACATTTCTCTGGTCAACTCTTTGCGGGGCACGTACTATTTGCAGCTGAAGACCTCCGGGTACAGCCGGGTGGTTCCTTGGGTGCAGGAGTAGTTTTTTTGGGGGGGCTTACCTCAAGATGAGGCTTACGGTCAAAGCCCGATGGTCGGATACCCTGACTTTTCTATTGTCGATGAGGCGGGTAGAGGGGCTGGGTGCTCTGGTTTCGGCTCTGATACCGCCCCGCAAGCAGGCCTCTTTCAGGCTGAGCGAAATCAAGATGTGGTCGATTTGTTGGCGTTCACCCATGTATTCATAGGTCCAGCGGGTGTCGTATTTGTCCTTGTCGAAATAGCGGGTATAGCCCGTTTGAATGAAGTCTTCAAAGATGTCATCTAAGCCGCGTAGGCGCCGTAGCGGGGGTTGTCCCCGATGGTCGTTGAAATCTCCGGCCACGATGACAAACTTGCCGTCTTGCAGATCTTTGAGCATGTGGCGTCGCAGGATGGATGCTTGAGCCAGGCGTTTGTAATCGTCTTCCGGCCCCAAGCGTTCTGAAATGAGGTGGGCTCCATAGATGATGAATTCCCGGTTGTTGCGCGTTATCACTACCCGCATGGCTTTGCTCAAGCCGGTGTCTTTGATTTCTTCGGCGGGGTCGTCTTCTTCGGCGATGTAAAACTCCCTTCCGGGAATGGAGAGCACGGCATCCTTGATTTTCCAGCGGGAAAGAATAGCCACGTGTTGGCCGGTGCCCCGATCTTTGGATTCGCAGACTTTCCAGAAGGGATAATTTTGTCCTCGGTCTTTCAGCTGTTGCTGCAGCAGTTCCACTTCAGTGCGGTTGCCTACTTCCGTCAAGATGAGTACATCGCTGTCGAAGGTGCTGAGGAAATCAGCTACAACAGCGCTGGCTTCGATGAAGCGTTGTCTTCGGAAGTCCTCGTTTTTCCACTCGGAGCCTGGTGTTTCCAGGTCGTATTTGATGTGGACTTTCCGTTCATTCAGAAACTCACAGTTGAAGGTGGTGATGGTCAGGGTATCTCGCTGCGCGGGTAGGAGGAGAGCCAGAAAGAGAAAAAAGAAAAGGGAGAGCGATCTCATGTTTTTGGTTTTGGGCTGTGGGGTTGGCTGTAAAGATAGGGAATTTGCCGTGGGTGGGATAAAAAAATTCCTACGCCTCAGAAGGGAAGAGACGTAGGAAATTAAACATACTATGAGAAAACTTTTTCAAAGGTAGTGCTTCCTTGCTACAAGGCGGTGTGCTTTTTAGGAAAAGGTGTTGTTGAGTTGATTGGAGGGTTGTTTTGGCTATGAAATGGTGTTTGTTCCTTTTGTTCGGTCTTGTTGGCAGAACTTTTTACCTTTGTTCCATGTCTTCTTCGTCTTTCGGGGGGCTGCCCCCTTTTGCCATGCGCTACAGCCGGAATATGCCGGCTTTGTTGAGGAGCCTGGGTTGTTCCTTAGCCATTTCCACCTACCAGGCGGGCAAGCTCATTTTCATCAGCCCGGCCGATGGCGACAGCTTGATTCAATTGCCTCGGACGTTCAAAAAGCCCATGGGAGTGGCTTTGCAGGGGCGTTTGATGGGCTTGGCTACTCTGGATGAGGTTTTGGTTTTGAGCAATGATGCCTCTTTGGCTGCGACTTATCCGACCAAGCCGGATACCTACGATGCGCTTTTCATCCCTCGGGCGAGTTATTACACCGGAGCCTTGGATATCCACGATTTGGATTGGGGTAAAGACGGTCAGTTGTATGCGGTCAACACTTCTTTTTCTTGCCTGATTCGCATAGGCCATCACTACAGCTTCACGCCGGTCTGGCAACCGCCCTTCATCAGCAAATTGGCTTCTGAGGACCGTTGTCATCTCAATGGCATGGCTGTTGAAGCGGGGGAGCCTCGTTTTGTTACGGCTTTTAATGCGGGTGATACCCCCCAGAGCTGGCGAGCGGACTTGCCCGATAGCGGTGTCCTTTTGGATGTAGATAGCGGGGAGTTTGTGGCCAGAGGTTTGCCCATGCCGCATTCGCCCCGGCTTTGGGATGGCCGGCTCTATCTCCTGCTTTCCGCTACGGGAGAGTTGGTTGAAGTGGATAGGCAGACGGGCAAGTGGGAGAGCGTACTGCGCCTGGATGGCTTTGTGCGGGGCCTGGCCCGTTTTGGAGATTACGCCTTTGTCGGGTTGTCTCGCTTCCGCAAAACGTCTAAAACTTTTGAAAAAATCGAAGCAGCGAGAAAGGCCAGCATCAGTGGCATAGCTGTTGTTCACCTGCCTTCCGGCAAATTGACGGGCATGATACGCTATGAAAATTCCGTGGAAGAAATTTACGACGTTCAGGTTTTGCCCGGCATGCTGCGGCCCAATGTGTTGAACACCGACAAGGCTGAATTTCGCCTGGGCTTGACTACCCCCCAAAGCACTTACTGGGGCAGGCGCAAGGAGGAGGCTTCGTAAGCTGTGTTCCCCTTCAGTGCTGAGCCTTGTTTCAGCCTTTGGGCAGGCTGAGTTTTAGGCATCGGACGCGGCTTTTTCCGTTATCTTCCAAGGCGGTGTAAGCGAGCAGAAAGGTATTCTTCCTGCTGTGCAGCAAGACGGGAAATCCGGAATCTCGGCTGGGGCTGGTCGTTACCAGCCTTTGGTTTAGGAGGACTTTTCCTTCCGGGCTGACTTCTTTGAAGCGAATTTCAGCTCCTCCTTCGGTTTTTTCCAGCCAGCTGGCACAGGCCGATCCTGTTTCTGTCAGCTCCACATCTACGCGGCCGAGGGCCTGGCCTTCATCGATGCGAAACCGCGGGCCAAAGGTTTTTCCTCCATCTTGAGAAAAGCTCAAATACACGCGGGCGGTATCTTCCGAGCCGGTAAACCAGAGCAAGGCGACTTGGTCTTTTTTTGCAGCCAGAGCCGGGCCGTTGACCGGGCAGCCGGCGATGTGCCAGTTGTCGGGATGTGGCGTGTAGGGTTTTGTCCATTTGCCGTTTTCCCGGCTTAGCAGAGCAATGTCTCGTATTTCTGCCACAGAGCGGTCGCGATAAGCGGCTAAGAGACCATTGGCGGTCGTTACTAAATCCGTCTGGCAGCAGTCGCAAGTGCGTTCGTCCAGTAGGAGGGAGGGTTTGATTTCGCCTTGCGGCAAAATGGTGGTGGTACGCAGGCTCATGGCTCCGTTTTTTTCTTTAGTTTGCCGCCCATCAAGCCAGAGGGCTTGAGCGGTTCCGTCACTTAGGGCGCAGAGAGAGACGAAGCCGTGTTCGGCGGCTAAGCCGTCGTCGTTGAGGATTTTGGATTGGCTCCAGCTCTGACCTCCATTTGCCGAAAGGCTTATGCGGATGTCGTAATCATAGGTGCCTTGGTCGCTTTTTTGTAGCCAGTGGGCTAAGAGCATTTTTTCGTCTTTGGAAAAGGCTAGGAGCGAGGGGAAATCGGCCCAGTTCACAAACCAATTCGTACCGCGGGCAATTTCCCTTTCCTCGCTCCAGCCCGATTCTTCCAAAACCGAGAACATCAAGGCATCGGTGGTGTCGTCTATGAATTCTACCCAAGAGAGGTAAGCCTTCCCTCCCGCAGACAGCACCAGCTTAGGCATGCCTCCTTCCCGACAGGGAACAGGCAATTCTTCTATTCTGAGCGAATTCTGTTTTTCTTCACTTTGCCGGCAGCTGGCTGGGAGGAGCAAGGTGAAGACGAGAAGGAGTGCGTAGGTCGTTTGAGCATGTTTCATGACAACTGTTTTTTTGTTGGCAGGGCAGCGGGGCTTCTAATTTGTTTATTGGTCTTCGATTTTTTCAACAATGTTGCCACAGGTTAGCATGGCGTCGCCAAAATAGGGGTTTCGGATTTTTTCTTCTTGGCTCAGCCAGTCGGCTCCCTGGTTGTCCAGGGCCATGGGGCAATGTTCGATATACCACACGCCATCTGCCAGTCTAAAGGCGCGAATGGCTTCAATCCAATGAGCAGAGAGGAAGGCAAAAGCTTTTCGCTGCGCTTCCAAATCAGAGCTTTGGTTGATGCTTTGTGCTTGTTTTTTAGCTCCTTTGAGCAACTCCATCCAGAACATGTGGGCTTTTCCCTTGAGCAGTTCCATGTCGATTTGTTCCAGACTTTGGAGAAAAGTTTGTGCGGCTGCACTTGCCTGAGCTGCTTTCCCATTGACCAGAGCATCTTTGATTTTCAGGTAGATTTTCGAGCTGTTGGTCAATTGTTTTTTGAACGCTTCAGGTGTTGAGTCTTTGTAGTTCGGTGTGGTTTGTTTTTCTGTGGATTTTTTTTCTGCCCGGCTTTCCGTGAGGAGGCGGTTCATCATGCTGCTTTGGTTGTTGAGTTGAGCAGCGGCATCGATGGCAAAGGCGCCGTAGGTTACGACGCGGTCGCCTGGCTGGAGGCCGTCTTTGATTTCGTACATATCTCCGATGCGTTCGCCCAGGCGCACTTCTCTGAATTCGAAGGCAGGGGCCGGTTCGTCAGCGACCTGGACATAGACTACGGATCGCGGACCGGTCCAGAGCACGGCTGTTTTAGGTACGAGCAGGTTTTGTTTTGCCGAAAGGCTGGCCGGCTTGGCCTGTAGTTTTCCTTGGACCAGCATTTCCGGTTTGAGGAGTTGTCCGGTGTTGACCACTTCGGCTCGTACGGCTGTGCTGCGGGTTTGAGGATTGACTACGGGGTCTATGTAGGAGATTTTTGCGGAGAAGGTTTGGTCGGGCAGAGCAGGTGTTGTGAATGTTATGCTTTGTCCGATCTTCAATTTGGGTAGATCGCTTTCGTAAGCATCAAAGACCACCCAGAGGCGGCTGAGGTCTGCGACTTCATAGAGTGCTTCTCCGGTTTTGATGTAATCCCCCACGGCTACCATGCGTTTGGTGATGACGCCGCTGTGGTCGGCATAGATGGGGAATCGTTCGAGGATATCGCCTCCGTTTTCCAGAGAGCTGATTTGTTTTTCGGATAATTTCCAATAACGGAGTTTGTTACGTGCAGCTTCCAGCAATTCGGGCTGTTCTTGAGCCAGGCGTTTGGCTTCCTGCAATTCCCGTTGGGCGGAGATGAGGTCGGGGGCATAGATTTCTGCCAGGCGTTGTCCGCGTCGGACGTATTCTCCGGTGAAGCTGACGAAGAGTTTTTCGATGCGTCCGTTGAGGTGGCTTGTCTGGGTACTGAGGCGACGTTCGTCTATGCTTATTTTCCCATCGAGTTTGAGGCCTTCCTGCTCTTCTGTGGAGCCGGCGGTGCGCACCGGGCTGGTCTGAATTTGAGCGATTTTCACGGCCTCGGGGCTCATTTCGAGTCGGATTTTGTTGTCATTTGCAGCCGTTTTATCCAGCGGGATGAGGTCCATACCACAGATGGGGCATTGCCCCGGTTCGGGCTGCCGAATTTGTGGGTGCATGGAGCAGGTCCAGATGGTTTCGCTGTCCGGAGAACTTTGTGCTGTTTTTTGCCCTGTTTTTTGCCCTGAACTAAGGAAAAAACCGAGAGCAAATCCCAGGATTAGTGCGAGGACGATGAAAGCAGTGCTTTTTTTCATTGTTATTTTTTTTGGTTGATGCTGTTGTCTTACTTGAGAGAGGGAATGAGGCGTTCTATATCCGCTTTGGCCAGCTGGCTTTGTACGAGGGCGCTCAAGAGTTTGTGATCGTATTCGACCAATTGGTTTTGCAGGCGGATGATTTCGTCGAGGCCTTTCCCGCTGCCGCTGTAGGAGGCAGTGAGTAGCCGGATGGTTGTTTCAGTCGTGTGGTAGAGTTCGGTGTACAGTTCATGACTTAGCAGGGCTTCCTCGTATTTGGCGAAAGCCGAGCTGAGTTCTGCTTCAAATCGGTAGAGGGCCTGGTTTTTGAGGTCTTCGGTGGCGGCTATTTTGAGCTGTTCTTCCCGTTCTTTGGCCCCGTATTTTTTTCGGTAGATCGGAATACTGAGGCTGGCCCGGGGCATGATGACATCTCGCCCGTTGTGCAAGGGGTCGGCATCGCTTCGAGGTCCGACGAGCAGGTAGTCCACGCCTACGGTCAGGTCGGGTTTTGCCTCGTATTTGTTGAGTTCCAGAGCATATTTGTACGTTTGTTGTTGCTGGTTTAGCGCCTGGATGTAAGGGTGTTGTTTTTTTATTTCAGTCAAGAGGCTGTCGGCCTGGTAGGGTAGGGTGGCGAACTCCAAGCTGTCTACGATGAGCAGCGGTGTTTCTGCGGGTCTGGAGAGCAGGGCATTGAGTTGTGCCAGGGGATGTTGTTGGCGTTGAGGGAGCAGTTCCAGCTCTTTTTGCAATCGGCTGATTTCGAGTTGGATGCGCAGTACTTCGCTCATTTCGCTTCGGCCGTTTTCGACTCGAGACAGGGCGAGTTGTTCAAGGCTTTTGAAGAGTTCGAGCTGTCGTTTGAGTAGTTTCTCAGTTTGGTACAGTTCGTAGTATTGCAGGTAGTTTTTCCTGACGTACCAGGCCAGGTTGAGCTTGCTGTTTTCCCAGAGGTAATAG